>Ga0187778_10000169_pt1 | contig 45094 bp, 43 predicted proteins | sample 1015_Q2_SP5_20_M_FD_132418 | JGI IMG/M metagenome (GOLD analysis project Ga0187778, IMG submission 132418) | Tropical peat soil microbial communities from peatlands in Department of Meta, Colombia - 1015_Q2_SP5_20_MG | ecosystem: Environmental > Terrestrial > Soil > Wetlands > Peat | place...
GTCGTTCGCGCCTGCCAGCGATCGCCCTGAGCACCGAGGAGCAGAGCCAGCTGCGCACCTGGGCGCGCAGCCGGCAGCGCATCGGCCGCTCCCTGGCACTGCGCGCGCGCATCGTTCTGCACTCCCGCCAGGGACGCTCGAACCGCGACGTTGCGCGACGGCTGGGCATAACGGTGCAGACGGTCTGCAAATGGCGACAACGTTTCCTCGCCGAGCGTGTGCGCGGGTTGCTCGATCAGCCGCGCTCGGGCGCGCCACGCTCGATCAGCGATGTGCTGGTCGAAGCGGTGCTCGCCAAGACGCTGCACGAGCGCCCGCCGGATGCCGATCGCTGGAGCAGCCGCCGGCTCGCTTCCGCGCTCGGCATATCGCAGCGCGCGGTACTGCGCATCTGGCGCGCTTTCGACGTAAAGCCGAATCAGCTACGGGGATTGGTGAAGTCGAACACTATGTCGCCGGTGTCCCGCCAGCCGTCCTGGTAGCGGGCGATGAGCTTGCCTCCGGCGATCCTGCCGCGGATCAACACACCAGTGGAGCTTCCATCGGGTAGCCGCACCATCGCCCGGCCGGAGACGTCATCGGGGCTCGGACAGATCGAGCATGCCGTGGACTACGGCTCCCTGGCCTTCTGCGCGGCGCGCCGGCGGGCACGAAGTGTTAGTTGCCGATGGACTGGTCGTAAAGCGACGGGAAGGCGTGTCGTCGCAGGTGGTCGCGCTCGCCAGGAGCGTCAACCACGAGCAGGTGCAGCAGCTGATTGGCGGTGACGCCCGGCCGCTTGATCTCCTTGATCAGTGCCCGGCCTGCGCGCTGACGGCGCGCTGCGCCGGCGCGCGCTGACTCGGCTCGGGCGCACGGGTGCAGCTCGTCAGAAGCAGCGACAAGCAGCCTGCGAGGAACAACGGCAGCACGGCAGGCGCCGCAACGAGCGCGCGCGCGAGTGACCGACAGCCAGCTCGCGGCGCGCTGCTCATGGGAGCCCCGCGAGCGCGGCGGCGATCAGCAGCTGACTCACTTTCTCGTTGGGATCGGGCAGCATGTCAGCCAGCAGCTTCAGTGTGGCCGGCGGCGTACCGATCTCGGCCACGCGCACACCGAACTCCGCACGGCCGAAATCGCGCGTCCGATCTGCGCCGAATGAGATCGGCACGATCGGCACACGCGTGCCGCTGCCGGCATCGGTCGGGTAGTACTTGAGGAACGAGCCGGATTTCAGGTCCACGCTTTCAGTGGTGACGGTATCCTCAAAGATCTGGCCCTCGTGACCGGCGAACTCGTCGCGCCACACCGCGCTCGAGCGCACCGCGATCGCCACCGAATAGTGGCCGTTGGCGCTCTTGGCGCCGCCTTGGCTGATGAAGAGGCGCAACGGGCGCAGCCGGATGGCGTCGCGGGAAGTGTCGAGACGCACGCCCGCGACGAAGTCGAGCGCCACGTCCGAATTATCGGAGTCGCCCGCGAGGCGCATGAAGCGCAGGCAGCTGATGCGGCTGGTGAGCGGCGCCCTGGCCGACGACTCGCCGCCCTGATAGTAATCGCCGCTGGCCGTCGCATCGGAGACCCTCGCGTACTTGAGCAGCTCGTCGTGAACACTGACGGCCACGGGGTGCAGCAGCACGCGCCATCCCTGGGTGATGAAGGCGAGGAGGAAGCTGCGTGAGATGTGCTGGCTCTCGTCGTTGGCGCACTCGCGCAGCAGCTCGGTTTCCGCCTTGCTCGACGCGTCGATCCCGGCCGGACGCTGCTGCGAGAGGGCCTGCGACGCCTCCGATCCGGAGATCAACAGCAACACCGCGCGCGTCGGCGCGAGCGTGACGGGCGCCGGCTCGTCGGCCGCAACGCCCTGTGCCAGGAGCAGCAGCGCCAGCGACAGCAGATAGCGGAGCGAGCGCGCCAGCCCCTTGCCCATTCGCGCGGCCTACTTCACCGTGAACTCGACGGGCTGCCGGCCGACGCGCCCGAGGTTGTCGGCGATCTCGATCAGCAGTTTATGACTGCCACTCGGCAGCTGCGCGCCGCTCGCCTTGAGCCCGCTCGTCGACACCTGCACCCCCGGAGCCTTGAGGATGCGTTGCGTGATATCGAGCTTGAGGAAGCCGTAGAGGATTTTCAGTGAGCTGACGTCGACGGTCGACCCCTGGGACGGTGTGAACTCGACGTCGATGTCCACTGGAGGCCGGATGGGGGCGCTGTGCTCGGGCTTGACGACGGTGATGGTCGGCGCATTGAAATCGGCGCCGCGGGTGACCAACGTCGCCCCGGGGACGGCGCGCGCCGCGAGCTCGGCTTGATACTCCGCGCTCGAGAGCAGCTGGAAACCGCCCTGGGCGGCGCTCGCCAGCCCGGCGGCCATGAGCGCGGCGAGAGCCGCATGCCATGAATGCTTCGATGACCTGCGTCGCACGACTCAGTTCGCCTTCGGATCGACGCGCACCGTCAGCGTGCCGGAGGCGATCTGGTCCTCGCGCGCTTCCACCACGAGCGCGCGCGTGGCGCGGCCGTTAACCTCGGTGAACGCCTGTTGCATCTTACCGGCAGCATCGCGTCCCTCCACCCCGAGATCGAGAAGGTTGACCTTCTTGTCGGTGAGGAAGGCGACCACGAGTGAGGGGCCGGTCGGCTCGGAAGCGCGCACTACGAAATTCATCTGCGGCGTCGGGAAGCGGAACGCCCCGGCCTTCACCTCGTTGGAGGTGTTGTACTTGTTCGGGTACAGCACGGTGGCGCGGTCCTGGCTGTCCACCGTGACGACGTTGAGATAGCCCTGGCGCGGCACCGCCACCTCGAGCGTGATCTGGTCGCCCACGTGGATCTGCTGCCCGCTGCCGGCAGCGATCTTGAGCGACGGCTGCCCCTTGCCGGCGAGCGCCACCAGCGACTGCCAGGTGGGTCCCTGACCGTCCTTGAGCGGAATGAGCGCAAGCTCGCCGCGAATCAGGCGTGGATTGCCGTCGGCCACGGGGTGGCTGCGGTCGCCCTCCTTGAGGTGCGCGGCGATGTACTCGGTCGCCGCCTGGCGCAGGTCATCGACCGAGGGATGCTTGCCGTCGCGGGCGGCATCCTGGATCGCCCCGGTCACGGCGAGCGTGAACATGCCGCCGTTCTCCGTACCGGTCGCCAGCTCATCATCGCGCGCCGCCGAAAGCGCCGCGTAGTTCTCCGAGCCCGGCGGTGTGTTCAAGGCGCGCGCCACCGTGAAGCCGCGCGTCGCTGTCCCCTGTGGCACCGCCTCGGGCATGCCCGGGTAGGAGAAGAAGCGCGTGACCGCGGTGGGCGTGCCGAGGCTCAGGTTGCCGAGCTTGATGTCGCGGGTCGCCGAGCCGCTGTGACAGGCATCCACCAGCACCAGCACCTCGCGGCTCGGTATCCTGGCGATCGCCGCGCCCAACTCACGCCCGAGCAGTACGTTCCTCAGCGTGTGACCCTCGACGACCACGTCGTGCATCACGAGCGCGTCGTCCTGGCCGTGGACGCTCTTCGCATCCACCACGCGCGTGCCGTGGCCGCTGAAGTAGATCAACACTTTGTCGTTGGCACCCACGCCGTCATGCACCCAGCTGTTGAGAGCCTCCTTGACGTTCGCGTAGGTCGCCTGCTCGTCGTAGAGCACTTTGATCTCGTCGGGCTTGAAACCCATGATCGCCGCGACCTGACTCATGTTGTCGATATCGACGTCGATCGCGGGCAGCGGAGCGTTGCGCACATCCCCGACACCGATGAGCAGCACCCTCGGACTCGCGTGCGCCATACCCTCCGCGAGTGCCGCTGTGGCGGCGAGCGCGCTGATGAGTCGTATCGGAGTCCTCATCTGCAGCTCCTTCAGGAAGTCGACGGCAAAGTGCTGATCTCGACCCGCCGCTGTTGCAACGCGCCGGGCGGAAAGTTCCGCAGCGGGCGTGACGCGCCGTAGCCGGTGGCTTCAAGGCGCCCGGGAGCAAGGTGGAAGTGCTCGATCAGGTAAGAGCGCACCGAGCGCGCCCGGGTCTCGGACAGGTGCTGGTTGTGCTCCGCGGAGCCCGTGGCGCTCGTGTGACCGGCGATCAGGAAGCGGCTGTGCGCGAGGTCCGGGGAGCTGAGTGCGTTGCCGAGCTGGGCGAGCTGCGCCTGCGCCGCCGGGGTCAGCTGGTCGCTGTCGCTCGCGAAGCGGATGTCGAGGCTGATCCTCTGTCCGCCCCCCGAAGCATCTGCGCCCGCAGCCACCTTCGGCGCCACTTCGAAGCCGCGTGTGCTGACGGCGGGGGCGGCCAGGCTGCGCACGATGCTCTGGCTGTCGATGATGTCGGGCGGTGGCTCATCGCCGGCCGCGACACTCCCGGCGGCTGTGACCAGCAGCAACGGCAGCAGCCACGTGGGCGATGACGGGTGTGCGCGGCCTGCGCGATGAGCCTGTTGCATGGCACGAACTCCAGGAGTCCGAGGTGGCCGCCCGGCGCACCGCAAACCGTTCGTAGCTTTTTCTTCCCCGGCGGAATTTATCGTTAGCGCACGCCCGCCGCCGCGGCCGAACTTCGGGCGCACTTGATTTCGCGCTCCAGCATACGACAGCATCGAGTCATGTCAATGGGAGGCGCCGGGGGTCTCGGCCACCGGGTGCGCGAGGTGCGTCCGCGCCTGCTGCGCGGCGCGCTGCACAGTCTGCTGCTCGCTGCGGTGGCGCTGTTCTTCCTCAACTTCAATCTCGTGGGAACGGCCAGCCCGAGCAAGCGCTACTCACAGGACCTGGTGTACGCGTGGTTCGGCGATGAGGCGTGGTTGTACCCGCGGCCGCACGCCCCCGCCGCCCAGGGTGAGCCCGCCGCTGCGCACGTCGTAGTAGTGATGATCGACGAGCGCGCGCTGGCGCTGCGCGGGGCACGCTGGCCGGCTCCGGTGCAGTTTCACGCGCAGTTTCTCGCAGAGCTCCAAGTGCTGCGGCCGCGCGCCATCCTGCTCGATTTCCTGCTGATCGACCCTGCGCCCCCGGCGGATATCTGCGACCTGCTCGGCGTCGGCGCGCGGCTGCGCGCCGAGGGCACGGCACTGTACCTCGCGGTGACGGGGCCCGGGGATCTCGCGACGCTGCAGGCGCCCGCTTGCCGCGACGCGCGCGGCAGTCGCATACAGGTCGATCGGGTGTTCACGCCGGTGTCCGTGCAGCGGCAGGCCGACGACAGCGACTTCGTCGGCCGCCACTACCCCTTCGAGCAGCGCGACGAACGCCAGGCTCCCGGCGAGGGCATCATCAGCGCGGCGGTGCGCATGTACTGTGACGCCACGCCAGCGCCGCAGGGCTGCATCACGCGGCTCATCGACACCATGCCCACCAATGCCGGCTTCGAGCTCGCCTGGTCGCCCACGGGCGACCCGTTCAATCAGCGCTGGGCACAGGGCTCGTGCGTCGAGACCGCCTCCCCGCTGCGGGCGATCCTCAACAAGCCGGCCCTGCCGCGCGAGTCCCGCTGTCCGCCCGTCGCGACGCTGTTCGCCCGAGTCCTGCTCGATCCCGCCGAGGATCCGACGCTCAGCGCCGAGCGGCTGTTGACCCTCGGCGATGGTGCTTTCCTCATGGTCGGGGGAAACTTCCGCGGCAGCGCCGATCTCTTCACCACGCCGCTGCATACGCTGCTGCCCGGGGTCTACTACCACGCCGTCGCCCTGCAGAACCTGCTCGCGTTCGACGGACGCCCCAAGGTGCGCAAGGAATTCCGCACACCGAAGATCGCCTTCTATTGCTATGACCTGCTGGTGCTGTGGCTGCTGGCCGCAATTTTCCTCTGGCGACAGCACTGGCTGCATGGGGTGCGGCCGCTCGGCCTGAGCCCCTTTGAGATCTCCCCGGCCGCACGCGGCTGGATCGCTCCGTTCTTTGCCCGCTTTCCGACGCCGGCGTGGATCATCGCTGCGACCGTGGTGCTGCTGCTCATGGCGGCCTACCGGGATGTGCAGCTCATCGCGGTGGCAGCCGTGATTGTAACTGTCATAATTATCGAGCTGCGCGTGGCGCGCGGGGGCGAGATCCGTGAGCGCCTGCGCGGTCTGCTCTTGTACGTCGCAGCCATGAGTCTGTCGCTCGCGGTGATCGTTGGGGCGGTCTGGGTGGGTTACCGCTGGCTGCGGCTGCCGCCCGGCGACTGGCTCGGCTACTTCTCCTTCGCCGCCTTCGGCTTCTTCCTCGCTCACACCGCCATCCTCGAGTTCGGCCGGCGTATCGATGAGCTGTATGTCGCGCGCACGGCCGGCGGACATTCCACATGAAGACGTGGCTCTGCTTGCTGCTGCTGAGCACGGCGGCCTGCGCCCGGGGGGCGTCGGCCGATGAGCCCCCCGCCGCCACGCCCGGACAAAATGCCTGCCAGATCTCCGACAATCACATTCTCGGGCCACGCATGGGCGAGCGCCCGCTGCCACTGCTGTCGGGTGATGCCGCGCATGGTTTTCGCCCGGCCTGCTCCGTGCCCTGGACCATCCTGAGTCCGCATAACGACCCGCTGCCGGTCGTGGGGTGCTACCAGGACAACCTGCTGCAGGTGGCGAACGACGCCGCCTGTGGACACCCTACCGGTCGCCTGTGGGTCAGTATCCGCTGGGTGCTAACGAGTGGCGAGAAACAGGGCGCGCAGAGCACGGCGACCACCTGCCAGCGCCTCGAGACGGGCACCTACGCCGCAAGCCGCGATTTTCCCACCAAACCGTGCGTACCAGGCAACCCGCCGCGCGCCGACGCCGACTCGGCTCGACCCGCGGCCGCGGTCCCCGCCCCGGTGACGCCCGCCGCAAGTGCAGCCACGCCCGCAGCGCCGTCAGGCGCGACACCGCGGCCGCAGCGCTGAACCCGGGTGCGCAGCCCGCGCTCGAGCACCAAATGTGCCGCGCCGCGGCTGTTACGACCGATGATGCGGAACTCGCGCCCCTGGCGACGGTTGTACGAGTCGAAGAAGTGCTCGATATCGCGCAGACGCTGCGCGTCGAGCTCGCGCAGCTGCCGCAGGCTCGCACGGTTCACCGGCGTCTCGCCGATAGCGATCAGACGGTCATTGCGGACGGTGCGCCCCGCCTCGCGCGTCTGTGGGATGGAGCCGAAGTCGTAAGGGAACTGCATACCGACCGGCAGCACGCGACTGATGCGAAACACGCCGAGGTCAGCGTCGTACTTGTACTTGTTGCGGCTGCCCGCGGGCGTGTCGATCAGTACGTGGATGCGCCCGGAGCGCGGCTCGCGTGCGGGCAGTACGTCGACCGGCGTGATCCGCTTCATATCCATCCACGGTGGCGGCAAGCCCCGCGTGCGGCCAAACGGGCTGTGCACGGCGCGCTGGCCGCGCTGCCTGCGTGGCTGCCGGCAGGTACGCTTCGAATGTCGCCAAGGATACCCTGCACCGGCGAGCGCGGTTGAGTGGCACGCAACCGTGTCGGCGGGCGCAGCGGCTTCGATGGGCGTTTGACCGCCGCGGGCAGCACAGGCATTTTGCGAGGCAGCGCAGGCTTGGCCACTGCCGCGCCGCGCCAGCGCGTCACCTACGTATCAATGGGGAGGACGTCAATCGCATGGATGAGCTGCGCATCGGTTTCATCGGCCTCGGCAACGTCGGCAGCCAGCTCGCCGGCAACCTGCAGCGCCACGGCGTAGATCTCACGGTGCGCGACCTCGATGCCGCGCGGGTCGCGGCGTTCGTGGCGCGCGGGGCCCACGCGGCGGCCTCGCCGTGCGAGCTCGCCGCGCGCGCCGACCTCGTGATCACCTGCCTGCCTTCGCCCGCGGTGTGCGCCGACGTCATGGAGGCCGCCGACGGGGTTCTCGCGGGACTTGCGCCCGGCAAGATCTGGCTCGAGATGAGTACCACCGACTACGCCGAGGTCACACGACTCGCAGCGCGCGTCGAGGCGCGCGGCGCCACGGCAATGGACTGCCCGGTGTCGGGCGGCTGCCACCGCGCCGCCACGGGCAACATCTCCATCTTCGCCGGCGGCACGCGCGCTGCCTTCGAGCGCGTGCTGCCGGTGCTGGCGATCCTCGGGCAGCGCATCCTGCACACCGGCCCGCTCGGCACTGCCTCGCAGCTCAAGGTTCTCACCAACTACCTGTGCACCGTGCACCTGGTGGCGCTGGCCGAGGCACTCACGGTGGCGAAGGCGGCGGGTCTCGACCTGAACACCGCCTACGAGGCGATCCGCATCTCCTCGGGCAACTCGTTCGTGCACGAGACCGAGTCGCAGGTCATCCTCAACGGCAGCCGCGACATCAACTTCACCATGGATCTCGTCATCAAGGACATCGGACTGTTCGACGGCCTGGCGCGACAACATCGGGTGCCACTCGAGTTGTCGCCGCTGGTGCTCGAGATCTTCCGCGACGGTGCCCGCCGTTACGGCGCACGCGAGCACTCGCCGAACATCATCCGCCGCCTCGAGGATGCCTGCGGCGTGCGCGTGTACGGCGAAGGATTCCCGGCGCGGATGGTGGACGATGAGCCGAAGGTGCCGGGTTACGAGGTACGCCCCCGGCGGGCCTCGCATTCATAATGTTGACGTCATAATATTTGCCCGACGCCGGCGGCTCGACATGGGAAACGGCACGTTCATCGAAACGCGCTCGATCGACTACGTGCCGCTCGCCGAGCGGCACGGCAAGGTCTGGCACCTGTGGCCCGTGTGGTTCTCGGGCGATGCGCACCTCGCGACCCTCGCCGTCGGCGCACTCGGCATCACACTCGGCGGCACGCTGCTGTGGACGGCCGTGGCGGTGGTGTTCGGCTGCCTGCTCGGCACCTTCTTCATGGCCTTCCACTCGACTCAGGGCCCGCAGCTCGGCCTGCCGCAGATGATCCAGTCGCGGCCCCAGTTCGGCTACACCGGGGCGCTGCTGGTGTGGGGGGTAGCCCTAGTCGCCTACATCGGCTACAACGCCTTCAACCAGGTGCTGGCGGCGCAGGCGCTGCACCAGCTGACGCCTGCCGTCGCCGCGACCTCCGCGCCCGCGATGGTGCTGTTTGCGCTGCTCGCGCTGTCGCTGGCCGCGGTCGGCTACGACAAGATCCACCTGGCGCAGCGCGGCTTCGCCTACATGATGATCGCGATGCTGACGGTGTTTTCGCTCGGTGCGCTGTTCTATCTGAGGTTTCCCGCGCCACAGTGGGATGCGCGCGGCTTTCGCACGGTACCATTCCTCGCGCAGCTGTTCGCCGCAGCCTCCTACCAGCTGAGCTGGTCGATCTACGTCTCGGATTACTCGCGCTACCTGCCGCGCGACGTCGGCGTGCGCGAGTCGTTCTGGTGGACCTATCTCGGTGCCTTCGTCGGCGGCGCCTGGATGATGCTGGTCGGCACCGTGGCCGCGGCGGCGGCGCCGAAGCTTGATGTGGCCGCCGCCATGGAGGGGGCGGCCGATACGGTCGTGCCTGGCCTCGGCAAGGTGCTGCTCTTCGGCGCCCTGCTCGGCCTCATCACGATATCCGCGCTCAACTTCTACGGCGCATCACTGACGCTGTTGAGCGTCGCCGACACCGTCAAGCCGCTTGTCTGCACCGCGCGCAAGCGCCTCGCGAGCCTCGTGGTGGCGTTCCTCGCGAGCTGCGCAATCGCCGTGATCTCATCGACCGACTTCGTGAATCGTTTCGCGGACTATCTGGCACTGCTGCTGTACCTGTTCACGCCGTGGACGGCGATCAACCTGGTCGACTTCTACGTGGTGCGTAAGGGTCACTACTCGATCCGCGAGATCTTCAACCCGGCCGGAATGTACGGCCACTGGAACTGGCGCGGTCTCATCGCCTACCTTGTCGGATTCGTCGTGATGATTCCGTTCTTCAGCACCTCGATCTACAGCGGACCGGTCGCGCGGGCGCTCGGCGGTGCTGACATTGCCATGATGGTGGGGCTGCCGGCGGCTGCCGGCGTTTACCTGCTCGCCTGCCGCTCGATCGATCTCGAGCACGAGCGACGGCGTGCGGCGGCGGCAGACGTCGGGCTCGACCCGGACGATGGCGGCGGCACGCCGGCGCTCTAGCCGCCCGGAGCGACTCATGCCCAAGATCGTGGATCACGCGCAGCGCCGGGACGAGATCGCGCTGGTGGCCTGCCGCGTGGTGGCCGCGCACGGCTTCGACCAGGCGAGCATGGTGCGTATCGCCCGCGAAGCGGGCTACACCACCGGAATGCTGGCGCACTATTTCGAGAGCAAGCAGGACATCATCATCGCGGCGCTGCGGCTCATCCTGCGCCGGATCGACGAGCGGCTCAGCCACCCCGCAGGCTCCGGCACGCGGCCGGAGCTGCTGACGTTGCTCACCGAAGCGCTCCCGGTCGACGAGCATCGCCACATCGAGTGCGCGTTCTGGACCACGTTCTGGGGCCAGGTGACCGCCGACCGGCGGCTGAAGCGCATCAACGCCTGGGTGCACCGCGAGTACCTGCGCCTCTTCGAGCGCTGCCTGGCGCGTTCCTGGCCGGAGTGGGCCCAGTGGACGCGCGCCACGCGCGAGCAGGTGCTGCGCTCGGTGGTGACGTTCATCAACGGCCTCACCGCGAGCGCGGTCGCTAACCCCAGCGACTGGCCGCCGCAGATGCAGATCGCGCAGCTGCGTCTGCAGCTCGAGCTGCTGCACGCGTGGGCTGTCGGCGCAAGCGGCGCGCCGCCCGCCAAGCGGGCTGCGGGCGGGTGACGAGCACCCTAGGGGCGGCGGGCGTCGAGCCCGCCACCCGGAAGGGTGTTCAGAATGAGTGCGTGAACTGCAGCGTCGTCGTGAACGGCTGCAGCGTCGCCACCTGCGGAATGGGGTTGCCGACCTGATTCAACTGCACGTAGCCGATGTAACCAATGTCGCCCAGGTTAGGCTTGACGTTGAAGAGGTTGTGGAAATTGAGCGAGATCTCGTTCTGTCCGCGATCGACGCCGAAGCGCAGGTTCACGAGCCCGTAGCCCGGGCGCGTGGCGACCGCCCCCGACCCCCCCACAATCAGCGAGATGCTGTTACCGGTGTAGCTGTAGTCGGCCGTCACGAAGCCGTCCGTGTCAGCGTTCAGCGAGTGCGTGTATACGGCACCGACGAAGGCGGTGAAGTCCGGCACGCCACTGACGCGCGTGCCCGGCTGAACTCCCGGGTTGCCGTTGAGGGCCACCAGCGCAAGATTGCCGGGGTCGGTGATCTCGGACTTCTCGATCCCGAGACCGAGTCGGAACTGCAGCTCCGGCGTTAGCCGCCCGTTGGCCTCGATTTCGCCACCGCGAATGCGCGCCTTGTTGCCGTTGACCTGCAGATAAAACCCGCACTCGAGGGCGACCTGCTGCTGCAGGTCGCTCCACTCGATGTCGTAGGCGGCCGCCGAGATCAGCATCTTCGGCATCTGCACCTTCGTGCCGAGCTCATAGGTCCAGAGCGTGTCCGACTTGATGTGAGTGATATCGCCGACCGGGAGATTGGATTCCGCAGCACAACCCGGGAAGTTGGCCTGTGCGCCGCCGGCGCGGAAACCCTTCGACGCCGAGGCGTACACCATGGTCTCATCGGTCGCCTGCAGCTGCAGCGCCACCTTCGGATTGAAGCCGCTCTGGCTGTTGGACTGGGGGCTGCTTAGCGTCGGACCCCCGTTGAGGAAGCCGTCGGCCGTGTAGTCAGCGGTCTGATTGAGCCAGTACTGGCGGCCACCGAGGGTGAGCGTCCACTTCGGCAGGAACTTCCAGTACACCTCGCCGAAGATCGATTTGTCCTCCTCGGTGCCGGGATTGGTCTGCTGCCAGATCTCATCGTTCGGCCAGGCGGGGCTGACGACCGTGCAGGGGGACTGCGGGGTTCCGAACGAACAGGAGGTCGTGCCCGGTGCGCTCAGCCCCGTCGCGAAGGTCGGCGGAATCGTGAATCTCGTGTGCGTGTTGGAATAGAACAGGCCAAACGTGCCGCTGATGTTGTGAATCGGGTCGAAGGACAGGCGCGCTTCGCTCGACACCTGATCGTGAAAGCGATCTCCAATCCACAGATACGGTTGCGGAGCGAGTCCCGTCACCAGGTAAGTGGGTCCGGTGAGGACCTGCTGCGTGCCGTAGCTGGAATCCTCGACGTCCTGAGTATGGCGGTAGAAGTAGCTGTTCGCCCAGACGACGGACCAGCCGGTTCCGGAGTACTTGAAGTCGAGTGTCGGCAGGGTCCAGCTGTCGGTCGCGTAGGGCTGTACGTCGAACGCCCGGTCGACGATGTAACTCGACACCGTGAAATTTGGTAGCGGTGCAAACGCGGTCGGGAAGCCATGGATCTTCGTATCCTGGAGCATCACGCGCAGCGTGATGTCGAGGTTGTCGGTCGCGCGCACCAGGAGTGACGCCGAGCCGCCCGCCGAGCTGTTGGCGCCCTGGTCGCCCGAGCTGGTACGCGGCACCGATTCGAACGGGTTGCCGCCGGCGGGGTTGCCGGGCGGGCTGTAGGGATCGTCGGGATAGGTGCGCGTCAGCCAGCCGGCATCGTGGTTGGCGAACGCCACCACACGCAGCGCCGCCTTGTCTGGCACCACCACCATGTTGGCGATCAGATTGCCGCCGCCATCGACGCTGCCGCCGCCGGAGGTGGCACCGACATCCAGCGTGAAGCCGAAACCCGAGCTGTGGAGGTCGGGCTGCCGGGTGATCAGGCGAACGTTGCCGCCGAGCGAGCTCTCGCCGAACAGCGTCCCCTGGGGCCCTTTGAGCACCTCGATGCTCGCGAGGTCGACGACCCGTGGATCGATCGAGCCCGGCACCGGGGTATCGTCGATGTAGAAGCCGGTCGCGCCGGCCGTGCCGAACAGGTTCTGTCCGGTGATACCCCGAATTGCCACGGTGCGCGCGTCGGCGAAACCCGTCGGGCCCTGGCCATAGGTGAACGAGAGGTTCGGTGTCTTGGTGGCGTAGTCCGCAAAGGACTGGACGTTGTAGTCCTTGAGTGTCTCGGCGGTGAAGGCGGTGATGCTGGTGGGTACCTCGGCGATGGACTCCACGCGCTTGCGCGCAGTGACGATGACGGTCTCGACTTCCGCGCCGCTCTCGGTGGCGGACGCCTGCTCCTGCGCGCGCGCGGGCGGTGAGCCGCTCAAGTCGGTGACGAGCAACAGCAGCGCCGCGTAGCGCAGCCCGGTGGAGAAGATTATCGACTTCATGGCTCAAGACTCCCTGGTTGATCGAAGCACGGACGGCCTAGTGGGGATGTGCCGCGCCGGCAGGCGCAGCCGCGAGGAAAGCGTTGATCACCTCGGCAACGGCCTGGGGATCCTCCCAGAAGGGGTTGTGACCCAAGCCGGGAAGCACCTTCACCAGCGCCTGCGGCAGTGCCTCGCGCAGCGTCTGGCGGACCTCCTCCGGCATGATCGGATCCTTGCTGCCCCAGATGAGCAGCGTCGGAGCCGTGAGCTTCGGCAGCGTTTTCTGCAGGTCACTGTCGATCAGGCCCTGGTCCAGCACCGCCAGCCAGACGTACAGCGGGATCGCCGCGGCGTCGCGGCGCTGGCGGCGGATGAAGTCCTCGTCAACCGGCGTCGGCGATGACCACCACTCGATCATGAAGGGAGAGTCCGGATCGATCGGCTCCTTCAGCTGGCGGATCTGCGCGGCATAGTCATACGCGGGTGGGCGCGGCGGAGCTCCGGGGCGCGGGCCGCCGCTCGAAGAGATGAGCACGACGCGCGCGGTGCGCTCCGGCCAGTATTCGGCGAAGGTCTGCGCGATGATGCTGCCGAGGGAGTGACCGACGACGTCGGCGCGGGTGACACCGAGCGCATCGAGCAGCAGCTTGATGTCGTAGGCGAAGTCGAGCCGCGTGTAGCAGCACTCGGGCTTGCTCGAGCAGCCATGCCCGCGGATGTCCACCAGGATCAGGCGCAGTCGCGGCGACAGGTACGGGACGAGCGGCACCCAGTCGCGTGCGCTGTCGGTATAGCCGTGAATGAGAACGACCGCAGGGCCCGCCGGGTCGCCGAGCGGAACATAGGCAAGCGTCACCCCGTTCGGCAGCGCCACGGTGCGCTTGCGGGCAGCGAAGGTATCGAGGTCGATCTTGGCGGGGGCGGCTGCCGCGGCCGGCGCGGCGGCCCCGGCGGCGGGTGCCGCGGCCACGGCGCTGCTCAGCAACCCGATAAACAGGAGAAGGCGCAAGGAATGCCGCCGCACCCTGCCGCAGAAAACCTGGACGAGGTTCGCCTCGCGGTACAACGACACGCGCCGGACACCCAAGCTAGTTATTATGCTCTCGATAATATATAGGCAGTTCGGGGCCTGCAACACCCGGCGCGGGGCGCGCCCGCCTCCCGGCGCGCCCCGCGTTGGATAACGCCCGCTAGCGCAGCGGTTGCAGTTTCGCGTTCACCATGAAGGAATCGTCGAACGCGCTCATCTCCCCGGCGCTGCGACCGTGCACCGGTTGCAGTCGCGCCGTGAGCGGCTTGTGCCACCTGTGGGCGAGCACGGCGACATCGCCGATGATGCGCGCGAGCTGCGCCTCGGTGACGTCTCCGGGGAGCGGCACCGTGTCGAGCCCCGTGCCGCACACCGCGGAGTAGGCCAGCAGCGAATCGACGCCGATCGCCCCTTCGCTCCAGCGCTGCGCGATGCGCGTATCCTCGAGCACCGGCAGCATGAGACCGGCATAGCCGACGCGGGCACCTGGAATGCGGCGCTGCGCCTCCGTGATCACGTACGCGGCGGTGAGCGAGCCCGGTGAGCCGAGGATCGCCGCTCGAAGGCTTCGATCGCCATTCCGATCGAATCGTCCTTCAGTGGTGCGGGCGTGCTGTCGAAGCCCCAGTATTTCCAGCGTGCGCGCCTCCACCTGCTGCGCGAGCCGCTCGACGCGCTGCGCGTAGCCGCCGAGCGCCGCGGCGAGCTCGCCGATGGCGCGCGGCGCATCTCCGTGAGTCCTGCCGAACACCTCGGTGACCACACTCGCCGACTGCAGCCCCACCGAGAAGCGCCCGTCGTTGCCCTGATGCCACGAGCCCGGAAAGAAGGGCGACCCCTGGGCGAGCATCGCGGTCGCCGCAAAGCTGAATGTGCCCTGGCTGCGCGGACTGGTGGCGGCGACCTGCCACACGTGGTGGGCGGCGGCGCGCACGGTGTGCCAATGGATGCCGTCCGCCGCGGCAATGAGCATGCTGGCATCGAGCTGCGCTGCGCGACCGTGCACCGCGGCGAGGATCTCGAGCGCTTGCGGGTCTGGGCGGTCATCAAGAACCGCCGGCCCGATGTCCACCAGGACGTTGTTGGTTTTACCGAGCTCCTCGAGGCGCGCGAGCAGCGCGAGGGCGCGGGCGCGCCCGAGGGCGCCGACATAGTGCATGTAGGGCTGCGTGGTGATGCGCAGCGTCTGTACGCTGAAGCCCCCCTGCTCGAACACCGCCTGCGCCGCGTGCAGTCGGGCGGCAGCCTGCGCGAACTGCTCCTCGTAGCGAGTCGCATCGAGCTCGACGAAGGCGGTGCTGGCGCGCACGGGCGGCGTGCCCGGGGCGGGGCCCGTCCCCACCGCGGTGGCGTGCGCTGCGCCGGAACATGCAACCGCCACGCCCACGAGGAAGCGGAGCATGGCCCGCCACATCGAGATGTCCCCCCGCTCCATCGCGTGCTGCCTACTTTCGGCGCTGCACCCCGACGGGCAGATTCTCCACCGTCCTCATCGACGCATCCTCGAAGGCGCGCGGGTCGGCGAGGTACTCGAGCGCCATGTCGACCGCGTCATGACCCCAGAAGAACTCCTCGCCGATGAGGAGCGTCGGGACGCCGAAGATGCCGCGCGCACCCGCCCACTCGGTGTTCTCGCGCAGCCGCTGCTTGACCGCGGGGGCTTGAAGCGCCGTCTCGGGATCGGCGAGGCCAAGCCGCTGCGCGAGATCGGCGATGACTCCCGCATCGCTCACGTCGCGTCCGTCGCGGAACACCGCATCGAGCACCGTGCCCACGGCACGCCGGTCGCTGCCGGCCGCGATGATCAGCCGCAGCGCTGCGAGCGGGTTGAACGGGTGCGCCGGCGGAAGCCGCATCAGTATGCCGAGCCGCCGCGCGCGCCACAGGGCGAAGCGATAGGTGAAGCGCCGTTTGGAGGCGATCTCCGCAGGCCCCACCTGCCCGAAGCGCTCGAGCAGCCCCGCGAGCAGCACCGGCACGAACTCGAGCTGCACGCCCGCCGGCAGCTGCGCGAGGCGGGGAAAAGCCAGGTATGCGAACGGTGAGATGACGTCGAAGACCCAGGCGACCCTGACAATGTCATTCATGAGCGTCAATCGGACACGTGCACCACCAGCTTGCCGAAATTCTTCCCCTGCAACAGCCCCATGAGTCCCTGCGGGGCGTTCTCCAGCCCCTCGATCACCTGCTCACGGTACTTGATGCGCCCCTCGCGCAGCCACGTGCGCATATCCTCGAGGAATGCGGGCATGCGCCGGTAGTGGTCGAAGATGATGAACCCCTGCACCTTCAGACGCTGGCGCAACACCGTGAACAACAGCTGCGGGGTGCGATCGCCGCCCGGTGGTGGCTTCTCGAGGTTGTACCACCCGATCAGTCCGCACAGCGGGATGCGCGCCCCGACGTTGAGCAGCGGTACCACCGCGGCAAGCACCGCGCCGCCGACGCTCTCGAAATACACATCGATCCCGCGCGGGCAGGCCGCGGCCAGCCGCTGCGGCAGGTCCGCAGCGCGGTGATCGACACACTCGTCGAAGCCGAGCGTAGCGCGCGCGTAGCCGCACTTGTCGCGGCCCCCGGCGACGCCCACGGCGCGGCAGCCCTTGATTTTTGCGATCTGCCCGACGACCGAGCCGACCGCGCCGGTGGCAGCGCCGACCACCACGGTGTCCCCTGCCAGGGGCTGGCCGATATCGAGAAGGCCCACATACGCCGTAAGCCCCGGCATCCCGAGTACCCCGAGGGCGTAGGACGGCCGCGGCAGGGCCGGATCGAGCTTCACGAGGTCGTGCCCGTCCGAGAGCGCGTAGTCCTGCCAGCCGGAGTTGGCCAGCACCAGTTCCCCCGGCGCGAAGGCGCTCACGTTCGAGCTCGCGACGACGCTCACCGTCTGACCGGTCATCGGTGCCCCGATCGCCACGGGCGGGGCATAGGATGGTGCCTCGTTCATGCGGCCGCGCATGTAGGGGTCGAGGGAGAGGTAACGGGTGCGCAGCAGCACCTGCTCGGGACCCGGTGCGGGTAGCGGCTGCGTCTCGAGACGAAAGTCGGCCGCCGACGGCGCCCCCTGCGGCCGCCGCGCGAGCACGATGCGGCGGTTCTGCACAGCCCTCGTCATCGTTCACCTCCCGTACGGTGGCTTGGCGAAACCTCAGCGCAGGAACTCGACCTGCACACCGGGAGGTGCGCGGGACGTCTCGTCGACGAAGAGGTCGCCGAGGAGCGTGCTGCCCGGCTCGACGCTGTAGGGCGCGAAGTCGCGCACCCCCGCCTCGTAGAGCACGCTGTCGTCGATGAAGAACTGCCCGGTGCACTCGCGCGCCGGACGGCTGACGATCACGTGCGCGGCGTCGGCCACGATCTGCGGCGTGCGGCAGCGGCGCAGCATCTGCGGGCCGCCGAGTGCGAACTCGATGGCCGCGGTGGCAATCATGGTGCGCGGCCAGAGTGCGTTACAGGCGATGCCGTCAGCGCGGTACTCCTCCGCCAGCCCGAGCATGCAAAGTGACATGCCGTACTTGGACAGCGAATATGCCAAGTGGCCGGCGAACCACTTCGGCCGCAGATCGAGCGGCGGCGAGAGCGTGAGGATGTGCGGGTTCGCCGCCTGTTTGAGGTACGGCAGGCAGGCGCGCGAGGTGACGAAGGTGCCGCGGGTGTTGATCTGCTGGATGAGGTCATAGCGGCGCATGTCGATCTCGGTGATCGGCGCGAGATTGATCGCCGAGGCATTGTTGACACAGATATCGATGCCACCGAAGTGCTCAGCACACCGGCGCACCGCCGCCGTGACGCTCGCCTCGTCGCGCACGTCCACCACGAGCGCCAGCGCCTTGCCGCCGGCACGCTCGATGTCGCGCGCGGCGCTGTGGATGGTGCCGGGGAGCTTCGGGTGCGGCTCGGCGGTCTTGGCGGCGACGGCAATGTTGGCGCCATCCCGCGCCGCCCGCAGCGCGATCGCAAGCCCGATGCCGCGGCTCGCGCCGGTGATGAAGAGTGTTTTCCCCGACAGACTCACCGTGCTCTCCCGCGGCCGCGCGCTCGGCCCGCCGCTCAGTGTACCGCGGCGCAGGCCGCGCGTTCGTCAGCGCTCGGGCAGCGCGCCCTTGAGCTCGATATGGTTGCCGTCGGGATCGTCGATGTAGAACGAGCGGCCCTCGCCCTGCGCACCGTAGCGCGGTGCCGGCGCCCCGGCCGCAACGCCGCGCGCTGCGAGCCAGGCGATGAGCCGCGGCTCGTCAAAGGGCGCGATGGTCAGGCAGAAGTGCTCGACGTTGCGGCCAGCTCCGGGCGGCTCGCCGGCACCGAGTGGGCCGTCGATGGTCACCAGATCGATGAGGCTCCGTCCGGCACGCAGCTGCGTCAGTCCGAGCTCGGGCTGCTGTCGCTCGAGCGTGCACCCGAGCACGTCGCGGTAGAACGCGAGCGCTCGCGGCAGCTCCCGTACGCGCAGCACGATGTGGTCGATGCCCTGCACGGCGAAGGGGTGATCCGGCACCTCAGGGCTCCCGTCAGAAACGCTCCGACCCGCAGCGCCCCGCGCGGGCTTGACATGGCGGCTGTGCTAGCATCCGCCGCGCCGCCCCGCAGAGGTGATCATGCGCCAGGGTCTATCCTGTTTCAGCATTCTAATTACGCTCGCCGCCGCGGCAAGCGCGCAGGAGCAGGACTTCAGCAAGGTCGAGATCAAGACCACGCAGCTGGCCGGTGGCCTCTACATGCTGCAGGGGGCGGGCGGCAACACGACGGCCTCGGTCGGGGCCGACGGGGTGTTGCTGGTGGACGATGAATTCGCCGCGCTCGCCGACAAGATCCGCGCATCGCTCAAGGGCCTCGGGGGCCAAGAACGGCCGGTGCGCTACGTCATCAACACGCACTACCACTACGATCACACTGGCGGCAACCTCCCCTTCGAGCAAGGCGGCGCCATCGTCATCGCCCAGGATCGGTTGCGGGCGCGGCTGCAGACCGGCGGCATGGCCGGCAACGGCGGCTCGATCAGCCGCGAGATGAACGCGGCCGAGCCGGGCGCGCTGCCGCAGCTCACGTTCGATCACGAGCTGACCGTGCACATGAACGCTGACGATATCCGCGCCGTGCACTATGCCAACGCACACACTGACGGCGACTCGATCGTCTACTTCCCGAGGGGCCACGTCGTGGCGATGGGCGATATCTACGTGCGCTACGGCTTTCCGTTCATCGACATCGACAGCGGCGGCACGGTCCAGGGGATGATCGCGGCCTGCGTCGACGTGCAGAGAACCGTGCCGGCCGACGCGAAGATCGTGCCTGGGCACGGTGAGCTCGCCGGCGTCGATGATCTGCGCGCCTACCTGAAGATGCTGCAGGATACGAGCGCGGCGGTCGGCGCAGCGCTCAAGGCGGGCAAGACGCTCGCGCAGATGAAGCTGGAGCACGTCCTCGGCGCCTGGAGCGAGCGCTACTCCCCGCCCAAGGCGTTCGTCGATACGGACGCCTTCACCGAGACACTCTATAACTCGCTGAACCGCCCCATCCCGCGGCACGGCGGCCGCCCGCGCTGAAGCGCACGCGCAGCGCGAGCCGCCTTGCGCCAGGGCGAGTTGCAGGTATAGCGTGACTCTCGGGCCTCCGGGAGAGCGGCCATGCGCTGGGACGATCTGCGCCAGAGCACCAACATCGAGGACGTTCGCGCCAGCACGGGTGGGGGTCGCGGGCTCAAGATCGGCGTCGGCGGCACGCTGCTCGCGCTCGCCGCCTCCTACTTCCTTGGTGTCGATCCGCGGCTCGTCCTCGGCCTGATGAGCGCCGTGCCAACGGAGCAGTCCATGCCCGCGGCGCGCTACGGCACGCCGCAGGATGAGCAGGGGCGATTCATGGCTGCGGTGCTGGGTGAGACCGAGGATACCTGGGGCGCCCTGTTCCAGGCGCAGGGGCTTCAGTACATACCGCCAAAGCTCGTGCTGTATCGCGACGAGATGCCGACCGCCTGCGGTTCGGGGAGGGCCGCCGCCGGACCCTTCTATTGCCCGCTCGACCGCAAGGTGTATCTCGACCTGAGCTTCTTCCAGCAGCTTGCAGACGAGTTCCAGGCGCCGGGGCAGTTTGCCGAGGCATACGTGCTCGCCCACGAAGTGGGTCACCACGTGCAGAACCTGCTCGGCATCGCCAGTCAGGTGCGCGCACTGCAGCAGCGCTCCTCACCCGCGCAGGCCAATCAGCTATCTGTGAGACTCGAGCTGCAGGCGGACTGCTACGCGGGCGTCTGGGCGAAGAACGCGGACGAGACCAAGCACATCCTCGAGGCCGGTGACGTCGAATCCGCGCTGCGCGCCGCAAGCGCGGTGGGCGACGACACCCTGCAGAAACGCGCCCAGGGCTACGTCGTACCGGAATCCTTCACCCACGGCAGCTCCGCCGAGCGCGTCGGCTGGTTCAAGCGCGGGCTCAACACCGGCTCGCTGGCGGGCTGTGATACCTTCTCTGGCCCTATTTCTTAGTCGCAGCATCCTCGAGCTGGTGGACCTGCCCCATGGCCTTGTCGGTCGCGGCTTTGGCGCACTGCGCATCGCCCGGCTCAGAGCCCGGATAGCGCTTGCCGAGCTCCTTGCAGGCCTCCATCGCTGCGTTGCTCACACGTTTCTCGAGCTCCGCTCTTCCGCTGGAAGTTGTCAGGTCGAGGCCCGCGGCACTTACGCCGTAGCTCAGCGAGATATCGACGATCGGTATCCCGCTTGAGGTCCTGCCGACGGTCTTCTCCACGGCCCTCGTTGAGGTGACGGTCACCTCCGGAGTGGTCTGCGCGAGCGCACCCGAAGCGACGATCGAGGTCGCGAGCACACTGGCTGTGATCATCATTTTTCTCATGACTGGTATCCTCTTGTTCCTGTTCCGGCGGCTGCGGCGCAGCACGGATGCGCACATCTCAACCGTGAGGCAGAAGCTTATGCCTGCGCATCCCGCTGACAATCGGGGGAAACCGAGATCCCGGCGGCTATGACTTTCCGGAGTAGTTGGCGTCTAGGTAGTCGAGGATCTGCTGCGCCTCGGCGTCGGTGATCGGCGCGCCGAAGCGTTCGCGCATCTTCTGGATGGTTTTCTGCCACGCCGCGCGGTTCATCGCCGGCGCGTTGCTCGGGATGTACTCGACGCTGTGGCAGATGATGCAGCGGCCCACGGTGAGATCGCGCCCGGGGGCATCCTTGAGCTCGGTGATCTCCGCCGCTCCCGCCGCCCACGCCCTGCCGCAGGCCAGCGCAAGCAAGACGACGCCGTTACCGGCGAGCGTGCGTGCCGCGCGCCTCATGCAACCTCGACGTTCACGGTCTGCACGATGTTGTCGTGGTAGCCCGACGGGTTGAAGGTCAGCTTGTCCGGCTGCTGCGCGCCGTTGCGGCTGCGGGCGCGCACGGCGATCGCGAGCGGCCCGGCTCGGGCGGTGTCGATGGGCATGCGAAAGTCGCGCCAGGCAAAGCGACCGAGATCGCGCCCGAGTCTCGCCTCGCGCCAACTGCGGCGGCCATCGACCGATACCTCGACGGCCGCGATCCCGGCGCCGCCGTCCCAGGCCTTGCCGGCGACTTCCGCGTGCTCACCACGCTTGAGGCGCGCCCCCTCGAGGGGAGTCACGATGAGCGAGTTGACCAGGATTTCGGTGATCGGCGTGGTCTCGGGCGTCTCCTGGCTGAGGAAACGTGTACCGGGAAACGCCCCGGTCGGCAGGCGGTAGGCGGACTTCATCCAGAAGCCGTCGAAGGCCTTCGGCTCGATGCGGACCGCGATGAGATGCTTCATCCAGTAAGTTCCGGTCCAGCCCGGCACGATGAGCCGCACGGGCGCGCCGTTCCAGTGCGGCAGCGGCTCTCCGTTCATCTCGAAGGCAAGGAGCGTGCTCTCATCGAGCGCGCGCTCGAGCGGCAGACTCTTCACGAAAGGGGGTGTCTGCGGCAGCACCGCGGAATCGGCGCCGCTGAACACCACCTCGAGCGCACCGGGTGCAACGGCCGCCTTGCGCAGCACGTCGCGCAGCCGCACCCCCGTCCAGCGGGCGTTGCCCATCGCCCCGTTGCCCCACTGCACGCCCGGGACGCGCGGTGAGAACAGCCCGCGCCGATTTCCCGAGCACTGGTTGACGGCGGCGAGGCTAACGCGTTCGAAGCCGCTCTTCAGCTCCTCGAGCGAGAGCGAGAGCGATTGCCGCGCGCTGGCGCCACTCACCTCGAGTCGCCAGCTCGCCGTGTCCACCCAGGGGATGACGGCGAGGTGATAGCGGACGAAGAACGCGTCGTTGGGCGTGAACGGCGCGGCGAGATCCCCAAGCGGCGTCTCGAAGTTCGGCGGTCGGAAGGCGTGCTGGATGAGCGGGCGCTTTCCCGGCAGCGCGCCGAGGATCTCCTCTGCGGCCGCTGCCGTGGAGGGGGCATCGGTGGCGCGCGCGCGCCGCGCAAGCCAGGCGCCCGCGCCCGCAAGCAGCAGCTCACGCCGCCTCAGCACCGCGCGCCCATTTCGCTCCAGGGCGGCACTGGCGCCCGCCGTCTGATCTGCCGCCGCCACGCGCCGCAAAGGCGCTCAGGAGCAGGGCTTGCCGTGGTCCGGGCGGGCGCCTGCAGCCTTTGCCGCGGCCTCGGTCATGTACTGACCCTGCTTGGTCTTCCCGTACCACTGGTCGCCCGGGCAGTGATAGACGTGACTCGACGTGTTGACCCACACCTGTCCCGGGCCACCACCGGGCGCCGCCTGCGCGACTGGGGGGGGCGCTGTGGACTTGGCCGGGGCGGTCGACGCGGTCGCAGGAGCGGCAGCACCCGCTGCAGCAGGCGCGGCTGCCGGGGCGGCACTGCCGCCGGCACTCGCCGATTTGTTGATGCCGCCATGACCGCTGCAGGCGCCACGGCCGCCGTGCGGAGAGGTGGTGCCGTCCTTACAGGTGACGGGGCCACCGCTTCCGCCGCTCGAGGAGGTCGCGGCAGGCGCTGCAGCCGCGGGCGCGGCCGCCGGGGCGGCGGCACCGCCGGCACTTGCCGACTTGTTGATGCCGCCATGGCCGCTGCAGGCGCCACGGCCGCCATGTGGCGAGGTCGTACCGTCGTTACAGGTCACCGCCCCACTGCTGCCGCTCGAGGAAGCGGCGGCGGGCGAGGCAGCAGCGGGAGCGGACGAAGCGGAAGCGGCCGCGCCCGCGGATGATGCACTCGCCGCGGTCGCGGACTTATCGATGCCGCCATGGCCACTGCAGGCGCCGCGACCGCCGTGCGGCGAGGTTGTTCCGTCCTTGCACGTCACAGGGCCGCTGGTGCTGCTCGTGCTCTGCGCGGCGCACAGTGCCGGCGCGCCGAGAAGCGCCACCGCGAGCACGGCGCCACACATCAAGGCGTTGGCTTTCATCACGTTCATCTGCAGTCCTCCCCGTTGCGAGGCCGCCCGTAATCGCGGCGGCAGAATAGCGCAATCCCCTCCCCGGGTGGTATGAGAGAGCGATCCGCGAAGTGTGCGGTGGGCGCACGGGCGGGAGTGCCGGACGTAGTAGGCTTGTCCCTCAAGACTTTCGGAGGATCGTGATGATCGTACGCCTTGCCTCGATGCTGGCTCTGCTCGCCCTCGGTTGCAGCTTCGCGCCGCGCGCCTGCGCAGACTGGATGGAGCGCACCGAAGCCATCATGGGCACGCGCTGCTACGTGCAGCTGTGGGCCGACGATCCCGGCAAGGGCAATGCGGCGATTGATGCGGTCATGGCGGAGCTGCGCCGCATCGACGATCTCATGAGCCACTACAAGCCCGAGAGTCAGCTGTCGCAGATCAACCAGTATGGCAATGAGCGCCCGGTGCAGGTCGACCAGGAGCTGTTCGACCTCATCAAGCTCTCCACGCACTTCTCCGAGATAACCGAGGGCGCCTTCGACATTACCTACGCGAGCGTCGGCTATCTCTACAACTACCCGCAGCACATCCACCCCACCGAGGAACAGATCCGCCAGGCACTGCCAGCGGTCAACTGGCGCAACATGATCCTCGACGAGCAGCATCACACCGTGCGCTTCGGGCACCCGGGCATGCGCATCGACCTCGGCGGCATCGGCAAGGGTTACGCGGTCGACCGCGGCATCGACATCCTCAAGGCGCGCGGTGTGCAGCGCGCGCTGGTCACCGCAGGTGGCGACAGTCGCATCATCGGCGATCGCTTAGGTAGGCCGTGGCTGGTTGCTATCCGTCATCCCGACAACCCGAACAAGGTGGTGACACGCATCCCGCTTTCGGATGCGGCCGTCTCCACCTCAGGCGACTACGAGCGCTACTTCGATGAGGACGGTGTGCGCTATCACCACATCATCGACCCGCGCACCGGGCATTCGGCAAGCAAGGTGCGCAGCGCCACCATCATCGGTCCGACCGCCACGCAGACCGACGGCATGTCGAAGACGGCGTTCGTACTCGGGGCGGAAAAGGCGCTCGAGATCATCAACCGCATGTCCGAGTACGACGCGGTGTTCGTCCTGCCGGACGGCACGATGCTCTACTCGAACGGCCTGCGACCGGCGGCGCCGCGCCCGCCGGGCGCTGCGCCGTCGGCTGCTGCGGCGAACCCTAGTGTTCCACCCTGAGCAGGGAGTCCACCTCGGCCTCGGCCGCGAGCCAGTCTTCGACGTCGTGACCCGGCACGAAGCCGCGCCGCTCGGCGCGTAGGTAGGCGGTCTCGGCGATCAGCGCGCGGCGCGCCTCGGCGGTCACCTTGACGCGCGCGGGCGCTTCGGTCGGTGACTTGCGCGAGCGCGGCGGGTTGCGTACGGCCGCCTCGGCGGGCACAGCGGGATCGGTGGACTTTGGATCGGGCAAGCGACGATTGGCCATCGGCTCCTCCTTGTCTGCTGCAAGCCAAGCGGACTTTGCGCGCCTCGGCCACGCGGGCGCAAGCGGTCGGCGCGTCCGGCGCGCGTGTCCGCGGGTATCCGCCGTCCGCGGCGCGGACAAAGGGCGGCATGCTCGCAATGGCAGGACGCTCGGGATTTCCTGAGCGCTCAGACGCTTGTGGCGGCGACCGCGCGTGAGCGCCGCTGGCACGGCAGATGCCCGAGCACTACTGAAGCTCGCACAGTTGAAAAAAATTCGTGAGTCCCGCTCGGCCGCGACGGCGCGCACCGAAGCGCAGGACACGCCGCTGTCGACCTGGCGTCGCCACCGCCCCGCGCTGACGCTGGCCGCCGAGTCGGGCCCGAACCGCGGCCAGGACCTCGCGGCGCTCTTGCTGGTGTTCTGACTAGGGCGGGCGGGGGCCGGCGGCAGGCCTGCGCCGCGTCGTGCCCCGGGCCGCCCGCTTCAATCCCCCGCCGAGACGGCGCGTGCCGCTGCCGTTGGTGGCGCGTCCGTTGCTGGCGCGCGCGCGCGGAGTCTCTGTCGCCGCGGCCGAGAGATCGAGACCTCGCAGGTACCTGCGGAACTCGCGTCCGAGCTGCGGGTGGCTGAGGGCATACTCGACCGTCGCCTGCAGGTAGCCGAGTTTGCTGCCGCAGTCGTAGCGCTTGCCCTCGAAGCGGTAGGCGTACACCGCCTCCTCGCGCATCAGCGCGGCGATGCCGTCGGTGAGCTGAATCTCGCCGCCCGCCCCATGACCGATTCGCTCGAGATGCTCGAAGATCGCTGGCGCAAGCACGTAGCGGCCGACGACCGCCAGGTTGGACGGTGCCACCGATGGCTTGGGCTTCTCCACGATGCTGCGCACGCGGCTGGTGGCGGAGCGGTCCGCCTCGACGGCCACGATGCCGTATTTCTCAGTGTCTTGGCGCGGCACGGCCTGTACGCCGAGCACGCTTGCGCGCTTGGCTTCATAGACCTGCGCCATTTGCGCAAGACATGCGACCTCGCTGCGGATGAGGTCGTCCGCCAGGTGCACGAAGAAAGGCTCCGAGCCTACGGCCGGCTGCGCACACAGCACGGCGTGCCCGAGTCCGAGCGGTGCGGGTTGGCGGATGTAGATGCAGGAGGCGTAGGACGGCAGCACGCTGCGTAGCTGGTTGAGCAGATCGCTCTTGCCCTGGAGCTTCAGCATCAGCTCGAGCTCCTGGTCGGAATCAAAGTGATCCTCGATGGCGCGCTTGGAGGCGCCCGTGATGAACACCAGCCGCTGCGCGCCCGCGGCGAGCGCCTCCTCGACCGCGTACTGGATCAGCGGCTTGTCCACCACCGGCAGCATTTCCTTCGGACTCGCCTTGGTGGCGGGCAGAAAGCGCGTCCCGCGCCCCGCCACCGGAAACACCGCCGTGCGGATAGGCGATTTCGCATTCGTCGTCATCGCAAACTCTCCTGGCCGCGGGCGAACGTCACGAGGCGCGTACCACCTGGTCGGCGCGCTCGGCCCACTTGAACACCGCCGGACTCATGCTGTCCCACGAGCGGCACTTGGGACAGCGCCAGTACCAGCCCACACTGTTGAGCCCGCACTCGTCGCACTGGTAGCGGCCGCCGGCGTCGCCGATCCGTGTCAGCAGCGCGCTGAGCGAGCTCGCCTCGGCTGCCGATTCCATTCCGCCACCGAGCTCGGCAGTGATCCCCGGCCACTGCGACATGTCCTCCGCTGGTACGGCGGTCGCGAGCAGCCACGCCAGCTGGCGCGGACTGACGGCGCCGCTCTGACGCAGCCGCCGCCCGAGCTCATTCAACATATCCTGCTTGCGCATCTGCCGCGCGATGGCGAGCACGGAAGGGATGATCTCGAGCGCCAGACCCGGCGCCGTCTCGAGCGCGTGCAGGTACAGGAGCAGCGCGCCGCCGGCATCCCCGGCCTGCTGTGCAATGCGCGCCGTGAGCATGTCGGCGCGCGGCAGCGCCGCCTGATGGGTGCGCGCCTGCCGCAGCAGCGTGCGCGCGCGCTCGCTGTCGCCCTGCACCAGGGCGTGCTCAGCGAGCTCGCACAGGTAGTGCGCTGCCACGCGGGCGCGTTCGAGCTGCACCGCCGGCGGCAGCTCGTGAAACACCTTGAGTGCCTTCGCCCAGTCGCCCTGGGCTTCGTAGATGCGCACCAGGTGATCGAGCGCGGTGCGCCGGTATTCGCGCGAGGCCGCCAGCTCCTCGAGAACGCGCTCGGCACGGTCCATGAGCCCCGCGCTCTGGTAGTCGAGCGCCAGCGCGAAAGCCGCCTTGTCGGCCAGGCCCGGGCCGTGGTCGCGCAGGCGCGAGTGAATCGCGATGGCCCGATCCACCTCGCCGCGCCGCCGAAAGAGGCTCCCGAGGGCGAACTGGATCTCCGCGGCATCGCCGTCGGCCTCCGCCATGCGCGCGAAGATCTCGGCGGCGTGATCGAAACGGTCATTGATCAGGTGATCGAGGCCGACATAGTAGTCGCGCGGCAGCCGCACGGTGCGGGCGGCGCCGTTGCGGCGGCCGAGGAACCAGGCGGCCAGGCCCACGAGGATGAAGGCCAGCGCCAGCAGCAGTGGAGGAAGCTCGAACACCGGGTGGCGACGATAGCAGGTCCGCGGGCCAGCCAAAACACCCCTGCCACGCGGGGTGCGGCCCGCCCGCGGCGGCTCAGTCGCGGATCGGGCGGCCGGCGCCGTCGTTCACGCGCTCACGCAGGTCCTTGCCGGGCTTGAAGTGTGGCACGTGCTTGCCCGAGAGCGCCACCGCCTCGCCGGTCTTGGGGTTGCGTCCCTGGCGCGGTGGGCGGAAATGCAGCGAGAAGCTGCCGAAGCCGCGGATCTCGATGCGCTCGCCCTGCGAGAGCGCATCGCTCATGATTTCGAGAATCTGCTTGAGCGCTAGCTCGACGTCCTTCGCCGGCAGATGCTTCTGCTTGGCGGTGATGATCTCGATGAGTTCCGACTTCGTCATTGGCCTCAGCGGCCCTCTCCGGATCCGATGTGCTCCTTCAGCAGGTCCCCGAGGCTGGTGCCGGAGGTGGTGGTCTCTGAGCGGTAGCTCTGCACCGCCTCGGCCTCCTCGTGGGCCTCCTTCGCCTTGATCGACAGCGAGATGGTGCGCGATTTGCGATCGACGCCGGTGAACTTGGCCTCGACCTCCTCGCCCACCTTGAGCACCGCACGCGCATCTTCCACGCGATCGCGGCCGAGCTCGGAGGCGCGCAGCTGCCCTTCGATGCCGTTGCCGAGATCGATGACCGCGCCGCGCGCATCGACCTCCTTCACCACGCCCTTGACGATCGTGCCCTTGGGGTTGTCGGCGATGTAGGCGGAGAAGGGGTCCTTGGCGAGCTGCTTGATGCCGAGCGAGATACGCTCGCGCTCGGGGTCGATCGACAGCACCATCGCTTCGAGCTGCTGCCCCTTCTGGTAGTTGCGTACCGCCTCCTCCCCCGGCTGGTCCCAGGAGATATCGGAGAGGTGCACCAGCCCGTCGATGTTGCCCGGGAGGCCGATGAAGATGCCGAAGTCGGTGATCGACTTGATCTGGCCGGCCACCTTGTCGCCGCGGTTGTAGTTCTCAGCGAACTCCTTCCACGGGTTGGCCTGGCACTGCTTGAGTCCGAGCGATATACGGCGACGCTCCTCGTCGACGTCGAGCACCATGACCTCGACTTCCTGTCCGGTGTGCACCACCTTGGCCGGGTTGACGTTCTTGTTGGTCCAGTCCATCTCCGAGACGTGCACCAGTCCCTCGACGCCGTCCTCGATCTCGACGAACGCGCCGTAGTCGGCAATGTTGGTGACCTTGCCAAACACACGCGTGCCGGGCGGGTAGCGTCGCGCGATGTTCTGCCAGGGGTCGGCGCCGAGCTGCTTGAGGCCGAGGCTGACACGCGAGCGCTCGCGGTCGAACTTGAGAATGCGTACCTCGACCTCGTCACCCACCTTGACCACTTCCGAGGGGTGCTTGACGCGCTTCCACGCCATGTCGGTGATGTGCAAGAGGCCATCGATACCGCCGAGGTCGACGAACGCGCCGTAGTCGGTGAGGTTCTTGACGGTGCCGCGCACCACCGCGCCCTCCTGCAGGTTGTCCATGAGCGCGGAGCGTTCGGCGGAGAACTCCTGCTCGACCACCGCGCGGCGCGAAACCACGACGTTATTGCGTTTCTGATCAAGCTTGATGACCTTGAACTCGAGCGGCTTGCCTTCGAGATATGAGGTGTCGCGCACCGGACGCACGTCGACCAGCGATCCCGGCAGGAAGGCGCGCACGTTCTCGATCTCGACCGTGAAGCCGCCCTTGACGCGACCGGTGATGACGCCGGTGACGATCTCGGATTTGTTGAATGCCTCTTCAAGGCGCGTCCAGGTGCGTGCGCGCTTGGCCTTCTCGCGCGACAGGCGCGTCTCACCCGTGCCGTCCTCGACCGAATCGAGGGCCACTTCCACCTGGTCGCCGACTTTGACCTCCACCTCGCCGCGCTCGTTCTTGAACTGCTCGAGGGGAATGACGGCCTCGGACTTGAGGCCTACATTGACGATGACGACGTCGCTCGTGACGTCGACGATGAGCCCGGTGAGGATCATGCCCGGGCGGATGCGCTGATTGGCGAGACTCTGCTCGAATAGCTGAGCGAAACTTTCTGTCATACCTTCACTTCGCACGCCTCATCGGCGTGCCTGTGCTGGGCCTTCGTCCCTCGGGTCCAGGAAAATACAAAGGGCACCCGCATCCTGCGTGTGCCTGCCTCAAACATTCCCTCCGTGCGAATCGCGACGAGCGCCCCTCTCAGGGCCACAAACGCCGAGCGGCCATCAGTTCCAGCACCCGCCCGACGACCGTCTCGACCGCAAGGCCGGTCGAGTCGATCACACAGGCATCGGGCGCGGCCTTGAGCGGGGCGACCTCGCGGGTCTGATCCCTTAAATCCCGGTCGGCTATCTCGCGCGAAAGGGCGGGAAGGCTAACATCGGACCCCTTGTCTTTCAACTGCTTATAGCGCCTCAGCGCCCTTTCTTCGGGGGTCGCGGTCAGAAATATCTTAAGTTGAGCATCCGGGAACACGACCGTCCCCATGTCGCGCCCGTCGGCGACGAGTCCCGGGGGGGTGGCAAAGGCCCGCTGCCGCTCCAGCAGCGCCGTCCGCACCCCCCGCCAGGCGGCGACCCGGGAAGCACCCTGGCCGGCGCGCTCGGAGCGCGCTTCCGCGGTGAGGTCGCGCCCGTCGAGACAAATGCGCTCGCTGCCGTCGGCGGCGACGGCGAACTTGACGTCCATGTGCCTGGCGAGCTCGGCGTGGCGTCGCTCATCGTCCTCGGCCACACCGGCCACGATGCCGGCGAGCGCCACCAGGCGGTAGAGCGCGCCGCTGTCGAGGAGATGCCAGCCGACGCGTTGTGCAACCGCACGACTGATCGTGCCCTTGCCCGAGCCGCTCGGGCCGTCGATCGTGACGATGGGACAGGACGAGGGAGCCACGCGCCATGTTGGCACGGAACAGAGCTGCGCGGCGTGGCGGCGCCGCATTGCCCCTCAGCACACCTCGATCGCGAGGCCCGCAGCGCGGGCGGTGCGCTCGAACTGCGGAAAGCTGGTGGCGACGTTGGCCACATCGGCGATCTCGATCGCGGCGCGGGCCCGAAGCGCGGCCACCGCGAAAGCCATGGCGACGCGATGGTCTCCGCAGCTGTCCACTCGCCCGCCGCCGAGCGTCCCGCTGCCGCGGATCCACAGACCGTCCGGCAGCAGCTGATGCTCGACGCCGAGGGCGGCAAGGCCCGCCGCCATCGTCGCCAGCCGGTCGCTCTCCTTGACGCGCAGCTCGAGCGCCCCGCGCACCAGGGTTTCGCCGCTCGCGCAGGCCGCGGCGACGAAGAACACCGGCAGCTCATCGATCGAGAGCGGCACCAGCGCTTCGGGCACGGTGATGCCGCGCAGCGCGCTGCGGCGCACCTCGATATCCGCCACGGGCTCGGCGCCGGGATCGTCGACGACGGCGCGCGGGTGGACGCGGATATCTGCACCCATGCGGCGCAAGAGTGAGATGAGCCCGGTGCGCGTCGGGTTGACGCCGACGTTGGTGAGCAGCAGCCCGCGCTCTGCGGCGAGGCACCCGGCTACGATGAAGAAGGCAGCGGAGGAGAAGTCTGCGGGCACGGCCACGGCGGTGGCACGCAGGATCTGCCCGCCCTCGAGCGCTACGGTGCGCCCGCTGTGCGTGAGCGTCACGCCGAACGCCTGCAGCATGCGCTCGGTGTGGTCGCGCGAGGGTAGTGGCTCGGTAACGCGCGTACGCCCGGCGGCGGCGAGGCCGGCGAGCAATACGGCGGATTTAACCTGGGCGCTCGCCACCGGCAGGCTGTAGTGAATGGCACGCAGCTGCGGCGTGCCCAGGATCTCCACCGGCGGTCGCCCCTGGTTTGTATGGATGCGTGCCCCCATCATCTGCAGCGGCACCGCCACGCGCTCCATCGGCCGGCGCATGAGCGACTCGTCGCCGATGAGCGTCGAGTCGAACTTCTGCGGTGCAAGTACGCCCATCATCAGGCGCATCGCGGTGCCGGCATTCCCCATGTCGAGCGGTGCCGCCGGGGCGCTGAGCCCCGCGCTGCCGACACCGCGCACGAGCACCTCGGTGTGCGCCGGCCGCTCGAGGCGTACGCCGAGTGCCTCGAGCGCGCGCGCCGTGGCGAGACAGTCTTCGCCGGCCAGAAAGCCGCTAATGTGCGTGTCCCCTTGCGCAAGCGCTCCCAGCATGAGCGCGCGGTGCGAGATCGATTTGTCGCCGGGCACGGTGAGCGTGCCGGAGATTGCGCCTCCGGGGGCGACGCGCCAGGCGCTACCGTGCGCGACCCTCACTGCACCGCCCGCGGATACGATCCGAGCACGCGGAACAGCGACGCACGCTTGCGCAGCGCGGCGAGCGCGCGCGCCACGCGTGGCTCGTCGGCGTGTCCCTCGAGATCCATGAAGAACACGTAATCCCACTTGCGCCGGCGCGACGGCCGCGATTCGATGCGTGTCAGGCTCACGCCATGGCGCGCGAGCGGCTCGAGCAGCCGGTAGAGCGCTCCCGGAGCGTCGGTGTGCCCGACCGACACCAGGAGCGTCGTGCGATCCTCGCCGCTCGGCGCGAAGAGCTTGCGCCCGAGCACCAGGAAGCGCGTGGTGTTGTCGGCGCGATCCTCGATCTCCGCTGCGAGCACCTTGAGCCCGTAAATCTCCGCGGCGGTCTCGCCGGCAATGGCGGCGCTGCCGCGCTCGTCGCGGGCGCGGCGCGCGCCTTCGGCGTTGCTCGAGACCGGCACCTGCTCGACGCCCGGCAGGTGCTCCTCCAGCCACTGCCGGCACTGGGCGAGCGCTTGCGGGTGTGAGCAGACGCGCTCGATGCGCGTCAGTGCGTTCATGGTCCCCATGAGATGATGGCGCACGCGCAGCTCCACCTCGCCACAGATCTTGAGCGGCGAGGTGAGAAAGCGATCGAGCGTGTGATTGACGGTGCCCTCGGTCGAGTTCTCGATCGGCACGACGCCGAAGTCGGCGGTCGCCGCCTCCACTTCGTGAAACACCTCGTCGATCGAGGCGAGCGGCAGCGCGCGCACCGAGTGCCCGAAGTGATTGAGCACCGCCGTCTGCGTGAAGGTGCCTTCGGGCCCGAGGAAGGCCACCTTGAGCGGCTCCTGCTGCGCGAGACACGCCGACATGATCTCGCGGAACAGCCGCAGCACCTCGGCATCGCGCAGCGGCCCGCTGTTACGCGCGCGCGCCATGCGCAGCACCTGTGCCTCGCGCTCCGGGCGGTAGAAATCCACCGTGTGCCCATCCTTGCCCTTGGAGATCCCGACCTGCTGCGCCAGGCGCGCACGCTCGCTGATGAGCGCGTGGATCTGCTCATCGACCGCATCGATGCGGGTGCGGACCGCCTCGAGGTCGATGGCGGCCGCCGCGTGCGGCGACGGCCGGGTGCGGACGGTGCGCGCCGTTCGGGGGCCTGGAGGACGCTGTTTTCTCGCCATGCGGGGTCAGCCTGAGGAGGCGCCTCAGAGGATGCGCGCCGACAGCACGCCGTCGATGGCGCGGATCCGTGTCAGCAGGTCTGCGCCGAGCTCGCCATCGGCGTCGATGAGCGTATAGGCGTACTCGCCGCGGGACTTGTTCAGCAGGTCGGCGATGTTGATGCCCTGCGCGGCGAGACAGGTGGAGATCTGCCCCACCATGTTGGGCACATTGCGGTTGGCGACGCCGAGGCGCGTCGTGTTCGGCACCCGCGGCAGCACCGCTTCCGGGTAGTTGACGCTGTTCCTGATGTTGCCGTTCTCGAGAAAGTCGCGTACCTGCTCGGCGACCATGACCGCGCAGTTCTCCTCCGCCTCGCCGGTGGAGGCGCCGAGGTGCGGCAGCGTGATCACCTTGGGGTGATCCTTGAGGGCGCGGCGCGGAAAGTCGCACACGTAGGCGTGCAGCCGCTCGGCATCGAGCGCCGCCACCAACGCCGCCTCGTCGACGATGGCGGCGCGCGCGAAATTGAGAATGGTGCCCTGCGGCTGCATGAGCGCAAGCCGCGCGGCGTTGACGAGATTGCGCGTCTCCCCGTTGAGCGGCACGTGCACACTGACGGCGTAGGCGCGCGCGAACAGGTCCTCGAGCGACAGCGCCTGCTCGACGCTGGCGGACAGCTGCCAGGCGCGCCGCACGGTGATCTGCGGATCGTAACCGAGCACCTTCATGCCGAGTGCCAGCGCCGAGTTGGCCACCTCGACGCCGATCGCGCCGAGCCCGACCACGCCGAGCGTGCGACCGGGCAGCTCGAAACCGACGAAGGACTGCTTGCCCGCCTCCACGGCCGCCTCGATGGCCTCGTCGTCGCCGCCGAGCGAGCGGGCGAACAGCCACGCCGGACCGATGTTGCGCGCGGCGAGCAACAGTCCCGCCAGCACCAGCTCCTTCACCGCGTTGGCGTTGGCGCCGGGCGCATTGAACACCGGGATGCCGCGCGCGGAGAGCTGCGCGACCGGGATGTTGTTGACGCCCGTGCCGGCGCGGCCGACCGCCCAGAGCCCCGGGGGGAGAGGCAAGCCGTGCATGTCGGCCGAGCGCAGCAGGATCGCGTCAGGGAGTTCGACGTCCGCGCCCACCTCGTAGCGCTCGCGCGGCAGCCGCGCGAGCCCGCGCGGGCTGATGCTGTTGAGCGTAAGAATGCGGAAAGTCATCGGAACATCAACCGTAGCGCCGCTCGAACTCCTTCATGAACGCCACCAGCGCCTCGACGCCCGCGAGCGGCATGGCGTTGTAGAGGCTGGCGCGCATCCCGCCGACCGAGCGGTGGCCGGCGAGATTGACGAGACCGGCCGCGCGTGCCTCGCTGAGGAAATGCCCATCGAGCTGCGGGCTCGCGAGCGTGAAGGGTACGTTCATCCACGAGCGGCACTGCACGGCGACGGGGTTAGCGTAGAAGCCGGAAGCATCGATGGCGCCGTACAGCAGCTGCGCCTTGGCACGGTTGCGCTCGGCCATGGCGGCGAGCCCACCCTGCGCCTTCAGCCAGCGCAACACGAGGGCGGCCATGTACCAGGCGAATGTGGGCGGCGTATTGAGCATCGAGTGCTCCGCGGCCACGGCGCCGTAGTCCCACACGGCCGGAGTCCCGGGGCGCGCCCGACCGGTGAGCTCGGCGCGCACGATGACGAGCGTCAGTCCCGCCGGGCCGAGGTTCTTCTGCGCCCCGGCGTAGATCAGCCCGAACTGCGTGACCGCGAGCGGCCGCGAGAGAATGGTCGAGGACATGTCCGCGACCAGCGGCACGTCGCCGGTGGCGGGCACGTACGGGAACTCCACCCCGTCGACGGTCTCGTTCGGGGTGTAGTGGACGTAGGCGGCGCCGCGCGTCAGCTTAAGTGCATCGGCGGCAGGGACAGTGGTGTAGCGCGAGTGCGCCTCATCGGCGGCGATGTTCACGCGCGCGACGAAGCGCTGCGCCTCGGCGATCGCCTGCTTCGACCAGAGGCCGGTGTTCACGTAGTCGACGATGGCGTCGGCGTGCGCGAGATTCATCGGCACGGCCGCGAACTGCGCGCGCGCCCCACCTTGCAGGAAGAGCACCCTGTAGGAGGCGGGCACTGCGAGCAGTTCGCGCAGCAGGACTTCCGCCTCCTCGGCGACCGCCGTGAAGGCCTTGCCCCGGTGGCTCACCTCCATCACCGAGCAGCCCGAGCCCTGCCAGTCGATGAGCTCATCACGGGCCTGTTCGAGGACTTCCACGGGCAGCATGGCCGGCCCCGCAGCGAAATTGAAGACGCGCACGAGCACCCCTTCCGGGACGTATCACACTATCAGGGAACGCTTAATCTTAGCTGCAGCGCCTGCAGCGCGGTAAGAACTTTCGGACCTAGGCATCCGCCGCCGGTGGCGCCGCACCCGCCCCGGGGCCAGCTTCCGCCAGCGCTCCCTCGTCATTGCCGTCGAGACTCTCGATACGCTCGATGCCGACCAGGCGCTCGCCTTCATCGAGGCGGATGAGGCGCACCCCCTGGGTGTTACGACCTTGCACGGAGATCTCGTCCACCGCGGTGCGCACCAGCGTGCCGGTGGAGCTGATGAGCATGATCTCCTGCCCCGGCAGCACCTGCAGTGCCGCGACGGTGAAGCCGTTGCGATCGGAAGTCTGCAGCGCGATCACCCCCTGGCCGCCACGGCCGTGCGTGGGAAACTCCTCAAGCGGCGTGAGCTTGCCGTAGCCGGCCGCGGACGCGGTGAGCACGTATCCCTCGCCGACGACGATGAGCGCGATCAGGTCCTGGCCGGCCCCGATGCGGATGCCACGCACGCCGGCGGCCTCGCGCCCCATGGGGCGCACCTCGCTCTCGTGGAACCGAATGGCCTTGCCGCCGCTCGTCACCAACATGATCTCACGCTCGCCGTCGGTAAGTGCCACTCCGACCAGCTGATCGTTGTCGGCGAGATCGACGGCGATGATGCCGCTGGTGCGCGGCCGCGAGAATGCCGTCAGCGGGGTCTTCTTCACGGTGCCGGCGCGCGTCGCCATGAAGACGAAATGCTGCTCATCGTAATGCTTCACCGGCAGCAGCGCGTTGATCTTCTCGCCCGCCTCGAGCGGCAACAGGTTCACCATCGGCTTGCCGCGCGCGCCGCGTCCGGCCTGCGGCAGCTCGTACACCTTCAGCCAGTACACCTTGCCGCGGTTGGAGAAGCACAGCACGGTGTCGTGGGTGTGCGCGACGAACAGCTTCTCGACGAAATCCTCGTCCTTCACCGCGGTGGCGGTCTTGCCGCGGCCGCCGCGCCGCTGCGTCTGGTACTCGGTGAGCGGTTGCGCCTTGGCATAGCCGGTATGCGACAGCGTCACCACCACGTCCTGCGGCTCGATCAGGTCTTCGGTAGTGAGATCGAGATGATCGCGGTTGATCTCGGTGCGACGCGCGTCCCCGTAGGTCTCGCGCACCTCGATGAGCTCGGCGCGCACCACCTGTGTCAGCCGCTCGGGGCGCGAGAGGATGTCGGAGAGATCGGAGATGCTGCCGAGGAGCTCGCGGTACTCGGCGACGATCTTGTCCTGCTCGAGAGCGGTGAGGCGGTGCAGGCGCATGTCGAGGATCGCCTGCGCCTGCGCTTCCGAGAGACGGTAGCCGCCGGCGTGCAGCCCGGCCTCGGCACTGAGCCCCTGCGGGCGGGTAGAGATCGCGCCGGCGCGCGCGAGCAGCTCGGTCACGAGCCCGGGAGGCCACGGGCGCGCGAGCAGCGCGCTGCGCGCCTCCGCCGGCGAGGCGGCCGCCTTGATGAGGGCGATCACCGCGTCGATGTTGGCGAGCGCCACCGCCAGGCCTTCGAGAATGTGGGCGCGCTCGCGCGCCTTGGCGAGATCGTAAATGCTGCGCCGTGTGACCACCTCGCGCCGATGGCGGATGAAGGCCTCGAGCATCTCCTTCAGCGACATCAGCTTCGGCTGGCCGTCCTGCAGCGCCACCATGTTGATGCCGAACACCGTCTCCATCGGTGTCTGCGCGTAGAGGTTGTTGAGCACGATCTCGGTCACTTCACCGCGCTTGAGCTCGATGACGATGCGCATGCCGTCCTTGTCCGACTCATCACGCAGGCCGTCCGCCGCGATGCCGTCGATGAGCTTGTCGCGTACCAGCTCGGCGATGCGCTCGATGAGACGTGCCTTGTTCACCTGGTAGGGAAGCTCGGTCACCACGATCGCCTGGCGGTCGCCGCGGCCGATGTCCTCGATGGCGACGCGTGCGCGCACCGACAGCCGCCCGCGCCCGGTGCGATAGGCAGTGGCGATCTCCTGGGCGCCGTTGATGATGCCGCCGGTCGGGAAGTCAGGCCCCGGCATGTGCTGCATGAGCGCCGCGAGCGGCAGCGCCGGCTCATCGAGCAGCGCCAGGCAGGCGTTGATGGTCTCGATGAGGTTGTGCGGTGGGATGTTGGTCGCCATGCCGACCGCGATGCCGGTCTGGCCGTTCACCAGCAGGTTCGGGATGCGCGTCGGCAGCACCGAGGGCTCGGTCTCGGACTCGTCGTAGTTGGGGCTGAAGTCGACGGTTTCCTTGTCAATGTCCGCGAGCAGCTCGTGCGCAATGCGCGCCATGCGTACTTCGGTGTAGCGCATGGCCGCAGGCGGGTCGCCATCCACCGAGCCGAAGTTCCCCTGGCCGTCCACCAGCAGGTAGCGCATGGAGAACGGCTGTGCGAGACGCACGATGGTGTCGTACACGGCGCTCTCGCCGTGCGGGTGGTACTTGCCGATCACGTCGCCGACTACGCGGGCGGATTTCTTGTAGGCCTTGTTCCAGTCATTGCCGAGCTCGCGCATCGCGTACAGCACGCGGCGGTGCACGGGCTTGAGTCCATCGCGCACATCGGGCAGGGCACGCCCGACGATGACGCTCATTGCATAGTCGAGATACGACTGCCGCATCTCTCCTTCGAGACTGACCGACAGTACTTCGCGGGCGATTTCAGCCATCGATGAAGATCACGGGAGTAACAATGGGAAGGCCCTTGCGGGCAGCAACACAAAGGCGAAATTGTAGCACGAACCACTGCTGCGACCTTCACCTCCAAAGCGGTGCGGCCGATGCACCTGAGGCACGCGCTTGGTGCGGGAGTGGCGCGCCACGAGGCCGAAGCCGCGGCTCCCGATGCGCTATTGGCCCGGGCGCGGAAGGAGAGGTTCTTCGCCAGCGCGTGATCGACCTCCTCGACCACCCGCTGCCGCGCGCGCCGGGCCAGGCATCGATATACTGCGCGCAGCATCTTTGCACCCCGGTGCCGATGTCCGACCGCGAACCCGCCGACCTGCTGATCGAGCCCCGCTGGCTGCTGCCGGTGTCACCCGCGGACACGGTGCTCGAGGCCCAGGCGGTCGCGGTGGCTGGCGGACGCATCCTCGCCGTTGGACCTGCGGTGGAGCTGCGCCAGCGCTTTGCGGTGCGCGAGCGCATCGTGCGCGCGCATCACGCGCTGCTGCCCGGATTGGTCAATGCCCATACGCGCGCCGCTCACACGCTGCTGCGAGGACTGCCGGTCCGCGGACCACGGGCGCGCTCACTCGGCGACTGGGTGGGGCTCGAGCGGCGTGCCGGCGGCGCGGACTTTGTGCGCGATGGGATGCGGCTGGCGATTGCCGAGATGCTGCGCGCCGGCATCACCTGCTTTGCCGACCTGAGTCCTCTGCCGGCAGAAGCCGCGCGTACTGCAGCCGCGGCGCAGGTGCGCGCACTCATCGCGCTGCCGGTGAGCGACGCGCCCACCGGCTCCGGCGAGGATGCGACCGCGCACTTGGCGAAGGCCGAAGCCCTGTGGGACGAGTACCGCGCACATCCGCGCATCGGGCTGTACTTCGCGCCGCTGCGGGAATCTGCGCTGAGCGATGCGACCCTCACGCGACTGCGCCGTGTCGCCGACGAGCTCGACGCGCGCATTGCGCTGCACCTCGCCGAGAGCCCGGCGCAGCGCGAGGGGTACGCCGGGGAGGACGCGCCGGAACCGGGCGGGGTCGAGGACGGCGCGCCGCGGGAGCGCCGTGCGCTCAAGCGCCCCGCGCTCGAGAGGCTCGCGAGCCTGGGACTTCTTCGCCCCGGGTTCACGGCCGTCGGTGCGCTCGAGTGCAACGCCGGGGGCGTGCAGCTGCTCGAGCGCCACGGAGCCTCGCTGATCAGCTGTCCACAGGCGGAGCTGCGACTTGGCGCGCGGCCCGAGCGGCTGCCGCTGCTTGCGGACGATCGCACCGCTCTCGGCACCGACAGCCCCGCGGCCGCCGGCGCGTTCGATCTGCTGGCAGAGATGCGCACCGCGGCGCTGCTCTGCGGTCTCAGCGCTCGCGAGGCACTGCGCCTGGCGACCCTCGGCGGTGCGACCGTCCTCGGACTTGGAGCGCAGATCGGCTCGATCGAGCCGGGCAAAGCCGCCGACCTCACCTGCCTCGATGTCTCCGGCCTAGGCTGCGCGCGCGCCGGCGCGGTCGCCGATGCAGTGGTGTTCGCCGCCACGCGTAGTCAGGTGAGCGACGTGTGGACGTCGGGACGCGCCGCGGTGAGCGCCGGGCGCGTCATGCTCTTCGACGAGACTGAGCTCTCCTCCTTGCCGGAGGTCTGGGCACGGCGCCTCGCGTTCGAGGCTGCCGCGTGAGCCCCGCCACGCAGCCCGGCGGAGCCGGGGCGCGACGCGAGGCTCACCGTGCGCAGAACGCCGACCGCGCCGAGCTCGCGAAGTTCGATGCCAGCGCGGCGCATTTCTGGGATCCGCACGGCGAGTTTCGCCCGCTGCACCTGCTCAACCCGGTGCGCACCCAATTCGTCGCCGATCGCACAACACTCGCCGGCCGCAGCGTCCTCGACGTCGGCTGCGGCGGGGGCCTGCTCGCCGAGGCGCTCGCGCGCGAGGGCGCCGAGATCACGGCCATCGACCTTGCGCCGGGGATGATCGAGGTCGCGCGGCTGCACGCCGCCGAGAGCGGCCTGCGCATCGACTACCGCGTGGCCGCCGCCGAAGAGCTCGAGCGGGCGATGCCAGGGCGCTTCGACGTCATCACCTGCATGGAGACACTCGAGCACGTGCCGCAACCCTCCGCCATGATCGCAACGCTCGCGCGACTGCTGCGCCCGGGCGGCGCGGTGTTCGTCTCGACGCTCAACCGCAACTTCAGGTCGTTCCTGCTCGCGATCGTCGGGGCGGAGTACCTGCTCGGGCTCATCCCACGCGGCACACACGAGTACGAACGGCTGATCCGGCCGGCTGAGCTGGCGCGCTGGGCGCGCGCTGCGGGACTGACGCTGCGCGAACTCGCGGGCATCGACTTCAACCCCTTCAGCGGACGCGTCGCGCTCAGCCGCGACGTCGCCGTAAACTACCTGGCGCGCCTCGAGCGGTGAGCACGACGCTGCTCGGCATCAGCGCGCTGGCCTCGCTCCTCACCGGGGTGCTGCTCGGGGCACTGCTCACCCAGCTGCGCGCGGCGCGTCGGGTCGAGACGCTGCGCGTGGAGCTCGCCCGGGCCCAGGCGCGCCTCGAAGCGACGGCCCTGCAGGATGCCGACCGGTTGAATCTGCTCGAGCAGTCCGAGACGCGCCTGCGCGCGGCGTTCGACTCACTCGCCGGCGAGACACTGCGCACCAACAGCGAGCTCTTCCTGCGACTGGCGCGCGAAGCGCTCGGACGTGAACAGGCCGTCGGCGCGGGGCAGCTCAAGGAACGCGAGCTCGCCATCGCGCAGCTCGTCGAACCGCTGCGGCATGCGCTCGAGCGCACCGAGGCGCAGGTGCAGGCCCTCGAGCGCGAGCGGCGCGAGGCGTTCGCCGGGTTGCGCACGCAGATCGAGGCGCTCGCGGGCAGCCAGGCACAGTTGCAGCGCGAGACGCGCAATCTCGTGACCGCGCTGCGCCGCCCGGAGGTGCGCGGCCGCTGGGGCGAGCTGACGCTGCGCCGTCTGGTGGAGCTCGCCGGACTTTCCGAGCACTGCGATTTCACCGAACAGCTCCAGGTCGTCGGCGAGGAAGGCACGCTGCGGCCGGACCTCGTGGTGCACATGCCCGACGCGCGCGATCTGGTCATCGACGCCAAGACACCGCTCGAGGCCTATCTTGCCGCGCTCGATGCCCCAACCGAGGAGGAGCGCGCGCAGGCACTCAAGCGCCATGCCCAGCAGGTCGAGACGCGCGTGCGCGAGCTGGCCGCAAAGGGCTACTGGACGCAGTTCGAGCGCAGCCCGGAGTTCGCGGTGCTGTTCCTGCCGGGCGACCAGTTCCTCTCGGCAGCCCTTGGCGAGCGCCCGGAGCTGCTCGAGACTGCACTGGCGCAGAGCGTGATCATCGCCACGCCCTCGACGCTCGTGGCGCTGCTCAAGGCAGTCGCCTACGGCTGGCGCCAGTCGAGGGTGGCGCATAACGCCGCGCAGATTCGCGACCTCGGACAGGAGCTCTACCGGCGCCTGAGCACCTTCAACGGGCATCTCGGCCGCATGGGACAGCGCCTCGCGACCGCGGTCGAGGCGTACAACGCGGCCGTCGGCTCGCTCGAGCGACAGGTTCTGCCGCAGGCGCGGCGCTTCGGCGATCTCGGCGTGACCGCGGAGGTACCGCTCGCCTCGCTCGAGCCGATCGGACAGCTGGTGCGCAGCACCGGCCCGCCCGGCGCCACGGAGCTGTCCGCGGCGCCCGGGGCCGCGGTCGCCGGCAGCGCGTCTTCGGCGGCTGCGCCGCCCGGCCGCAACCCGTCAGAGAGCACCACCGGCAGCGGAAATGCCCGCCAGGCCTGAAGCGCCCGTCGCGCGCGAACTCGCCTGGCTCTACTCCCGCGCCGCGCAGCGCGCGCCGCTCGCCGCACTCTATGCCATCGAGCGCGAGATCGGCACAAGCCTTCGCCCGGGGCTCGATCACGAGGTCGCGCATGCGCGTCTCGCCTGGTGGCGCGAGGAGTGCGCGCGCTGCGCCGCGGGTAGGGCGGTGCATCCCTTCACACGCGAACTCGCGGCCGCCTTCGAGCCGCTCGGTGGCGCAGCGCTCGCGGACCTTACGGGCCTCGTGGATACGGCGGCGTGGGACCTTGCATGCGCGACCTTCGCGACCCGCCGCGAGCTCGAGGCGTACTGCGAGCGCTGGAGCGCTGCCATGATCGAGCCGCTCGGGCGCCTCGCCGGACCGGCCGCTGCACCCGGGCCGCTGCGCACCTTCGGCCGCAACCTGTGCGCCATCGAGCTGCTCCTCGCGCTCGCCCCCGATGCACGGCTCGGCCGCCTGCGCGTGCCCCTGGAGGAGCTGGCGCGCGCCGGCGTAGCGCCCGAAGAGCTCGCACAAGCACGCTGGAGCATGGCTCTCGCAGTGTTGCTGCGCGAGCGGCACCGCGAGCTGCGGGGTGCGCTCGCCGCAAGCGTCAACGCACTCGGGGCGGCGGCCCAGGCGACACTGCGCGGCCTGCTCGTATGGGCGGCGGTGGCCGCGAGCCACTCGCGCCGGGCGCAGGCGCTCTTGCCGCGTGCAATCACCGCGCGCGACCATCATGCGCCGCTCGACGGCTGGCGCGCGTGGCGCGCCGCACGTCGCGCGGATGCCGGGCGCGGGCTGGCGCTCGCCGACTGAGGAGCGCGGCGCGCGTGTTCGACCCACGCAACCACATCCCCGCCCCGGCGGAGCTCGCCGGCCGGGTCGTGGCCATCACTGGAGCGAGCTCAGGTCTCGGCCACGCTGTGGCGCTCGCCTGCGCGCGCTGCCAGGCGAACGTGGTGCTCGTCGGGCGCAGCGCGCCAAAGCTCGAGGCCGTGCACGCGCAGATCGCCGCCGCGGGAGCACCTCAGGCTAGCATCGCGGTGCTCGACCTCGAGCAGGCGCTCGCTCAGGACTATGAGCAGCTCGCTGCGGCCGTGCTCGAGCGCTACGGACGGCTCGATGGCCTGCTGCACAACGCCGCGCTCCTCGGCACGCTCACACCCATCGAGCAGTACGATGTACCCACCTGGTGCCGGGTGCTGCACGTCAATCTCACGGCCGCATTCGCACTGACGCAGGTACTGCTGCCGGCGCTGAAAAAATCCCCGGACGCCTCGGTGGTCTTCACCGCGAGCAGCGTCGGGCGGCGCGGGCGGGCCTACTGGGGTGCGTACGCCGTGTCGAAGTTCGGCCTCGAAGGCCTCGCGCAGGTGCTGGCGGACGAGCTCGAAGGCATCAGCCACGTGCGCGTGAACACGCTCAATCCCGGCCGCGCGCGCACGGCCATGCGCCGCCAGGCCTATCCCGCCGAGGACCTCGCGACCGTGCCGCTGCCCGAGACGCTCACCGCGGCCTACATCGCGCTGCTCGGTCCCGCGAGTCGCGGCGTGACGGGCCAGGCCTTCGACGCTCAGTCCTCGCCCTCTCCCGCAGCGGCGCCGGCGAGCAACCCGCGCAGCTCCTCCTGACTCACCTCGCGGAAGCGACCGCGCGGGAGCGTGCGCTCGAGCACCACGGGTCCGAGCTGCGTGCGCAGCACGCGGCTGACGAGTGTCCCCTGGCGCTCGAGGAGCTGCCGCACCTGCTTGCCGCTCGCCCCGCGCACCACGAGCGTGTACCAGCGGTTGGCCCCTTCCCCACCGGCCGCCTCACAGCGCTCGACCGCCAGATGCACACCGCTGTCGAGCACGCCCTCGAACACGCCTTGCAGCTGCTCCGCGGTGAGCTCGCCGCGCACTCGTATGCTGAAGACACTGACGAGCGCGTGCACCCCGCGTTGCAGGCGCACCGCGAGCTCGCCGTCGGACGTGACCAGCTCGAGGCCGCCATCGACGCGTGGCATGGGACTCACCGCGATGAAGCGCCGCCCGGCGCGCCGCGGCAGGCGTCCGACGAGCGCCCGCCGGCGCGGGTGCTCGGCAGCGGCGCCCACAGCGTCGGGATACGCCGCGAGCGGCTCACCCGGCGAACGGTGACAGGCGTACACGTGTGCCGCGCCGGGGGAGGCCGGCGCGTGCACTGCCCGTCCATCGAGGCGCACCTGGTCGCTGGGGCGCACGCGCGCACCGAGTGTCGCCACCACGCCGTTGACGGTGAGACGACCGGCGCGGATCCAGGACTCGGCCTCGCGTCGCGAGGCAAGACCCAACCGCGCGATCATCTTCTGCAGCCGCTCCGGCGTGCCCGTGTCAGCGGCGGTCGGGGCGCGGCGGGCCCCGCCGTCGCCTGCGCGGCGGCGCGCGCCGCTGCGCATCAGTCGTCCAGTTCGGGCGGGCCAGCCACGAGCTCCGCAGAGCTGTCGCCTTCCGCGGAGATCTCCTCATCGTCGCTGCTCTCCTCGGCGTTGCCGGCCTCGCCCGCAACGGCCGCCGCGCTCTGTGCGGCATCCCCGCCCACGGCGGCACGCTCATCCGCCGACTCCCCGGCGAGCGCCAGCTCCAGACTGACATCGCCCAGCGCCGTGAGCTCGGCGAGCGGCGGCAGCTCATCGAGGCTCTTGAGTCCGAAGTAGTCGAGGAACTCGCGCGTGGTGCCGAGCAGCTCCGGGTGTCCGGGCACGGCGCGGTGACCGACGACGCGCACCCAGTTGCGCTCGATCGTGGTACGGATGATGTTGGGGTTGACGGCAACGCCGCGCACTGCCTCGATCTCGGCGCGCGTTATCGGCTGGCGGTAGGCGATCAGCGCCAGCGTCTCGAGCAGCGCGCGCGAGTAGCGGGCCGTGCGTTCTGGCCACAGCCGCGAGATCTCCGCGGCCAGCTCGCGGCGCACCTGGATGCGAAAGCCGCCGGCGGTCTCGAGCAGCTCAATGCCGCGTCCCTGGTAGTGCGCCGCGAGCTCCGTGAGGGCCGCGCGTACTGCCTGCGCACCCGGGCGCACGCTGTCGTCGAACAGCCGCAGCAGCTCCGCGACCGGCAACGGGCCGCCGGCGGCGAGCAGTGCTGCCTCGATGACGTTGCGGACGTAAGCGTCGTTCATGAAGCATCCTCGTTGGTGGGCGCGGGGGCGGAGCCGGCGGCCGGAGTGTCGGCCTCGCTCTGCCCGCGGTGCGGCTCACGGCTTTCCGGCGCAGCGTCGTCGGTGACGACGTGCAGCGTGCGTGCGGCGTTGGCGGCGCGTACGTGCAGCGGCGCGTACGCCTCGGTCTGCACGACGTCGATCACGCCCTCGCGCATGAGCTCGAGAATGGCGACGAAAGTCA
>Ga0187778_10000171_pt1 | contig 45015 bp, 37 predicted proteins | sample 1015_Q2_SP5_20_M_FD_132418 | JGI IMG/M metagenome (GOLD analysis project Ga0187778, IMG submission 132418) | Tropical peat soil microbial communities from peatlands in Department of Meta, Colombia - 1015_Q2_SP5_20_MG | ecosystem: Environmental > Terrestrial > Soil > Wetlands > Peat | place...
GAGATTGTGGGCCGCGCGCTGGTGATCGCCGCGCGCACCGGCGCGACCATCGAGATCACCAACGACGCGGTGGCTGCCGTCACCGGCGCCGCTGCCGTCTACACCGACGTGTGGGCCAGCATGGGGCAGGAGCGCGAGGCCGCGGAGCGCCGCGTGATCTTCACTCCCTATCAAGTCAATGAGGAACTGATGGCGTTGGCCGCGCCCGATGCGTTGTTCATGCACTGCCTGCCGGCGCATCGCGGCGAAGAAGTTACCGCCGGCGTGATGGACGCGCCGCAGTCCATCGTGTTCGACCAGGCCGAGAACCGGTTGCACGTCCAGAAAGCCATCCTGCTGTTGCTGCTGGGCGGCGCCGCGCGCCATTTCACGACAAGGAGTGCCCATGCCTGAAAAAGTCGTGCTTGCCTATTCGGGAGGCCTTGACACCTCCATCATCATTCCCTGGCTGAAGGAGAACTACGCTTACGACGTGATCGCCTTCGTCGGTGATGTCGGCCAGGGCGACGATCTGGAAGCCGTGGTCGAGAAGGCGTACAAGACCGGCGCCTCCGATGTTGTAGTCGAGGATCTGCGCGAGGAGTTCCTTACCGGATACGTCTTCCCCGCGCTGCGCGCCGGCGCCGTCTACGAACATAAGTATCTGCTGGGCACGTCGCTGGCGCGGCCGGTGATCGCCAAGCACCAGGCCGAGACTGCGCGACGCTTCGGCGCGACCACGGTCGCCCACGGCTGCACCGGCAAGGGTAACGACCAGGTGCGCTTCGAGCTTGCGTACCAGGCGCTCGCGCCCGAACTCAAGGTCATCGCTCCGTGGCGGGAGTGGGAGTTGAAGTCGCGCGAGGACTGCCTCGATTACGCCGAGCAGCGCAGCATTCCCGTCGCCGCCAGCCGCGCCAAGATTCACAGTCGCGATCGCAATCTCTGGCATTTGAGCCATGAAGGCGGCGAACTCGAGGACGCGAACAATCCGCCTCTGGCGAGCACCTGGATGCTGACGCGCTCACCGCAGCAAGCGCCCGACAAGGAAGAAGAGGTCACCATCGGCTTCGAGCAGGGCACGCCCGTGTCTGTGAATGGCATGCCGCTTGACCCGGTGTCGCTCGTCGAGTTGCTGAACGAGATCGGCGGGCGCAACGCCATCGGCCGCGTGGACCTGGTGGAGAACCGCTTCGTCGGCATCAAGTCGCGCGGTTGCTACGAGACCCCCGGCGGCACGCTGCTGGTCACGGCGCACCGCGAGCTGGAGGCGCTCTGCCTCGACCGCGAAGTCATGCACTTCAAACAGCAGATGGCACTGAAGTACGCAGACCTCGTCTATTACGGTCTGTGGTTTACGCCACTGCGCGAGGCACTCGACGGCTTCGTCAACCAGACGCAGTCGGAGATTACCGGCAGCATCAGCCTCAGCCTGTACAAGGGGAACGTTGCGATTACCGGCAGGCAGTCCGCCTACTCGCTCTACAACACCGACCTGGCCGCGTTCACCATGGGAGACGGCTACGACCAGAAGGACGCCGCCGGGTTCATCCGCATTCTCGGTTTGCCGGCACGCTCACGCGCGCACGCTCGCACTCAGCTACCGCAGCAAGCAAAGATTGAGTTTGCCCGGCACTCCGTGGAGGTCGCGAAGTGAAGATGTGGGCCGGCAGGTTCCGGCAGCCGCTTGATCCCGAGTTCGAGCGCTGGCAGCGGTCGTTTCCCTTCGACCACCGATTGATCGGGGAGGAACTCTCGGCCAGCCTCGCTCACGCCCGCGCTCTGGCGGGCGCCGGCGTCTTGTCGCAGGCCGAACTGGATTCCATTCTCCATGGCCTCGAGGAAATCGGGCGGCAGGCAGCGAATCTCGAGCTGCTCCACGACGAGGAAGCGGAGGATGTTCATCATTTCGTCGAGAAGCGTCTGGTGGCGCTGATCGGCGAGGCCGGATACAAGCTGCACAGCGGACGCAGCCGCAATGAGCAGATCGCAACCGACCTTCGCCTTTACGTGCGCCGCGCCATTGACAACCTGCAGGGTGGCTTGGGCGAGCTGCTGGAGGCGCTCGTCGCGCGTGCTGAAAAATCCGGTGTCGCCGCCATGCCGTCCTACACGCACCTGCAGCCGGCCGAACCGGTGCTGGTGGCGCACTGGCTGCTGGCCTACGTCGAGATGTTCTTTCGCGACTCCAGCCGTCTGGCCGATTGCCGCAAGCGGCTGAACCAGTGCCCGCTTGGCTCCGGCGCGGTCGCCGGGAGCACGCTGCCGCTCGATCGCAATGCAATGGCCACCAACCTGGGATTCGACCAGCCCGCCGCCAACAGCCTCGACACGACCAGCGACCGTGACTTCGCCATCGAATTCGTTCAGGCGCTGTCGCTGCTCGCCGTCCATCTCAGCCGCTTCGCTGAGGAAATGATTCTGTTCTCGACTCGCGAGTTCGGTTTTGTGCGCTTGCCCGAGGCGTACTCGACCGGATCGAGCGCCATGCCGCAGAAGCAGAATCCGGACTCCATGGAACTGATCCGCGGCAAAGCAGCCCGCGTTATCGGCGACGCCACCTCGCTCGTAGCCACGGTGAAGGGCCTGCCCCTCGCTTACAACAAGGACTTGCAGGAGACACAGGAGCCGGTGTTCTCCGCGGCCGAGACCATGCAGGCGAGCGTTTCCATCGCCACGGGCTTCATGTCCGCCGTCGAGTTCGACTACGAGCGCATGCATGCGGCTGCCGGCTCGGGATTCATGAACGCCATGGCTGCGGCGCACTACCTGGTCGCTCGTGGCGTGCCGTTCCGCCGGGCTCATGAGCAAATTGGCAGGGCAGTGCAGTGGTGTCTCGAGAAGCGCTGCGAACTTGCGGACATGCCACTCGATGATCTGCACCGCTTTGCGCCCGAAGCAGACCGGGACTTTTACTCACATCTCACGCTGGACGCGGTGCTCGCGTGTCACAACGTCGAGGGCGGCACGGCGCCGGCGCGGGTGCGGCAGGCGCTGGCGGAGGCGCGCGAGCGGCTGGCGGCGCTCAGGGGAGAGCAGCATGCGCACGCGTAACGCCCTCCTGCGCGACGCCGATGCGATCCACGAGCTGATCGCCGTCTACTCGGGCGACGGCACCCTGTTGCCGCGCACACTGGCTGAGATCTGCGAGAACATCCGCGACTTCACCGTGGTCGAGGACCAGGGCCAGGTGATCGCCTGCGGCGCTCTGCATCTCTACGGCCCGCATCTCGCCGAAGTACGCTCTATCGCCGTGCATCCCGGCTCGAAGGGCAAGGGCGCGGGGCGCCGAGTGGTCAAGGCGCTGCTGCACGAAGCCGAGCGGCAGGAGGTGAGTGGCGTCTGCCTGTTCACCCGCATCCCGGAATTTTTTGCGCCGCTGGGCTTCACCATCGCCAACCGCGAAGACCTGCCTGACAAGATCTACAAGGACTGCCTGGCCTGTCCCAAGCTGCACTGCTGCGACGAAATCGCCATGGTCCGCGGCGAGCTTCCCAAGTACGCCTTCCTGCACCAGCAGCACATCGGCCACGGGCTGGTGAAATTCGAGGCATGAGCGCCTCCGCTCTCGCCATCGAGGTCCCCTCGGGATTTTTCTTCTCCGCGGTCGCTGCCGGCCTTAAGGCCAGCGGACGCCCCGACCTCGCCTGCGTGCGTATTCCCGCCGGCGCGAGTGCCGCGGCCCTGTTCACCACCAACCGCGTTGTCGCCGCTCCGCTCGAAGTCGATCGCGAACACCTGAAGCGCAGCCGCGGGCGGGTTTCGTTTCTGATCGTCAATGCTGGGAATGCAAATTGCGCGACGGGTGCCGCGGGACGGCGAGACTGCGAGCGCGTCTGCCGCGAGGCGGCGCGTCTGCTGAAGCTCCACGCCGAGAGCGTGTTCCCGTCCTCGACCGGCGTGATCGGTGTGCCGTTGCCGGTGGAGAAAATCGCCCACGCCCTGCCTGAGCTAATCGCTGGCAGCGCCGCCGGCGAACAGGCGGCGGAAGGCTTCGCGCGCGCCATTATGACTACGGACACGCGTCCGAAGATCGTTTCGCAGCGAATCAGCGCCGGCTCCCGATCGTTCGCACTGTTGGGGATTGGCAAGGGCGCAGGCATGATCCACCCGAACGTCGCCACCATGCTCGTGTATCTGTTTACCGACATCGAAGCCAGCCCGCGTGAGCTGCAAACTGTTCTGCGCCCCGCGTGCGATGACAGCTTCAACTGCATTTCCGTGGATGGCGATACCTCGACGAACGACACGGTTCTGCTTCTGGCCAGCGGCGCCAGCGGCGTATCGCTGCGCAGTCCGGGCGTACGCGCCAAGTTCGTTCAAGCTCTGAACGAAGTTTGCAAGCAGATTGCCCACGAGATCATCAGCGATGGCGAGGGCGTGAAGCACGTGGTCCGCCTGCGCATCGAGCAGGCGCGCGACCGCAATGAGGCCATGCGGATCGCCCGCACCATCGCCCACTCGCCGCTGGTCAAGACCGCCTGGGCAGGCGCCGATCCCAACTGGGGACGGATCCTCGCTGCCGCCGGCCGCTCCGGCGTCGCACTCGATCCCCGGCGGATCAATATCTTCTTCGGCGATTTGCAGGTCTGTCGCGGAGGCGTGGCCGCGCTGTTTGATGAGCGCGAAGCCCACGCCTATCTCACGCAGTCGCAGTACGACGTGCGCGTGCAGCTTGGCCGCGGCCGCGTTTCTCTAGACTTCCTCACCTGCGACCTGACTACCGAGTACGTCCACATCAACGCGGATTACACGACATAACTGCAGCATGTTAGTTATGCTAGAGCACATTCAGGGTGGTTATCCCCATTTTCGTGTCATGCTGAGCGAGTGCGGGCCGGTTTTGCCCGCACGAGTCGAAGCACCCCTACCTGCGCTACATTTGAGTAGGGGTCCTTCGACTCGCGCGCCAAAATCGGGCGCGCTCGCTCAGGATGACAGGGCTGGAGAGTATGGGTCTTTGTGTGAGATAACTCGCATAGCATGAAAACAGCGGTGTCTGTCCCGGACGACCTTTACCAACAAGCGGAGCGCCTGGCTCGGCGGACCAGGAAGTCTCGCAGCCGGCTATTCAGCGACGCGCTCCGCGAGTATGTCGCGCACCATGCGCCGGAGGAGGTCACCGAGGCCATGAACCGGGTGTGTGCAAACGCGGGCCAGGCGAAGAATCCGTTCGTTTCCTCTGCCGCGCGCCGCATGTTGGAGCGAAGCGTGTGGTAATCGCACCGCTTTGCACGAGCCTGGGAATGAACGACAATGCTCTCAATTCCGATGCGTTCGGGCATTAGAACCTCCGACAGTCCTAGACCTGGGCCCCTCTGCTGCATCTCATGTTACTAAGGGTCGTGGAGGAGCCCCAATCCGGTGGGTTCGGAGAGGGATCCAGACGTCCTAAGATTCTGTTTGACACTCCAGCCCCACTGCCGTAGCCTATCAATTCATGACCTCGCTGACCCATCGCCATCATCACCATCACGGCGCCATCGTGTCAGCGGAGGTTCGCGCTTAGCGCACCAGGAATCGTAAAGTTCAGCCCGCTGACACCAAAAGGTCAGCGGGCTTTTTGTTTTAGAAAGGGACCCGGATGACAGAGATCGATTTCGACAAGATGCGCGGCCTCGCTCCGGCCATCGTGCAGGACGCGGCCAGCGGGGAAGTGCTGATGCTCGGCTTCATGAACCGCGAAGCGCTGGAGAAGACCCTGGCAAGCGGCTTCGTCACTTTTTTCAGCCGTACCCGCAACCAGCTCTGGACCAAGGGCGAGACTTCCGGCAACCGGCTCGAGCTCGTCTCGGCCGCGACTGACTGCGATCGCGATACCGTGCTCCTGCGTGTGCGCGTGCTGGGAGACGGCGTGGTCTGCCACACCGGCACGCGCTCCTGCTTCACCCAGGCGCTGCCCGTCAACGGAGGCGCGCGATGAAGATTCGCGTCGGCATCCCCAAGGGCAGTCTGCAGGAGGCCACGCTGCAGTTGTTCGCGCGCGCCGGCCTTCAGGTCTATACCAACGGGCGCTCGTATCAGGCCACCACCGGCGACCCGGAGATCGAGTGCATGCTCATCCGCGCGCAGGAGATGGCGCGCTACGTCGACCACGGCGCGCTCGACGCCGGACTCACCGGTCTCGACTGGGTGCTGGAGAGCGGCCTGGAAGTCGTCACCGTGGCCGATCTGATCTACGCCAAGCAGAGCCGCGGCAAAGTGCGCTGGGTGCTGGCGGTGCCCGAAGAATCGCGCTACCAGCGCGCCGAAGACCTGGACGGCACGATCATCGCGACGGAACTGGTCAACGTCACGCGTGATTATTTCACACGCAAGGGCGTGAACGTCAGCGTGGAATTTTCCTGGGGCGCGACTGAAGTCAAGCCGCCCACGCTGGCCGACGCCATCGTCGAGGTCACCGAGACCGGCAGTTCGCTGCGCGCCAACCACCTGCGCATCATCGAGACCGTCCTCGAATCGAACACGCAGATCATCGCCAACAAGAAAGCCTGGGCAGACACCGATCGCCGCTCGAAGATCCAGAATCTCGCGCTCATGCTGCGCGGCGCCATGGAAGCCCAGGGACGCGTCGGCCTGATGCTCAACGTGCGCAAGGCAGACCTGCCTGGGGTGCTGGCGGTGCTGCCCGCGCTGAACAGTCCCACGGTTTCGACGCTCAGCGATCCCGAGTGGGTGGCGGTCAACACCATCATCGACGAACATTTGGCCTGGGAGATGATCCCGCGCCTCAAAGCTGCGAACGCGACCGGCATCGTCGAGTATCCACTGAACAAGGTGGTGATGTGATGCGGGTGCTCGCGGGCAGAGCGGCGGAAAAGTGCGTGCGCGAGCTGGCCGCGCGGGCGTCGCGGCTGGATACGGTCGAGCCGCAGGTGCGCAAAATCGTCAGCAACGTCCGCCGCAACGGAGATCGCGCGCTAGTGATGTACGCGCGGAAGTGGGACGGCCTGAAGGCTGGGCAGCCGCTGCGGGTCCCGCCGTCGGAGATTCGAGCCGCCTGGAAAACTGCAAATTCTGATCTTTGCTCTGCGCTGAAGCAGGCAGCGGAGAACATCCGGCGCTTCTGCGAATGGCAGAAGCCGGCCGAGTGGACGCGAAAGAATTACGGTATGCTGCTTGGTCAACTGGTGCGGCCCCTGGATTCCGTCGGCTGCTACGTTCCGGGCGGTCGATACCCGTTGCCTTCGACGTTGCTCATGACCGTGATCCCGGCGCAGGTGGCAGGCGTCCGCGAAATTCGCGTGGTCTCTCCCAAGCCTGGGTCGGAGACGCTAGCTGCCGCGGCGCTGCTGGGCGTTACCGAGGTCTATCGTGTCGGCGGGGCGCATGCCATTGCCGCTCTGGCTTACGGCACGGAGAGCATCCCGCGCGTGGACAAGATCGTCGGACCAGGAAATCTCTACGTCACCGCTGCCAAGAAGCTGGTGGCGTTCGATTGCTCGATCGATTTTCTCGCTGGACCCACCGAGGTGGTGATCGTGGCCGAGCGTGGGGAAGCCGCCTTCATCGCCGCAGACCTTGTAGCACAGGCGGAGCATGACCCAGAGACGCTGCCGGTCTTCATCACCAGTTCGCGTAGCCTGGCCGAAGACGTTGCAGCGTGCGCGGCCGGAATTGCGAAGAACAACCCCATCGCCCGCCAGTCCCTGGCTGCGAATGGTGTGGCGCTGGTGGCCGCCTCACATGCTCAGGCGCTTGACTGGGCGAATCTGGTGGCGCCGGAGCACATCACGGTAGCGCGCGGCGATGTGCCTGCGGTCCGAAGCGCAGGGTCGGTCTTCGTTGGCGACTACTCTCCACAGGCGGTGGGTGATTATGCCTCGGGTCCCAACCACGTGCTGCCAACCGCCGGCGCTGCCCGCTATCGTGGCGGCTTGAGCGTGCTCGATTTCCTCAAGCTCATTACCGTGCAGGAACTTTCGCCCGCGGCCCTGCGCCGCATTGCGCCGGTCGTGACCAGCCTGGCCGAGGCCGAGGGCTTGCAGGCGCACGCCGAGTCGGTGCGCGTGAGGTGCGCCCATGCTTGAAGCGCGCGAGGCAGTCCGCAGGCTCAAGGAATACCATCCGCCGCTCGGTGGGCGCGTCGGCCTGCGTCTCGACTTCAACGAGAACACCGTCGGTTGTTCGCCGCGGGTGCTGGAGCGCCTGCGCCAGTTGCAGTTCGACCAGCTTGCCCGCTATCCCGAGCGCGAGAGCGTTGAACGCCAGATCGCAGGGCATCTCGGCGTTGACCCTGCCGGACTGCTCCTGACCAATGGCGTCGATGAAGCTATCCACCTTATCTGCGAAACCTATCTTGAGCCGGGCGATGAGGTACTGATCGTTGTGCCGACGTTCTCGATGTACGAAATCTACGCCGCCGCCACCGGCGCGCGGGTGATCACCATTCCCGCCGCCCCGGAGTTCCGCTATCCGACCGATGAGGTGCTGGCGCGCATCTCGCCGCGCACACGCCTGATCGCCATGGCCAATCCCAACAACCCGACCGGCACCGTGGTTGCGAAGAGCGATCTGCTGCGCATTCTGCGCGCAGCGTCCGATGCGGCCGTGCTGGTGGACGAAGCCTACTTCGACTTCTATGGAGAGTCCCTGCTGGACGACGTTGCGAGCCATCCCAATCTGTTCGTCGCCCGCACCTTCTCGAAAGCCTACGGGCTTGCGGGTCTCCGCATCGGCGTGCTGGTGGGCAGCGCCGCGCAGATGGCTATGGTCCGGCGCGTCGGATCGCCGTACAACGTGAATGCGGTCGCGCTGGCGTGTCTGCCGGAGGCGCTCGCGGAGCAGGAGTATGTGCGGCAATACGTCGCCGAGGTACGGCAAGGAAGAGACCGGCTGGAGCAGGAGCTGCGCTCGCTGAAACTGCGCTTCTGGCCGAGCCAGGCGAACTTCGTGCTGGTGAGCATCGGAGAGCGTCACGATGCGTTTGTGCGCGCCATGCGCGAGCGCGGCATCCTGGTGCGCGATCGCTCGCGCGATCCTGGCTGCGCGGGCTGCGTCCGCATCAGTGTGGGATCGCACGAGCAGACCGAGCGGCTGATCGTCGCACTGCGCGAAGTCGTGCGCGCGATCGTGGCGGCAGGGGTGCCGGCATGAAACACAGGCGAGCCACACTACATCGCAAGACCAATGAAACAGACATCCGGCTCGCTCTGAACGTGGATGGCCGCGGCCAGTACCGCGTCTCTACTGGCATCCGCTTCTTCGATCACATGCTGGAGCTTTTTTCGCGCCACGGTGGCTTCGATCTGGAATTGCAAGCGAAGGGCGATTTGGATGTAGACCAGCATCACACGGTCGAGGACGTTGGCATCGCTCTGGGTGAGGCGTTCGAGAAAGCCCTCGGCGACAAGCGCGGCATCCTGCGCGCCGGTTACTTCCTCATGCCGATGGATGAAACGCTGGGCCTGGCGGCAGTGGACTTCGGCGGGCGCGCCGCGGCGGTGGTCGAGACGCGTGTGCGCAACCGGTTGGTCGGCGACCTGCAAGCCGAACTGGTGGCGGACTTCTTTGAAGGCTTTGCGCGGGGTGCGCGGGCCAACGTGCATGCGCGCGTGATGTATGGCCGCTCGAGCCACCACAAGATCGAATCGTTGTTCAAGGCGTTTGCGCGAGCGCTGCGCGCCGCCTGCTGGCGCGACCGCCGTCTGGCAGGCATGCTGCCCAGCACCAAAGGATTGCTGTGATCGCCATCGTCGATTACCGCGCCGGCAACCTGGTCTCGGTGAAGAAGGCCGTGGACCACCTCGGCTTCACGTGCGCGATCACCTCCGACCCGGCCGTGGTCGAGCGAGCCGAGAAGGTCATCGTTCCCGGCGTGGGGCACTTCGCAGCCACCTCTGCGCTGACGGAGACCGGATTGCGCGCGGCGATCACCAGCGCAATCGCGCGCCAGACGCCATTCTTCGGCATCTGCGTGGGCATGCAGTGGATGTTCGAGTCGAGCGAGGAGGCGCCCGGTGTCCGCGGGCTGAGGGTCTTTGCTGGCGAGTGCTCGCATTTTCCGCCGGAAGTGAAGTCGCCGCACGTGGGCTGGAACCAGCTCGAAATCAAAGACGGATCGCGCCTGCTGCGCGGGCTCTCCTCGGGTGCATTCGTCTACTTTACGCACTCCTACCGTGCGCCTGTTATCACCGAAACAGTGGCCTGCTGTAATTATGGCGGAGCCTTCTCTGCGGCGGTCGAGCGCGAGCATCTCTTCGGCGTGCAGTTCCACCCGGAGAAATCGGGAGACGTCGGACTCGGGATTCTGGAGAACTTTTGCCGGCTTTGACATGCTGACCAAACGCATCATCGCCTGCCTCGACGTGGACGCGGGACGCGTCGTCAAAGGCGTTCGCTTTCTCCATCTGCGTGACGCCGGCGATCCCGCCGAACTTGCGGCTGCGCACAGTCGTGCCGGAGCGGACGAAATCGTGCTGCTCGATATTTCCGCCACCCACCAGAATCGCGCCATCCTGCTCGACGCGGTCCGTCGCGCCGCTCGCCAACTGTTCGTGCCATTCACGGTGGGCGGAGGCATACGGTCGCTTGAGGACGCGGCCGCGGTCTTCGACGCCGGCGCCGACAAGATTTCCATCAACTCCGCTGCCCTGGCCGATTCAACGCTGATCACGCGCATCGCCGAGCGCTACGGATCGCAGGCAGTGATTGTCGCCGTGGACGCCAAGCGTCTCCCAGGGACGAACGGCGCCCGCTGGGAGGTCCGCGCTGCGGGAGGCCGAAAGCCCACCGGGCGCGACGCGCTCGAGTGGGTGCGGGAAGCCGAGTCGCGCGGCGCGGGCGAAATCCTGCTGACCTCCATGGACCGCGACGGCACTCGCGATGGCTTCGATTGCGAGTTGACGGCCGCGGTAGTGGGCGCGACCTCGATCCCGGTCATCGCCTCCGGCGGCGCCGGCGGTCCTGAGCACTTCGTCACCGTCTTTCGCGAAGGACGCGCCGATGCCGCCCTTGCCGCTTCCATCTTCCACTTCGGTCTGAATTCCGTCGCCGAACTGAAACAGCATCTCCGCGCCGCCGGCATTCCCGTGAGGTGGCCGTGCTGATCCCCTCCATCGACCTTATGGAAGGCAAGATCGTGCAGCTCATCCAAGGCTCGAAGAAAGCGCTGGAAACGACTGATTTCGAAGCCTGGATCGAGCGCTTCTCGCGCTACCCGCTGGTGCAGCTCATCGACCTCGACGCAGCCATGGGCAAGGGCAGCAATCGCGCGCTGGTCGAGCAGTTTGCGACGCGGCTGCCGTGCCAAGTAGGAGGCGGCATTCGCTCAATCGAAGCCGGCGAGGACATGCTGCGCGCGGGAGCCCGGCGAATCATCATCGGCTCCACGCTGATCCGCGACGGGCAGATCGACCGCACTTTTGCAGAGGACTTGGCGGGGCGTTGCGGTTGCGAGCGCCTGGTGTTTGCCGTGGATTCTCGCGGCGGGAAAGTGGCAATCGGCGGGTGGAAGCAGGCAACCGAGCTCACTCCCATCGAGATGATGCAGGCACTCGAGCCCTGGTGCGCCGCCTTTCTCTATACCCACATCGATACCGAAGGGTTGATGCAGGGCATTCCCTTCGACGTGGTGCGCAATCTGCGGCGGGCGACTGCGCGCCAGCTCATCGTGGCCGGCGGTATCACCAGCACTGCCGAGATCGAACAGCTCGACGCCCTAGGCGTGGATGCCGTGGTCGGCATGGCCATCTACACCGGCCAGGTGAGTGCCTAAGCAACCTTTTTCCACAGTTTTGCTGCTTTACTCTTGGTGCATTCTGGGTGAAGATTCTGTGAACAAGGTGAGAATTTCAGTCGTCACGCGGTCTCTGCGGTGGTTTTCTGAAGTTGAGTTGTCTTCTGCGCTTCGCCAGCCTCGTTTTGTTTGTATTTCCTGCCACTTCGTCTCCTGCGGCGCCGCCACGCCTTTGTCCCCAGGGCCATCCCCGAACACCATAGCCTGGAACGGCTACACGCAATGAAGGATATCAACGAGGTCCTCAGAAAGAAAGAAGCAGATTTACAACAGATCCAGAGAGAAGTGGAGGCGTTGCGCGTCGCCGTCCGCCTGCTTTCCGAGGAAACGGAAGCCGCTTCCATATTCGCGCGGCCGGTGCTGCCGACGAGCGCCTATGCTCCGCCGACGCGGCCCGCGCCCCCGCCCACGGCCGGCAGCCCTGACCCGGGCTATGGCTCGTCGTGGGACGCTGCCGCCAAGAAATTTCCGTGATGGCAAGCGGCCTTCGGATTGCGGTCGCGCGTGCCGCCGTGTGGCTGTGGGTGCCGCAGCGCGCCTGGGGTTTACACGGGTGGAAGCGGAAGTAGGGAGGTAACCGTTCAATGTCGATTTCGGCAACCCTGCAGCGACCAGAGACGGCGTCGGTTCCAGAGCGGCGCAAATCTCCGCGCCGGAGCGTCATCGACTGGCGCCTGGTCACCGTCAGCCTCGACAACAAAGACGCCGGCCTGATGGTCGATATCAGCGAGGAGGGAATGGCGGTGCAAGCGCTGGCCCGGATCAAGCAGGGAGCGACCACCTCGCTGCAGTTCGAGTTGCCCGGTAGCTCTGCGCGCATTGAGGCCAGCGGAACCGTCGCCTGGGTAGATGAGACCTCAGGGCGTGCCGGGATTCGTTTTCACAACCTGCCCGAGGCGGCGACGGCAAGCTTGAAGGAATGGCTCACTCGGCCAGCCCCTTCGGCCAACGGCGTGGCGGCGGCTCCGGCTGTGCTCGGACCCGAGAGCAGGGTGGGGGAGATCGCGGCGCTGCAGCGCGAGATCACCCGGCGAGGCCTCGAGGGCGATGCTGCCCTGGCCCTCATTGTTCAGCGCGCCCAGAGCCTCACGCGCGCCGACGGCGCCGCCATCGTCCTGGGCGATGCCAGGTGGATGACTTGTCGCGCTTCCGATGGCGCGGCGCCGCCCGTAGGCGCTGGTCTGCGGCCGGAATCGGGGCTCTCCGGAGAATGCGTGCGCACCGGTGTGACCGTCCGCTGTGAGGACACGGAAATGGATCCGCGGGTGGATCGCGAAGCCTGTAGCTCCATGAACCTGCGTTCCGCGGTGATCGTGCCGCTGTTTGCGCGCGGCAACATCAGCGGGTTGTTGGAGGTCTTCTACGCTTCCACCCGCGGTTTTGATGGCCGCGATGTGCTCACGCTGCGGCGCATGGCCGACTTGATCTCGGCTACGGTGGCCGGTCCGGCGTCACGTGAGCCGAAGTCCGCGGCTGCCGTAGCTGCGCCGCCCGAGCCGGCGATGGAGCGCGCTGTCCCTCCTGCGCCCATGATCCCTCCCGCGCCGCGGGCGGTCTCCCAACCGGCGAAGGTCGTCTGCAACGTCTGCGGGCACGAGAATCCGCAGTCTACCCGCGCTTGCGAGAAATGCGAGGGGCCGCTGCCCGGGCGTGCGCTCCCCGACGCGCCCCCCGATGCGCAGCACGAAGGCCGCAAGCCGTGGATGACGCTGCGTTTGAACGCCAGTCCCCGGCTGCTGGTTCTGACGGCGGTGCTGGTGTTGCTGCTGGGGATCTGGGGATGGCAGGAATACAAGTCGCGGCAAAAGGGCGCCGGAGTATCCGCCAATACCACCTCAGCTATCGAGCCCCGTCGGTAGACAGAAAAAGGATTGCGACCCGGCTCATGCCGCCGCCGGCTGCCCGAAGTACGCCGGATAGCGTCGCGCGTATTGCTTGTTCGCCCGATACGAGCGCGCCAGCTCCATGTAGATCCCGAGATCGCGGTCGAGGTCGGACTGAGTGCCATCGAAATAGAAGTTGCGGATGGGAATTCCGCCGTAGTCCTTGCTCAGCTTGGGATACACCGCCTCACTCACGATGCCGTTCATGCAGGTGAAGGGGCTGATGTCGATGATGCCGTCCGCGCCGTGGCGCGCCAGGTAGACGGCCTTGCCCACGCTGAGCGCCATCTCGCCTTCCACGCCGTGGTGCGGCAGGTAGGGCGCGCCCAATTCCAGGATTTCCTCGATCTCCGGCTCCTCGTAGCCGACCCAGTCTTCGCCGAAGGGCGCGCGCAGCGCGTGCTCATCGCCGTGCTGCACGTGCTCGCGGAGCTTGGCCTTCAGCATTTCCAGCGACCATCCTTCTCCGCACAAGCGCAGTTTGCGGCGGACTTCCTGGTTGCTGTAGCCGATCCACTCGGCGATGTCGCTCAGCCAGGCCTCGGCGCCGTAGCCTTCCAGCTTGCGCACCAGGTCTTCGTTGCTGAAGGTATTGAGGCGGCAGAAGATTTCGCCCACCACGCCGATGAGCGGCGTCTCCGGATCATAATGCGTGGGCAGGCGACGGAAGCGCTCGCGGGCGCGCCGCATCGAGTCCACCAGGTCGCGCAACTGGCAGTCGGGATGGGCGCAACTGGCCTCCATGGTCTGGCACAGATCGCGAAGGCAGTCCTGGAAGACCTGGTCGGCCGCACCGCTGACGTCCTCATACGGACGCGTTTGCAGCAGCGCTTTTTGCAGCAGGTCGCCGCAAACCAATGCCCGCCACGCGGCGCGCATGAACGGCGTAGCGATGTCGCCGATGTCGGCGTAGCCGTTCTTGCTGCTGGGAGAAAGGATCTGCACTTCGCCGTGCCCCACTTCGGAAAGCAGTTTCTTCAGATACGGCGCGTATTGGCCAAAGCGGCAGGGACCATCGGCGGCAGCCATGAAGAAGACCGTGCGCTGCGGATCGAACCCCGGCTGCTCCATGATGCGCAGGAAGTCTCCAACCGTGACCTTGGCGGGATAGCACTCGTCGCCGGCGGTGAACTTGCCGCCCAGTTCGCGCGTGCGCGCGTCCGAGGGCGGCGTGGGATGGGCTTCCACACCCAGCCAGCGAAACACCGAAGCGAACGCTTCCGGATGTCCCTCCGACATCGCCGGCACGTAAACTACTTTGCCGTACAGCGGATTCTCCGGGCCGACTTTGCGGCTTACATGCTGGTGGCGGAGGGCGCACATCGCAGAAATCCTTTGCTGTCGAGATAGGCTTCACAGCGGGTGATGAAACCCGCGTCGTTGGAGTGGCCGTCGAACTGGAGCACCAGGCCGGGCTTGCGGCCGGCCTCGTTCATAAACGACTTGATGTAGGAATCGGGCCCGCACTTGAAGTTGGAGATGTAGACCACATGCAGATTGGGGTAGCGACGGGTGATGCGCGCCGCCGCCAGAATCCGCCGGCCGGAGTTCCAGTACATGTTGGGATTCACGTCGAGGATCTCCTCGTCATCGAGCGCGAGGAAATCCATGGGCAGCACGTTGGCGCCGTAGAGCGCTCGCAGCTTGCGCGGAATGTCGCAGTTGATGCTGCGGTCATACATGTTGTAGGCGCGCCCGACCAGCACCAGCGCCGGCTCGCCGCTTTGTTCGAGGCGCGCAAGGGCGTCACGGCCGGCTTCGAGCACCGTGTCGGTGAACGCCCCCTGCGCCGCATAGGCGGCCATCACGGCCCGATTGCTGGCCCGCCGTGAAACCTTCAGCGTCTCTTTGGCAAACGCCGCCAGTTCCTCTTCCACCTTCCTGCGTCCGAGCCGGAAATGCACCGTGGGAGAAAGGATGCGGTCCCGCATCGCCTCCAATTGCGGCACGGCGCGCATGACATAGGGCAGCGTCTGGTTCCACGGGCAGAGGTGCGACGCCGAAGTCCAAGCCGGCGCCTCATAGTCCATCATGTTGGGAAGCAGGATGTAATCCACCTCCTGCCGCACCAGCTCCTGCACGTGCCCGTGGGCAACGATGATGGGGAAACAGGGCTGCGCGATGGCCAGTTCGTCGCCCGTCGCCGCGATCTTCCCGTCGGTCCGCGGCGAAACGACCACTTCGAATCCCAGCTCCTGGAGGTACGCGCACCAGAAGGGAAAGCGATCGTAGAAGTACATGGTGCGGGGCACGCCGACTTTTCTGCCGCGTCCCAGGGGCGGCCGCAGGACTTCTTCGAGCAGCTTGTCGCGATACTCGATCAGGTCTTCGATCACCGGCTGGCGATCGGTGCGGGCGCGCTTGCGGAACTTGTCCGAGCACTTATCGCCCCAGTAGCTGCGCAGGCCTTCGATCGTGAACTCCTTCATGTCGCAGTAATTGGAGCAGGCGTGGCAGACGAACTCGCGGGTCGCGTAATCCACCTTGTTGAGGTCGTAGCCGCGGAACTTGCTGGGCTGGCCGGGCTGCGAGTCCTGCATGCGGTCGCGCGCGATCAGAGCCATGCCGATGGCGCCGATCACGCCGTTGTGCGGCGGGACGATGATGCGCTTGCCCAGGATCTGGGAGAACGCCGCCGCCACTGCGTCGTTGTATGCCGTGCCGCCCTGGAAGTAGATCACGTCGCCGATCCTGCGGCCGCGCACCACGCGGTTCAGGTAGTTAAGAGCCACCGAGTAGGCCAGGCCAGCGCAGAGGTCGCCGACTTCGGCTCCCTTCAGCAGCAGCGCCGTGACGTCGCGCTCCATGAACACGGTGCAGCGCTCGCCCAGGCGTGCCGGATTGCGCGACTCGAGCGCCCGCCGCGCAAACTCGCCCTTGATCTGCACCCCGAGTTTTTCCGCCTGCTCTTCGAGAAAAGAGCCGGTGCCGGCGGCGCAGGCCTCGTTCATGGTGAAGTCCACGACCACGCCGCGATCAATGCTGATGAATTTCGAGTCCTGCCCGCCGATCTCGAAGATGGTATCTACGGATTCCATTTCGAGCCGCTGGCAGACGTGCATGGCGCCGGTCTTGTGCGCTGTAATCTCGTCGTTGACGGTGTCAGCGCCCACCAGTTCGCCGATCAGTTCGCGTCCTGATCCCGTGGTCCCGACGCCGCGGATGCGAAGCTGCGGCCCCAGCACGGCTTCGATTTCCGCCAGGCCTTGATTTACGACTTCGATGGGACGGCCTTGGGTGCGCAGGTAGATTTCATGCAACACGTTGCCGGAAGCATCGATCGCGACCAGGTTGGTGCTCACCGAGCCGATGTCGATCCCGAGATAGGCGTCCACGGTTTCGTCCGGCGCGAGCTTGCGGGTGTCATCCATGCGATCGCGCAGCAGCACCACCTGGTCCATCAGGAGCCGATCGGCGCAGGCGAAGCTGCGCTTTGCGGACGCGTGCTGCTGCAACTGATGGATGCGCTTGAACGAGCGCTTGCGCGTCTCTTCCGTTTCGAACAGCGCCGCGCCTACGGCTCCCATCCAGGCATGCAGCTCGGGCACGAGGAACTGCGACTCTTCCAGCTTGAAGACCTCGCGCAGTGCATTGCGCACGCCCTGATTCAGCGCGACGGCGCCGATGAAAGCCACCGGCGGCTCGACCTCGCGGCCCTTGACGATGCTGGATTTGAAATTACGTGCCACCGCGTCGCACAGCCCGCGCAGGATCTGCTCGGTGGTGTAGCCCTTCTGCTGGGCGTGGATCATATCGCTCTTGGCGAACACCGAGCAGCGCCCCGCGATCCGCGCCGCGCAACTGGCCGAGGCAGCCGCCGCCCCGACTTCGTCCACCGAATACAACAGCCGCGAAGCCTGCTGGTCGATGAACGAGCCAGTGCCGGCGGCGCAATCGCCGCTCGCCGAGTAGTCCACGATGCCCAGGTACTTCGATTCCTCCGCCTCCTCCAGGCGCAGGTACTTGGAAGCCTCCCCGCCCATCTCGAAGACGGTTCGCACCTCGGGATGGAAGACGCGCACTCCTTTGGCCACGGCGCGGAATTCGTTCTCGAAATAAATGCCAAGAATTCTGGCGATGAGCTGGCTGCCGGAGCCGGTCACGCGGATGCCTTCCACCGCCTGCTCCGGGACGCACTCGTAAAACTCCTTGAGCAGGTCAAAGGTGGATTGGATAGGACTGCCTTGGATGCGGCGATAGCGGGAGAGTACGAGCGGCCGTTTCGCCCATGCGCTCAGGGCGGGGAAGTCGCTGAAGAAGAAGCTGGCGGGCTTTTCCCGCGCCAACGATTGGAACAAGCCGGCGTCGCTGGGCTCGCCAATAGCGGCCAGCTTTAGACTGACCGCCCCGATGTCCAAACCGATATTAACGCTCATTCTTTAGATCGCGCAGACGTTCGCGCCGTGCCACGCCGGGTTCCCCGGCAAACCCGCCTTTGGGTTGCTGGGGTGGAGGCTGGGGGAGCGCCGCCTGCCGGTTACGTTTCGTTCGAAAGGCCCTGGAAGACGACAGCAGGGTAAACGGAGGGCTGGGGGGCTGGATGTGATCGCGGTCACACACCGGCGGTCTGTGCTCACAGCGGCGTTGCCCGGGGGCTGCGCCCGTCACTTGCTTCTGTGACCCAGGTCACTGTTAGGGGCGCCTCTTGGCAGGTAAAAAACACTTGCACATCCAGAGGTAGAGATATGATTTCCACCACCTCCCAATATGCTTTGCGAGCTCTCATCCATATCGCCAGTCTTCCGCCCGGAACCACCGTCCTGAGCCAGGATTTGGCCGAGGCCACACAGGTCCCACGCAATTACCTGTCGAAGGTGCTGCTCTCGTTGCGTAACGCCGGATTTCTGCAGTCGACCCGCGGCGCCGGTGGCGGCTACCGCCTCAACCGACCGGCGGACCACATCTACCTGATCGACGTGGTGGAATTGTTCGAGGGGTCGAAGGCCAAGCCCAATTGCCTGCTCAACAGCCGGCCATGCTCGGACGAGACGCCGTGCAGCGCACACCGCGTGTGGCGTGAGCTCTCCATGGTCTACAACGGCTTTCTCGTGACTACCACTTTGGGGGCTGTCGCGGCAACGAACTACAACTCCTCTTGATCTGCGGCTCCGACCGCGCGAGGGTTTTCCTGAAGCCCTTCGATCGAGAAACCAGGCGGCGGGCTGATTATCACAAAACTGTCACCACGAGCCACTAGCTGAAGTCGCTAACAGGTTCGCGGGTTCGGTAAACCGGTGTACAATTTCCGCCATTTGCCGGGGGTGTCTCGGTCTGGAGATTCCTGTTGGGGCAGCGTCGGATGAGCTGAAAACCACTTTCAGCGTCGTCTTCGGACACCCCCTGCAGCGGTTCCGCGGTTGGGGCCCGCAGCGGTCGTCCTGCGATTCAATACCTTGCATGGCAGCGCAGAGGAGTTCTGAGATGAGTGAACAAACGGGCAAGCGGATCGGTGACTACGAGATCCTCGATGAATTGGGCAGCGGGGGAATGGGAAGGGTCTATCGGGTGCGGAACGTCATTTCCGACCGCATCGAGGCCATGAAAGTGCTGCTGCCCGATTTGGCGGGACGGCAAGAGCTGGCCGCCCGCTTCCTGCGGGAGATCAAGCTCCTGGCTGCCCTCAATCATCCCAACATCGCCCAACTCCGCACGGCGCTTACCGTGGACAACCAGTTGGTGATGATCATGGAGTACGTCGACGGCACGACCGTGGCCTCCCGCCTGGAGCGGGGGCCCATCCCCGTATCTGAGGCGTTGAACTACATCGATCAGGTGCTGGGCGCGCTCAGCTATGCACACAAGCAACAGGTGATCCACCGCGACATCAAACCCGCCAACATGATGGTGACGGCCGAGGGCGTGGTGAAACTCATGGACTTCGGCCTCGCCCATGCCGGAAATGACGGCAGTCCGAGTCTCAGCCTCACGGTGGCCGGCACCACCCTGGGCTCGCTCAACTACATGTCTCCGGAACAGGTGAAGGGCCAGCCTGCGGATGAACGTTCCGACTTGTATTCGCTCGGCATATCGCTCTACGAGATGGTGACCGGCCAGAGGCCATTCCAGGCGGACAGCGCGTTCACCATCATGACGGCGCACGTCCGGGACGTGCCCAAGCCGCCGCTCGACCTGCAGCCCGGACTGCCTCCTGCGCTGAATGAGATCATTCTCACGGCAATCGCCAAGAACCCTGTGGCGCGCTTTCAGTCAGCCGACGCCTTTCGGAACGCGGTGAACCAGGCGCAACTTTCACCGCGGGAAGCTGCTGCACCGCGCGGGCCGGCGCCCCGTTCAGTTGCTACCGTGGTATCGGCGCCACCTCCGCACGATGCGCCGACTATGCCGGCCGCGCCTATTCCCAGCGCCGCTCCGCCCACCCGGCAGAGTGGACATCGCGGGTTGTATATAACTTTGGGAGCATTGATCGTGCTGGTTGTTCTGGTCGCCGCCGGGATATACAGACCAGGACGGGGAAGGGCGAATGAACCGGCGGCGAGTCCTCCCCCAGCGCCAGTTGCTCCGGAGCCGGCGCCGGTGGCAACGCCCCCTGCGATCGTCCAGCCGGCAGAGGATCCAGCCAAGAAACGTCTGCTTGCCGAGTTGGAGCACCAACTCGATCAGCTTTCCAGCCGCGCCGCTGCCGTGAATGCCAGTTTAGATCGCCTCCAGCAGCAACAGGCCGCCTCGGGCTACGGACTTCGCGGAGACATAGTCGCCAAGCAGGCAACCATGCAGACAAACCTGTCCCACGCCGAGCGTGCGGTTGCGCGCGGCGATGCCGCAAAGGGCAGGAAATATACCGATCTGGCGGCCGCGGACGTGGAGGCTCTGGAGCATTTTCTCGGACGCTAGCCTGGAGCCCGACGTGGCCAGCGGCGGCGCCCGACGTTTCCGCCGTCCGCATTCGGTGCTAGAATTTGCCGAGCGTAACGTGGGAGGGGGAGATGAGGCTTACTCTTCAGCTCTTGCTCATTTGTCTGGTGCCTCTCGCGGTCATGGGGCAGGAATCCGTTCAGAAACAGCCCGAGCCGCAGGTGGTATCGGAGCAATCCGCGCCACCGTCAACCGAACTACCCGCAGAGGCGCCCGTAGTGCAGCCGTTCCCACCGGCCCAATACCCGCAACCGGCGCCGAAGCCAGGACATCCGCTTGACCCGAATGATGTGGCCATCCTTACTGGTCACGCGGCAAGCGGGAACGCCAACCGGTCGCCCTACCCAAACACGATCGTGTACACCTACATGGGTCCCTACTCGTACGGCTACTCGAACCGCACCTGGTTCGGTCCCGGGCAACGTTTTGGGTTTAACGGGTTTCTCTTCTCGCGGCGGCCGGGGCCTTTTGTCCAGCCATTCTTTGGCGGTCCTTTTGGGCGGTTCTCGTTCACGGGCTTTGCGGTCGGACCGCACTAGGAAAAAGGGCTGGCCGCAGCCAGCCCTGACGTGTCCCACTCCCTATGAGCGGCGGCTCACTGGGTGGCGGTCTTCACCATATCTCCGACTTTGAAGCCGCTGCCGGTGAGGATCTTGGCTTCCGCCGACCCCTCGTCCACGTCGGTGATCTGGATGGTCCCCACCTGGCTGGTCATGCGGCGGATCACTGCGCCGGTGGCTGGATCCTTGATCTCGCGTGTCACGCGCTCCACCGAGAGCGTATCCCCGGACTTCAGACCGGCTTTCTTGCCCACGTTGACCACCACAGCGTTCTTATCGACGAACGCCAGCATGCCCTGTACAACGATGGTCCGCGCCTGCAATTTGGGCGCGTCCGCGATAAGCCCTGCGCTCAGTTGCTCCATCGCCTTCTTGACGGCCTCACCGATGATGGTTTCCTGGAAGTCGCTGCTGCCGAAGTCCACGTTGCCGCCTCCGAAACCATGCCAGTTGCCGCCTCCGCCCAGCAGGGAAGTGCTTTCGCGGGACGATTCGCCTTTGCCGTCGGCAACGCCCAGGATCTCAGCCGTATCGATGTTCACGAGGCGCGCATCCACGCTGACGATGGCCTTGGATTTTTTGTGGCTGAAGCCGCCAAGCCCGAATCCACTAAAGCCGCCGCCACCGCCGCCAACCTTGGTGTCCTTGTTTTCTCCGCCAAACTGCGTGATGACGCCCACTATAATAGCGTCCACCCCCAACAGCTTGCCGATCTTGGCCGCCGAGTTCGGATTGGCGCGGTCGCTATTGGAGAAGTTCTGTTCTGCCAGAATCTTGTCCAGCGCGCCCCGTTCGATCACCGAATAAGTGCCGTCCTTGACCAAATACTTCACCAGCAGGTTGGTCATACCCTTACCCACGTCCACGTCGGTGCCGAACGCGGCTTGTGTCTGGCTGCGCACAGTTCCGTATTCGAAGTCCAGGATCGCGACCCGCTTCTTGCGGTCCTCAGCGTGCAACGCCACGGTCCCAATGAGAATGATCACAGCTACCCGGAATGCCTTCTTCATGGATCCACCTCGGAGTTATGCTCTGGGGAAGTGGCAGAGATCATATCACCCTGCCTCAACTCGACTTCCACAACCCGACCCCCGATCCCCGATCCCTCTGCCATCCACAAGCCCAGTATCTTGGAAATACAGCTTGCTAGCAGGCTGCCTAACCGCCCGCACCTTGCCTGACCTCGGCCTCGGTCTGGTCGGCATCTTTCTCCTGCTGTTGAAGATCGCTTTCGACGTTGGCATCTGGCGTCGGCGGCGGCACTTCTCCTGCCGTGGTGCCGGTGTCGGGTGCGGCGGGCAGGCCGCCCTTGCCGGACTTCTCGGCCAGCGCCTTGAGTCCGGCATCCAGCGTCTCCCGGAAATGGTTGTACATTTCCTGCAGGTCGTCGGCGCTCATCGCGGCGTTGGCGCCGACAGCGCAGTCATCCTTCTTACTGGCCCTGACGGTGATTGCGACGTTGTTGTCGCTTCCGATCGTGTCGCTGGTGCGCTGGATGACGTCGCCTTGGGTGAGGGCGCACTCCTGGCCGTCGTTGGTGGTTACGTCGAGGTCGCTGGCCACGACATAGTAGCGGAAGTTGGGAGCGAACGCCGGCGGCAATTCGTCCCCACCGGAACTGGAAGCCGCCGCATTGGGGTTCGCAGCCGCAGCCTTGTCGGCGGCGATCTGCTGCTTGATCTCCTCAGCGAGAGCATCCTTTACTTCCTTACTCAGTAGCGGTTGGCCTCCGCTTCCGGCGGGAGCGGCATAAAGCGCGGCGCCATAGGCGGCTTGCAGGTTGTTGGCGACGAGCAGGTCCTCAGACCACAACCCAGCCATCAGCTCGGGTGCAGGGAGCAAGGATGGCGGATTGGCCTCGCCGCGCGCCGCCAGTCCCGCCTCGTAGGCAGCCTGCAGTTGCTGCGCCATCATGTAGTCCGTCAGCCAGAAGGGGGCGGCAGGATACGCCGGATATGGCGCATAGTAATAATTGTAGTAGCCGTACCAGGGATTGCCGGCCCAGCCCCAGTTGTAGTAGACCGGCGCGGGCCAGGGATTGTAGGCCCATCCGTAGTACACCGGACGATAGTAGTAGGCGGGCGCGTAACCGTAATAACGGTAGCCGTGCCAGTAGTAGCCACGATAGGCGTAGGCGTAGCGACGTCCGCCCATCCAGTACGTTCTCTGGTAGTACGCGCGGCCGCCCCGCCTGAAGTAGGCGCGTTGCGCGTAGCCTCAGCCATGTCCGAAGCCCACGACGCGTCGCCCGTTGCGCTCGCTGACGATATGCCGTCCGCCGTGCAGGCCATGATTAATGTGCATGTTGTGGGCCTGGATGGAACGAACGTTGTTGCCGCGAAAGCTGGCGCTAACTTTGGCTCCGGAGTGGGTGGTAAATTGCCGCGTGGTCGTCCCTTTGGGTGATATCTTCCCGGCGCCGGCGGCGTTGGTAGTGCCGCGCGCCATATTAGCCGTGCGAGCATTCGCACCGCCGGCGGCGGTCGTCCCGCGAACGTTAGTGGTGCCTCCCTTGGTATTCAATCCGCCGGTGTTTGTTCCACGTCCGGCCTTGAGTCCACCGGTGGCGTTGGTCGCGTGTGTAGCATTGGCGCCGGTGGCACCCCGAGTTCCATACCCACCGTAAATGTCCTTCGAGCCCGTACTGCTACGGCCCGCGTTGACACCGGCCGCGTTCGGCCCGCGATTGCCGTAGCCCCCCGAAGCGTTGCCGGAGCCCGTATTGGGATGCGCCATCGTCCCAGCAGAAGGCCCGCGCTGCATGTTGCCCTGCGCCGGAGATTTGGGACCGCCCTGTGGCGCGTTGTGAGCTGCGGGGGGTGGCGCATTATGGGCCGGAGCATTTTGTTTTTGGCCCTGGCCCAGGGCCCAGGACGAGACCGTCAGCAAAGCTACAGTGGCAAACAGCTTTCCCATGATGCTTCTCCTCCCCGATTCGGATTCATGACAACACCTCGCTGCGGCGAGGTTCCCCCCGGTGAAGTGGTCTGAGATTTCGACAACCGAAGTGGGCCGCATTGTACACCTGTTCTTTGCCCAGTGCAGGGGCGAGAGAACAAGGACGGGCAGCGCAAGCAGCAATCGGGTTGAGGTTGCAGCTACTGTGGTTTGTCCAGCTTGTCGCGCAGCCCCAGAGCTACGTTGATCAGGTCGTCGCTGACCATGCGGGTGGTCAGGATGGCCTCGGACAGCGGCACGGCCACAATCTCGATCCCGCGCAGCGCCACCATGGTCCCGAACTCTCCCTTGTGGACCAGGTCGATGGCGCCGATGCCGTAGCGCGTGGCCAGCACCCGGTCGAAAGCGCTGGGCGTGCCGCCGCGCTGGATGTGCCCCAGCACCACGGTGCGGGTTTCAAAACCGGTCCGCCTTTCGATTTCGTGCGCCAGCACGTTGCCGATGCCGCCCAGCCGCACGTGCCCGAACTCGTCGCGGGCCATCTCGGTGGCCACCGCGGCGCCATGCTGCGGGTCGACATCGGTGGCCAGCTTGGCGCCTTCGGCCACCACCACCACGCTGAAGTAGCGCCCACGCTGGTGCCGCCGCTTGATGATCTCCGACACTTCGTCAATATCGAACGGCCGCTCGGGGATAAGAATCACGTCGGCGCCGCCGGCGATGCCGCTGTAAATGGCGATCCAGCCCGAATCGCGCCCCATCACCTCCACCACCATCACCCGGTTGTGGGCCTCGGCGGTGGTGTGCACGCGGTCGATGGCCGTGGTGGCCACGTTGACCGCGGTGTCGAAACCGAAGCAGAAATCGGTTCCGCTCAGGTCATTGTCAATGGTCTTGGGAACACCCACTACCTTGACGCCCTGCTCGTGCAGCTTGGTGGCAATGCGCTGGGTGTCGTCGCCGCCAATCGCGATGAGGGCCTCAACGCCGTGCTTCGAAAGATTCTCCACGCATCGCTTATAGCCGTCGGGATGCTTGCCGGGATTGGTGCGCGAGGTGCGCAGGATGGTCCCGCCGCGGGGCAGGATGCCGGCCACGCTGGTGAGGTCCACCTTCATCGTCATGTCCTCCAGCACTCCGCGCCAGCCTTCCAGGAAGCCCACAAACTCATCGCCATAGTGGAAGGTCCCTTTGCGCACTACCGCCCGGATCACAGCATTCAGCCCGGGACAATCTCCGCCGCCGGTGAGAATTCCGATCTTCATACGCGCACCTCAATCAGGACATTATGAGCGCACTCCAGTATAAGAGCGGGTCGCCGGGAACGAGGAACGGAAATTTCGACGGGCGAGAGCGAAAAAAGAAACGTTTGTGGGACAGGAAGAACAAGCACGGGAACGGGAACGTGCGTTATGGAAGGAGGCTTGCAGAGACGCAGCATGCTGCGTCTCTACGAACTCTCCGAATGGCAGGACTCGGCTGCTTATTTCGCTGGGGCCGGGGCCGGGGCAGCGACAGGTTTCCCTTGCTCGATGATGTAGACAAAGCTGTACTTGAGTGGTTCGGTGTTGCTGGGATTTCGCACGTTGTGTACCACACCAGGCAGGTTGTGGATGGCCACGCCCGCCTTAAGGGTCTGTGGCTGCTTGCCCTCGACCTCGAGGATTCCTTCTCCCGAGCGGATGTAGGTGAAATCATGGCCCGGGTGAGTATGCCAGCCGCTTTCGATACCCGGTGCGAGTTCCCCTTCGGCAACGTATGCGGTCATCGCCGGCATAGGGGCAATGTCTTCCTTCAGCAGCACAGTTCGCTTGATTCCAGACGGCGGCGCCTGCGCCTGGATAGCAACTACTCCCAGCAGGGCAGCCAGCACTATGCCGAACTCAATTTTCTTTGTCATTTTTCCCCCTAGAGGCGCACAAGTGTACAGGGATGAAGGCATTTGCGCCAGACTATACCTGATCTGCGACGTCCCCAGAGCCCGTCAAGAACGCGAGCCGAGGCCCGCCCGGGGGCGGCACATGTGTCCCGGCGTGCATACCCGTCAGGGGCGTGTGCTAGCATCAATCGACATTCTTATCGCCTGTATGCGAATCCGTCGTTTCCACTCCCTTGTCCTGATTGCAACCCTACTGGCGGTTCACGCCTTCGCGGATGCTCCTGCCGCCAATCCCCAGCGCTACCTCAACGACATCAAAATCCTCGCCGCGCCGGATATGGAAGGCCGTGGCGCCGGAACCAAGGGCATCGACCGCGCCGAGCACTACATCGAGCACCAATACAAGGTGCTGGGACTGGAGCCGGCCGGCACTCGCTCGTTCGAGCAGTCGTTCACCGTCACCACGGGAGCAAAGCTCAAGGGCAAGAATGATCTGATCGTCCACGTCGGAAGCGTCGAGAAGAAACTGAAGCTGGGCGAAGACTATGTCCCGCTGAGCTTCTCTTCCGTGGGATCGGTGAGCGGCCCGGTGGTGTTCGCCGGATACGGCGCGACGGCCGACGAGTTCGGCTACGACGACTACGCCCACCTCGACGTGAAGGACAAGATCGTCATCCTGCTGCGCTACGAGCCGGACAAATTCCAGGAAAAATCCGGCCATCAGGGGCTCACGCAGCACTCGCACCTGATCACCAAGGCCATCAATGCGCGCAATCACGGCGCCCGGGCGGTCATCCTGGTGAACGGCAAGCTGGGGCCGAACGAGGAAGACCTGCTGCTGAAGTTCGGCAGCCTGGCGGGGCCGCGCGATGTCGGCATCCCCATGGTGCAGGTGAAGAACGCGGTGGTCGAGAGCTGGTTCGAAGAGGCCGGCAACTCGCTGGCCAACTCGCAGAAGGAAATTGACGGCGATCTGAAGCCGAGGTCGTTTGTGCTGCCGGACGCGGTGCGCGTCGCGATGGACGTGGACATCGAGACCGTGCATGCGACGGTCAACAACGTGCTCGCCTACCTGCCGGGTAAGACTAATGAGTACATCATCATCGGAGCGCACTACGATCACCTGGGCTACGGCAACGCCAGCTCGCTCGCGCCGTCGGAGATCGGCAAAATCCATCCCGGCGCCGACGACAACGCCTCGGGCACGGCCGGCGTGCTGGAGCTGGCGCGCATCTTCACGCGGCGCGGTGACCGCCTGCAGCGCGGCATCCTGTTCATGACCTTCGCCGGGGAGGAGCTGGGGCTGCTCGGCTCTGCCGATTGGGTGAAGGAGCCGACGCGCCCGCTCGGCGACGCCGTCGCCATGATCAACATGGACATGATCGGGCGCATCCGCGATGGCAAGGTTTACGTCGGCGGCGTGGGCACCGGCACCACGTTCAAGCCGCTCCTGGAGAGGGTCGCGGCGAAGTACGACTTCAAGCTGGCCTATTCCGCCGGAGGCTATTCGGCGAGCGATCACACTTCTTTCGTGACCAAGAGTATCCCGTCGCTGTTCTTCTTTTCCGGACTGCACTCGGATTATCACAAGCCCACGGACACCTGGGAGAAGATCGACGCCAACTCGGCCGCTCACCTGCTGGACTTGATTGCCGACGTGGCGACCGACTTGGCGTCGGCGCCGGAGCGGCCGCAGTTCGTGAAGGTCGAGGAACCCACGCCAAGCGTTGCCGGCACGGGTGAGGTCCGCAGCTATGGGCCGTACTTCGGCTCCATCCCCGATTTTGGCGAGATCGAGAACGGCGTCAAGTTCGCCGATGTGCGTCCTGGCTCGCCTGCAGCCAAAGCTGGACTGAAAGCGGGCGACGTGCTCGTGCAGTTCGGGGACAAGCCGATCAAGAACCTTTACGATTTCACCGATGCGTTGCGTCGCAGCAAGGTCGGAGACGTGGTCGAGGTGAAAGTGCTGCGCGACGGCCAGCCGGTGACGGCGCGGGTGACGCTGGAGCAGAGGAAGTAGGAGCAAGTTGTTTGCGAAATTTGAAAGGCCGCGGCTTCAGCCGCGCCGCACTCGCGCTCTCTCCCGATTTGTCATCCCGAGCGAAGCGCGACGTGAGCTCGCGAACGGAGCGCGAGTCGAGGGACCCCTATTCAAAGAAATAGCGCGAGTAGGGGTGCTTCGACTCGTGCGGGCAACACCGGCCCGCACTCGCTCAGCATGACAGGGGGATGAGAAATGCCAATCCGAATCACAGTCGCATTCCTATTGTTGGCCCTCGCCACCGGCCTTCTCTTGGCCCGCCCCGCCAGCGACGACAACACCGTTTCTCTGCTCCTTCCCGCCGAGCAACGCCACCTGCGCAACGCGCGCCAGTTGACCTTCGGTGGGCAGAACGCCGAGGCCTACTTCTCCGCCGACGACAAGCAGCTCATCTTCCAGCACGCGGGTGGCAACGTGGCCTGCGATCAGATGTACATCATGCCGGTAAGCACGCCGGACGGCAGCCCGCCCAAGCCGCGGCTGGTCAGCACCGGCAAGGGTCGCACCACCTGCGGATACTTCTTTCCCTCGGGCGACCGCATCCTTTATTCATCCACGCACCTTGCCTCGCCGGAATGCCCGCCCAAGCCCGACTACTCTCACGGCTACGTCTGGCCGGTCTATGCCGGATACGACATCTTCACCGCCCGCCCGGACGGCAGCGATCTGAAGCGGCTCACCTCGACCCCCGGCTACGATGCCGAGGCTACCATCAGCCGCGACGGGAAGAAGATCGTCTTCACCTCCATGCGCGACGGCGATCTGGACATCTACACTATGAACGCTGACGGCACCGGCGTCCGGCGGCTGACCAGCGAGCTGGGCTACGATGGAGGGCCGTTCTTCTCGGCTGACGGGAAGAAGATCGTCTATCGCGCGCACCACCCGAAGACGCCCGAGGAGATCGCCCGCTACAAAGACCTGCTGAAGCAAGGCCTCATCGAGCCCGCGAATTTCGAGATCTGGGTGATGGACGCGGACGGCTCCCACAAGCGCCAGATCACCCACAACGGCGCCGCCAACTTCGCGCCCTTCTGGCATCCGGACGGCAAGCGCATCATTTTCGCCTCCAACATGGGCGAGCCGGGCAGCCGCAATTTCGATCTCTACATCATCAACGCCGACGGCAGCGGTCAGGAGCGGATCACCTTCCACCCCGACTTCGACGCCTTCCCCATGTTTAGCTCCGACGGCAAGAAGCTGGTGTGGGCATCAAACCGCAACGGCAAGCAGCCGCATGAGACCAACATCTTTATTGCGGAGTGGGTGGAGTAGGGCGGTTCTGCAGCATACGTGTGAAGGGGCACGCCTTCAGGCGTGCCGTCAAACCGCTATCAATTGTCATCCTGAGCGCCGCCCGAACGAGCGCAGCGAGCGAGGGCAAGCGAAGGACCTAGAGATTGTATGCTAGCCCATGCGGGCAGGGGCTCAGCAGGCTGTCGTCGGTCGAATGGGCAGTATCAAGGTCCCTCGCTCGCGCTCCGTTCGCAAGCTCACGGCGCGCATCACTCGGGATGACAATTCTTTTAGAGGAGGATTTCGGCACGGCTAAAGCCGTGCCCCTTCACCCGTTACAGTGACAGCGCGGCTGGCGCTTTACAGCTTCTAGACGCCCCCTGTGCTAGCATCAACCTTGTCCTCACATGCCCGCAGGCAAACTCCAAGTCGTGCCCCTCGGTGGACTGGGCGAGTTCGGCATGAACTGCATGGCCTTCCGCTGGGGCGATGACATTATCGTCGTCGACGCCGGCATGATGTTCCCTGAGGCCGAGCTGCTGGGCGTGGACATTGTCGTCCCCGACATCACCTATCTCACCGAAAACCGCGACAAAGTTCGCGCCATCGTGCTCACCCACGGCCACGAGGACCACATCGGCGCGCTGCCCTGGATTCTGAGCGAGCTGAACGTGCCCGTCTACGGCACCGAGTTCACGCTCGCCTACGTCGAGAACAAACTGGAAGAGCACGAGCTGCTGGACGCAGCCAAGCTCATCGAGATCCGCGCCGGCGAGCGCTTCAAGATCGGGCCGTTCACCATTCATCCCATTCAGGTGACGCACAGCCTGGTGGATTGCGTCTCGCTCGCCATCCACACGCCGCTGGGAGTGGTGATCCACACCGGCGACTTCAAAGTTGATCCCACGCCCACCGACAACCGGCTCTTCGACCTGCACACCTTCGCCGAGTACGGTAAAGATGGCGTGCTGGCGCTCTTCCAGGATTCGACCAACGTCGAGCGGCCGGGCTACACGCCCAGCGAGCGCGCGGTGCGGCGGAAGTTCGAGGAAGTGTTCGCGCGCGCCGAGCGGCGGCTGTTCATCTGTTGCTTTTCGTCGTCCATCCACCGCATCAAGCTGACCATCGATACCGCCTTCGAGTACAACCGCAAAGTCGCGCTGGTGGGGCGCTCGATGAACGAGTCGGCGGAGATCGCGCAGGACCTGGGGTACGTCGATATCCCCGACGGCGTGCTGATCCATGCCGGGCAGGTGAAGGATTTCCCGCCCGAGCGAGTGTGCGTGCTGATCAGCGGCAGCCAGGGCGAGCCCATGTCGGCGCTTTCGCGCACCGCGGTGGACAGCCACAAACATGTAAAGATCGAACGCGACGACACCGTGGTGCTCAGCTCGCGCATCATCCCCGGAAACGAAAAAGCGATCTACCGCATGATCGACCACCTCTACCGCCGCGAGGCGCTAGTGGTCTACGAAGACGGATCGCATCCGCCGGTGCACGTCAGCGGCCACGCCAGCCAGGAAGAGCTGAAGCTGATCATCAACCTGGTCAAGCCGCGATATTTCATCCCAATTCACGGCGAGTATCGGCAGCTCAGGCGGCACGGCGAGCTGGCGGCTTCGATGCACGGCGCCGTCGGCAAAGTCATCATGCTGGAAAGCGGCGACGTGCTGGAGTTCGACGAACTGGGTGCGCGCAAGACCGGAGAAGTGGCGGTGGGACGCGTGTGCATCGATTCCGGCTCGCGCACGGACGTGGTCGAAGACCTGGTGATCCGCGACCGCCGCCTGCTCAGCGAAGACGGCATCGTGTTGCCCATCATCACCATCAACAAGCTGAGCGGAAAAGTGGAGTCCGTGCCGGAGATCGTGACTCGTGGCTTCGCGCCCGCGGGCGCCGAAAATGGTTTTATGGACGAAGCGCGGCAAGTCGTGGTTGAGGCGTTGGAGCAGTCGAGCAAGGAAGAGAAAGGCGACTGGGGCGTGATGAAGGAAAAGATCCGCCAGGAGCTGAAGCGCTACATCCACAAGAACACGTCGCGGCGGCCGCTGATCATGCCGGTGATTTTGGAAATTTAGCTGTCTTCGATAACCTCTTCAGGGGTCATGCCCGTAAGGAGTAAGGACGGCTCGCCCGCCACGAACGATGCCATCCATATTTTCTTAAGCTCCTGCAGTGATGAGCAGGTTCTTCTCGAGGGTGAAATTTGGAGCCCCGACAGCAAATAGGGGATGTTAGCGTCGCTGTGAGTTCTGTGAAGGGGCACGGCTTCAGCGGGGTCCCCAGCAAACCCGATTTTGGTTTGCTGGGGTGCGTGAGCCGTGCCGATATGGGCTGCAGGGGAATCGGCCTTTAGGCCCTGGGGCACCTTTCCTCAGCGGCTAAAGCCGGAATCCTTAGTCGCCCTTTACGGCACGCCTGAAGGCGTGCCCCTTCACAAGCATGCGTATTGTGGAACCACTCCAAGTAACTTGTTTCGAAACTCACATGGTCGCACTGGATGACATCCGTCAGGCGCAGCAGCGGTTGCGCGGGGTGGCCACGCGCACGCCCCTGGTCGCGTTCGCAGAAGATGGCCGTCGGCTGTGGTTCAAGCCGGAGAGCTTTCAGCCCATCGCTTCCTTCAAGCTGCGTGGCGCTTACAACAAGATTGCGTCGCTCTCAGAGGAAGAGCGCCAGCGCGGCGTCATCACTTACTCGAGCGGCAATCACGCGCAAGGGGTGGCGTATTCGGCGCGGGCCATCGGGGCGAAAGCTGTGGTGGTCATGCCGCGCGGCGCGCCGCCGATCAAGATCGAAGCCACCAAAGCGCTGGGAGCGGAGATCGTTCCCGTCGGGCCGACCAGCGGCGAACGCCAGGCCAAGGCGGAAGAGCTGGCCAGGGAGCACGGCTACGTCATCATCCCACCGTTCAACGATGAGAAGATCATCGCCGGACAAGGCACGATCGGCCTGGAGATTCTCGAAGACCTCCCTGATGTTGAACTGGTGCTGGTACCCGTGGGGGGCGGAGGTCTGATCAGCGGTGTGGCCACGGCGGTGAAGCTGCTTCGTCCACAGGCGCAGGTCATCGGCGTGGAGCCCGAGCTGGCGGCGGACGCGCAGGCCAGCCTGCGCGCGGGCAAGATCGTCGCGTGGCCCGGCGAGCAGGTAGGACGCACGATCGCCGACGGACTGCGCACGCAGCGCGTGGGCGAGATCAACTTCGAGCACATCCGCAGCTACGTGGACGACATCCTGACCGTCCGCGAGGACGAGATCCGCGAAGCCGTGCGGCGGCTGGCGCTCAGCGCGCGGCTGGTGGCGGAGCCCAGCGGCGCGGTCACCTCAGCGGCGTTTTTTTTCCACCGAGACGAGCTGCCACGTGTGGAAAAGACGGTGGCTATCATCAGCGGAGGCAGCGTCGAGCCGCGACTGCTTGCTTCCGTGCTGGAGGGTGGCTGGCTGGAAGCCACGGTCAACGGCGACTGACAGCGCGACGGTGTAGAATCTCTCGTTCTTCTGGTCGTGACACAATCCCCGAGGTCTTGCGATGAGACGTTGCTTTCTAGCCGTCGCTGTGTGCCTGCTGCTCGGACCTGGCATGGCCGCCCAGGTGGTGCCGCAGCGGCACAGCGTTTTGGCGCACAAGCCGGAAAAGCCCCCCGCGAAGTTTTTCCCTTATCCCATCTATGAGCGGACGCTGGCCAACGGCCTGCGGATCCTCATTGTCCCCACGCCCGAGTTCAAGGACATGGTGAGCTACACCACGCCGGTGTTCGCGGGCTCCCGCAATGAGACGGAAAAAGGCAAGACCGGGCTGGCTCATCTGTTCGAGCACATCATGTTCCGGCACGAATACAACGGGGTCGCGGGCGGGTATCAGGAGATGATGAGCCGCCTGGGTTGCTTCAACAATGCCTTCACCGAATATGATTTCACCTTCTATCACCCGTTTACCTTCACGACCAATCTGGTGGGACCGGTGGAGACGCCGCAGGGGCCGGCGCCGGGCGTGATCGAACTGGAAGCCTCACGCTTCAAGGGGCTGAAGCTGGACCAGAAAACCTTTCAGGTGGAAGCCGGGGCGGTGCTCGGAGAATACCGGCGGATCTACTCCTTCCCCGAGCAGAAGATGATTGAACAGATGTCGCCGGCGGCCTTTCCCAACCATCCATACGGACACACCGTCATCGGTTATCTCGAGGACGTGGAGAACATGCCGCACGCCTGGGATGCGGCCTGGCAGTTCTTCCACAACTATTACGCGCCCAACGATGTGGCCATCATTGTGGTGGGGGACGTGAACCCGCAGAGGCTGTTTGCCGCGATCGAGAAGGCTTATGCCGACTGGAAACCCGTTTCAACCCCGAAGATCCCGACACCCGCTGAGCCCAGGTACGAAAAGCCGGTGCACGTCAACTGGGAGGCGGAGGTCGCACCGCGGCTGGCGGTTGGCTATCGCACCCCCGCCTTCCATCCTGGCACGGCGGAGGCCGCGGTCGCCCTGGTGCTCGAGGAGCTTCTGACCTCGCGCTCGGCGCCTCTCTACCAGAAGCTGCGCTACCAGAAGCAGTCGGTGACCTCTTTCGAGACCTACATGTCGCCGATCTCCACCGACCCGCAGTGGATGCTGTTGGGCGCAGAACTCAGTCTGGAGCGCTTCCAGAAGGAGGGGACACAGTATGTGGATGACGTGCGCAACGACATCATCAAGGGCACCGAGGCGCTGAGGAACTTCTCCCAGGAACCCAGCGCGGCACGGACGCTCGAGGTGGTCAAGAGCAAAGTGAGGAATGATTTCCTGGCGCAATGGGACACCACCGACAGCATTGCCCAGAGCCTGGCCACTTTCTACCGCTTCAGCCGCGATCCGCACGTGCTCGATACGCTGCTGCAATCGGTCGAGGAATTGCAGCCGACGGACATTGACGACTATGCCGGCAAGTACTTCACGCGCGAAGGACGCCTGGTGGGTACGCTGTGGCACGGCCCAGAGCAGCCGCAGGCCGCACCCAAGAAGACGGAGGTGCGGTGATGAGGAAGGCCGTACTCGGTACTCAGTACTCAGTCCTCAGTTTCCTCTTGGTGCTGGTTGGGGTGACGACGTTGCCGGCGCAGCAGGCGGCAACGAAGCCGAAGTCGGCAGCCCCAGCCGAACTGCCGGCGAGTGTAGTGACACTAGCCTCGCCCTCGCCTCTCTACGAAATCCAGATCATGGTGCGCGCGGGTTCGGCCGAGGACCCGCCGCAGAAGGAAGGCACAGCCAGCCTACTGGGCAGGATGATGCTCGAGGGCGGCTTTGGCGACCCCAAGAACCCGGTAACCAAGGAGAAGCTGGCGGAGATCACGCGCCCGTGGGGCGAGGCCGCGTATCCCCAGGTGCGCGTGGAGAAGGAAAGCACGACCTTCAGCGTGACAGTGCCGCGCGATGCGTTTCCCCAGTTCGTTGCGCGGGTGCTGAAGCCGATGCTCACCCAGCCGCTGTTTCTGGAAGCCGAACTGGAGCGCATCCGCAAGGAAGCGCTGGTCGGTATCCGGTCGAACTTGCGATTCGAGCAGCAGGAACAACTGGGGCTGCTTGCTCTGGACGACTGGGTGCTACAGGGGACTGCCCTCGCCCACCTGGCGCAGGGCACCGTTGAAGGGTTGCAAGCAGTGACCCGCGATGATCTGGACAGATATTACAAAGCGCACTATCAGGAACCGAACATGTTTGTCGCCGCTAGCATCACCGATCCGGGAACGCTCAAGATGCTGCGTTCCGCCCTGCCGGCGGCCTTTGCGGGAACGTGGTATAAGGCTCTGCCTCCCCAAACTATCGCCGGCCATCACCTGCTCATCATCACCCAGCCCAACGCTATCGCCACCGGACTCCATCTTGGCTTTCCCATCCCGGTGCGGCGGGGCGATCCGGATTACTGGCCGCTGTTTGTGGCCAGCGCCTTCTTCGGCGCGCATCGCGACAGTTTCGGGCGGTTGTACAAGGACATCCGCGAAGAGCGCGGATATAACTATGGCGACTACTCCTACATCGAGTACTACGCGGCGCGGCCGTTCGCGCTGTTCCCACCACCGGCCACGCCGCGCGACCAGCAGTACTTCAGCCTGTGGATCCGTCCGGTGGGACATCAGTACGCGCACTTCCTCCTGAAAGCCATGACCTGGGAGCTGGACAACTTCATCAGGAACGGTATGACATCAGAACAGGTGTCGGCGGCCAAGCAAAAGGCGCGCACGCTCTATCTGAATTACGCGGCCAGCAAGGGCCGACAACTTGGGTATCGTTTGGATGACATGTTCTATGGCATGAAGGATCACGGCTACCTGATCGACATGCTGGCCAACCTCGAAGCGGTGACCGCAGATCAGGTGAATGCGGCGATCAAGAAGTATCTGCAGGCCGCAAACTTGAAGTACGTCATCGTCACCAACGAGAGCGTGGCGCAGAAACTGGCCGATGATATTGCCACCGACAGCAACGTAGTATCGAAGACACGCGAGGAGTACCACATCTCCGAGCCGGTGCCGCCAGAGAAGCAGAAAATGCTGGCGCAGGACGAGGAGTGGAGGGCCTACAAGCTCAATATCCCGCGCGAAAACATCACCATCGTCAAGGCGGAACAGATGTTCGAAAGCAGCGCCGCTCCGGGAATGAAGTGATTGATCCTTGCCGTGACGAAGCCGGCTAAGCGATAACGCAAAAAAAAATAGAATTGTCATCCTGAGCGTCGGCCGCTCAGCAAACTGTCCTGAAGGACGAATTGCACTCTCAAGATCCTTCGCATGTGACCACGCGGCCCTGCGGGCCGGAAAGGGAAACATCACGCGGTCGCATGCTCAGGATGACAATGGGAAAAGGCTTGGCAAAGACCCTCAATCGCCTTGGCTCGCCTCTGGCCCTGCTGGCGCTGTGCTCCGTCCCGTCCCTGCGCGCTGCCCCGGCGGAGCGGGCCATCATGGTGCGGGAAGCGTACATCTATATTTCTCCCGACCAGAGTTCCACGCGCATGGCGAACCTGTCTCGCGGGCAGGAAGTTGCCATCCTGGAAACCAGTCACGAGTGGCTGCACATTACCCAAGTGGATGGCAACGTAACCGGCTGGATCCTGGACAAGGGCGTGGTCCGCATTTCAACTCTCGAGGGCGACAAAATCGTTTTCGGCGCGGCGGCGGATTCGGAAGCGGAGGCCAGCCGGCGCTACGGACGCAAGGGCGCGGACAAGGATGCTATGCGCCTTTACCGTCGCATGGCGGAGTACTTCCCGCAATCTCCGCTGGCGGGCGAGGCGCTCTACCGTGCCGCCGACATCCGCTGGCAGGAGGACGCCTTCGACGTGAACACCCGTCCTTCAGCCAGGGAGCGCAATCCTTTGCTGCGAGGCGAAATCGACGAAGACTGGATGCGCGAGGTGATGAAGAAGTTTCCCGGCACCAAGTGGGCCGACATGGCGGCTTATCATCTGATCGAGAACAAGCTGTGCGGTGAATGGGCGGGCGACACCAAGTGTCCGGAGAAGGAAACGGAGATCTACGAGAAGTACGTGCGCGAGCGACCGCAGTCGCCCAAGGCGGCCGAAGCCCTGTACCAGGCGGCGTCGCGGCAGGCGGCGCTGATTCAGATGTATAAAGATGACGGCAACGCCGGCCGCTCCGGCGGCGCGCGCAACAAAGCCATCGGCCTGGCGCGGCAGATTGCCAGTCAGTACCCGCAGACGGATTGGGGAGCGCGCGCCCAGATGCTCCTTTACTCGATCGAGCACGACATCCCGACGTCGGGTAATACCATCCAATAAGGGACCTCCCGCTCACGTAGGTTAGAATCGCCGCATGTCACTCTGGCACGTCGTCATCCTGGCCATCGTACAAGGGCTGACCGAACTTCTTCCGGTGTCGAGCTCGGCGCATGTGGTGGTAGCGGAGAAGCTGCTGGGCCTTAATCCTTCTTCGCCGCCCATGACATTGCTCCTGGTAATGCTGCACACGGGCACCATGTTTGCTGTGATCGTCTATTTCTGGAAACAATGGCGAAGCACATATTTCGAGAGCGTGGCGGCTTTCAAGACATTTGCCGGGCTTGTGGTCCTGGCGACCCTCCTTACCGGACTGGTGGGCGAAGCCATCATCAAAATCATTGAAAAGACCGCCTTTCGCGGTGCCCCGCACGCCGAAATTGAGGAACTGTTCAGACATCTCGAATTGATCGCTCCCGCCCTCGCCGCGGCAGGAATTCTGATTCTGGTCGCCGGCATCCATGACCGCCGGAGCCCGGCAGGCCAAACGAATGATCTCAGCACAAAGCAGGCATCGATCATCGGCACCGTGCAGGGACTCTGCTTGCCATTTCGAGGTTTTTCGCGTTCCGGCGCGACCATCTCTGCGGGCATGCTAGCGGGGGCGGCAAAAGCGCGTGCGGAAGCCTTCAGTTTTGCGCTGGCCGTGGTTCTGACCCCGCCGGTTGTTGCGCGCGAGACCATGCGGCTGGTTCGCGCCGAGCACATTACGCGTACAGCGAGCCTGGCATCAGCGGCATTTCCCAGCCTGCTCGGTGCGGTGTTCGCCTTTCTCGCCGGGCTCCTTGCCCTGAAGTGGCTCAGCCGTTGGCTGGAGCACGGTCAGTGGCACCTTTTTGGCATCTACTGCCTGGCTGCCGCGGCGTTCGTGGGCTATCTCCATTACTTGGGTTACTGACCTTAAGGTGATTGCCGTTGCCCTTGATTGTGACGCTCATCACCGTGGAAGGTGCTGCTCTCATCTAAGATGAGCTGGGAGGTTGTAAATGTTCGAGGGACTGTTTCAGCCGATGCATCTGCTGGTCATTCTGGTGATCGCGCTGCTGGTGTTTGGGCCGAAGAAACTTGGGGATCTGGGCAAGGGTCTGGGCGAGGGCATCCGATCCTTTAAGCAGGCCGTGCGCGACGACAAGCCGACGCCCGAGAGCAAGACGCCGGATCAGGGCCCCAAACAGGGTTAAACAGGGTCCATGACCGTTCCCGGTCAACACAGCGCATGAAAAGAGATTCCACGCCCGCTACCTGTTTCCAATAAGCTACAACTCTTTTCTGGGGAGGGTTATCGCCAACTGAGAGTTTGTACTTCCCGGTGCAAAACGGGCAGTTAGAGTAATGGCGATTTTTCAACAGTTGCCCAAACCCGCGGCATTCCAACACCACCCCGAAGCCTAGTTTCCGGTGGGCTACCGCTTGCGCAAGGCACGGTGTACCGTATTGGGTGGTTCGATTCGAGATGGTCGGTTAATAAAAAATGCCGTACCGGGTTAGGATGGAAGCCTCCTCTGTTTAGCTGATCGAGATTTATTGAAATGCGCGCCGTCAAAAGACACTAGTACGCCGTAGTGGGGGCATGTATGACCAAGATTTTTTATACGTGTGAGGAAAGGGCCGTGCCCGTCGATGATCCCAATATGACTATCCTGGACGTCTCGATCGCGCATAAAATCGCGCACTCTCGGGAATGCGGCGGGCACGCCCGATGCACTACCTGCCGCATCCGGATTCTCGATGGTGTCGAGCACGCCCTGCCAAGGACTTCTCTGGAAGAGGGGGTAGCTCGGGCGCGCAAGTGGGACAGCTTCACACGACTTGCCTGCCAGACTCGTGTCACGGGCGACGTCACAATCCAGCGCCTGATCAATAGCGGGGGAGATATCACCCGCCTGCAACTGGAGGAAATTCCGACAGAGCAGCGGCAAGAAAAGCCCCTTGCGATACTCTTCTGCGACATTCGCAACTTCACACAGTTTGTGGATCAACATCTCCCTTATGACGTGGTGCACATGCTCAACCGCTTCTTTACCGAGCTGGGCGAGCCAATCCTACTCAACAACGGAATAATCTATCAGTATGTCGGAGATCAGATCATCGGGCTATTTGGCGTTGGTGGCGACCCAGCCTCAAAAAGCTGTCTCGAAGCCATTCGAGCCGGGTTGGGGATGCTGCAAGCATTGCAAGGACTCAATACAAATCTGTCAAAAGAATTCGGAATAACGTTTGAAGTTGGCATCGGGGCACATTTTGGACCCATTATCGTCGGGGAGATTGGCCATCCAAGTTATCGCCAGTTTGGTGTCATCGGGGATGCCATCAATATTGCCAGCCGGATAGAAGGGATGAATACAACTTTGGGAACAAAATTTCTGGTGTCAGAAGATCTGTTCAGCCAAATACCCGGTGTGCCCGTCGAGGGCAGAAGAACTCAAGCGCTGCTCAAAGGCAAGCAAGGCGCATTCCCCCTCATGGAAGTGATGGGATTCGCACCGCCCGACCCAGCGCTGCTCGTCCAAGAAACAGTGGGCATCCTCCTGCAGCAACCAGAGAAATTTAGCAGCGAACTCTACCGACGCTTGTTTGCCGTAGCTCCTGCAGCCAGAAAGTTGTTCCGGGGCGACATGGAGAGCCAGGGGCATATGCTCACCCATATGCTTCACTTCTTGGTCTATGCTATGAGCCGCCCAGAAACCATGACGCTTGGACTGCATGAACTCGCACGGCGGCATGCGGGGTATGGCGTAGCTGCAGAGCACTATACGATCTTCCGCCGGGTATTCCTCGATTCGGTGCGCGCCATTCTCGCAGAAGAATGCACAGCGCAGGTGGAAAAGGCGTGGGCAGCAACCATTGATAGCATCGTGACGATCATGCTCGATGCTCCGCAGAATAACTGTTGATAACAGGCGTCCGCGTAACTTTCGATTTCGCACCGGAGATGGTGCAACTCCGCAAACTTACGCGAAGGCGATTCTTCACCAACTGCCTTCCATTCCTCTTCATCATTTAGAAGAAGAATCCTTCGGGAGACATTTTTCTGCGATTCCCAAAGTTCCCGAGATGATCAGAAAATCCGCGATTCCGAGTGGCATCGTAAGGCATTATGCTCCCGCATGGTTGGCGAGAACAGGGGTTTTCGCTAATTGAGGGTCTGCTTTCTAGGCAGGGTTAACGACGCCAACCGTCCGGCCGCCCCTCGGAGGCAATGCCGGTGGTTCGCTAAGACCCGTATCCAGCAAGGGACATGGACTAAAATCCAGTTGGTTTGGGCGCGCAGCTTTTGTCATAATCTCTCTGCTCTGGCGCGATTCGCGCATTTTCCGGGAGACACGCCCTGCCTTACGTGATGGCAGTTTGTAACCGGCATCTGGCCGTGCCGGTGTGGGTGTGCGCGGAAATGCGAAGACGCCACGATGAATCCATTTTCCCGGGCATACACGCCCACCAGCAACCGCCGGCTGAATGAGCTGATCGGCTTCCTGCTGTTTGTTACCGCGATCCTCCTTCTTCTCGCCCTGGTGTCGTATTCCCCGGCTGACCGCTCGCTGAACACGGTTGGCCCTTCTCCGGCATCGCGTCCGGCGCGCAACTGGGTGGGCATCCTGGGCGCCTATGGAAGCGACCTGCTGCTGCAAGCCCTCGGCATTGCGGCCTTCCTGCTTCCGTTGATGTTGGCCTTTCTGGGAGCCCGCTGGTTCCGCTCGCGCAACGTCGGTTCGCCGGGAGTGAAGTGCACAGGGGCGCTGATGCTGCTGGTATTCGCTCCGGGAATGCTGGGCTTGTTGCCGGGACATCTGCGCTGGCAGCATGCCATCCCGATCGAGGGCCTGCTGGGCAGGATCGTCGGCGACGCGCTGATCCACTGGTTCAACCTGGCAGGCGCTTACATTATTTGCGCAGCGGTGCTGGCGATCGGACTTTATCTCTCCACCACATTTTCGTGTGCCACGCTCACAACCTGGGCGCAGACGCGATTCAGCTTCGTGTTCGCCGCGCTGGAGCGCTTCAAGGACTGGCGAATGGCGCGCGCCAAAGCCCGCGCTCTGAAAGAACTTGAAAAGCGCCGCGCGCAGCGGCCAGTAGTCACTCAGGAAGCGCCGGCCGAACCAGCAACGCCAACGCACGCCAGGCTGATCACAGCGCCAGTCCTGCCTGCCAAGACCGGCATCGAACGCATGGCAGAAGAAGAGGCATTGCCAGCGGCGCAAGGTTCGCCACCAGGGACACTCGCGGCTGAGCCAGCTTTCGGCACGCGCGCGGACAGCGCTACGCGTCCCAGGACCACGATGCCGAAGATCCGCGGCACCTACAAACTGCCATCCAGCGCACTACTGCACCGTCTGGATGAGCAGCAGGGCGTCAACGAGGACGAACTCAAGCGCCTGGCGCAGGTGCTGGCGGAGAAGTGCGCCGAATTCGAGGTCCACGGACAGGTGACGCAGATCAATCCCGGTCCCGTGGTCACCACCTACGAATTCAAGCCGGAAGCGGGGATCAAGTACAGCCGCATCACCAGCCTCGCCGACGATCTCTGCCTGGGTTTGCGCGCGGAGAGCATCCTGATCGAGCGCATGGCCGGGAAATCGACGGTCGGCATCCAGGTACCGAATCGCGAGCGCGAAACCATCTGGCTGCGCGAGATCATCGAGTCGCAGGAGTTCGCCGCCTCGAAATCCAAGCTCACCCTCTCGATGGGCAAGGACATCAACGGACGAACCGTGACCGCCGACCTGGCCGCCATGCCGCACCTGCTCATCGCCGGCTCGACCGGCACCGGCAAGAGCGTGGCCATCAACGCCATGATCATGTCCATGCTCTATAAGGCGACGCCGGACGAGGCGCGCCTGATCCTGGTCGATCCCAAGCGCCTGGAGTTGGGCGTCTACGAAGGCGTGCCGCACCTCTACACTCCGATCATCACCGAGCCGAAGCTGGCGGCCAACGCGCTGCGCAATGCCGTGCGCGAGATGGAGCAGCGGCTGAAGCTGCTGGCGGAAAAAGGCGTCCGCAACATCGACCAGTACAACCGCCTGTTCGACGATGACGAACCCGGCCTGTTCGACGAGCAACCAGAAGAAGAGCGGCGGCTGCCTTACATCATCATTGTCATCGACGAACTGGCCGACCTGATGATGCTCGACCAGGGCAACGTCGAAGAGTCGATCACGCGCCTCGCGCAGATGGCGCGTGCCGTGGGCATTCACCTTATCCTGGCGACGCAGAGACCCTCAGTGGACGTGATCACCGGGCTAATCAAGGCCAATTTTCCGGCCCGCATCTCGTTCCGCGTGGCTACCAAGGTCGATTCACGCACTATTCTCGACGCCAACGGAGCGGAATCGCTGCTGGGCCGCGGCGACATGCTCTATCTTCCCGCAGGTTCGGCGCGCGTCCACCGCCTGCACGCGCCTCTGGTCACTGAAAAAGAGATTGCGGCGGTGGTCGAGTTCTGGCGCGGACAAGCGGTCGCGCAGTACGAAGAGAAATTCCTGCAGGCGCCCAAAGAAGAGAGGAGCTACGCCAGCGAGATCGAGGGAGACTCCGGCGAAGGCGAGCACGACGATCTCTACGAAGACGCGGTGCGGCTGGTGATCGAGTTTGGCAAGGCTTCCACCTCCCTGTTGCAGCGGCGACTGCGCATCGGCTACGGCCGCGCCGCCCACTTGATTGATCTGATGGAGAAGGACGGCATCGTGGGCAGCCCCGACGGTCCCAAGCCGCGCGAGGTGCTCAAGAAGCCGGACTGGCTGAGCGAGGTGGAGAACAGCCTGCGCTGAGTCGACGTTCAGAGACGGCGCATGCGGGAGTGGAAGGTACTTCAGGAGTAAGAAGACCCCATTGGCGGAAGGGCTGACCCCTGACCCGTTGCCATCGCAATTCAAGTAGACTAAGACCAATGTCGTCACCACCCCGCTCCTGGCTCGCGCGTCGCATTGAAGACGCTCTGCGCGAGGGATTCGCGCGCGCATACGAGACTCTGCGCGTCGATCCTGACCGTTACCTTTTCTACCTGCGCACCGCACACGGGCTGCCCGTTGCCACCTTCCGCGGCATGGCTACGCTGCCCATCGAGACGGTGGACGCGGTGGCCGACCAGACCATCCGCGCAGGGATGAAACTGGCGGCGGCCGAGGGCGCCGGGATGGGGCTGGGCGGGCTGGTCACGCTGGTTCCCGACCTCAGCATTCTCGCCGTCATCACCTTCCGCACGCTGCAGAAGCTCAGCCTGATCTACGGCTTCGAGTTCAACACCGACGAGGAAGTGGCCGAGCTGTGGATGGCCGCCGCCAGCGCCGCCGGCGTGGACATCAGCCGGGAAGTGCTGGAGAAGGAAGTGGTGAACCGCTTCGTGCCCGGGGTGATCCGCGCCATCGCCGCTGAGGCCAGCACGGAGATTGTCGAGAAGTGGGCGGGGAGGCTCATCCCGCTGGTGAGTTCGGCCATCGGCGCTGGGCTGAATTATTATTTCGTCCGCGCCTGGGGCGAGCGCGCCAAACGCCACTTCCGGGAGAAGCACCTGCAGCTCCGCCAGCAGTTGACGCTCGAAGCATCGCAGGCGCCCGTCCTGCCCGGGGAATAAAGTCGGCTTCCCTGGCACTGAAAGGCGTGGGCAAACTGATATGATTTAGTTAGGTTGGATATCTGACTACCTCTGCCAGAACGCCCTTCCGATTCCGCGCACCCCACCTCTTGACATAGTCCAGAAGCGGCCTCTACAATTGGCACTCGGTGCGCTAGATTGCTAACAGCGATGGTCCGTAGCGCATCTTGTTTGTAACCAACACAAAACAAAAGGCTATGGAAGGAGTGCATAAGAATGGCTACTAAGCTGACTCCCCTGCATGACCGCATTCTGGTCAGGCGGATTGAGGAACAGGAAACGGTTCGTGGCGGCATCATCATCCCCGACACGGCCAAGGAGAAGCCGCAAGAGGGCGAAGTGATCGCCGTCGGCAAGGGCAAGATCAACGAAGACGGCAAGGTATTCCCGCTGGACGTCAAAGCCGGCGATCGCATCCTGTTCGGCAAGTACGCCGGCACGGAGGTCAAGATCGACGGCGAGGAATTCCTCATCATGAAGGAAGACGAGGTCCTGGGCCTCGTCGCGGGCGCGTCCAAGCATGCCGAGCGCGAGAAGGCCGGAGCGCGGCGGTAGCTCGTAGCTACGAGCTACGAGCCACTAGCTACTAGCTAGAAGCTAAGAGCTAGAAGCTTCGTGGCAGGAGAAACACATTTCGGGCGCAAGGCGCCCGGAGAATTTCAGACATTTAACGAGGAGAAATAAGCAATGGCAAAACAGATCGTACATGGTGAAGAGTCGCGGCAGGCCATCCTGCGCGGCGTCAACACCTTGGCGGACGCCGTCAAGGTCACGCTCGGCCCCAAGGGCCGCAACGTGGTCCTGGAGAAGAAATTCGGCTCCCCCACCATCACCAAGGACGGGGTGACGGTCGCCAAGGAAATCGAACTGAAGGATTCGCTGGAGAACATCGGCGCACAGATGGTGCGCGAAGTCGCCAGCAAGACCAGTGACGTAGCCGGCGACGGCACCACCACGGCCACCGTGCTCGCCCAGGCCATCTATCGCGAGGGCGCGAAGACGGTGGCTGCCGGCGCCAACCCGATGGCGCTGAAGCGCGGCATCGAGAAGGCCATCACCACCGTTTGTGGCCAGCTCGACAAGGAAGGCAACCGCGGCAAGGGCGCCATCGACGAGTACTCGCAGAAGGTCACCGGCGACATGATCGCCCAGGTAGGCACCGTCTCCGCCAACAACGACGAGACCATCGGCAACATCATCGCCGAGGCCATGAAGAAGGTCGGCAAGGACGGCGTCATCACCGTCGAGGAATCGAAGACGCTCGAAACCCAGCTCGAAGTAGTCGAGGGCATGCAGTTCGATCGCGGCTATCTCTCGCCCTACTTCGTCACCGACCCCGAGCGCATGGAAGCCGTGCTCGAGGACCCCTACATCCTGATCTACGAGAAGAAAATCAGCTCCATGAAGGACCTGCTTCCGCTGCTGGAGCAGATCGCCAAGAGCGGCAAGCCGCTGCTGATCGTGGCCGAGGACGTCGAGGGCGAAGCCCTGGCGACCCTGGTCGTGAACAAGCTGCGGGGCACGCTGCAGGCCATCGCCGTCAAGGCGCCCGGCTTCGGCGA
>Ga0187778_10000173_pt1 | contig 44998 bp, 37 predicted proteins | sample 1015_Q2_SP5_20_M_FD_132418 | JGI IMG/M metagenome (GOLD analysis project Ga0187778, IMG submission 132418) | Tropical peat soil microbial communities from peatlands in Department of Meta, Colombia - 1015_Q2_SP5_20_MG | ecosystem: Environmental > Terrestrial > Soil > Wetlands > Peat | place...
CGGCTCACTCCCCTACATGCCTGTGCATGGATCTAAGAATCCCGTGCAGTACTTTTTTAGTACGTCGCCTGATGCACCCTTAGTACTCTTTATGGTACTTCCCTTGGTACCTCTAATCTCGCTAGTGCGGGTAGTAAGTCGATTCGCCATTTGGTACCTCACGTAGCTCATAATTGAACCTTTTCTTTCTGACGCGTTGCTGATACTTATCGGAATTTCATTAGGCTCCTGAGCAGGGGGAACTCCCCGCGGAGAACGCCGTGAGGAAAATCAAAGTGGTAGTGGCAAACCGGCCGCGGCTGATGAGGGAAATGGTTCTCGCCACAATCGCAGATAAACCGGATATCGAGGTTGTGGGCGAGACTGATAGCGATACGAAAGTGATCGAACTCGTAGACGAGACGCGGCCCGACTTTCTCATCATCGGCCTTGAAGATCAAAAGAAGCAACCGCCGCTATGCGGATTTCTTCTCGGACGCTATCCGGACATGAAGATTCTTGCGGTCGCCGCCGAAACGAACAGCGCGGTTTTCTATTCGGCTTTCGTCGATATTCGCTCGACCCCAGTCGAGAGTTCCGAGCAGGGAATTTTGGATGCTCTTCGGCGTTCGACAGAGCGGTTGAAGTCAAGCTTGCCAAGCGTCCGCTGAGCGGTGACGGCACAAGCATAAGTTGTTGGTGTTACTGGGTTTGGCTCACATATTCCATGTAAGTGAGAGGGCGAAGCTACATAAATGGTAGCAACACAACAATACAGTTTCCCGATTGCTTGCCCCACTGCGCGGTTGCCTGAGGTCGTATCGGACGTTGGACCATTACGATGGTACGCAGCCTACACCAACCCTCGGCATGAGAAGCGAGTGCAGTCTCAAATGCAAGAGCGCCTGATAGAGTGCTTCCTGCCTCTCTACCGCAGCATGCGGCGCTGGAAGGACCGGCAAAAACAACTGGACCTCCCTCTTTTTCCGGGATACGTCTTCGTCAGGATCCCACTTCAGGCTCGTCGTTCGGTCTTGACTATCCCTGGCGTTGTACAAATCGTGAGCTTCAACGGAAGCCCGGCGCCTTTGCAGGATGAAGAAATTGAGAACCTACGTGAAGGCCTCGATCGAAACGTCTGGATGCAGCCTCACCCCTATCTGCGGGTTGGACGCCGGGTCCGTGTAAGCAGCGGGCCCATGGCGGGGGCAACTGGAATTCTTGTGCGTCGCAAGGACAAATTGCGTCTGGTGCTTTCCATTGACCTACTGATGCGCTCAGTGGCAGTGGAGGTCGATGAGTGCGACGTCGATGCGTCGGCTTGATGCCTCCGCCGTAGATCGGATTCCTTCGTTTCCTCTAGTGTTAGACTGGTGACTGGCACGGCAGAGCGAACAAACTCGCAACAGCCGCAGTTTCCTGGTCTTAGTACAGGTAAGCTCGATTGGATCACACGAGTCCAAGAACAGTTCCGCGATCCCCCCTGTTCGACTGCCATTCCTCGGTTACTGACCGCTTGTCTAGGCTTAATCTTGCCAACCCTGCTCCTCAGTTGTACACAGCAGATCGCGCCAGTCGTGGATCCCATGCCGCCTGCACCGCATCCTCCAATGGGATGGAACAGTTGGTACGCATTCGGGGACAGCATATCGGATTCACTCATTCGCCAGCAGGCCGATGCTATGATTGCCAACGGGATGTATCAGGCGGGCTATAACTATGTAAATCTCGACGATGGCTGGCAAGGATATCGCGATGCGCTGGGTTTCCTACAGCCAAACTCGAACTTTCCAGACATGAAGGGCCTCGCGGACTATCTCCACTCCCGGGGACTGAAATTTGGCATCTACACCAGCACTGGAATAAACAGTTGCGGCGGTTTTGTTGGTTCCAAAGGTTATGAAGAACAGGACGCCCAGACGTTTCTCAATTGGGGCGCCGATTTTGTAAAGTATGACGCCATCTGCGATTACACGACAGATGTAACAACCCGGATAGCTCTGATCCGCAAATTGTCGTTTGCGCTCCGCTCTCAGGAGACTCACCCCGTGGTTTTAAGCATCGTAATGCTGCACTCACCGTGGAACTGGGCTCGATCAATAGCTGTCAACATGTGGCGCATCAGTCCAGACGCCAAAGACAGCTATCGGAACATGATGCAGACCGCGGACGTAGATGCTCCTTTGGCTCGCTATGCCAGCCAAACAGGCTGGAACGACCCCGATATGCTCCAGGTGGGCAGGGACGGGATGACTGCGAATGAGTACCGTACTCACATGACGCTGTGGGCAATGCTTTCAGCGCCACTACTCGCCGGCACAGACCTGCGTTCTATAAGTCCATCGAACCTTGAAATCCTGACAAACGCTGAGGCCATTGCGATCAACCAAGACACGGAAGGGCATCAGGCAAACAGAGTTCTCCACAGTCCAAGCCTTGACCTGTGGGTCAAGACGCTAAGCGGCGGTTCTGCGATCGCGATCATCAACCGTGGTGAACGATCGGCAACCTTTATGGCGAACGACACAGTCTTGGGAATTGATGCCGCCCAGGTCTACGACGTTTGGACTAAGCAGACTGTTTCCTTGCCTCGCTCGTTCAGGCTCGAAGCACACAGTTGTGTACTGCTGAAGACGTTGCAGCCGACGGCAACAGAGTGAACCCAGACAGGCCGAAGGGAGGGGCATGCGAGGCAAGGAACTTTATCCGTGCGAGTTAGGATTTAGCCCTGACCTATTCAGTCCTAAACTTCCCAGAGGAGTCATGACAAGGTCGAACTGACCCACACCCTGGGCCTCGTTTTCTACTGTTACTTAGCCGAGAAAACCGAGATTCCCGCGAGAAAGCCTGTGGAATCCTGCGCGTGTGCAGACCGGCCGAAAAGTACACATCCGCACAGGTGCGCTCCCAGGCGAGAAAGGAATTGTCGTCAAAAACGAGATCCAATGCAGATCGCGCTCCACGTCTCTCTGATTCGACGCGTCAGTTGCACTGGAGATCGATGAAGTCGCCATCGAACCGATCTGGCAAAAGCAGACCGGGCCGCTGACGAAGAAGGCTCCGGAATGGGGTGTGTGTCATGGTGAGTTACTTGATGAATCAAGCTTGGTGGAAAGTCGCGCTTGCGCTGCTGGTGTGTTTGTGGTTGTGTTCTGTTCTCCTGGCGCAAATGTCGGAGCCGCAGAATGAGCGGCCTGCGGTGCAGCCGGCCTTGCAAAAAACCAAGGCCCCTGAGGTCTCAGACCTTGCCAAGGACAATTACGGCCGTGTAGCTGCTTCCTCTTCCGACATCCGAGCCGTGTTGGTGCGTGAGGCCGGGCTGCTCGTCGAACTCAAGCGCTGGGTCGCCAAGGAAGCAACCGACAACAGCCAGATTGTCGAAGACGCGGATCTGACTGATCAGGCAATCTTTGATCGCCTGGACCGCGATGTAATCTTTCGCTCGGTTGCGACCCGTCTGCTACAACGATACGGCTACTTGATGCCGACGCCCAATCCTCAGTCAGACTTAGGAAAGGAACAGGATCTGATTCTCAAGGAGCGCGCTCGAAGACTGGTCGCGATTGAGCAACAGGAAGACGCTGCGTCCACATCCCTCCAGCCAAGGAAAGATGCATCCCAGGAAATGGATCGTGCAGTGGATTGCGATTCGCGGCCGGATGATGACTGTGAGAGCCGCGATCAGGGTCGCCCGAGAACTCGGCGGACAAGTCCGGGCAGCTCCCCGTCGCAAGATCTGAGCCCGACACCGCCTTCTGAATTCACCTCGCCACCTCTACCCGTTCCTTCCCCTTCCCGGACTCTGCAGACCCAAAACGGAGGGTCCAGCTTCGGTGGCGGAGGCGAAGACTCTCAAGCTGCAGAATTCAGTTTGATGGCAATGCGGTCCAGCCCCGATGCTGCAATGAACATCCCATTCGGGGCGGGCAACCTGCCGGACCTATCATTACTGGGCCACGGTTTGGATTCCCTTTCTGACCGTGCATCCGCTCACTCGAATATTCCAGACACAACACAGCCGAGCCTTCGGCTGGGGAATCCTCGACACTCCGATCGCCACGAAACGGAGGAGCGCGAGAGGCGGGAAGAGGAAGATGCGAGCCCGGTGAAGATGGTGCGGCCCGCCAACCCATATGCCGATGTTCCCTCGCTCTATGATATGTATGTCCAGGCTGCTGCATGGCAGCGTCCGGCTCAGCCATTTGGGCTGGAGATCTTTCGCAACACTGAGAACGACCCAGACATCATCCCGATGGATCTGCCCGTCGGACCCGACTACGTCGTCGGTGCGGGAGACAGCCTTTCCATCGACCTATGGGGCGGGATTTCGCAGCGGTTGGTGCGCGCTGTAGACAGGCAGGGTCGTGTGTCCCTACCTGAAGCCGGCCCTCTGCTGGTCGCCGGAAAAACTCTGGGAGATGTTCAGCTCGCGGTCCAGCGGGCTTTGCGCACCCAATACCGTGACGTTTCAGCCGACGTTTCAGTATCCAGGCTGCGCACAGTTCGCGTCTATGTCGTGGGCGAGGTTGCTGAGCCTGGTGCCTATGACATCAGCTCGCTTTCAACGCCGCTGAACGCGGTCTTCGCGGCGGGCGGCATCACGGCGCGCGGGTCGATGCGAAGGCTGAAGCACTATCGGGGTAAACAGCTGATCCAGGAGGTCGACGCATATGATCTGCTGCTGCATGGAGTGCGTACCGACGTCCAGCAGTTGCAGAGCGGGGATACGCTGCTGGTTCAGCCAATTGGGCCTCAGATCACGATCGAGGGCATGGTGAGGCGTCCGGCTGTATACGAACTCAAAGATGAGGCTACCCTAGCCGATGTCCTCCAACTCGCTGGTGGCATTCTTCCGACTGCAGCTTTGCGTCACGTTGAGGTGGAGCGGTTGGAGGCGCACGAGAAGCGCATGATGCTGTCGCTCGACATCTCCTCGGCGGAAGGGGATCCGGGCATCACCCGGCAGTTGGCAGCCTTCAAGGTGCAAGGCGGTGACCAGATTCATATCTTCCCGATGGCATCCTTCAACGAGCAATCGATATATCTGCAAGGTCACGTGCTTCGTCCAGGAAAGTACTCGTTCAAGCAGGGCATGAGAGTCACCGATGTGGTCTCGTCTTACAGGGATCTGTTGCCTGAGCCAGCGCCCCACTATGGCGAGATTATTCGACTGAATGCGCCGGACTTCCGGCCCAGTGTCGAAAGCTTTGATCTTGCCGCTGCTCTCGCCAATTCTGCAGCCGCGCCCAAACTCGAACCTCTCGACACTGTGCGGATTTTTAGCCGCTATGCCTTCGAACCCCCTCCGGATGTCTGGGTCGGCGGAGAAGTGCATAAACCCGGGAAGTATCGGACTTCAGGGCAGGCTCATTTGCTGGATGCCCTCTATCTCGCGGGTGGCATCACTCAGGATGCCTCCGTTGATTCCGCCCAGTTATTTCGGACTCAGGCCGATGGCACCATGAAGATCATGAGCGTGGATCTGCGAAAGGCCTTGGCCGGAGATCCGGTGGACAACGTTGTCTTGCAGCCCAGGGACCGGATCCTGGTTCATCGCAACGCCGCTCAGGTCGAGCCGGCGACGGTTTACATCAAGGGCGAAGTCACCAAGCCAGGGCGCTATCCTCTGGCAACCAACATGAGAGTCGAGGATCTCGTGCGGGTTGCGGGCGGACTCAAGCGGAGCGCGGATACCGAGAGCGCTGACCTGACCCGCTTCGCCGCCGCGAATGGTCCTGGGGGGACGGATGAACGTGTCGAGATCAAGCTGGCGTCGGCTCTCAGCGGTGATGCCAATGAAGACATTACCCTTCGCAATGGCGACGTGCTCACCATCCGGCAGGTCCCGCGATGGAACGATTTGGGGTCCGCCGTCACAGTTCGCGGTGAAGTGCAGCATCCCGCAACCTATGGGATTGAGCCCGGAGAGAGATTAAGCTCCTTGTTGAAACGCGCTGGCGGGTTCACCCCTCAGGCTTATCCTTATGGTGCGGTTTTGTTGCGTCGTGAGGTACAGGAAATGGAGATGAAATCTCACCTGGAACTCGTTCGGCGGTTGAAGACAGAGCAGGACTACTTGAAAACTCTCCCAGAAGGCGACACCGACCAGAAGAACGCAAAGATACAGGTCATCGCGCAGACGCAGACGGCATTGCAGCAACTGGAGGCAACCGCGCCAGTCGGGCGCGTGGTAATCCACATTCCCGCCGGTGATACGGATCTTGACAGCTTTGCGAAGAGCTCGGCGGATGTTCCGCTCCAAAACGGAGATGAGTTGATCATCCCTAAGAGAAACAACTACGTTGTGGTCACTGGACAAGTCTACAACCCAACCGCAGTGGGATACCTTCCCGGCAAAAGCGCCAAATGGTACCTCAGCCAGGCGGGCGGCCTGACTCAAGTGGCTGACAAGAATGCCGCATTTGTGATCCGCGCCAACGGCTCCGTCTTGTCGGCGAAAAACAATTCTGGTTTCTGGTCAGGCAATCCTTTGAACACTGTTTTGAGACCGGGGGATTCCATCGTCGTGCCTGAAAAGGCTCCGAAGATCGCCTCGCGTAATTATGCAACTATCTTCCAGGCGGCACAGGTTGCGTCCTCGGTAGCTCTTGCGATTGCTTACATCCACCCGTAAGCATTACCGCCAAGGCATTTCAATGAAGCGGCGGGAATTTCTGGTAATCGCTGTGTCCGTCCTCACAGGCTTTTCAGTCTCATGGTCGCAGGAAGATCGGGTTCTTCCGGATGCTCCAAGCGCGGTCGCAACCCCGGATACCCGATCAGCCGCAATACTAATTCGATCGTGGAACGATGAGGACTCAGGTCCTCAGCCATCTTCGACCGACGGTTTCCGGGGATTGCTCACGAGGTTTGCGCAGGATCAGCAGCGGATTTGGACCGGCCCTTCGCGGATTCATCTCTCCGATGGGGCATGGCTCGTGCCTTTGGGAGGTATCGCTGCCGGATTGTTCGCCACCGATGCCAGTTATAGCGCATCGGTGTCGCAGAACCCGTCCACCATCAGCCACTACAACACCCTCTCAAACGCTGGGATCGCAGGCCTGGCCGGGGCGAGCGCCGGAATGTATCTGTTCAGCTTTCCCGCCCACAGCGATCATTGGAGGGAAACTGGATTCCTGTCGGGCGAGGCAGCCCTCAATAGCCTGCTTGTGATTGAAGCCATGAAGTATTCCTTGGGGCGTCAACGTCCGTATCAGGATCACGGCAACGGTGATTTCTTCCGTGGAGGAACATCATTTCCATCCGAACATGCGGCCGCAGCCTGGGCGATCGCCAGCATCATCGCCCACGAATATTCCGGGATTATTCCCAAGCTGGCAGCCTATGGCACGGCCTCCTTGATCGATTACTCGCGGCTGCAAGCGCATCAACACTTCCCTTCGGACGTCTTCATCGGCAGCCTGCTGGGCTATCTGGTCGCGCGCTCCGTTTACGTTCGGCGCCATGATCCCGAGCTCGGTGGCGATAGCTGGGAGTCACCGCGCGAATTCGTGGAAGGTGACCGAAGTCGTGACCCGGCTTACATGGGTTCGCCGTATGTCCCGCTGGACAGTTGGGTGTATTCCGCGATTGCACGCCTCGAGGCGCTGGGCTACGTGCGTACCGCGTTTCTCAATATGCGTCCTTGGACTCGGCTCGAATGTGCTCGCCTTGTGGAAGAGGCCGGGCAGTTGATTCGCGAAACGGGGGATGACAACCCGAGTATAGCGAAGTTGTATAAGACACTTGCCGCAGAATTTTGGGATGAGATTCGCACGCTCGAGGGAGAGCCCAACATCGGAGCCAAGTTTGAGTCTATCTATACCCGCACCACGGGCATCTCCGGAAGGCCCCAGGTGGATGGCTACCACTTTGGCCAGACCCTGATCAACGACTATGGCAGGCCGTACGGCAAGGGTGTGAACCTGATTTCTGGTGCCAGCGCATATGCGACAGTGGGTACGCTGGCATTCTATGTTCGTGGAGAATATCAAAGAGCTCCAGCTGTGCCGTCTGATCCGTTCTCCGTTCAGCAGGCGATCGCCAACGCCGACCAAACCCTCCCCGTTCCTAACGGGCGACCTGAGATTAATCAGTTCGGCCTCATCGACGCATACATGAGTGTCACACTCAACAACACCCAATTTTCCTTTGGGAAGCAGAGTCTGTGGCTGGCACCCAGTCAGTCGAGTTCCTTACTGTTCAGCAACAATGCTGCGTCGGTTCCGATGTTCAAGATATCGAGCGTGTCACCGTTCAAGATCCCGCTGTTGTCTCGCTTGCTAGGTCCGACCCAGGGCGAGTACTTCCTCGGACAGCTGGACGGTCACCAGTTTGAATTCAACCCGGTTGATTCCGCTTTAGTCGGACCTGGAGGGGTGGGGCCGCAGCCTTTTATTCAGGGATTCAAGCTCAATTTCAAGCCGACTGCCAATTTCGAATTCGGAGCCGGATACACAGCTCTGTTCGCCGGCCCAGGACTGCCGTTCACATTTCACAACTTTATGCGGAGCCTTTTCTCCCACACATCCGGGTCAAACAATCCTGGCAAGCGCACGACGTCTTTCGATTTCTCCTACCGCGTTCCGCGCCTCCGCAAGTGGTTGACAATTTATTCGGATCTGCTCGCAGTCGACGAATATTCGCCAATCGGATCGACCAGGGCAACAGTGAATCCAGGAATCTACATGCCGCAGATCCCCAAGATTCCAAAGCTCGAGCTAAGAGCCGAGGGACTCCACGAGCCAACAACCACCGAATTCGCGCCAGGATTTGTCTACTACGGCCAACGCCGCTACCGCGACGGATACACAAACGACGGCAATATTCTCGGCAGTTGGATCGGACGTGCAGGTCTCGGAGGGCAAGGCTGGCTGACATACTCTTTTTCGCCGCGCAACAAGCTACAGTTTAGTTATCGTCACCAGGAAGTTTCTAGTGCTTTTATAGGCGGAGGCCGTCTCGTTGACTACTCACTTGGAGGCGACATTCTAGCTACCCCCAATCTTGCACTTTCCGGTTATGTGCAATACGAACAGTGGAGGTTTCCTGTTATCAGTCCGAATCGACATTCTCCAGTCGTCGCGAGCATACAGCTTACATTCTACCCGCACTTGCGAGTAGGAAATTGACTAGTCTCGGCATAACCAGACAAGAGCAAAATCTACCTTGACAAACCGATCGACACAGTCCGTAGTAAGGCCAGTCGAGATGCCTGGCGAGGTCGAATCTCAAAATGGATTTGAAATTCAACCGTCGTCCTCGCAAGAATGGGCGATTGACTGGCTATGGCGGCTTTGGCACCGCCGCCAATTCCTGAGAAGGGTCGCCTTGTGGGGTGTGGTCGCGTCAACCATCGTCGCCTTTCTTATCCCAAAACGCTACGACTCTACAGTACGTCTAATGCCTCCGGAACATCAGGCAGGGTCGGGACTCGCTATGATGGCGGCTCTAGCCGGTTTCAGTGGAGGCTCCGCGACGGGCGGGGCAGGCGCAAGCTCGGGGCTCAGCGCCGTGGCTGGCGACTTGCTAGGGCTGAAGAGTTCTGGCGCACTCTTTATTGACGTTCTCTCCGGGCCTACTGTTCAGGATCGAATCATCAATCGATTCGACCTCCGAAAGGTGTACTGGGATAAGTATTGGGCTGATGCTCGCAAGGATCTAGGCAAACACACAGCGATTTCAGAAGATCGCAAGAGTGGAGTTCTCACCATTACAATCACCGATCGTGACCGAAACCGGGCCGCTCAGATTGCTCAGGCTTATGTGGAGGAACTTGATCGTCTTGTCGCCCAGGTTTCCACCTCCTCCGCACGCCGCGAACGGATGTTTATCGAAAAACGACTGGAAACCGTCAAGCGCGACCTAGATTCGGCTTCGCAACGATTTAGCGAATATGCCAGCAAGAATACCGCCATTGATATCACGGCACAGGGCAAGGCCATGCTCGAGGCGGCTGCGAGGCTGGAAGGGGAAAAGATCGCGGCTCAATCGGAACTGGAAGGTTTGCAGCAGATCTATTCTGATAACAATGTCCGCGTACGAGCGTTGCGGGCCCGTATTATCGAACTCGAGAAACAACTCGATAAGTTTGGAGGTCTCGACACCAATCCTGAACTCTCCGATCCAAATTCACAGCCCCAGTTCCCCACTATTCGTCAATTGCCCCTGTTAGGGGTCCGCTGGGCCGACCTCTACCGCCAGACCAAGATTCAAGAAAAAATCTTCGAACTTCTCACACAAGAATACGAGCTGGCCAAAATCCAGGAGGCGAAAGAGATCCCAGTGGTTAGTGTGCTCGATGCCGCAAGTGTGCCGGAGAAGAATTCATTTCCACCACGCTTGGCTATCGTGATGCTTGGAGGTTTTCTGTCTCTGGCCGGAGGGATCGCTTGGATATTTGCGAGTGATGTCTGGGACCAGACAGACCCGCAGCACCCCGGAAGGCTGCTTGTCCAGGAGGTACTCACTCAATTGAAGGCGAATGGAACACCGCAGTCAGCGAGCAATTGGGCATTGTTCGTAAAAACAAAGAACTGGAAGAGCCGGCGCAACGGAGGTGGCAACGGCGAGAACGGCAATTCACCTTCTGAGGTATGACATCGCATAAGGCAATCAGCTTTGGCTTTCACCAGGTTCGCAACGATATCGCAATGCATCGGTGCCCGGACCCTGTTAGCAATGTATCCGGTCTCTGGTATTCCCTTTCTTAGACTCAGACACGTGACACTCTCGTGCCTTCGGGAGAAAGTCGTGAATTAAGATGCCGCTTGCAAAGGCAAAAACCTGCGTCCCATTGCGGATCCATAGTGCAGAGGAGTATTTCCAGCTCTATCCCGATAAGATGTATCTTCCCTACAACGCGATTGAGCAGGCCACTCACGAACTTCTTCGCGGCTATGAGAAGGAGAAGAGAATCTTTGTCTTTGGCAACGGTGGGAGTGCGGCCCTGGCTTCGCATTTTGCATGCGACCTAGGGAAGGGGACTATTCCCCATGGCACCCGCACGAAGCGCTTCCGAGTGCTTGCCTTGACCGATAATCTACCACTCATCACGGCTTGGGCAAATGACAAGAGCTACGATTGCGTATTCGCGGAACAGTTGCGCAATTTCGTCGCTCCGGGCGACATCACCTTTGCTATCAGCGGAAGTGGAAACTCCGTGAATATCTTGCGCGCTCTGGAGTTAGCTCGGGACGCAGGCGCCTTCAACATCGGCTTGACCGGCTTTCGCGGTGGGCAAATGAAGCGGTTATGTGATGTCTGCATTATCATTCCATCCGATAACATGCAGATTGTCGAGGACTTGCATTTGAGCGTTGCACACGCGATCTTCTCAGTGATCTGTCAAAGACTTTTCACTGATAGCCTTGCCACAATTGCCTCACAAGCCGCGGACTGAGCTCGCGGCCCCACAGTTTTAGCTAACTCGCACTGAAGGGATTTTATCTTTGCGCTCACGCTCACGCCTGTCTCTGGATGATTTCGCGGATTGCCCGGACGCAGCGAGCGATGTTGCGAGCGATGAGATCTGCGAACAAATCCCGCGTTGTCACCGGCCCAAACAGTTCTTGAAACGAGCCATCGATTTGCTGGGCTCGATATTCTTGATTGTCGTTCTATCCCCACTCTTTGCCGTCGTTGCTCTTCTCATTCGAGTGGTCGACGGTGCTCCGATCATCTATCGCCGCCGTGTTCTAGGCATACAAAGACATTTTGATGCTTATAAGTTTCGTACGATGTGTCTCGGAGCGGAGGCGATGTTGGCCGCAAATACTGACCTCCAAAAGGCTTATACACAACAATTCAAACTGAAGGCGGATCCACGAGTTACATGCCTTGGCGCCTGGTTGCGACGATATAGCCTCGATGAACTTCCTCAACTCTTTAATGTTCTGAAGGGTCAGATGAGCTTAGTGGGTCCACGTATGATTACCGTATTAGAGTTAGGAAAGTATGGTCGGTACCAACACCTGCTGCGAACAGTGAAACCAGGTCTCACAGGTTACTGGCAGGTTCAGGGTCGTCAGAATGTCTCTTATGCGGAACGCGTGCGGATGGATGTGTACTACATAACACACTGGAGTCTTCTTCTCGATGTCGTAATCTTGCTTAGAACGCCCGCCAGGGTGATCCTCGGTGAGGGAGCCTATTAGACATGGCGACAATTCTCGTGACCGGCGGCGCGGGGTATATCGGCTCGGTCTGCTGTTCACAACTCCTCGAGCGAGGGCATCGCGTGACGGTGGTGGACGATCTCTCCACCGGCCATGCTAAGGCTGTACCCGAGGGAGCCAAGCTGCATCAACTGGACATCCAGGATCGTATTGCTCTCGCAGTGGTGCTGGCTGCCGATCGCTTTGACGCAGTCTTTCATTTCGCGGCCAAAGCGCTTATTCCGGAATCTGTAACCAACCCCGGAATGTTCTTTGATTCCAATGTTGCCTCCGGGATCGCCTTTCTGGAGACCATCCGAGCTGCGGGCATCCGCAAATTCGTGTTCTCCTCATCGGCAGCCGTCTACGGAAATCCGCATGCTGCCCCGATCAATGAGGAGCACCCTAAGAGCCCTGTAAATGCCTACGGTGAAAGCAAATTGGTATTCGAGCGCATTCTCCAATGGTATGCAAAATGTTACGGGTGGACCGTCGTTGCTTTTCGCTATTTCAATGCCTGTGGCGCCACTGAATGCACTGGCGAGGATCACCATCCGGAAACCCACATCATCCCCCTGCTCCTGCAAACAGCTGCAGGAGAGCGGGACCTCTTTGAAATTTACGGCAATGACTACCCGACCCCAGATGGCACGTGCGTCCGTGATTATGTTCATGTCAAGGACATAGCTCAGGCACACCTATTAGCTCTTGAGATCCACGATCAGGCAAAGCTGTTGGCCTATAACATCGGCACCGGAATAAGTTATTCGGTCCGACAGGTGTGCGAGATGCTTGAGCGGGAGATAGGCCAGAAGCTGAATGTGAAATATGGTGCTCGGCGCCAAGGCGATCCAGCAATTTTGTGCGCCAGTCCCAGTCGTCTGATGCGAGAGCTTGGCTGGAAACCCCGATTTTCGGGGCTGCCTACCATTATTCGCAGCGCATGGGAATGGAGACGAGACCATCCAAACGGGTATTCTGGTATAGATGGGAAGGCGCTGCCCCCCTCGACCGCAACAGTTCTTCATGAATCAACGGATGCAGTGCCCTGACGCGATTCCGTCGAGAGATAATGCGAACAACGAAGCGAACGATAGGGAAGAAGTGTTTCCACTGAGTAAAGTTGACGCAAACTCGCACCTCACCAGCGGTCGACTGCTGGCCCGCAACACGATGTGGAACCTTGCTGGCCAGATATTACCCATGATTGTTGGCATCGTGACGATCCCGGTAATTATTCGGGTAATGGGCGTGGAGCGCTTCGGAGTTCTCTCACTGGCTTGGGTGGTTGTTGGATACTTCAGCTTGTTCGATTTTGGAATCGGGCGGGCGCTGACCAAGCTTGTCGCGGACAAACTGGGGGCTGATGAGGAACGGGCGATAGGTCCGCTGGCTTGGACTTCGCTGCTGATAATGCTAGTCTTCGGAATCTTTGGAACGATCGTCACCTTGTTTATTTCGCCTTTGCTGGTCCATCGTTTACTGAAGATTCCGCAAGCCCTTCAGCACGAAACATTGCTCGGATTTTATCTCTTAGCAGTTTCGATTCCAATCGTAACACTCACCGCCGGGTTCCGTGGAATCCTCGAAGCCCTGCAGCAATTCCGGCCAGTGAATCTGATCCGACTGCCGATGAGTGTCCTGTCGTTTGCAGTTCCTCTCCTGGTTTTTCCGTTTTCCCATGGCTTAGTCCCGGTGGTCGCAGTGCTGGTTATCGGCCGCGTGGTTGGGTGCGGAGCTTACGTTTATGCCTGTTTTAAGACTGTACCTTCACTTCGGGGCGACGATTGGTTTGATTCGTCCTTTGTCCTGCCACTCTTTCGGTTTGGCGGCTGGATGACCGTCAACAATCTAGTAGGGCCTCTAATGTTCTATTTGGACCGGTTTCTCGTGGGGGCACTACTCTCGGTAAGTGCCGTTGCCTACTATACTACGCCGGTTGACATGATGTTACGATTGACTGTTATTCCAAATGCTGTAGTTGGGGTGTTGTTTCCAGCGTTTGCCGTCAGCCTAAGTCAGGATCCGGACCGGACGGCATTATTGCTGGCGCGGGCTTTCAAATATATCTGTCTCATCCTTTTCCCGGTGGCTCTCATCGCAGTCGCATTTGCTCCTGAAGGCTTGAGGCTGTGGCTTGGTACAACCTTTTCGGCGGAGGGGACTGTTGTGTTGCGCTTGACTGCGGCGGGCGTATTTGTGAACTCGCTCGCGATCTTGCCCTTTGTTCTAATTCAAAGCGCTGGTCGACCTGACATCACGGCATGGATGCTTATTGCCGAGCTTCCTGCCTACGGAATCGTTTTATTGTATCTTACCCGTTGGCTGGGGGTCGAAGGAACCGCAATTGCTTGGACAGGACGAATCAGCGTCGAAGCGGCCGTTCTGTTCTTCGTCTCCCATCGGATACTTCCGCAAAGGTCATATTCTGTGCGCAGGCTTGTCGCAGTTGTGCTTGCTGGACTGACGATTCTCTATGCAGCGTCGGTCTTGAATGACTTTGGGACCAAAATCGGTTTCGTTGGCGTCGTATTAATTAGCTTTGCGATGACGGTCTGGTTCTGGGCTTTAGGTCCCGATGAGCGCCACTTTTTGGGAGCGCTTGTTGACGCTTCTACTCGAAATTGATCTTGGCTTCGGCAGTTCATGTCCTTTACCGGAGAGCACAAATCAATGACGGTTTCGCAGTTGCAACGCAAATTGCATTCTGTGAGAGAAATCCAAAAGACCTATGACAACTGGCCGCAGTGGTTCATCAGCCGGATGGGTATTGATTTCTTGGGCTCCTCAGCTGAGATCAAGACAGGACGATCGAGGTTGGTTGCCCCCAGGAATTTCGAGAGCTGGGGCATTGCTGACCAAGTATGGAGAGAGAAAGTCTACACGAGGCACTTTCCCATCCTCCAGGGGTATCGCGTGCTCGATATTGGCGCCCATTATGGCTTTTTTACCGTTTTTGCCGCCCTGGAAAACGAGGGTGTCAAGGTGGTGGCATATGAGCCGTCCAAGAGTACATTTCAGATTCTTAGGAACAACTTGGAAGGGAATCGGCTCGACAGGCAAAGTGTGCTTGCATTCAATTGTGGGTTAGCCGACAAGAGCGGAGATGCTGTTTTCTATAAGCCCGAAGGTCACGATGCTTCAGGAACCCTGTTCGCAAAGAATGTGAGCGGGGCATCCTGCCGAGTTCTTGAAGAAGTGGTAAGGATCGAGGAGGCTGTCAGAATCTGGGACGTGTTTGACTGGTATGACTTCGCAAAGCTGGACTGCGAAGGTGCGGAACTTCCAATTCTCCGGCATTTGGGTGATCAGGTCAGGCGATTAGGACACATAGTTCTTGAGTATCATCAAGATCCCAACAACCTTGTTGAATTTCTGTCGTCGAAGCATTTCTCCATTGTGGAAATCGTTCCTTTAGAGAGCAAAGCGAACTGGAACGCATTTTCTCATCTAGGGATGTTGTATGCCAGAAATACCGAGTCTTGGATGACGATGCAATGAGCCTCCGTGTTTCTCCTCTAGGCAAAGTGTGGACCATGGTCTCAAGGTTTGGACTAGCTGCTGGCCTTCAAACTGCAGCTGCGCAATGGGCGCGCTCCAGGTTCAGCGCTCCGCGTGATATCTTGCAAGAATACGGCTGGATAGTGAAGGAAGAGTGGCCGGCTAATCTGCCTACTCCTAAAGCGGGTCCCTTAAGAATCAACTGGGTAATACCGAGCATTGCCAAAGGGAGTGGAGGACTACTCAATATCTTCCGGGCGATCTACTACCTGGAACAGTGGGGACACAAGAATCGGCTGTACACGTTGGGAAAATGGGCTGCTGCTGGTCGGGGAATACAGGAATTCATCCAGAAATCCTACTTCCCCATACATGCCGCCATCGAGGTTTTTAACGGCCAAGTCGAAGATTCAGATGCTCTCGTCGCGACGAATTGGATGACCGCTTATGCCGTTCGCGGACTAGCGAATACGGCTCAAAAATTCTACTTTGTACAGGACCTGGAGTATTACTTCCACGCTGAAGGGAGCCTCGCTGAATTCGCAAGAGAAACCTATCGATGGGGCTTTAAGGGCATTACCTTGGGGAGTTGGATTGCGGATGTGCTGCAGCGCGACTTCGGCATGTCGTGCTCTGCGTTTGGCTTTTCCTATGATCGGGAAACCTACAATTGCATCGAAGCTCGCAAACACTTGCGCAAAAAGAAGCGACTTGTCTTTTATGCCCGTCCGAACACCGAGAGGCGCGGCTTTGAACTGGGAATTCTTGCTCTCTCCCTCGTAGCCAAGAAAATGCCTGATACCGAGTTTGTGCTTGTTGGCTTCTCCCCCCCAAGAAGCATGCGGTTTCCCTTTACTGCGACGCTTCCAGGAATTGTGCCGCCTCCCGAATTGGCCCGTATGTATCGGCAGAGCGATGTCGCACTAGTGCTCTCCCACACGAATCTCTCCATGCTTCCTCTGGAATTGATGGCTTGTGGTTGTCCCGTGGTTTCGAATGCTGGGGCCAACGTGGAATGGCTCCTATCCGATGAGGTGGTTCAATTGGCGCGTCTCACACCACAATCTCTCGCCGCTGCGATATTGAGGCTCTTAGAAGACGACGAATTTCGCCGCAAGAAGGCCGTCGCCGGTTTGGCGTTTGCTGAACAGACTCGTTGGGAGTTCGAGATCAGAAAAATTGAGGATGCTCTTTACAAAGGTGTGGGCATTTCGCCGGATAGCGTTCAGCAAGATATCGTCAGTCCCCCTCGAAAAGCCCTGCTTGCGACCCTCTCGTAGGGTACTCTTAACCATCCAGATCTCAAGCTGTTGGAAGACGACTAATGAATGTACTAGTGACAGGCGGCGCCGGCTTCATTGGTATACACCTTGTCAGGCGCTTGTTGCACGAGGGTTGCTCGGTCGCGATTCTAGACAACTTTAACCCTCAGGTTCATGGCTCCAACCAGAGTCTACCCATGGACCTGTCGGACGTGGTTGAACTATACAATGCCGATGTCAGAGATCTTACGGCACTCACTCGGGCATTGGCGAACCGAGATGCGATCGTACACCTGGCTGCGGAGACAGGCACTGGTCAGTCCATGTATCAAATTTCTCGCTACCAGGGAGTGAACATTGGCGGAACGGCGGCAATTTTGGATGTACTGATCAATTGTTCAGACCTGCGCTGTTCTAAGGTCATCCTTGCATCTTCCAGGGCAGTTTACGGCGAAGGCAAATATTCCTGCATTGACCATGGCTTCGTTTATCCGGGACCAAGAAGTGTCGAGTGTTTAAAGGCGGGTCGATATGAACCGCTCTGCCCAATTTGCAAAGGCTCATGCGCTGCTGAGGCTACGAGCGAAGACTCTACGCTACAACCACTTTCGCTATACGGCCTAACTAAGAGGGTTCAAGAGGATATGGTGCTCATGTTGGCACGGTCCTGTGGATTTTCCGCGTGTGCGTTACGCTTTCAAAATGTCTACGGCCCCGGCCAATCTCTTCGCAACCCGTATACTGGAATCCTTGCAATTTTCTCCAACCTGGCACGGTCGAATAGTCCGATCCAGATCTTTGAAGACGGGCAGGAGAGCCGCGACTTCGTCTTTGTCGAAGACGTAGTGGAAGCGACTTGGCGCTGCCTCGCGGCAGACTACTGTAGGGCAGACGTATTTAATGTGGGAACCGGACAGCGCACGAGCGTCCTGGAAGCCGCGCAAGAAGTGGTTCGCTACTTCCGATCCAGTTCGAACATAAAAATAACGGGAGCTTTTCGTAAGGGAGATATTCGGCACAATTTCGCTGATTTGAGCAAGATGCGAACAGCCACCGGTTTTACTCCCAAAGTTGCCTTTGCAGAGGGCCTAGTTTACTTCCTGGATTGGGCTGCGAGCCAGGAGGAGTATGTCGCGAGCTACGGATTATCTCTTCGTGAGATGTCTGAACGGGGTTTGCTTCATGGCTGAGCACGAGCTTGTTGGTGTCGTTACCGTCACATATAACAGCGCGAGTGTAGTCCCCGATTTCATGCAGTCGTTACTCCAGCAGTCACATCGGAACTTTATACTCTACGTGGTTGACAATGCATCATCTGATAATACTGTCGAACTCCTTACTATGTACAAAGACCGGCGTTTACGATTGGTTCAGAACTCGGAGAATCTCGGTGTCGCGGAAGGAAACAACTTAGGTATTAAAGCCGCTCTTGACAATGGCTGCTCCTCTGTATTGCTGATTAATAATGACACGGTCTTCGATGTTGACATGCTTTCTACATTGGTCGCTGGTCTCGAGCAATACAATTGTGACATGATCGTTCCCAAGATCCTTTACTTCGAACCGCCAAACATCTTGTGGTGTGCGGGTGGGACTTTCAGTGCTTGGCGTGGTGGGGCAAACCATTTCGGCTTTGGTCAGAAGGATGATGGGAGGTTCGATCAGGTACGAGAAGTCCAGTACAGTCCCACCTGTTGTATGCTGATCAGAAAGACAGTCTTCGATTGCATCGGACTGATGGACCCTAAATTCTTTGTGTACTTCGACGATACAGACTTCTGTCTCCGAGCGTGTCGAAGAAAACTCAAGCTTGTCTACGTTCCCTCAGTGCGCATTTACCACAAAGTCAGCACACTCATTGGGCACCGCTCGGAGCTTAGCCTCCGTTACTTCACGCGCAACCATGTTTACTACGTGATGAAGAACTTTCGGCTTTGGATGATGCTGTACTACCTTCCCATATGCCAGGCCCATGTTTTTCGCAGGGCACTGGTTGCCAAGGGAAAGATCAGGGCATTGTCGATCGCTGAGAGAGCCTTTTGGGAAGGTATCGCTTTGTTCTATGCCGAATCACGTCCAACTAAGCGGTTACTGCATCTCGCGTCTGAAAAGCGGCAAGGTGAACACTTCGCGCGTCCTAATTGACGGGCCCGATCCTGTCGAGGTGAAGTTGAAGCCGCACAGGGCCCGATGTCTGGGTGTGTCAAAAAACGAAAAGAATTGCCCGGTATGAAACCACTCCAAATATCGATCTCTAACAGCGGCCCAGTGCCTCCAGAACATAACTCCAACCGCAATGTACCATTCCTTCTAAACGGTGCAGAGGTAAAGTCCAACAGTACAACCGATCGCATTCTTTGGGCCGTTGCAGCGTATTTCAGACGAAAACGGTTTAAAGAGTTTGAGAAATTTCTAGCCGGCATCGAGACAATCATCGACTTCGGAGGAACTCCATCAATCTGGACAAGTATCGGCCGGCGGGGTGTTGTCCTCCTCAACCTTGATGAGCAACCGGCACCCGCCGATTTCTTAGTGGTAAAAGGCGACGCCCGCAACACCAGCTTTCCCGATCTTTCGTTTGACTTGGCATTTTCCAATTCGACGCTTGAACATGTTGGCACCTGGGAAGACCAGCGAGCGTTTGCGAGCGAGTTGTGTCGCGTCGGCAAGCGCATATACTGCCAAACGCCTGCGTGTCGCTTCTTTTTCGAGCCCCATTACTTTACGCCATTCGTGGATTGGTGTCAGTTCTTGCTAAAGCATTACTGGTTTGTGCGATATTGCACCTATTACGGTTTGAAATGGAAACCATCTAGAGGGCAAGTCAAGGATTTTCAATCCCATCTTCGTCTGCTGACGTTCTCTGAAATGCAGCGCCTGTTTCCTAACTGCGAGATCCGAAAAGAACGATTTTTGGGCATGACCAAGGCATATATCGCAATTCGCTAGGAAACTGACAGGCTCGAATATCAGCTTAATCACTAACCGGCCAACGGAAGCCTAATACGACTCCCAGAATCTCGAGCATCGACCGGCTATGGCAGGAGTCAGACGTGACACCTTGGTCCTGGAAAGCCTGCGCGCTCATTGTAGGCGTTGCCGTCACGATCGATGTGCTCATTATTCAATCTCCACTGGTTTGGATCGGCGCTGCAGGAATGCTGGCGATCGGCGCCCAGTTCTGGGGCGACCTCAGGAGCATTGCAGTGGTGATGTTTACCTGCGGTCTGACGAGTTATTCGCCTTTCGAATTTGGAGTCCTTTCTCGCCTGTACCCGGGAGATGTGGCGATAGTTCTGTTCCTGATAATGTGGCTGGTGAGGGGAGGGCGCTCTTGCTTAGAACGGCGCTTCCAGCCGAACCTGGTCAACGCTCCTCTGTTCGGAATGGCAAGTGTGATGGCATTATCAATCTTGTGGTCCCGTCTTCATCCCGATCCGTCAGTGACCTATACCTTCCCGCACTCAGATGTGTCTTGGGCAACAACTCAGATCGCTCAACTTGCCTTACTCGGGGCTACGATATGCATACCTTTTGCGGTGGCGGCAACCGTCAAAACTAGAAGGGACATCGAATACGTGATCATCACGATGGGTGTTGTGACTACCTTGGGAACCCTACTGACGGCCGGCGCAATGATATATGGCCTTGGCGGTTCATTCGAAATCCTTGGTGTCACACGTGCCTATTGGGAACAACCCTGGCAGTCGTCCGTGCGGTTGACTGAGCTTGTTCTTCCGTTTCTCTATTCTGCAGTGCTCTTTGGGCGTCGCTGCTTACCAGCTTATGGGCTGATATGTGTTTTGTTCCTATTCTGCCTCATTGGCGTCGTACTCACTTTCTCGCGTCAAAGTTGGTTAGTATCACTTTTCACGTTGTTCTGCGTGTCGGCTTTTTGGCTCCGAAAGAAGATTCTTATACCTTTGATGCTGTTGCTGCCGTGTGTACTGGTACTCGTTGCATCGAGTCCAGGTGTCGTTAAGGGAGTGACCCAATTTTATAATCCGAACGAGGTGTATGGCCTTGACAGGCTTTATTTTTATGTGACTGGAGTGCAGCTTTTTGTGACTCATCCACTTCTGGGCGTGGGCGCTGGGAACTATCAGTTCTTCGATAGGATCTATGCGGAGGTTTCAGCGGGTGGTATTTCGCACAATCAGTTCATCACTATTGCGGCGGAAACCGGAATACCGGGTCTATTTATGTTTCTTTGGTTTCTGGTTGCCCTTCTAAGAATTCCGCGACGATTCAAGCTCCGGACGCTGGACAGACGGGATTCGCTCTATTGGTTCAGGGTCGCAGGCGTGGTATTTCTTCTTGCTTGGATAAGCGAATGCTTCTTCCAAGAAGCGTTTTTTGTGACCGCTGCCGCGGGGGGCGGAACAAAAGTCATGACGTTTACCGTTTTTCCTTGGATCCTGTTAGGGCTTTTGTTTGCCGTTACTAATCTGAGTTCTCCCCTAGCGAGAGCCGCGCCTGATACGCTTGCGCTGCCAGGGGATTTGCATTGAGGATACTGTTCGTCGTACCAAACGTGCCCTCACCTATCCGGGCCCGTCCTTTCAATCTAATTCGGAGACTGTCCCGCAGTCATGAGGTCTCGGTCCTTTGCATTGCTACGAATGAAGCCGATCATCGCTTTATTGCAGAGCTGAGCAGGCATTGTCATGAGTTGGAAATAGTTAGACTTTCCCGATGGCGGTCTGTCTGGAATTGTGTGATCGCTTTGTTCTCCGGGGTATCTTTGCGTTGCGCATACTTCTATTCACCGGTCCTTCGTGATCGCGCGAAAGCGAAGATTGCCGAAGAACGAATAGACATCGTGCACGCGGAGCATCTGAAATCGGTGCCAATGGTTCAGGACGCGCTCGGTCAGGTGCCGATAGTATTCGATGCTGTGGACTGTGTCTCTATGTTCGAATCCAGGCGGCGTAGGGTGCTTCGAAATCCGCTGCTAAGGGTTTTTTCTCATATGGAGTCGAAGAGGATGCTCCGTGGAGAGGAGAGGGCCATCGAGCTATTCGACCGAGTGGTGATCTCTTCCCCTGTAGACAGAGACTGCTATCCAACTGCGCAGCACATGCGGAAAAAGTTGGCAATAGTTCCCAACGGAGTGGATCTGGACCATTTCCAATTTGAGCTATATGAACCTGAGCGAAGCCTAATAGTGTTCTGCGCCAAGCTAGACTACTTCCCAAACGAGGATGCGGCGATGTATTTTGTCAAATCCGTATGGCCTCTCCTACAAAAGCGCAGACCCAGCTTACGGTTGGACATCGTTGGCAGTCGACCACCACGTAGTGTGCGACGTTTACATGGCAACGCCAATATTCGTGTGATAGCCTCGGTCGCCGACGTTCGCCCTTACCTTGGACGGGCTTGGGTAGCACTCTGTCCAATTCGTGCCCAGGCGGGAACTCAAAACAAAATACTGGAGGCCATGGCCCTGGGTGTGCCCGTAATCGCCACCAGAATATGCTGCCCGGGTCTTGCTGTGGAAGCCGGGAAGCATCTCTTGGTCGCCGACACACCCGACGAGTTCGTTTGCGCCACAGAAAGGCTCTTAGACGATCCTGTCCTTAGGTCTGAATTGATCACGGCGGGGCGAGCATTTGTGGAAAGGCATCACGATTGGATTAGTTGCGTGAAGAATCTCTGCGACGCCTATGCGGACGCTGTATCGGCTTTTGCGGATCACAGCACAAAGGCACCGTGTCTCATCTGACTGATGCTATGACCCCGGGTAACGTTACATACAATTCCGCGTTGAAGGACTAGCTCGAATCTGTCTAACGAACCGCAATGATGCGCCAGTTCGGCTCGGCCAATGCCAAAGTGTGCAGACTAACTGGACAGCTCTTGGAAGACGGGTATTTCGGATCGACGCATGAATGACTTTCGCACCTTACGCAATTGGATTCTAGCTTCAGACCTCGGTTGGCTTGTGGCTTCGATGATCCTTGCCTGCCTATTGCGCTACGGTTCCGCTTCTACGGGGTTGCCGCGTTCGGTCCTCTTGGCTTTCTCTGTGACACTCTTGGCATCCGCGCTGGTCTGGATGATTCTCTGGTACCTTCTGAGGCTGGACGGCTTTCGAGGAGGATGGCGATTTCCTGCTGTTGTCTGCCAGCTACTGCTGGGTGTTGCGATTGTGATGGGGATCGTATTAGCCTCCGGTTATCTCATGCGCATTTATGTTTCGCGTCTCGTCGCAGGTTATTTTGGCGTTTTGATCTTACTTGGATTCATTGCGATTCGGCTTCTAGCTCGCTTAGTATTGAGCATCCGCTATCGCTCGGGCGAAGTCCGCCGCGTCGTAATTGTGGGGAGCGGTCCAGTGGCACGAGAGGCGGCTGAGAAGATCCAGCGGCATCCCGAAGCTCTGTGCAGGGTAGTCGGGTTTCTCGCTGGCGGAAACTCGGCGCTCGAGGTCTTGACGGGGCCGGGGGCGAACAATGTGGTAAACGTCCGGACCTGCGGCATCATGGAGTTGCTGACGCAGCAAAAGGTGGACGAGCTCATCTTTGTAGCCTCTCGAAATTCTAGTCCCGAGGTAGGCGAGCTTATCACTCAGTCTTTGAAGTGCGGTCTCGGGGTAAGCGTCATTCCACAGCCCTATGAACTGTATTTATCGACGCCAGAGTTGATGGACTTAGATGGACTTCCAATCCTTCGTTTGCATCATCTGCGCGGAACCTCGGCAGAGCCCTTTTGGAAAAGAGTGCTCGATCTGAGTTTTGCGGCATTTCTTCTCCTTGCTTTCGTTCCGGTTGTCGTGATCGCGGCTTGCATACTTAGGGTGAAAAAGGGGAAGGCCTTCTGCCGTGAGGAACGTTGCGGACGAGGGGGAAAGCCGTTCAGGATGTACCGTCTAAACTCGCCGCGTCGAGAAGTGGGGCTACCCTTCTACGAACGAATTATGCAGCATCTGAGTGTGACGGAGCTGCCGCAGCTTCTAAACGTCTTGAGTGGTGACATGAGCCTGGTCGGCCCCCGTCCTGAGGTCATGGAAAGTGTGCGGCACTACACTGAGTGGCATCTCCGGCGCTTAAGTGTGAAGCCCGGCATAACCGGTCTGGCGCAAGTGCACGGACTTCGTGATCAAAACACATTGGAAGACAAGACGCGATACGATCTGCAATACATTCTTCACCGATCTTTATTTCAGGATATTTCCTTACTGCTGCAGACTCTATGGACACTGATCCGGCGTCTGAGTCACATACCAAACTTGCGCAAACCCTCTGCTGTTCCGCCGGGCAGGTCAACGTCAACAATTCCCGCCTAGTTTGATGGTCATGCGGATTGTCCGCAGTCCGGTTCGGACCAGCTCCACGGGGCCGAGCCGAGGCATTGGACGAATTGCATACCCATCTTGTGTTGTTCTTCACTGAGGCAGTGCACGATTTTGGGACCGTTTTGAAAGGCGTCAGTGACACCCTATCAAGACATCCTGATACTCACGACTTGGTCTTGAAATGATTGCCGTGAGATCCAAAGGCCGGACTCCACAAGCTGTTGTCTTGCAATCGTGGGTAAGGATTTTGCGAGCTCTTGCTCGGAGGCAAAATGCCTCCGATTCGATCCTAGCTGCCACTAGCTTGAACGCCTGACCCATGCTTATCGGGCGCAGCCCAGTCCGCATTAGCTTTGGAGGCGGGGGCACGGATTTGCCCGCGTACTATGAGCAATTCGGCGGGGCTGTACTCAGTGTGGCGATTAACAAATATTTCTACACCATTCTTGGAAAACGCTCCGATGGGAGGATTCAGGTCATTTCTTCCGATCTGCGCGTGTTCGAAACGTGGCAAAACCTCAACCATCTCGAAGTGCGCGGAAACCCTCTCGAGATTCCGCTAGCTGCACTTAGAGAGATCAACTGTGATGTGGCGATTGATCTCTTTCTTGCGTCGGAGATACCGCCGGGTACAGGGCTCGGCTCCTCGGCCAGTGTCTGTGTCAACGTGTTGAAGACTACTGCCACCTACTTGGAGCAACCGCTGTCGAAGTATGACCTGGCGGAGAGAGCTTTCCATGTCGCCCGGAACATCTTGGGCAAGAATGTGGGCAAGCAGGATGAGTATGCTGCTGCTCTCGGCGGATTAAACTACATCACCTTTCACCCTGATGGCGCTACTGTGGTGGAACCTTTGCATCTGAGTGGAGCGACGCTTCGAGACTTGCAAAGCAACCTGATGCTCTTCTTCACTGGCGCGTCGCGTAATTCCTGGTCCATTTTAAAGGAGCAGGAAGCAATGACCCGCCGGGGCAGCTCGAACACTGTTGATGCGCTGCACGAGGTGAAATCTCTGGGCCTCGAGATGCGCGATGCGTTGCAGCAGGACAACCTTCACCATTTTGGCGAATTGTTGCACCAAGGGTGGATGGCGAAGCGTCGCGTTTCCAGCAAGATCTCGGATGAACGAATCGACGCTCTTTACTCTCTCGCACGACAAAGAGGAGCTCTGGGAGGGAAGATCACAGGTGCCGGTGGCGGCGGGTTCTTACTCCTGTATTGTGAGCCGCCCTGCCAGCTGCTGGTGAGGGATGCGATGCGAGAACAGGGCCTCCAGGAAATGACGTTCGTGTTCGACATGCAAGGAGCGCAGGTAATTGTGAACGATCCCTTCATCGACGGTGATGAGCGTGGTGGCTCACACTGGGTCTTCATCCCTCACGGATCCAGTATCCGCTCCACTGCAGAATAATTCTGGCTCATGAAAGCTTTTCTTCTCGCGGCCGGTAACGGTACCCGCCTCCGGCCAATCACTGACCGCATCCCGAAATGCCTCGTGCCCATTCGGGGCGTTCCCCTGCTTTCCATTTGGCTGGAGACATGCAGGCGTATTGGAATCAAGGAAGTCCTGATCAACTTGCACGCTCATCGGGAGGAACTCAGATACTTTCTGGACCAGTCCGATCATGGAATCCGCGTGCACATTGCGGAGGAAAAGACTCTATTGGGCAGCGCCGGGACTCTGTTTGCAAATCGCAGCTGGGTCCGATCCGAAGAGCTTTTCTGGGTATTCTATGCGGATGTCCTCAACCGCGCGGACTTGAACGCAATGCTGCGGTTTCACCGCCGACGCAGGCCGGCCGCAACCTTGGGGGTCTACGAAGTGCCCGACCCCCACAGGTGTGGCATTGTTTATGCTCGACCGGACGGAATCGTTGAAGACTTCGTTGAGAAGCCCATGAAGCCGGCCAGTAACCTGGCTTTCTCCGGCCTGATGATCGGAACTACGGATCTGCTCGATGTCATTCCGGACCGGGTTCCCTCGGATATTGGATTCCACGTCCTGCCCCTTCTCGTGGGACGGATGCTAGCGTTCCCCATTCACGACTACCTGATTGACGTTGGTACCATTGAGAATTACCTGAAGGCACAAGCAACCTGGCCCGGATTTTCGGAGTTATGACAACTCAACCACTAAAGGGAGTCATCTTCGACATGGACGGGGTGATTCTTGACAGCCATTCTGCTCACCGAAGGGCGTGGAGGGAATTTCTGCGATCCGTGGGCTGTAAACCCTCTGAAGAAGAATTGGACTACATTCTGGACGGTCACAAGCGCGACGAAATCCTTCGCTACTTTCTTGGCGACCTCAGCCTACAACAGGTCAAAGAATACGGGAACCGCAAGGATGAGATGCTAAAGCGCTTCAGCGGCGGAGTGCAACCGGTAACTGGAGCCGTCAAACTCTTATGCACTCTGAGAGATGCGGGGATACGGATTGCGCTGGCGACCTGCGCTGGACGACAACGGACCCAGAGTATACTCGCGGATCTCGATCTCCTCAGCTACTTTGATGCTGTTGTTACAGGGGATGAAGTTGCCGCAGGTAAGCCAGATCCTTCAATATATCGCCTCGCGACCAAGCGGATGCGCAAATCCCCACGCCACCTGATAGCCGTGGAGGACGCAGTATCCGGCGTGCAGTCGGCGAGGGCAGCGGGGATACGCTGCGTTGGAGTTGCAACAGCTGAACGAGCACCTGCATTGCAGGCAGCTGGAGCATACCCGGTCGTGCCGAGCCTGGGCTACCTGTCCCTGTCAGCACTGAAAAGTGCTGACTCCCACTCAGAAACCCCCAATCGTTTCCCGCCCGGTTAGTTCCTTCTCCACTTCCCGCTTGAACTGCTTCTTCGGCATCAGCCTATTTCCCTGAGTGCCTTCCTTGCCTGTGGCGGCAGGTACTCCGGTACCGTCTCTGTCCCCCTGTCCCTCCCGTATCCGCCCGAGTCCCGGGTATCCTGTTTCGACTCACTCTGCTGTTCCCAAATAAGCGTCCGCCGATGGCCGTCTCGACAAGAGTGGGATGTGGGGACATGCTCACGATGTGGGCCGCTGCTCAGGTTGCAGGGACACTTTTGTACAGTTTTGTAAAGATCCTTGACTCCCTCAGGACCCTGTGTAAAATTCGCCGGCAAGCATTACTGCATCCCACATTGAGACTGGCCATAGCCCCAGTCCGTTCCTCGGAGGGATGAACTTGGGCCATGTGTGTCCTTGCTGGGTGCGCTTCACATTCACCCTGGCAACGGTATTACCGCTGATAACAGCTGGTTGCGGATCGGGATCGATACCACTTGCTTCCACGGTGTCTCCCAGTCAAAATCCTCTTGTCGCTCTATACAAAGTGGCTATATCAGGGAGTGCCCAGGTTTGGGTGGAGTTTGGCCCCGACACCAACTATGGTCGCCAGACTTCCCAGTATTCCAGTGGAGCTGGCGTACACATACTTCAAATTCTTGTGGCAGGAATGAAAGCGTCTTCCACCTACCACATGCGGGCGCATGCGCAATGGGCCGACGGACACACGTGGGTGGATCAGGACCACACCTTCACAACCGGTGTCATACCATCGTCACTCACGCCACCCACCATCACCGTCAGTCAGCCTAGTTCCAATGTTTCACCCGCACCCGGTGTTGAATTGCTGAGCAACAATGGCGCGCTGCAGGCGATTGTCACTGATCTTAAGGGCAACATCATCTGGTATTGCCCTGGTTATGCGGAGCCGCTGAAGCTGATGCCAAACGGACACTTTATCGTTCTTGAGACGGGCGATCTCCTGGAGATTGACCTCGCTTGTAATACGATTCGCGATGTCTCTGTGGCGCAGGTGAATCAATCGCTTCAGACTAATGGCTACGATTTTAGTATCCCTGTTAACGCGCCAGCTATTCCGGGCGGGGGACAATTCAGCCATGACGTGCTAGTTCTGCCCAATGGCCATTGGGTCGCGATTTGCGAGATTGAGAAGAGCTTCACTGATCTGCCCGGCTATCCTGGTATCACAGATGTTGTGGGGGACGGTGTGATCGACATCGATCCCAACGGAGATGTGGTGTGGGGATGGTCGGCGTTCGATCATCTCGACGTCAACCGACACTTGATGGGACTTCCAGATTGGACGCACAGCAACGCTCTTGTCTACACACCCGATGGCAACCTTCTGCTCTCGATGCGTGCGCAGAGTTGGGTCCTGAAACTTGACTATGCGAACGGCACAGGCTCCGGAAATGTCCTTTGGAAACTGGGCTACCAGGGCGATTTTAGCCTTTTGGGTGGGGATTCAAGCCAATGGTTTTACGGGCAACACTATCCGAATTTGCTGGGAACCAATGGTTCCCAAATGATCTTAGCGGTTTACGATGACGGAAATCTCCGTGTTGATTCCGCAGACGTTGCCTGCGGGACTATGCCATCGGCACCGGCCTGTTATAGCCGCGCCACTATTTTTCAAGTCGACGAAAGCACTAACATTTCAAGCCTGCTTTGGCAAGATCTGCCCGGATTCTTTTCTTTCTGGGGAGGGAGTATCGGGATTCTCTCGAATGGCGATGTTGAGTTTGACAGCAGCGAGCCGTTCTTCCCATCGAACCCAAACGTCTCACAGATCATGGAGGTTACCTACGCAAATACTCCTCAGATTGTTTGGCAGATGATCGTTTCTGGGGAAAATGTATATCGCGGCTACCGCATACCCAGCCTCTATCCAGGCATTACCTGGACTCAGTAATAATGGAGTCGTTAATTTCCTTGATGGGATTTGCAGGTAGAAGAACAATAGAGATAAGCAACGCCTTCGTTTCCTCGTAAGAGTGACCCAACCCCCTAAAACTGGGCCATCCAGACTGTTAATTGGGGCCTTTGTTGAGCGGTCCCGACCGTTCTGCTGGTAGGACTCATTCCTGGGTAGGATGGAAGCAGGTCCCCCCGCAAGTTGCGTATCAGTTTTCCCGGGCTAGGATAGGAAGGACAGCTCTTCCCACCGGACTCTCAGAAGTGGAGGCAGGGAGAGCCCACTGATAGTGCAGTGAATGATTTTGACGACCTGCGGAGCTCTGTCACAGCCTCTCGTTATCCTCTCGGGCCCAAGGGATTCCGGGTCGTTAGAGAAAATAACGCAGCAACCAACCCAGCTTCCACAACAACTTGGCGATGAAGTCCTCGGAGTAATGACGTTTCAAGCGCGCTGATTTTCTGACCGAAAGATAGTGCACAATAAGCACAGCCAAGAACCATGAAGTGCGCGTATACTTACCAGCTTCGCTGAGCTAACCATCCGGGACAGAGACAATTGGGGCTGCATTGGGTCTCTTTCCCCACTCAGCGAATGCGATACCTACTCATGTGTGGGATTCTCGGGTACTCCCACTTCTCGAGCGAATTACCGTCTGGCCTGTTGACTTCGGGTCTGGAGTTCCTGCTCCATCGTGGGCCCGATCATCAGGGACGCTACACCTCCGACCAAATCTCCCTGGGTGCAACGCGACTTCGTATTCTGGATCTGGAGAGCGGTGACCAGCCGCTGCTTAGTCCGGATCGGAACCTGGTTGTCGTTTTCAACGGCGAGATCTTCAATCACGCCGAGATTCGTTCCGAGCTCGAGCGGGAAGGATTCGCTTTCCGGACCCACTGCGACACCGAGGTCGTCCTGCAAGCATTCCAGCGCTGGGGTAGTGCCTGCTTCTCCAAGTTCCGAGGCATGTTCGGGATCGCGATATGGATTCAATCGGAACGCCGCCTGATCCTGGCCCGCGATCGCATGGGCATTAAGCCTCTTTATTATTGTTTGCATGAAGGTGAGATTTTTTTTGCTTCCGAGCTGAAATGCATCCTCGCACACCCGTCCGTTCGCCGCAGGATCTGCCTCTCCGGATTGGATTGCTTTCTCAGCCTGAACTACGTTCCCGGCCCCTTCACCCTGGTGGAAGGCATCACCAAGCTGATGCCGGGTCAGATGCTGGAGTGGCAGAATGGACGTGCCACGGTACGCAGCTTTCTTCCTTTCCCGGCGATGGGGCTCCCGCCACGTTCTGTCGAAGAGGCGGCACAGCACCTGGACGAGCTTCTCGCGCAATCGGTCCGTGAACAGTTGGTTTCCGATGTCCCCGTCGGCATCTGGCTGAGTGGAGGCCTGGATTCCTCCACGGTTCTGCACTATGCGACGCAAGCCTACGCCGGCCGGTTGCGCACATACTCCATTACCTTCCACGGGCACTCCTTCGATGAAAGTCGCTACATTCGGGAAGTCAGCCGTCACTACGGCACCGAGCATTCCGAGTTCGACCTCGGTCCTGAGGCTGACCTTGCAGATGCAATCGAGCAAATCGCGTACTACTCGGATGAGCCCAGCGCCGACGCTGGGGCTCTGCCGGTCTGGTATCTGGCGCAGATGAGCAAGCGGGACGTCACCGTCCTGCTGACGGGAGAAGGTGCTGACGAACTCTTCGCTGGCTACCTCACCTACCAGGCCAATCGCTACGGCGCCATCGCCCGGCAGGTTCCTGCTGCTTTGCGCCGCACTGCTCTGGCGTGTGCCCGGCGTGTCCCTGCATCGGACGAAAAAATCAGCTTTGAATACAAGCTCAAGCGGTTTCTGCAGGGATCCCTGCTTTCTCCGGAACGGGCACACATCTTCTGGAACGGAACGTTTTCCGAAGAGGAGAAGCGGAAGCTGTTCCTTTATGTGAATTCCGGACCATTGGCGGAGGTGGTGGCTGGAATGGTCGGTCGCACCAGTTTGCAGAGTTACCTCGACTTCGACCAGCACTACTACCTCCCTGATGACATCCTGTACAAGGTAGACAGGATGAGCATGGCCCATTCACTCGAAGTCCGGCCCCCATTTCTTGATCCCCGCATTGTCGATTTTGCCAACCAGCTGCCAGCACGGTTCAAGCTGCGCGGGGCTACATCCAAGGTGGTATTGCGCCGCTTAATGCAGAACAAATTGCCGGGCACGGTCCTGCGTCGGCCCAAAATCGGATTTGACATCCCTATCCACGAATGGTTTCGAGGAGTTCTTCGGCCTTTGCTCCTCGATACACTTTGTGAGGAGGCGGTATCGGAGAGCGGACTGTTTCACTGGCCCGCAGTCTTTCGAGTGCTGCGCGAACACATGGAGCGAACGGCGAACTGGGGTTATCACCTATGGGGCTTGATGGTTCTGTTCATGTGGATGAGACGATGGAAGATCGGGTTACCATCCATCGAGGTGGAGAGCGAACGCCCGCTCGTCAAAGTGTTCGAGGCGGTTGGTTCGTCATCGCCGCTGCTTGCCTCGTCTTCGTCTCCAATATCCTCAGTCCCCCTCGGCTGATGGACGATGTCGACGCGGTCCAGGCGCAGATTGCCCGTAATATGCTGGCTTCTGGGGACTGGGTGACGGCGCGCCTCAACGGAGTCCCTTATCTCGAGAAGGCTCCTCTTGTCTACTGGATGATGGCCATTTCGTATCGCCTTCTGGGCGTCCACGACTGGTCGGCACGGCTGCCACTCGCTTTGGCGACCGTGTTGCTGTGCTTTGTGACCTACCGCTTCGGGCGCTGGGGTTTCGGGGAGAGAGCGGGGCTCTATGTCGGGCTCGCTCTTGCTACGGCAGCCGGACTGTTCCTGTTCACTCGTATCCTCATTCCTGATGCCACCCTCACCCTGGTCATCACCGCCGCCATCTGGGCGTGGCTTCGTTTGCTGGAGGGCAGGGAAGAGCCTCCCCGTGCGTGGTCGGTACTGCTGGGTACCTGCTTGGGGACCGGCCTGCTATTGAAGGGACTGATCGGTGTCGTGTTTCCTGTCATGGCCGGACTTCTTTACATGGCGCTCACCCGGCAATTGTTCTCTGCGCGTTCCTGGGCCCGATTGCACCTGGGAATCGTGGTTGTCGTGGCGTTCACGATAGCAGCCCCGTGGCATGTCCTTGCGACCCTCCGCAATCCACCCTTCTTGACGCTCACTTTCCACAGCCGTCCTGGCGAATACCACGGATTCTTCTGGTTCTATGTCATTAACGAACACTTGCTCCGCTTTCTCAACCTGCGCTACCCGCATGACTACAATACCGTGCCAAGGCTGTGGTTCTGGCTGCTCAACCTGGTCTGGATCTTCCCCTGGTCCGTCTACCTGATCGCTTCCCCCGGCCTTTCCTTCCGCCCAAATTCGCGCCCCGGCCGTGTGCGCTTGATGGCGCTGTGCTGGATCGTCGTGGTCATGGTGTTTTTCACGTTCTCCACCACGCAGGAATATTACTCAATGCCGATCTATCCCGCGCTGGCCCTGCTGGCCGGTTCCGCCCTCGCAGCGGAAGGACCCAGGGTTCGCCTGGGGACTCGCGTCCTGCTGGCTCTTTTTACCCTCCTATGCTTGACCCTGACCTTCTTGGTGGTGAAGGTGTGGCGGTGGCCCACGCCGGGCAGCATCGCCAATGCCCTGACCCAGAATTCCGATCTGTACACCCTCTCCCTCGGCCACATGAGCGACCTGACGCTCCGCTCCTTCGCATACCTGAAGTTTCCGCTGGGCCTTGCGGCCTTCGCCTTTGGGGTGGGAGCATTGGGGTTAGTAGTCTGGGGAGGCAACGTGCGGAGAACGGCCCTGATCGTCGCCGCCAGCATGATCGTCTTCTTCCAGGCGGTGCGCGTTGCCTTGATCCGCTTCGACTCGTACCTGGGTTCCTACCCATTGGCGCAAAGCCTGCTCGAGAGCCCGCCTGGGCAACTCATCGAAGCCGATGCGTACTACGCTTTCTCATCGGTCTTCTTCTATACCAACCGCGCCGCACTGCTGTTGAATGGCCGCAAGAATAACTTGGAATATGGCTCCTACGCTCCGGGCGCCCCCGATGTCTTCATCGACGCCTCCAGGTTTGAATCGCTGTGGAACGGAGCCGGCCGGTGCTACCTGCTGGTCTACGGCACCGATCTGCGTCATCTCGAGCAACTCGTCGGCCGCCCCAGCCTGCACGTCGTGGCGGAGAATTCCGGGAATTACCTGCTGACCAACCATGCGCTTCCCTGAGACCCACACCGAACGCAGGATCCCCTGGGGTGAAAGTGTTCGATTCGTCTGGGGGGCGATTGCGGCGGACAAAATAAAGGCTTCTCTCACCGCGCTGGCCGTTTTGGTGGGCAGCGCCGCCATCGTGCTGGTCATCACGATCGCCTCTGTCGGCAAGGTCTACGTTGTCTCCCAGATCGAGGGCATTGGCGCCAACGTGGCTTACGCCTCACTCAGCCGAAGCGGATCATCCGTGTCGCCGTTGGAAGACGAACTGACGCCCGAAGACCTTGTCGCCCTGCGTCAGGTTCTCCCCACTGGCAGTCCAGTGGCGGGCACCTACGACACGCCAATAGACTTCACGCTTCAAGGCCAGCTGCTGCATGCGCGTCTGGTGGGTGTGACCCCGGATTTCGGTGAGATTCGCAACCTGCAGATCACCTCGGGACGATACTTCGATGCTGAAGACTTCCGCTCCCGCGCCAAGGTTTGCCTGGTGACGGATCAGCTTGCGGGCGGTAGTGGGAGTTACGATTCGGCCGCGGGCGGTACGATTCATGTCGATCAATTTCGCTGCACCATCATCGGAACCTTCCGGGAGGGTGTGCCTACCTTTGGCCGGTCGGAGATCCAGGACGCAACTCTCCTCATTCCTTTTCCCCTGGTAAGAGGCATCACCGGCGACAATTTCTTCCAGGTCTTGTATGCACAGGCCCCTTCCTCCCGTGACGTGCCAGCCTTGACCCGGCAGATGGCGGAGGTGTTGCGCAGCCGGCACCGCCCGGGGGCGCGTTACTCGATTGAGAACCTTTCTTCTCTCCTTGAGACCGCCCACCTGGTCTCTCTCGCGATTAGCGGCGTGCTCCTCGCCGTGGCCTTGCTGACCCTAACCGTCGCGGGCACGGGCATCATGAACATCATGCTGGCCAATGTCTCCCAGCGAATCCACGAGATCGGCCTCCGGAAAGCCCTGGGCGCCACGTCTGCAGAAATTCGCCTGCAGTTTCTGCTGGAAGCAGTAAGCATCAGTTTTGTGGGAGCGATGCTCGGCGTGATCGTCGCGCTCGTGCTGCTCTGGTTCGGTGCTGGTCTCATCCGCACCGCAGTGCCGATCACCATTTCCTGGGTGGCAGTTGCGGTGGCGCTGACCGTGTCCAGCGCGGTAGGCGTGTTGTTTGGGTATCGACCTGCCAGTGAAGCTGCGAGTCTGAACCCCATCGATGCTTTGCGCGTGGAATGACGCCTCACGCGCCCGCCGACCGGGCAGAACCAGGGTGCTCGCCTGATGGGAGCCGCACGCGCATTCCCTCAGCAGATTGCAAGAAGGACGGTTTGGGTCTGCTGCCGGCGACCGGTTGGCAGGGGCCAAAACCCCGGCGAGGAGCGCAGGTCTTCCATGCAGCCCCCGCCGAGCACGGATCTCCATGCCCGCAAACACGGTGGTCTTGCCTTCCGGGACGGAAATCCACGAAAGGGCAGAACAGCGCGCAGCTCGGCAATCAGTTCGCGGACGCGGTCAGCCCGAGGAGAGAGGTCGCTGCGAGAGGAATCTATATGCGAGACGATTTGAATGTAGGACATCCAGGCACCGCCGGTATGCCCTAGTGTCACTTCCGTTCACGTCGGATCGCGTGTTCGGGATTGAACCTCGTGTCCAGACTCCCGGTCACGGAAATCTGGTACGTCTTATCAAACGGAATGCCATCCAGTCCTTCTGCGGTCAAGCGGACGGTGAACGTGCCCGGATGAGTGAAGGTGTGCTCTACTGCCTCCCCGTATGTACTCGTGCCGTCTCCGAAGTTCCAATGGTCCGCAAGAGCTGGCGGACCGTCCGGGCCGACGGCAGCCGAAAAGCGCACCGGCTGACCGGCGGCCGCATGTTCGGGAACTTGTGCAATTACGCTGGGTGCGGCAGCCGGAATGGAAAGTTCGATAATCTTCAACATTCGCACCGACCTGGGGGCGAGAGTGATCGCAACCGATTCCGGACTCTGTCGGATCGGCGTTCGGTCTGCAAGAACATCGGAAAACTGATGGTGCCCATTCAACGGCAAGCCCAGGTCAGAGAATTGCAGATTCTGCTGGCGCTCCTTCTCCGTCCAGTTAAACACCGTGAGGATCGCTTGCCGTTTGCTTTCGTGAAGCATAAAAATGCTTGGTAGTTCCTCTTCCGGCGTATACGTCATGAGGTCAACCGGTATAGATGCGTGGCCGTAGCGGGCGATATCGATCAACACCTGATTCTGCACCAACGCCATGCGGTCCGGATCGAGAAAGAGCGTCGGCAGATCATCGCCAATTTCAAACATTCCTCCCGAAATCGCCGCCAAAGCAATGGAGACCCGGGCCTCATCGAGCGTTAGCGCCCGTTTGCCACCATGCCACTCCTGCTCAGTTACGTTTTGGCGAGACACCGTGAAGGCATCTGGATCACTCACGAAAAAATTTCGGTGCATGTAATACCGCGCTGCAATGCCGGTTGCCGCATCCCGGCTGGCTTCGAAGGTGTGGCCGGTATCTTGCGAAGTCCGTCCGCAATCAACAATCCCGACGGGATTGAGCATGGGGCTGCCATCTTTATCCAGGATTACGTCATTGCCGACGGCCTCGCGGATGATTTGCAGTCCGATTCGCTGAGCCTCCAGCGCGGTTGTATGGGGACGGAAGTAATGGCCTTCGATGGCGGAATCTTCCATGAAATCCAGCTTGATGTAACGAATTCCCCAATCCCGCGTCAGCGTCTTATAGGTCTGACGAAGGTAGTCTTGTGCGTCCGGGTTGGTCGTATCAAGGACGTAGAGGGCATCGAGCGGTTTGTTGGCCCGCCGGGCAATCACAAACCCAGCGTGAATGGGCTGTCGTTCGGAGTTTTGCACCAGCCAGTCCTGGTGATTTTGGTAAACCCAGGAACGCTCGGAGACTTCAAAAGGTGCAGTCCATATGCCGGGGATCAGTCCCAGTGCTTGAACCCCGGCTTCCAGCGCGTTCATTCCTGCTGGGAACTTGGCCGCGTTTTCCGTGGTGTATTCTCCGCGGGCATACTGGTATCCCTCGTCGATGTGAAAGAACCGGTAACCGAGATGCTTCAAGTGCTCGGCTAGAAACTGGGCATTTGTCAGTGCCGCGCCCTGGTTCAGACCAAAGTAATAGGCCGTCCAGCTCCACCAACCGATGGGGGTTGGTATCCCCACCCGAGCATGATGCAGGTCGCGAATGAGGCTGCCGTAGGCTTCCAGCTGAGCGTGGTAATCTGATCCCAGGCCGATCATGAGCTTCTCTGAGGCCATCTCCTTGCCTGGAGCGAGCGACAGGCTCAGTTCGACTTGGTCCTGCGGAGGCGAGGTCCGTAAAGAATTTTCAGCTGCAAGTTCGGTTGTTCCGGTTGCCTCAGCTTCGTAGCCAACGATCTTTGCGGAATTCTTCTCCGCGTGCACGCGGAGAACGGTGAGCCAGCGTTCCGAGCTCAAAGCACCCACAAACAGGCTATTGCCACTGCGGCGGTTGTAAATGAGCTGACTGCCGACCCCCCGATACAGCCCCTTGGAATCATCGCCCAGGTCATGTATGGACATCGCCGGCCGGTCTTCGCTGAAGCTGTCGGAGAGCAGGCGATCCGCTGACTCCGGGCCGCCCAGATCAAGCATTTGGCTATCGCGGATCTCAATCGCCCGAATCGCCTGCACCTCAATCTGCTGCTGGGTGGTATTCCGCACCGCAACCTCGACCTCGGCATAGGCAGGTTTTCCGTGGAGCCACAGGGAGCACACAAGCTCCGGCTCTCCCGGTAAGCCCCCACTCACGATTGTGAGTTCGGGAACTTGATTGGCGTCGGGGCCCGAGCCTGAAGAGACGGTGTGCGTCGGGTAGTCGCTGGAATGGAGCCAGCGACCGTTGACTTTGGCGGCGACGCCCGCCGTGAATTGAGCGCCGCCCGTTCGTTGCTGCAGTGTGTAAGTGCCGGCGGTTCGGCTGGCCTCAGCGAGCAAATCTGGGCCTTCAATCCGGACAGAGGGTGTCTGCGCCGTTACACTTCCGCAGGCTGCGAGTACAGCTGTCCAACAGGCGCCAGCAACCTTTCGTGCCATCATGCGCTTCGTGTCTTTCAACCCCTAGCAGGTGGATGCTATTGGGGCGTTTTTACGACATGTTGCGAACAATGACTATTACTTTCGTTCGTTGGACTTGTCAACCTGAAGACAGACACCTGAAGACAGTGCACGCAGAACGGTTGTCTATGTCTTCCGGAAGGACGGCACCGGTGCTGTTGCTGCGCTCTGCCAGCACCACGTTCCGCTTCTGATCGGCACGGATCGCCTGCAGCCCGCGCGCGCGTCCTGGAAGTCGTGGACCGTACGAATGTTCGCTCGTGCTCATCCTGACCAGGATGAGGGGCGAGAAGCTGCAACACGTCATCGACGAGAGGGTTAAGCCCTACCCCGGTTGCTTCATGGTCTTCAAGACCCGTTTGGTGCACTGCAGACGTGAACGTTACGCCATGGTTTACGCGGCGTTTTCCTCTGCCGCCACTCGCCCCGAGCGAATGGCCTTCACCAGCGCCGCGTGATCCCGCTCGGCCTGGTCCGCATAGGAACCCGCAAATTTTGCCAGGGCGCAATCGAAGGTGTCGTTCTTCCCCAGGTACCCGCCGATCAGCGCCGCATCCCCGGTCCGCGCGTGCGCGCGTGCCAGTGCCCAGCCGCAGATCTCGACATACTCAAGCCAGTCCGCTTTGGCCATGGTTTCCAGATCGATCTTCATTTTCATGTCACGCAACTGGCGAAAGTAGTAACTGCGGCCCTGCTCGTCGCGCGTCCACCCCAGGGACACGTCGCTGGCCGACTGCAACATGCGCTGCCCGGTTACCACACGTTCGCCGTGATTGGCGTAGCGGCTTCTGCCCGCGTAGGACTCCAGCACGGAGGGAAGCGCCTCCTTGAACTGCAGCAGCAGCGGGTCATGTTCGCCGGCCATCAGCAAAACCACCGCGCAGCGCGTTCCGACACTGCCGACTCCCACGACCTTCCGCGCCACATCGACGATCTGGTAGCGGTCGAGAATCACCCGGCGCTCTTGCGGCAGGGTTTCGCGGTAGTGGCGGAACATCCGGGTCACATGTTTCCGGATCAGATCGCTCTCCCGTGGGTGGTACACCAGGGGCGGATGGTCCACGATGCGCGTGCGCCCGTTGACCACGTTCGCAATGTTCGGGAAAATGTGCTCCGCGGTCTGGTGCCGAGCTTTCTCCTCCACCTGCTGCCAGCGTTTCCTTGCCTCTGCCGTCTTCGCGCCTGCGAGGAAGACCTCGGCGTCCATGTGTGAATACCAGACTTCGAGCGCCCGCATGCGCCCGTAGTCGCGTACACGCTGGCGATACGACTGGGCCATGGTCAGAACGGCATCATCGCAGACACCGCCGCTCAAGCCGAGGTCCCGGGAGGCGAGGATAATGCTGGCTGCCAAGCGCTTGACATCCCACTCCCAGGGCGCGGGCAGCGTCTCATCGAAGTCGTTGATGTCGAACAGTAGTTGCCGCTCCGGACTGGCGAAGCCTCCGAAATTCGCCGCGTGGCAGTCGCCGCACGCCTGCACCCGTATTCCGCTCACCGGAGTTCTGGACAGATCCCACGCCATCACTGCGGCCGAACCCCGAAAAAACGCGAACGGCGACTGCCGCATGCGGGCGTAGCGTATGGGCAAGAGCTCCGCCAGCCGGCCCTGGTCGGAGTGCCGCAGCAATTCCACGGGATTGGGACGATCCACGGGTGCCACCCAGTCGGCATGCGACGCCCGCGGCACGCGTTCGCGCAGTGCTTTCCCCGCAGTCATGCGCATTCCGACGCTAGGACCAAGCCCGTTTGATTCTCTGCGGTGGACACTAGGCTTATGTCGTGACTGAACCTTCATCCCCCCTGACCCCTGGCAATTGTAGTGCGAAACGTCCTTTCCCGCCGCAATAAACGCCACCGCGGGCGTGGCTAAACGCCAGCCAATCAAAATCACCAGGACGCACTCCGCTTTTTCTGGACATCACCGGGAGGCAGCAGTGGGATCCTGAGCGAGCAGATCTCGGAACATAACGATCCAGTCGTTCGCTGGAACGTCGGCTGGCGGGTAAGGTGGTCTGCAAAGCGATCCGTTAGTCGCGCTGCCTGGGGTTGTGCACGAGGAATTTGCACGCCGGAGCACCGGGAAGGCCTGTACTCATGCTGTCGGACCCCCTTCCAATAGCAGGTGTCTCAGCACTGGCAAACCCGGTCCCCCAATCCAGTCCGGGATGTCACGAAAGCGATGCTGTCTCCTCGCTGAGGCATGATGGGAAGTTCGAGTCAGCCATCTCTCGTTGAACGTTTTCGACCTTTACAGGTGTTGTCTTATAACGCGATCCGGGCAGGAGGCCGAGAGGCAGGCAGCGGCGCGACTCTAACACCCTTTCCTTTCTCAACTACTACAGTCAGGGTCCGGCAACAGGAGTTGCAAAGCCAAAAGTAACCAACTTGCCGGGGATACCCCCTGCCGTCGACGCGGGAATCACCCTCAACTTCCTTCACAAACACCCTGCCCTCGCGCAGGCTGTGGAAGGTCGCGGAGCACGCGGGATTAATGCATTTTTCCACCATCGTATTCTGGGAATCGTGCCGGTTGACCTACCCGGTGATGGCCGTGTCCTTTCTGCACCCGGATCTGCATGACGACTTTCAAGAGGCCGCCTGCCGGAAGGGCTTCGGCCATGCCAGCGGATGACGCCGTAGCCCTGGGGCCCTTGGTGCTAGTACTTTTCTAACCTCTTCGAGAACTACGAACGGGTCTCGCTTTGGAACCACGCCAACCGCACCCAGCCCACGGAACAGCTCGAGGTCTTTTTCGAGGACCTTGTCTCGCAGGATCAAACTTGGGTGAGAGGCGCCGTGAGTACTGACCGCGCCGAGCAGCAGTGCAGCATTGAGTTCCGGAGGATGATCGCCAAGAAGGACGAGGTCGAAAACCTCGCTTGCAACCAGTTGCCTAGCCTCAGCTTCGTCCCAGGTAATGGTGGCGTCGACTCCGGCATCCTCGAGAAGATGCTGCAGGGTGATCAGCGTATCGGGATCACTGTCGAGAATAAGGACTCGGTAGGGCTGTTCGTCCATAGCCCTCTCCTTACATTGACGCGAGGGAAGAGTCCCGCGCTGGATCAGTTTCTCGGCCTTTCAGACCCGGATCGATTCAGGAGACTGACTTAAGCAATAGTGCGGAGGGGCCATATTATCTGTGACTGGGATCACTGCTGTCTGCACGGTACCGCACCAAGGGGACACAACGTGTCAAGGGAGTGATCAGCCGGTGAGCGTCTGGTCGGAAAGCTTTTTCATGATCGGGTAGCATTCGCACGCCCGCTTCTCCAACTGCTTTCGATCAAGAACGCGGACCTGACCGTGGCCGGCGCGAATCAGCCCGGCCCTTTGCAACTGGCCTACTGCCGAGGTCACGGATGAGCGACGACAGCCGAGCATCTGGGCAAGAAATTCCTGGGTGAGAGGCAGCAGATCAGACCCCGTGCGGTCATAGCTCATGGCGAGCCATCGGGCGAGGCGCTCAGGAACTTGATGCAGGCAGTTGCAGGCGGCTGCTTGTGCTATCTGCATTGCCTGGGCATAGGCGTAGCGACGAAGCATCTGTTCGAGCTGCGGCGTTCGAGGCAGTATTTGTCGGAGCAACTCTGTTTCGATTCTGAAACCGCTTCCCGCGCTCTGAACCATGGCTCGAACCGGGGCGGCGTGGGCACCGAGGACTATGGCGGTTCCCACGAATCCCTCCCGTCCCGTAATCCCTACTTCCGCCGTTGCTCCATTGCGCATCACCGCTAGAAAGGAAACCATCCCGGAGGTCGGGAAATATATGCACTCGATAGGCTGGTTGGGTTCCCAGAGTACGTCTCCGAAGTTTAGGGGAATCAACTCCAGATACTGCCGCAATTGATTGCGCTCTTCCGGGGGCAGGGCCTCCAGGATCATGTTTTCATGACCACCGGGACCGGTTGGCTTGAAAAGTTGTACATTTCCCCCCGCAGACTTCTCTTGCTTTCTTGAACGGCGCCACTCGTACGTTCTGGCCATGTTACCCGGGCCGTTTTTTGGATCCGCAGAACACCACGTTCCAATTTATTATCCGTCGCGGTTCGTTCGCTTGTATGTGATGTGAGACTGGCGAAGGCGGGGTTGAATGTCACCGGGTCAGGAATACATGGAGAACAGGCAGCCGATCACTTCCAACCCAGGCTCTACCAGTTCGAAGGCGTCGAGCGCGATGGGTACCACGTGAGGGAATTTTTCGTTCCCAGCAAAGCGAGATCCAAGGACACAAACATCTCATCGGAGGAGGAACCTCAGGCACGACCTTTGCCCGGCCTGTCCACCCAGCAAAACCCTTCTGCGGACGTGGGAACCACGGCGGGCGAAGGTCTAGGTCCTGCATTCGTTCAGCGTGAAGAACGAACCGGTAACGCGATCCCGCAGCGAACGGAGCGCGTTACGAGACCAGTCCCTGCTGCCGGCACACCCGGACCGCGGCCATGCGGTCGCTGGTACCTAGCTTGCGCAGCATGTGATGGACATGGTTCTTTACAGTCTGGTCAGAGATATTCAGACGCGCCGCGATCTCTTTGTTGCTCAGTCCGGAGTCGATCATTTGGGCTAACTGCTGCTCGCGGCGAGTGAGGCCCAAGGGCAATCGTTCGCCGGGCTCGAACGCGGGGCTCTGTCGGATGACGTAATCGAACAGGGCGGTGCACAGACAAGGTGGACATACCGCACCTTCTCGGACCACGCTCCGGACTGCCGCAACAATTTCGCCCGCGGACGCATCGGTCAGCAGGTAGCCGGTGACGCCGGCCTGTACGCAACGCAAGAAGGTGGCCACATCATCCGCGGCCATTCCTATCATCACCACCTTAAGCGAGGATGCATCGCGGAGAACTTGAGACACGATGCAGGTGCCGGAAAAGACGAAGGCCGCGGCATCCAGCAGCAGGACCTGCGGGTGCAGCTCCGCGATTCGCGATACCACCTCGGATGTGAGCGCTACCGATGCCACAACCTGGATGTCGTTCTTCTTGGCGAGCAATCCGGCCAGAGCTTCACGCAACAATCGATTCTCTGCCACAACAAACACGCGAATGCGGTCACTGGCTGCTTCTACTGCCATAAAAACCTCACCCCCGCACCCCTTCTCGGAGCGCTGCCTCGGCCAGAAATCGCTTGGCAATCCCCAGGTTTGGGCCGGTCAACCGGATCTCCCGAGACGCATCAAGAGAATTTCGGGCTCAGGCTTCGCGTCTGGGAGTTCCTGCCTGTCTGCCAACGGAGAGATACGTAGGGTCATACCAGCTTCGAGCAGAGCGCGGACGCCAGGAGGCATGCCAAAACTAACCAGATGGTGCGAGTCAGTCATACACAACTCCTCGCGACGGGGGGCAAAGTGGCTGGAAGTTGGCCGCAACCATACACCAGGGAATCGCCTCCCGCAACCATTTTGTTTTCCGTTTTCACCTATCTTTCTTCTGGAATCGAACTGGGAGCTTCTCATTTCGAGACACGATGCGGATTTTCACCTTCCATTCCAGCCGGTCAGTTAGCACTGCTTGGCGATCAATACCGCTCCCCGACACGGTCTTAAGATTTCGCCACTCCGCCAGGAGCTTCCACCGTCCCGTCAGCGTTTCGTCTGCAGTCGGGATCCGACGCCCGGCCACAGCCTCGCGTCTACCTTCCCGTCGAGTAATAGAGAGTGAGCACAAAAATCACGCCCACCAGGGCGGCCACGCTGAAAGTGAGGACTAGCCATTGGCGGGTGGTCATCGAGGGCGGCTTTCTGGGACGTCGCCGGGTTCCTGACCACGCGTCGTGCGCCCGGTGAAGGGCTGCCCGAAACTGTGCTATGCGGAAAGCACTCACGACGTTAGATGCCTGTGGTTTCGTAGGCCAGGACGGCCAGGCTCAGGCGATAGTCATAACCGGCTTGCGCATATGCAATTTCGGCCTGGGTCTCCTGCAGCTGCGCCTGGCTCAACTCCACGATTGAGCCGAGACCCAGGTTGTAACGAGACTGTGCCAGGTTCAGCGCCAGTTTGGCTTGATCGAGCAACTGCTGGGTTACCGCGAGTCGCTGGAACGCGGTGTTGGCATTGAGCCAACTGGTGCGGACATCGCGGGAGATCAAGTCGCGCATATCGCGCAGGCGCTCATCGGTAGCCTGAGCGCGCAGCTTTGCCTCCTTGGCGCGTGCGAAATAAAGGAAGCCGTTGAATAGGGGAATCTCCATGTTGCCCCCGATCGCACCGTAGTTGTTGTTAAAGGCGACTGGGCTGGGAGCCACGGCGGCATCTCCCACCGGCGTCACTCCGACTGCACCCATAGCTCGGATGGTCGGGAACAGCAGATCCCTCTCGGCGACCTGGAACTTCCTGGCGGATTGGTATTGGAATTCCAGCGAGCGAATTTCCGGCCGGGCAGAGAACGCCTGCCCGATCAAGTCATCTACATTGCTGGCGGGAGGTTGGTTCGGAGAGGGCTCATCGACAAGCTGGAAATTCTGCAGGGTCTGGAATCCCAGCACCATCGACAGCGTGGCCTGGGCAGCATCCCGGTTATTTTCCGCGTCCAGCAGCAACAGCTGGGCTTGCGCCAGGTTTACGTTGGCGAAACTGAAGTCGAGTTCTGACTTCAGCTTGCTCTTATAGAGTGCGCCCACCTGGTCGGCCACGGTCTGGCGCTCTTTTACGGTCTGCCGGGCAACGGTCAACACCGCTTGCGCTTGCAGCGCGTTGTAGAACGCCCGGTTCACTGCCAGGAGAATTTGCTGCGTGGTAGCCAGCGCATTCTCATTCTCGGCCTTGGCGGCATAGTTGGCGCTGGAGATGAGGTTGTTAGTGCGTCCGAAATCGGTAATCAACTGGCTGAAGACGAGGCCAGCCGCGGCCCGTTCGAAAATGATGGGATTGTTCAAGGCCCCTGCGGTGATCCGGCTGCCCGACTGTGCGCCGACGCCGGTGATCTCTCCGGCTGCGGTCGGCCACAGATTGGAGCGGACCTCGCGGGTGACTTGTTCGGAAGCCAGCGCGATGAGCCGTGCCACCGAGATTTGAGGGTTGTTCCTGATGGCCAACTGTTCCGCCTGCTTCAAGGTCAGCTGCGTGGGATTGCCGGGAACCGGTTGCGGAGTAGGAGAAGACGGGGTGGTCGGCTGCACCTGCGAATTGCTTTGGCTGGGAACGGCCTGCGGTGCTGGAGCGGACGGCAAGGAGGCATCGCTGCGCAGGCTGATCGATGTCTGGGCAGCAGCCACGAGAGGCAAAACCAGGATCAGAATTGCCAGTTGCGTAAGACTGTGCTTCATAGGATGAACCTTCTCGAAAACAGTGGAGTCCAGATGGCTGCGGCGCCGTGCGGGCTTCATTCTGCTGTCCCGCGGGGCTCAGGTTCCGTGGCCGTCTGGCCGCGCCGGCCATACACCAGCAGGTACGCCGCCGGCACGATGAAGATGGTGAGCAACACCGAGGAGGTGAGACCGCCGATGATAGCCCGGGCCATCGGGGTGTACTGCTCAGCGCCTGTGCCGAGCTTCAGCGCCATGGGAATCATGCCGATGATGGTGGCCAGCGAGGTCATCAGAATCGGCCGCAGACGCACCCGGCAGGCGGTGATGACCGCGTCGGCCGCTGACAAGCCCTGGTGCTCGAGGTTGTGGGCAAAATCGACGATCAGAATGCTGTTGGAGTCTGCAATTCCCACCAGCATCAGCACTCCCATCAGCGACATCACGTTTAACGTGTTGTGGGTGAG
>Ga0187778_10000174_pt1 | contig 44978 bp, 39 predicted proteins | sample 1015_Q2_SP5_20_M_FD_132418 | JGI IMG/M metagenome (GOLD analysis project Ga0187778, IMG submission 132418) | Tropical peat soil microbial communities from peatlands in Department of Meta, Colombia - 1015_Q2_SP5_20_MG | ecosystem: Environmental > Terrestrial > Soil > Wetlands > Peat | place...
ATGTGCCTCGCCGCCGCGGTCGGGGGCACCCTCCTGATCGTCCTCTCGGTGGCGGACCGGCGGGAGCCCGAGCACGTCCCGGTGCGGGTCGCCGCCGACCGGCGCGACGCGCGCGACCGGCCTCGGTGAGCCCGGTGGTGCCCGCCGACCGGGCCCGGCACGCTCAGCGAACCCACAGGTCCTGACAGCGATCTCTCAGGATGCGGTGCCACGCTGGCAGCCATGAACACCGTCACCGAGTCGTCCGAGCCCACACCGCCCGCGGGGGAGCCGGGGTCGGAACCCGCCGTCCCGCCCGCGGCCGAGCCCGGGCCCGGGCCCGCTCCGGCCGGAACACCGCCGACGAGCCCGCTCGAGCAGGTCGCGCCCGGCCAGTGGGGACCCGGGCCGGGCCCCTGGGGCCCGCCGCCCGGCCAGTGGGGCCCGCCGCCCGGCCAGTGGGGCACGCCGAGCGGCCAGTGGGGCACGCCGACGGGCCAGTGGCCCGCAGCCCCCGGAGGCCAGTGGGGCGGCCCGCCTCCCGCCGGACATGCGGAGGCCGGGCACGGCGGCCGGTTCTCCCGGTTCATCCGCAGCGCCACCACGGCATGGGTGGTGGCGGGGGTCCTCGCCCTGGTCGTCGTCGGGTTGTCGTGGGCCCTGGCCACGGCGCACCCCACCGTGCGCGTGTCGGGCCCGTTCCGCGGCGGGGTGCTTCCTCCGGCGGGCGGCTTCGTCGGCCCCGGCGCCACCGGCAACCGCGCGGTGGGGACCGTGGCCAGCGTGGGCACGGGCAGCTTCACCCTCACGACGGCCTCCGGCCAGACGATCACCGTGACCGAGCAGTCGTCGACCGTCTACTACTCCGGTGGGGCGACGGCCACGTCGAGCGCGGTGGTGACCGGTGCGCGCGTCGCAGTGCTCGGGACCCTCAACGGGAGCACCATCACGGCCACCAGGGTGCTGGTCCTGCCCGCCGGCGGGCTGGGCTTCGGCGCCGCCGCCGGCTGAGCCCGCCGGCAGCGCCGGGCGCCTGCGCGGGAGGCCCCGGGCCGCCGTATCCTCCGTCGCGCCTGCGCGAGGGCGCGCGAGGGGAGGCCCGGTGCACATCGTCGAGCGGTACCTGCAGGCCATGGTCGCCCACGACTGGGAGGCGATGGCCGAGTGCCTGGCGGACGACGTGGTCCGCGTCGGCCCCTTCGGCGACACCTACACGCCCAAGGATCCCTACGTGGCCTTCCTGCGCGACCTCATGCCCGGGCTCCCGGGCTACTCGATGAAGGTCGAGCGGGTCATCGAGTCGGGGCGCAGCGCGGTGGTCGAGCTCTCCGAGACGGTCGAGCTCGACGGCACCCCCGTGGTCACACCGGAGGCGCTGGTGGTCGACCTCGACGGCGACGGCCGCATCGCGCACATCGCCATCTACATCCAGCGGCTGGGGGAGTCCGCTCCCGAGCCCTGAGCGGGCGGCCCGGCCTACGGGACCTCGACCTGCAGGGTCTTGCCCCCGCTCCAGCGGCGCAGGACGAGGTAGCGGCCCTTCAGGGCGCCGTGGTCGAACTGGCCGAAGCCCATGGTCGTGCCGTCGACCCCGCTGGCCGCGGGAAGCTGCTTGACCCGCTCGAGGCCCTCCCGTACGCCGTCGCGCGTGAGGTGCGCGGCCCGGGCCAGGGCCTCGCCCAGGAGCCGTCCCATGTCGTAGGCGGCGAGTCCGATCGGGCCGGCGGCCACCCGCGCGTCGCGCTCGCGCAGGCGGGCCCGCACGGCGTTGTCGTCGGCCACGCTGTCGACGTAGACCCAGTCCTCCCATCCCTCGCGCCAGTCGCGGCGCGCGTAGCCGAACATCAGCGCGGAGTTGGCGGCGACCGGCACCTTCCAGTCCTCGGCGGCCACGCCCAGGGCCATGGCGCGCGCGGCCACCCCGAGGCCCAGATAGACGAGCGCGGCGGGGTCCGACGCCCGCAGGCGGCGCACCGTGGGGGCGAGGTCGTCGGCCAGCGGCGACACCGCGGCGCTGGCGGTGATGTCGATGCCCTGGGCCGCGCAGGCCTCGGCGAAGAACTCTGCGTAGCCCCGCCCGACGGGGGAGTGGTCGTGGGCGACGGCGACGGTGTCGTGCCCTTGGCGTCGCAGGTGGGCGACGAGGACGGACGGCTCCTCCTCCAGGGACCCGACCTGGTAGTGGAACATCCAGGTGCTGCGCGTCCGCTCGCCGCCGGTGTAGTTGACGCAGGGCACGCCCAGCCGGTCGGCCATCGGCGCCACGATGAGGCCGTTGTCGCTGATGGAGGGGCCGATCACCGCCAGCACCCCTGTGTCGACGAGCTCCTCGAAGGTCCGCTCCACGTCGTGCGCCGTCCCCGCCGGCAGGCCGCGGGCCTGGCGGGCGACGAGCTCCACCGGCCGGTCCAGGCGGCCCGAGCCGGCGACCTCGGCCAGGCCCAGGCGGACCGCGGTCTCGAAGAGGCCGCCCCCGTCGGCCAGGGGGAAGTCGTAGAGGACGCCGAGCTGGATGGGTGCGGTGCTCCCTGCGGGGTTGGCCATGACCGCCCTCCTCGTCCCGGGGCGGCGCCGGCGGCGGCGGCGCCTCGTCGCCGGAGTTTACTGACGCGGGCGTCAGCGCGAGCCTGTGCACCCGTGGACCTGCTGGTCGACTACCTCCAGAGCGTGGCCCGGCGCTTCGGGGACCGGGTGGCCCTGCGTGTGGCCGACGGCGAGCACCCGGTCGACCTTTCCTACGGCCACTGGCAGGCGCGCTCGAGCGCCTTGGCGCGTGGTCTCGTCGACGCCGGTGTCCGGCGGGGCGACGCGGTCGTCCTGCTGGTGGGCAACGCCAGCGCGGCGGTGTACCTCGTGGGCTACATGGGCGTGCTCAAGGCGGGTGCCGTGGCCGTGCCGGTCAACCCGCGCGTGGCCCGGCGCGAGCTCGAGCACATGGTGGCCGACAGCGGGGCCGTGGCCGTGGTGGCAGGCCCCGACGAGCTCGGGCGGGCACGGGAGATCGCCGCGGCGCGTGGGTTGCTCGTGGTCGCCCCCGGAGCGCGCCCGGCGACCCCGGGAGCGGCGCCCGGGGGGCGGGAGCCGCAGGTGCTGGACTTCGACGAGCTGGCGGCCGAGGCCGCCGGCGACTTCCGGGTCGAGCTCGACCCGGGCGCGGTCGCCGACATCCTCTACACGTCGGGCACGACCGGGCTCCCCAAGGGGGTGGCCGCCACCCATGCCAGCGCCACCGTGTCCCATCCCTTCACGCCGCTCGACAAGGGGGGCGTGCTGCTCCACGCCATCCCCCTGGCCACGTTCCTGGGCACACACGGGACGCAGTCGCTGTGCCTGCGCTTCGCGCTCACCAACGTCCTGCTGCCGTCGTTCGACGCGCACCGGTTCGCCGCGCTCGTCGAGAACGAGCGGCCCGGGTGGACGATCATGGTCCCCGCCCACGCGCTGCTCCTCCTGGAGTCCGGCGCGCTGACCGGTGTCGACACCTCGAGCGTGCGGATGCTCCTGTACGGCAGCGCACCGATGCCCCACCACGCCGTGGAGTTCCTGGCCACGGCGTTCCCCCGGGCCACTCTCCTCAACGGCTACGGCCTCACCGAGGGGGGCACGAGCGTGGTGGTGATGCCACCAGGCGAGGCGCTGCGACGCCCCGGGGCCGTGGGCCGGCCGCTCGACCCCGACGGCTTGCGCGTCGTCGACGACACCGGCGCGGCGGTGACCGCGGGCGTGGTGGGCGAGGTGACGGTGCGCGCCCCGACCGGCCAGCGCGCCTATCACAACGACCCCGACGCGTCGGCTGCCACGTGGCGAGGCGAGTGGGTGCACACCGGCGACCTCGGGTTCGTCGACGGCGACGGCTATCTCCATCTCGTCGACCGCAAGAAGGACGTGATCGTGCGCGGCGGCTACAACGTGTCGTCGATCGAGGTCGAGAGCGCGCTCCACGAGCACCCCGATGTCCTCGAGGTCGGGGTGGTCGGGATCGAGCACCCCGTGCTGGGCCAGGACGTGGCCGCGGTCGTGCGCCTCCGGCCCGGCGCGCCCGGCCTCGACGCGGCGTCGGCCGCCGACTTCCTCGCCGAGCGCGTCGCCGACTACAAGCGACCCCGCGTTGTGGTCGTCACGGACCGCGCCCTGCCTCGCACGGCGATGGGCAAGCTCGACAAGCGCGCCCTGCGCGTCCTCGTCGAGTCCCGCGCGACGCGCTAGTCGCGAGCCTCGACGCCCTCGAGCCACTCGGAGTACGGCCTCGAGTCCTCCAGCCGGAGCCGGATCTGGGCCGGCATGCCGCTACCCAGGAACCGGCCCGCAGTGGCCACGATCGCATCGCGCAGCCGATCCGTGGGGCCGGCCGACTCGAGCGCGAGCGTCCACCAGGTGGCATCCCCGACGGCGACGTCGGACAGCTCGACCACGCAGATGAGCCGGTCGTCCGGCGCGAGCGGTGCCGCGATCACCCGGTCGTCGTCGGGGAGGAAGGCGGTCATCCTCCGTCGCTTCTCCACGCGCTGCCAACTGCGGGAGTCCACGGGGTACTGGATCCGCTCGCCGAGGAGGAAGGACCACTTGCTCCAGAGACCCAGGCGTCCCTCGGCGGCCCCCGGCACTTCCAGAGTGCCGGGGCTGCCGCGATAGGCCTTCACGTCCACCGCTGTGTGCCCACGGATCTTCACGGCCAGACCGGGCAGACGCGGCACCACGAGGTAGCTGTCCTCGCGTGCCTCGGTCGTCACGGGATAGGCCTCGAACCAGTCGAGCGCCGGCGAGGGGGGTGGACCGGGCAAGATCCAGCGAACCTCGAGGCGCGCGCTGCCACGCGCGTCCGACCCGTCGATGGGGCGCACCGTCATCCGGCCGCAGCTTAGGGGGCCTACGGACGTCGGCCCTCGGGGTCTGTGGTCGTCGGGCGGGGACGGTCGACGGAGGACTCAGCGCACGAGGACGACGACCCCGGCGTTGGCCCCGCGGCCGACGGTGTGGGCCAGTCCCACCCGCGCCCCATCGACCTGGCGCTCGCCGGCCCGGCCGCGCAGCTGGTGGACGAGCTCGACCACCTGTCCGAGCGCGGATGCACCGAGCGGCTCGCCCTTGGCGAGCAGGCCGCCGCTGGGGTTGACCGGCAGGGCACCGCCGGGCGCGCTGTCGCCGCGTTCGAGGAGCCGGGCCGCGCCGCCGGGGGGACACAGGCGCAGCTCCTCGTAGGCGAGCAGCTCGCGTGCGGCATCGGTGTCCTGGCACTCGACCACGTCGAGGTCGCGGGGGCCGATCCCCGCGGCCTCGTAGGCGGCGTCGGCGGCCAGGGTGCTCGGGGAGGGGATCGTGTCGTCCACCAGGCCGGACATGGGCGTCGACTCGGAAAGCACCGCACCGGGGAGATGGGATCGCAGCACGGCGGCGGCCACGCGCACGGTCCCCCCGGCGCCCGCCCCGGCGCCCCCGCCCGTGCCGGCGCCCCCGCCCCCCCGGAGCACGACGCACGCCGCGCCCTCGTTGGGCGAGCAGAGCATCCACAGGTGCAGGGGCTCGCACACGACGCGCGAGCCGAGGACCGCGGCGGCGTCGACCGGGCTCCGGAACATGGCGTCGGGGTTGCCCACCCCGTTGGCGCGGTTCTTCACCACGACGGCGGCCAGATGCTCCTTCGTCACCCCCGACCCGGCCATGAGGCGCTGGGCGCGCAGGGCGAAGTAGGCGGGGGTGGCCGCGAAACCCGCCTCCTCCTGCCAGGGCTCGAAGAACGACGAGCGGATGATCCCCTTGGGCATCTTCTCGACGCCGAAGACGACCACCGTGTCGTACTGGCCGGCCTCGATGGCCGAGGCGCCCAGCATGAGCGCGGCGGCGCCGCTGGCGCAGCCGGCCTCCACGTCGACGATCGGCGTGCCGGTCATCCCCAGCGCGCCGAGGACCTTGTGCCCGCTGGCCACGCCGCCGTAGGCGGTGGCGCAGAACGCGGCCTGGAACCCGCCCCGCCCCACCCCGGCCTCGTCCAGGGCGCGGCGCACCGCCACCACGCCCATGTCGGTGGCGGACACCCCTTCGAAGCGCCCGAAGGGATGCATACCCACGCCGGCGATCGTGACGTCGGTCATGGCGCAGGCGCGAAGGCGAAGGTGGTCACCGTCCGGCCCTCGTCGTCGGTGTGGAGGGGCACGATCCGAAGGTCCATGGGCTGTCCCGCCTCGAGCGCGGCCGGGTCCGCCACCGTGAGGCGCGCCAGGACCCGGATGCCCTCGGGCAGCTCGACGACGCCGAACCCGTAGGGAACGTCGCCCCGGTACCCGGGCGGGGGCGCGGTCACCGCCGTCCACGCCCACAGCACGCCCCGCGAGGAGAGGGCGGTCTCGCGGACGTCGTCGGACGAGCAGTAGGGGCACTGCGGCTTGGCGGGGAAGAGGTGCGAGCCGCACACCGCGCACCGTGCCCCCACCAGGTGGGGCGCCTCGCCCTCGGTGAAGAGGCCGGGTGCCACCGGGACCGTCCCGGGCGCCCCGTCGGGTGTCGTCGCCGGTGCGCTCACGGTGCGCTCACGGCTCACGCCGGCTCGAACAGCGCGATGCCGGCGTCCTCGGACACCGGCTCGAACCGCGCGCGCACGGCCATGCCGATGTGCACCCGGTCGGGGTCGCACTCGACCAGGTTGGTCATGACCCGCGGCCCTTCCTCCAGGTCCACGAGGGCCACCACGTAGGGCAGCCAGGTGCGGAAGGGGCGCTGGTGCTGCTGGCGGATCACCGTGAAGCTGTAGATCGTGCCGCGTCCCGACGCCTCGACCCAGCGGACCTCGCTGCGACAACGCAGGCACCGGTCACGGGCGTAGAGCTGGGTGTTGCCACACGTGTCGCAGCGCTGCACCACGAGACGCCCTTCGAGCGCGGCCCCGTAGTAGGGCGCCGAGTCCGGGTCGAGCACGGGCGCGGGCCGCGGCTTGGGCGGCCGGTCGTCGACCGGCGGCGCCGCGGCGGGATCGGTGTGCCCGCTCACGGGACCTCCCTGCCGAGGACGAGGGTCGCGCCGGTGGACAGCACGCCGCCGGTGCCGTGGGCCACGGCGACGCGCGCCTCGGGCACCTGCATGCGCCCGCACTCGCCGCGCAGCTGGCGCACGGCCTCGACGATGAGGAACATGCCGCGCATGCCCGGGTGGCACGACGACAGCCCGCCGCCGTCGGTGTTCGTCGGCAGCCGGCCCCCGAGACCGAGGCCACCGTCCTCCACGAAGGCGCCGCCCTCGCCCTTGGCGCAGAAGCCGAGGTCCTCGACCGTCAGGACCACGGTGATCGTGAACGAGTCGTAGATCTGGGCGACGTCCACGTCGGCGGGCGTGACGCCGGCCCGGGCGAAGGCCCGCGGGCCGCTCAGGGCGGCGGCGGTCGTCGTGAGCGGGCCCATGGCGGAGAGGTTCAGGTGATGCGTCGACGCGTGCGACGCACCGAGGACGTACACGGGTGGGCGGCGGAGGTCCCGGGCGCGCTCCTCGGTGGTGACGATGCACGCGCCGCCGCCGTCGGAGATCACGCAGCAGTCCAGCTTGTGCAGCGGGTCGGCCACCAGGCGCGACCCGAGCACGTCGTCCACGGTGATGGGGTCGCGGTACTGCGCCTGGGGGTTGTGGCCGGCGTGCTCCCGCATGGTCACGGCCACCGCGGCGAGCTGCTCGGGCGTCGTGCCGAACTCGTGCATGTGCCGGCGGGCCGCCATGGCGTAGTTCCCGACGAGCGTGTTGCCCCACAGCGCGTCGTGGACGGCCGGTCCCGGCATGATCCCGCCCCCGCCGCCCCCGCCGGTCCCGAGGCGCCGCCCCATCTGCGACAGCTGGATGCTGCCGTAGGTGACGAGTACGACCTCGGCCGCGCCGGCCTCGACCGCGTGCGCCGCGTGCTCCACGAGGACCTCGAAGGACGAGCCGCCCGTGTTGGTCTCGTCGAGGTACGTCGGCTGCAGGCCGAGGTACTCGGCCACGCCCACCGCGTACATGGGGAAGAAGCCGGCGGTGGCCAACCCGTCGACGTCCGCCAGCGTGAGCCCGGCGTCGGCCAGCGCCCGGTCCGCCGCCTGGCCGTGCACCGCGTGCTCGGAGTGCTCGGGCAGGTACGGGTAGTCGGAGGTGGCGGCCCCCGCGATCACCGCGCGCCGGCCCGGGGCCGTCATCGGGGCTCCTGCACGGGCCGAAAGCGCGGCAGCGCGAGCTCCGGTCCCATGTCCTCCCACGCCACGGTCACCGGCATGCCGATACGGACCTCCTCCGGAGCCACGTCGACCAGGTTCGTCACCAGGCGCGCCCCGCCGGCCCCGTCGAGGTCGACGGCGGCGACGACATAGGGCACGCGGTCGCCGAGGGACGGGATGAACGCCTGGTGCACGACCGTGAAGGTGTACACCGTCCCGGTGCCGGGCAGCACGGCCAGCTCGGCGTCGGCCGACCGGCATCGAGGGCAGACCGGACCGGGCGGGTGCCTGGTGGCCCCACAGGCCAGGCACCGCTGCACCACGAGGCGGTGGTCGGCGGCGGCCTGCCACCAGCCGGCCGTCTCGGCGCTGGCGGCGGGCATGGGCATCTCGTCGGGGAACCAGCGCGCCGTCATGCGCGCCCCAGCACCAGCGCGCTGGTGGGCACGCCCGCGGCGCTCGTGACCAGGCAGGTCTCGGCCCCCTCCACCTGGCAGGTCGACTGGCCGCGCAGCTGGCGCACGCCTTCGACCACGTGGTTCAGGCCGTGGATGTAGGCCTCGGAGAGGCTCCCGCCGTGGGTGTTCGTGGGTACCGAGCCGTCGGGCCACGCCAGCGCGCCCGAGGCGGCGAACGGGCCGCCCTCGCCTCGCCCGCAGAAGCCGAAGTCCTCTAGGGAGAGCAGGACGAGCCCGGTGAAGTGGTCGTAGACCTGGGCCACGTCGACGTCATGCGGTCCGATGCCGGCGCGTCCCCACAGGCGCGCCGCCACCGTGCGGGCCCCGGCGCTGGTGTAGTCGTCGTCGTCCATGTTCACGTTGCAGAACTGGCCGTGGCCGTAGCCGCGGACGGTGCCCTGGGCGCCGGCGAGGACGGCCACCGCCCGCTGGCGCAGGTCGGCGGCCTGCTCCTCGCTGGTGACGACGACCGCGCACGCCCCGTCGTTCTCGAGGCAGCAGTCGAAGAGCCGGAATGGCTCGGCCACCATGCGCGACGCCAGGTAGTCGTCCATGGTCATGGGGCGGCTCCCCATGACGGCGCGGGGGTTGCGGGCCGCGTGGGCGCGGGTCGTGACGGCCACGTGGCCCATGTGCTCGGCGGTGGTGCCGTAGCGGTGCATGTGGCGCTGCATGACCATGGCGTAGGCGATGGGCGGGCCGAACACTCCGAAGGGCAGCGTGAAGGCCAGATGCGTGTCGATCAGCCCCTTCGACCGGCGCACGCCGGGCAGGCGCGTCGGGCGCGCTCTGCGCTCGTTGCCCGGCCCGCGCCCGAAACGGCGGAACTGGCCCTGGCACAGCGACCGGTAGACGACCACGACGTCCGCCTGCCCGGCCTCGACGGCCATGGCCGCGTCGGTCACCGCGGCGGACGCGCCCCCGCCCCCCGGCAGCCACGACATGGTGGTGTAGCGCAGCTCGTCGATGCCGAGGTCGGCGGCGACGAAGGTGGACTCGTTGCGGTCGCCGGCGAACGAGCACAGGCCGTCCACCGCGGAGACGTCGATGCCGGCGTCGGACAGCGCGGCCAGGATGGCCTCGATGGCCAGGGAGTACTCGCTGGCGTCGTCGATGCCGCCCCACCTGGCGTAGCGGGTCTCGCCGACGCCGACGATGCAGGCCCGGCGCGACGGGCTCACGGCGCCAGCCATTCGGCGCGCACCTCGTCGGTGTGCTCGCCCAGGTTCGGGGGGCGGCGGTCCATCACCCAGGGGGAGGCGGGGGCGAGGAAGGGCGCGCCGGGATACGGCGCACGCCGGCCGTGCTCGGGGTGCTCGAGCTCGACGAAGTGGCCCCGGGCCCGCAAGTGGCGGTCGGCCAGGACCTCGTCGGGGGACCGGATCACGCCCCAGGGCAGGCCCGCCTGCTGGCCGAGGCGGTAGAGCGCCTCGCCGTCGTGCTTCTCGGCCAGGCGCTTGAGCGCCCGCCACACCTCCCGGTAGTTGGCCGCTCGATGGGCGGGGTCGGCGAACTCGGGATCGGAAAGGGGACCGGCCACGCCGTCGCGCTCGAGCATCTCGAGCATGTTGGCGAACACGTGCGGGCCGAGGAAGTCGGGGTTGAGGGCGGCCACCTCGCGGCCGTCCGAGCCGGTCAACGTCGGGTGCGGCCCTCGTCGGTGGACGAAACCCGAGCAGAGGTAGGTCATGAGGTGCCACTCGGTCATCGACGCCGAGCACTCGTGGGCCGACACGTCGATGAACTGTCCCCGGGCCCCGTCGCCCCCGGGCCCGCCTCCCTCCACGCGCTCCCCGCGCCAGCACAGCGCGGCGAGCACGGCGATGGCCGCGTAGGTCGCGGCCGTGCGCCACGCCTGGTCCCCGAGACAGGCGAGCGGCGGCGTGTCGTAGCCCTCGGGCCCGGACGCGTACCCGCAGGCCGCCATGGAGCCGCCGAGGGCCATGAGGATCAGGTCGTCGGCCAGGTAGTCGGCCCAGGGGCCGCTCTGGCCGAAGGGGGTGAGGGCGCAGACGACGATCCCGGGCCGGCGTGCCGCGAGCGCGTCGTAGTCCAGCCCGGCCGCCGCCGCCCGGGCGGGGCCGAAGGTGTGGACGACGACGTCGGCGGCCCCGCACAGCCCTTGCGCGTCGGCGTCGTGGGGAACCACCACGGAGCGCTTGCCCACGTTGTCGGCCCAGAAGGCGAGGCTGCGGTCGGGGCCGGGCTCGTCGTCGAGGAAGGGACCGGCGTGCCGTGACGGAGAGCCCTCGGGCGGCTCGACGCGCACGACGTCCGCCCCGAGGCCCGCCAGCATGCGGCCGCAGTACTCCACGGACTCGTCCCCCATCTCGAGGACGCGCACCCCCTGGAGCGGGGCGGTCACGAGAGCACGCCTCGCGCCGCCAGCGCTGCCACGTCCCCGGCGCCCATGCCCAGCCACTCGGCGAGCACGCGCTCGTTGTCCTCCCCCAGCAGCGGCGGGCCGCGCCGGGCGCGGCCGCCCGTGTGCGGCGGCGTGGCCGACATGTGCACGGGCACGCCTTCGAGGGGCATAGCCGGGACCTCGGCATTGCCGAGCATCGTGAAGTGGCCGCGGGCCGCGAGCTGCGGGTCGCGCTCGAGGCGGTCCGCGGCGTCCTGGACGGCGCCGGCGGGGACGCCCGCCGCCTGGAGCAGGTCCATGACCTCGTAGCGGTCGCGCGCCGATGTCCACTCCTCCAGCCGGGCGTCGAGCGCGTCCGCGTGCTCGAGGCGGCTCGCCACGGTGGCGAAGCGCGGGTCCTGGGCCCACCCGGGGGAGCCGACGGCGCGTACGAGCGACGCCCACTGGCCCTCGGTGCGACAGGAGATGGCGACCCACTTGTCCTCACCCAGCGCCCGGTAGGCGCCGCCCGGCGCGCTCGGGGGATGGTGGCGGCGGTTGCCCGTGGGGAAGCCCGGGCGCCGGCTCGGCCGGCCGTTGAGGACGGCGTCGAGCAGCAGCGCACCCGACAGCGCCGTGGCCGGCTCGAGCTGCGACACGTCGATGTGCTGGCCCTCGCCGGTCCGGCGCCGGTGCAGGACCCCCGCCAGGACGGCCACGGCGCCCAGGTAGCCGCCGACGTGGTCGAGGTACGAGAAGGACCAGCCCGCCGGCGGGCGCCCCGGCAGCCCCACGAGGAAGGTGAGACCGGTCAGGGCCTGGGCCGTGGGGCCCATGGTGACGTGCGCGGTGTCGGGCCCCGAGTGCCCGAAGCCGCACATCGACACGTAGACGATGTCGTCGCGGATCTCGCGCATGGTCTCGTAGGACAGGCCCCAGCGCGCCAAGGTGCCCGCGGCGAAGGACTCGGTGACCACGTCCGCGCGCGCCACCAGGTCCTTGAGCAGGGCCAGGCCCTCGGGATGGCGGGCGTCGACGGTGATCGAGCGCTTGCCGCCGGTGTTGTACTTGTAGAAGATCCCGCCCCGGTTGGCGCTGGAGGCGCTGGCGGCGTTGACCAGCGTGGCGGCGCCGAAGCCCTCGCCGCGCTCGCCGGGCTCGGGGACGTAGGGGGGCATGACCCGGACCGGGTCGGGCCGGGTGGTCGACTCGACCCGGACCACGTCGGCCCCGAGGCACCCGCAGATCAAGGTGGCCTGGGCGCCGAAGCCCAGGCGGGTGAAGTCGAGGATGCGCAGGCCCTCCAGGGCCATGTGGGCGCTCCCCTCGGGCCCGCCGCCGCCCGCGCCCGCCGGTCCGGGCCCCTGTCCGCTCACGCGGCCCGACGATAGTGTGTTCTCCGACACGCGTGTCAGGGAACGTGCGAACTCAGGAGGCGCCAGTGCGGCTCGAGGACCTGGTCTTGGTGAGCGTCGACGACCACGTGGTCGAGCCGCCCGACATGTTCGAGGGCCGGCTCCCGGCGCGCTTCGCGGACGAGGCACCGCGGGTCGACCGGCGTGACGACGGCACCGAGGTGTGGCGGTTCGCCGGGCGGGAGGCGACCAACATCGGGCTCAACGCGGTGTCGGGCCGGCCGGTGGAGGAGTACGGCGTCGAGCCGACCTCCTTCGCCGAGATCCGCTCCGGCTGCTACGACGTGCACGACCGGGTACGGGACATGGACGCCAACGGCGTGATCGCCTCGATGTGCTTCCCGTCGTTCCCGAACCTGTGCGGGCAGTTCTTCGCCAAGGTGTCCGACCGGGATCTCGCCCTGGCCGTGCTCCAGGCCTACAACGACTGGCACGTCGAGTCGTGGTGCGGGTCCCACCCGGGCCGCTTCATCCCCCTGGCGCTGCCGCCGCTGTGGGACCCCGAGGCCATGGCGGCCGAGGTCCGGCGGGTGGCGGCCAAGGGATGTCACGCCGTGTCGTTCTCGGAGAACCCGGCCAAGCTCAAGCTGCCCAGCCTCCACTCCGAGCACTGGGACCCGTTCTGGCGGGCGTGCCAGGACGAGGGGACCCTCGTGTGCCTGCACATCGGGTCGTCGTCGAGCCTGGCCATCACCGCGGTCGACGCGCCCATCGACGTGCTCCTGGGGCTCCAGCCGGTCAACATCATCCAGGCCGCCGCCGACCTCTTGTTCTCCAGGGTCCTGCGCGAGTTCCCCCGCCTGCGGTTCTCGCTCTCCGAGGGCGGCATCGGGTGGATCCCCTACTTCCTCGAGCGCATGGACTGGACCTACACGCGCCACCACGTGTGGACGGGGGCCGACTTCGGCGGCCGCCTTCCCAGCGAGGTCTTCCGCGAGCGCGTCGTCACCTGTTTCATCGACGACGCCGCCGGCCTGGCCCAGCGCTACGAGGTGGGGATCGACTCGATCTGCTGGGAGGCCGACTACCCCCACAGCGACTCGACCTGGCCGCGCTCGCCCGAGTACCTGTGGAAGTCGATCGAAGGACTGCCCGAGGACGACATCGAGAAGATCACGCACACGAACGCCATGCGCCACTTCCGCTTCGACCCCTTCGCGCACCGGCCCAGGGAGCAGTGCACGGTGGGCGCGCTGCGCGCCCAGGCGAGCGACGTCGACGTCATCGCCACCTCGTACTCGACGCTCGCCGCACGAGCCGGCAAGCGAGGCACCCGGGTGGCGGACCTCGTCGGCCAGGCCGCACCCGGCACACGTGTCGCGGGCTCGGCCCCGTCCTCGCCGGCCGCACCGTCGCCGGCACAGGGCTGATCGACATGGCCGGGGGCGAGCTGGTCATCCGGGGTGGCACCGTGGTCGACGGCACCGGGGCGCCGGGCCGGCAGGCCGACGTGGCGGTGCGTGACGGGCACATCGTGGAGATCGGCCCGGAGGTGGCGGGCAACGGGGGAGGCAGGCGCGTGCTCGACGCGAGTGGCCTCGTGGTGGCGCCCGGCTTCGTCGACATCCACACCCACTACGACGCCCAGGTCTTCTGGGACCCGTGGCTCACGCCCTCCTCGTACCACGGGGTCACCTCGGTGGTCGCCGGCAACTGCGGCTTCTCGATCGCGCCGGTGCGGCCCGAGGGCGTGGAGCTCCTCGCCCGCACGCTCCAGCACGTGGAGGACATGAGCTTCGACACGCTGGCCAGCGGCGTGCCCTGGGACTCGTTCGAGACGTTCCCGCAGTACCTCGACGCGGTGGAGGCGCGCGGCGTGGCCCTGAACTACGGGTGCTACATCGGGCACACGGCCCTGCGGATGTACGTCATGGGCGACGACGCCTACGAGCGCCCGGCGACCGACGCCGAGCTCGGGGCGATGCAGGCGGTGGTGGCGGAGGCCATGGCCGCCGGGGCGATGGGGTTCGCCACCAGCGCGTCGCCCACCCACAACGGCCAGGGCGGGCGGCCCGTGCCCTCGCGCGTCGCCGGGGTCGACGAGCTGCGCGCCCTGCTCGGGCCCCTCCACGACCAGCACAAGGGCGTCGTCGCCCTCCTGCCCGGCGGGGTGCTCAGCGACGACGAGGTGTGCGAGCTGCAGCAGGCGGCGGGCCGCCCCGTCACGTGGACCGCGCTGCTCACGGTCAAGGGCTTCCCGTACCACGAGAAGGTGGTGGCCAAGAACGACGACGCCCGTCGCCGGGGCATCGAGGTCTGGCCCCAGGTGTCGTGCCGGCCCCTGGTGTTCCAGATGAACCTGGCCGAGCCCTTCACGCTCAACGCCCGCGAGGCCTTCGCCAAGCTGATGGCCGCCAGCCACGAGGAGCGGGTGGCCGCCTACCGGGACCCGGCCTGGCGCGCTGCCACGTGGGAGGAGCTCAACAGCGGCGGCGTCCTGCCCGTGAACTGGCGCGCCCTGTCGGTGGCCGAGAGCGACGCCCGCCCCGACCTGGTCGGCCGGGGGGTGGTGGAGCTCGCCGAGGAGCAGGGCTGCACACCGCTCGACGTCCTCCTCGACGTGTCGCTGGCCGACGACCTCACGACCCGCTTCTGGTCGGTGGTGGCCAACGACGACCCCGAGGGGATCGCCTGGCTGCTGCCGCGCGACAACGTCCTGCTCGGCCTGGCCGACTCCGGCGCGCACGTGTCCCAGCTGTGCGACGCCTGCTTCGCCACCGACCTGCTCGGCAACTGGGTGCGCGAGCGGGATGTCATGTCGATGGAGCGCGCCGTGCACAAGCTGACCGGCGAGCCCGCCGCCGTCTACGGGCTCGCCGACCGGGGCACCCTGGAGGTGGGCAAGGCCGCCGACATCTGCGCCTTCGACCCCGCCACGGTGGCGCCGGGGCCCCTGCGCCGAGTGCGCGACTTCCCCGCCGACGGGGAGCGGCTGGTGGCCGATCAGCCCGTCGGGATGGTGCACACCGTGGTCAACGGCGTGCCCATCCGCGTGGACGAGCGCCCGGAGACAGCCGGTCTCGACGCGCGTCCGGGCGCCGTGCTGCGCAGCTGAGCCGGCGGGCTCGCGTGGCGCACCGTCACGCGCACAACGTGAGCGCTCGGGGCGCGCGCAGTCGAGTGTGCACGTGAAACCATCTCTTCACAACCGGGACACGGCCGGGAAACACGGGGACCCTACGATGGGCGCCGACAATCGGCCAGCGGCACCGAGGACGGGGTGACGGAGAACGAGGCGAGCGGGGTCAAGCGCGTCGTCCTGCTGACCCTGGGCTGGGTGGAGCTGCCCAAGTCGTGCTCGGTTGCCGGGGCGCCGGCAGGCGAGCGCCTGCGCGAACCGGTCCCGGCCGTGCTGGTCGAGACCGACGGGGGGTGGGTCCTGCTGGACACGGGCTACAACCCGTCGTTGATCCGCGATCCGGAGCTGCGCCGTCGCTTCCACGACCGGTTCCAGGGCGTCGTGCCGATGCTTCCTCCCGGGGGTGACCCCCTCCTCGAGGCGCTGGAGCGCCAGGGGGTCGAGGTCGACGAGATCTCCACGGTGGTCGTCAGCCACCTGCACAACGACCATGCGGGCGGGCTGCGTCATTTCGCGGGCCGCGTGCCCGTGCACATCCAACGCGACGAGCTCGCCTTCGGGCTCGGGGACACCGCGGAGTCGCACGGCATCTTCCGCATCGACTTCGACGACCCGGCCATCGACTGGCGCCTGGCCGACGGCGACCGGGACGTCGCACCCGGCATCCGCGTCGTGAAGACGGCCGGGCACACCCCGGGCCATCAGAGTGTCGTCGTCCGCTACGACCGGGCGCTCGGGGGCGGTGGCTTCGTCTTCGCCTTCGACGCCGCCGACCTGGTCGAGAACATCCAGCAGGAACGACCCATCGGCGAGGTCGTCGGGTGCGACCCGGCGGAGTCGGTCGAGCACATCCGGCGGCTCAAGGCGCTCGCCGCCGCGGAGCGGCTCAGGCTGGTGCCGGGGCACGACCCCGACGTCTGGCCGCGCCTGACGAAGGACCTGAGCGTCGTCGGCGGCATCCCGCAGGAAGCCTGACCTCGACCCCTCCTATGCTCGGGCCGTCGGGTCCGCCCGGAGGCGAGCCGAGGGGAGGAGGGTCCGGCGCATTCGGACGGAGGACGAGCGGTGACCGCGTTGCCAGGACGGATCGCCTTGATCACCGGCGCCGCCGCCGGGATCGGCCGCCTGCTGGCGTCCGAGCTGGCGCGACGCGGTGCCACGCCGGTCCTCTGGGACCTCGACGGCGACCGGCTCGCCGCCGCGCTCGACGTGGTCCGAGCCGTCGGTGGGGGCGCACCGAGCGGCTACGTCTGCGACGTCGGCGATCGAGACGCCGTGTACGAGGCGGCGGCACGCGTGCGCTCGGAGGTGGGCGACCCCGACGTGGTCGTCAACAACGCCGGCGTGGTGAGCGGGGCCCGGCTCCTCGACCTGCCGGACGAGCAGATCCGCCGCACGTTCGAGGTCAACGTCCTGGCGCACTACTGGGTCACGAAGGCCTTCCTGCCGGCGATGGTCGAGCGCAACCGGGGCCACATCGTGACCGTGGCGTCGGCAGCCGGCCTGGTCGGGGTGGCCCGCCAGACCGACTACTCGGCGAGCAAGCACGCGGTGGTGGGCTTCGACGAGTCCCTGCGCGCCGAGCTGCGCCAGGTGGCCCCCGGTGTGATGACGACGGTGGTCTGCCCGTACTACGTCGACACCGGCATGTTCGAAGGGGTGCGCACCCGGGTCCCGTTCCTCCTGCCGATCCTGCAGCCGGCCGACGTGGCCAGGAAGATCGCCGACGCCGTGGAGCGAGATCGCCGGTCCGTCGTCCTGCCGCCGGCGGTCCGTCTCGTCCCGATCCTCCGTGTCCTGCCGCCCAGGGCGTTCGACTGGGTGATGGACCTCCTCGGCGTCAACGTCTCGATGGATCAATTCACCGGTCATGGCGGCGCCGGCGCGCCACCCTGATCGCCCATCCGGCCGGGCGCCGGCGCCGGCGGAAAAAAATAAATTCGGCCTCAGTTGGCGCTGCCGACGGGGGTCTCGATGAACCCTGCCGCCCAGGTGGCGACGTCGCTCTCGGGGACGCGGCGCCCCTGCCGGAGTCGCTCGCGCCAGTAGCTCGGGTCGTAGGTGGCGGGTGCGGTGGTGGCGATGAACTCGCGCACGAGCGCCACGAAGCGCGCCGGGTCCTGGTGATGGGGGAAGTGGCCGGCGTCGGCGAAGAGCTCCAGCCGGCTCCCGGCGAGGGCCCGGTGGGCCAGCCGGGCGTGGCCGGGCGGGATGATGGCGTCGTGCTCGCCCCACAGGACCAGGGTGGGGATGCCGTCGGCGAGGTAGGCGCGATCGAGCATGGTGATGGCCTGGCCACGCCAGTCGACCCCGGAGCGGAGCGTCCGGAGGATGGCGTGGCGCGACTGCGCGTCGGGCAGGGAGTCGAAGACGCGCAGCACCTCCTCGACGTCATGCCCGAGGGGCGTGCCCAGCCGGCGCAGCACCTCGCCGGCCACCCGGCTGGCCAGCCGGGCCGGGGGAAGGCCCAGGAACGGCATGAGCAGCCCGATCCCGGGGACGGCGGCCAGGCGCAGCAAGGGGCTCACGCTGCGCCCCACGCCGCCGCTGCCCACCAGGACCAGGCGCTCGCATCGTTCGGGGAACTGGTAGGCGAATTGCGCGGCCACGCCCCCGCCCAGCGAATGGCCCACCACGGTGACCCGGTCGACGTCGAGCACGCCGAGCAGGTCCCGCATGCCGTTGGCGTAGGCGGCCACGGAGTAGTCGGCCCGGGGCTTGTCGGAGTGGCCGTGGCCGAGGAGGTCGGGGGCGATGACGAGATGGTCCTCGGCGAGCCGATCGATGACGGGCCGCCAGGTCTCGGAGCTGTCGCCGATGCCGTGGATCAGCAGGAGCGCCGGCCCCTCGCCGCCGACGAGGTAGGCCCGCCGGTAGCCGTGGATGGTGCGCAGCGCCCGTGCGGTGCGAGCGACAGGCGCGGGGCGTGCCGCACGCGTCCGGGGCCGCCCGCCCGATGCCACGTGGGCACCGCGGGCGCGCCGGGTCGTGTCCGTGCTCACGTCGTCGTCCTGCCCACGCGCACGTCACCCTTGTAGCGCCCGGAGGTGTCGGCACCGTGAACTGCGGATGAACGCGCTGTTTCTCGGCCCGGGCCCTGGCGGCCGGGAGGGCGCCGACCCCCGCTGTTCGCGGTCCGGAAACGAGCCCGAAACACTCGGGTGGGAGTCTTCGGGCCATGGGGGACATCCTCGACGGCTACGGACCGGTGCGGGGACCGGGCGCGGGGGCGTACGACGAGGTCGTGGACGGCGCCGGGACCCTGCGCGCCCCGTACGAAGAGGTCGCCGCGGCCGTGTCCGCCATGAGCGCGGGAGAGGTCTCCGCCCGCGCCGAGCGCCTGGCCAGGGCCTTTCGCCACCAGGGGGTGACGTTCGACCTCGACGGCGAGGAGCGCCCCTTCCCCCTCGACGTCATGCCCCGGGTGTTCAGCGCGCGGGAGTGGAGCCTGGTCGAGGCCGGGGTGGCCCAGCGCGTCCGCGCCCTCGAGGCCTTCCTCGACGACGTCTACGGCCCGGGGCGCATCCTCGACGCCGGCGTCGTTCCGAGGCAGGTGGTCACGGGGTCACCGAACTTCCTGCGCGCCGCCCACGGGATCCGGCCGGTGAACGGGGTCCGGGTGCACGTGGCCGGGATCGACATCGTGCGGGACGAGGCCGGGGAGTTCCGGGTGCTCGAGGACAACATCCGGTGCCCGTCGGGCGTGAGCTACGTCCTCGCCAACCGCCAGGCCATGGCGCGGGTCATCCCCGAGATCTTCTCCGGCCGGCCGATCCGCCCCGTGGCCGACTACCCGGCCCGCCTGATCGGGGCCCTGCGCGCCGCCGCCCCCGCCGGTGTCGGAGACCCGACGGTCGTCGTGCTCACGCCGGGGGTCTTCAACTCCGCCTTCTACGAGCACGCGCTCCTGGCGCGGCTGATGGGGGTCGAGCTCGTCGAGGGGCGCGACCTGGTGTGCCGCGGGACCGAGGTCTTCCTCCGCACGACCGAGGGCGAGACGCGGGTGCACGTCATCTACCGGCGCGTGGACGACGACTTCCTCGATCCGCTGCACTTCCGGCCCGACTCCGTGGTGGGCTGTCCAGGGCTGCTCAACGCGGTACGCGCCGGAGGCGTGGCCCTGGCCAACGCCGCGGGCAACGGCATCGCCGACGACAAGCTCGTCTACTGCTGGGTGCCGGACATGATCCGCTTCTACCTGGACGAGGAGCCCGTCCTCCAGAACGTCGAGACGTTCCGGCTGGTCGACGGGGACGAGCGGGCCGAGGCGCTGCGCCGGCGCGCCGAGCTGGTGTTCAAGCCCGTCGACAGCTCCGGCGGCAAGGGGATCGTCCTGGGCCCGTTCGCCACGCGCGAGGACCTCGCCGAGGTCGCCGCGGCGGTCGAGCGTGACCCGAGGGCGTGGGTGGCCCAGCGCCTGATCTCCTTGTCGACGTCGCCGACGTGGGTGGGCGAGGAGCTGGTGCCGCGCCACATCGACCTGCGGCCCTTTGCCGTGCACGACGGGACCGACGTGTGGGTCCTGCCCGGCGGGTTGACCCGGGTGGCGCTCGACGAAGGCGGTCTGGTGGTGAATTCGAGCCAGGGTGGGGGGTCCAAGGACACCTGGGTGGTGGGCGGCGCGGGCGCCGGGCACGGGGCGGACCCCGAGGTGGCGACGAGCGGGCGCCTCGGCGCGCCATGGCCCGCGGGGACGGGCCCGCCGGGCCGGACGCGACCCGGCGGGGGCGGCTGGCCGCACGCGGGCACCAGGATCGGCGCGGGGACGGCGGTCGATCCCGGCCCCATCGGCATGGAGGGCCAGCAGCAGTGACGGCCGGCAGCGGTGCGCGCCCCGCAGCGCCGAGCACGCGGTCACGGTGACCACGGCGCTGCTGAGCCGGGTGGCGGAGTCGATCTTCTGGATCGGCCGCTACGTCGAGCGCGCCGAGGGCACGGCGCGCATCCTCGACGTCGTCGTCCACCACACCCTGGAGGAACGCGGGGCGGCGTCCGCCGGCGCGGCCGGCCGCCTGCTGGCGGTGATGGGCTTGCCCGCGCCCGACGGGCCGCCAGACCTGTGGGAGGTCACCGAGTCGCTGGCCCACCAGCCGGCCAGCCGCTCGTCGATCGCCGGCGCCATCAACGGCGCCCGGGACAACGCCCGGGCGGTGCGCCACGTCCTGCCCGTGGAGGTCTGGGAGAAGATCAACGCGACCTGGGTCGACCTGCAGGCCGAGTGGGACCTGGCCCGCCGGGCCGGGCCCAGCACCTATCTCACCTACGTGAAGAACCAGATCGCGGCCATCGTCGGTTTCGCCGACACCACCATGAGCCGAGACGAGACCTGGCTCTTCTTCACCCTGGGCCGCTCCCTGGAGCGCACCGACGTCGTCGCCCGCCAGCTCGCCTCGCTCCCCCTGGAGGACCTGACCGAGACGGGGCTGGTCACACTCCTTCGGTCGTGCGGCGCGTACGAGCCGTACCTCCGCCTCACGCACGGCGTCGTCACCGTCGACGCCGTGGTCGACTTCCTCCTGCGCGACCGCCTGTTCCCGCGCTCGGCCTTTGCCTCCCTGGTGACCAGCGAGTCGTGTCTCGACCACATCGGGGGGACGCTGAGCGCGTGGGACGAGGCCCGTGGCCTCGTGGGCCTGGCGCGCGCCCAGCTCGAGTTCTCGGCGCCGGGTCTCCTGCTCCACGACCTCGACCTTCGCCTCGAGGGGCTGCAGATGACCTGCTCGGCGGCCAGTGACGCCGTGACGCGCCGGTACTTCACCCACGAGGGGCCCACGGAGTGGCACCGGCGGGTGTCGTGGTGAGCGCGATGAACCCGAGCGCTCGCCCCGACGCCGCCGCCCGCGCCGAGCGCGTGTGGCGGCTCGACATCGAGCACACCACCACCTATCGCTACTCGACCCATGTCCGGGCCTCGTTCAACGAGGTGCGGGCCATGCCCCAGAGCAGCCGCCGGCAGACGGCGCTCGAGACCTCGGTGACGACGATCCCGCCCGCGCCGCTCTTCCGCTATCGCGACTACTGGGGCACCCAGGTCCTGGCCTTCGACATCGCCGGCCCCCACGACCTGCTGCAGGTACGCTCCGGCGCGTTGGTCGAGACCCGGGCGCCGGCCGACCCGCCGCGCACGGGATGGCGCGAGGTGGACAGCGCCCGCGGGTGGCTCCCCGAGCTGTGCGCCCCGTCCCTCTACACGGCGTGGGACGACGGGCTCGGTGCCCAGGCCCGGCGTCTGCGGCGCGACGACCCGCTGGCCAGCGTCGAGGCGGTCGCCTCGTGGGTGCACGACACCATGACCTACGCGCCTGGGACCACCGGCGTGGGCACGACCGCCCTGGAGGCCTGGCGCGCCGGGCGCGGCGTGTGCCAGGACTATGCGCACCTGACGCTGGCCATGGTGCGCGCGCTGGGGATCCCGGCCCGCTACGTGTCGGGCTACCTGCACCCCCACGAGGACGCGCGGGTGGGGGACGCCGCCGCCGGCGAGAGCCACGCATGGGTCGAGGCATGGACGGGCGACTGGTGGGGGATCGACCCGACGAACGCCGTGCCGGCCGGGTTGCGCCACGTGGTGGTGGCCCAGGGACGGGACTACGCGGACGTGCCGCCGGTCAAGGGCATCTACGCAGGCACCGCCGAGGACGACCTGCGTGTCGACGTCCGCATCACCCGGGTCGCCTGACAACCTCCGGCGACCGTCGTACGCTGACGTCGGCGGTCCGGCGGGGGCCCGGCTCGCCGGTTCGGTCCGCGGGGGGTCAATGGGGACGACACCGGGGTCCCTGGCGCAGGCGTTCATCGCCGCGCTCGCCGATCCGACGCTCCTGGTCGACGTGGCTGGCACGGTGCACGAGGCCAACGACGCGGCGGCGCGCGCCTTTCGCTGCGCGGGCACCGCGCTGGTGGGCATGCGCGCCGACGCGCTGTTGCCGGGGCTCGCCCTCGCCGCCCCCGTCGAGGGTGCCGGAGCCGACCTCCGACCCGCGCCGGAGGCCGCCCCCGCCCCGACCCGCCTGACGGCGAGGCGCCCGGACGGCTCGTCCTTCGCGGCCGACGCCGCCGTCGGCCTCCTGCACCGGGGCCAGTCGCTGGTGGTGGTGCGCGACCTGGAGGCCCGCGCCACGGCGGAGCACCGGGCCGCGGAGCTCGCCGCCGCCGTGCAGGCGTCGACCGACGCCATCTACGTCCAGGGCACCGACGGCCTGGTCACGAGCTGGAACCGGGCGGCGGAGCGCACCTACGGCTACGGCGCGTCGGAGGCCGTCGGGCGGCCCGCCGCCTTCCTCATCCCCCCGCACCGGTCGGAGGACGTGGTCGTCTTCGAGCGTGTCATGCACGGCGAGCGCGTCGAGGGGTACGAGACCGAGCAGCGCCGGCGTGACGGCACCCTCGTCCCGGTCTGGCTGACCGTGCTGCCGGTCTACGACCTGAGCGGCCGGGTCGTGGGCGCGACCTACGCCGCGCGCGACGTCACCGAGCTCGAGCTGGCGCAGGCGACGCTGGCCGACGCCCAGGCCCGGCTGCGCCAGGGGGAAGCGTTGGCGCACGCCGGCGGTTGGGAATGGGACGTGCAGACCGACACGATGCAGTGGTCGGACGAGCTCTATCGCATCCACGGCGTGGACCCGCTGGACTTCGAGGGAACGCTGGACGCCCGTGTCGCCCTGGTGGCAGGCCCCGACGTGGCGAGGGTGCGGGAGGCCCTCGTCCAGGGGGCACGTCAGCGCTGGCCCATCGAGATCGAGTACGCCATCGTCCGCCCCGACGGCGGCGCGCGCCAGGTCCTCACCCGTGCCCAGCCCATCGAGGACGCCATGGGCGCCGTGACCGGGCTGCGCGGGGTGGACATCGACTTGACCGAGCGCCACGAGGTCGAGCACGCGTTGCAGATGGCGGTCGAGCGCGAGCGTGCCGCCGCCGAGGAGCTGCGGGCGGCCGACCGCCTGAAGGACGACTTCCTCTCGACCGTGTCCCACGAGCTGCGCACGCCGCTCACATCGATCGTGGGCTTCGCCGCCCTGCTCGAGTCGGGTGACGAGACGCTCGACGACGAGACCCGGGCGCACCTCGTGCACCGGATCGGGCGCAACGCGGTGCAGATGCACAACATGATCGAGGGCCTGCTCGACTTCACCCGCCTGCAGGCCGGCCGGGTCGAGCTCCGGGTGGCGCCGACCCCGCTCGCCGGGCACATCCGGTCGTGCGTCACGGGGATGGCGGCCGTCCTGGCGGACCATACGGTCGACGTGGCCGTCCCCGAGGAGGTCACGGTGGCCGCCGACGCGGCCGGCCTCGACCGGATCCTGACCAATCTGCTGTCGAACGCGGCCAAGTTCGGGCCGCCGGGCTCGACGATCGAGGTGCGGGCACGCCCCGTGCCGTCGCCACCCGCCTCGGAGGAGGGCCCGGCCATGCCCACCGGCGGCCCGGCCGCGCCCATGGGCGCCCCGGCCATGATCGAGGTGTCGGTGCGGGACCAGGGCCCTGGCGTGCCCAGCGAGCACCGCGAACGCGTCTTCGAACGGTTCTTCCAGCTCGCACCGTCCCACACCGGCAAGCGCGGCACGGGTGTGGGCCTGGCCGTGGTCCGCCAGTACGTGGAGCTCCTCGGGGGGCGGGTCTGGTGCGAGAGCGCGCCGGGCCGGGGGGCGACCTTCCTGTTCACGCTGCCGGCCGCGACCCCCTGACGGCCGGGCCGGCGCCCGGGCACAATGGCATCCAGGTGTGCCGGGTCGCCGCCGGCGGGGGAGGAGGGACGATGACGGTGCGGTTCGTGCGGTGGGTCGTGCTGGTGGCGCTGGCCTGGATCGTCGTCCACTCGATCCCGAGCGTGGCCCGCTACTTCAAGATGCGGGAGATGTGACGCCCCCGTCACCCTGCTCGCCATCGGGGCGCACCGCCCGTACGGCGCCCCGCACGCGGGCGATCACCTCCTCGACCGAGATGGGACGGTCCGCGTCGCCCTGGAGGCGCTGACCCACGTCGCGCAGCACGTGCCCGGCGTGCGACCGGAGCGCGGTCAGGAGGCCCTGGAACTCCTCGGAGCGCCACACGGCCTTGCACGAGTCGACCAGCTCGTCGAAGCCGTCGCTGCCCGCCTTGGCGCCGACGGCGTAGCCCACCGCGAATGCCATCAGGATCTCCACCTGCCCGTCCTCTCGCTCGCCGGTCCTACGACGCCTCGGCGTGCGCCTCGAGACGCAGCTCCACCCGCACGTCAGGATAGATCTTGAGCATCATCGTGGCGGGCGGCGGCAGGTCGAAGTCGCGGATGTCGAAGACGTGCTCTCCCGCGACCACGATGGTGTCCGCGCTGGGGAACTCCGCGCTGACCGAGCCGCTCACGGCACGCCGCACCCCGTGCATGGTCACGTCGCCGTCGAGCTGGAACCGGTTCGTGCCCGACACCCGGTCCACCTGGCGCAGCTCGAGCACGGCCACGGGGAAGCGACGTGCGTCGATGCGCCGTCGCAGCTCGGCGTCGTAGAGGGTGTTGCCCGACGCCAAGGTGCCCATGTCGACCTCGACGAGCGCACGGGGCCCGTCGGTGCTCACGACGCCCTGGGGGTCGATGTCGGCCTCGATCGTCCCCTGGATCTCGTTGGTGGCGAACGCGATGTGCCCGACGTTGGAGCGGGCGCGGACCACCACGGCGCTGGCGTCGCTCGCCACCTGGAACCTACGTCGCACGGTTGCTGCCATGCCTCGCGTCGCGCCTCGCTCGTCGCAGGCTCGCCGGTGGGACACGTGCGACACCCGACAGACGGCTTTCAGCCAACCGTAGTGCCGTGCTCCGGCGTCGTCCGTCAGGAAGGCTTCGCCCATGAATACCACACTGAGTGATCAAGCGTTCCCCCCTGGTGGAAACTGTGTTGACAGAGTATTGTCTTGCCAGCGGCGCTGTGTGGGGGCAGGCGTGCGTTGCGTAGCACAGCGGGGGGGTCCGCGGGGGTGACGAAGAAGATCCTCGTCGTCGAGGACGAGCCGGACATCCGTCTCCTTCTGCGGATGGTGCTCGAAGCGAACGGCTTCTCGGTGCTCGAGGCGGGCGACGGCAACCGCGCGCTGTCCATGCTCGCCGAGGAACGGCCCGATCTCGTCGTGCTCGACGTGATGCTGCCCGGCCTCGACGGCTGGGGGGTGCTCGGCGCGATGCAAGCCGGACGGCTCGCGCCCGACACCCCCGTCGTCATGCTCTCCGCCCTGTCCTCGGAGCAGGACCGGCTGCGGGCCTGGGAGGGCGGGGCGACCGACTACGTCGCCAAGCCCTTCACCCGCGAGCAGATCCTCCAGGCGATCGAAGGCGCGCTCGAGCCGATCCCGTCCGAGGAACGTCGCCGCCGGCGCGACGCGATGGTGGACTGGCTCAGGCGCGTGGGCGCCGAGCAAGAGCGGCGACGGCGGGAGCGGGTCGAGGTCCTCGCCCTGCGTCCGGAGGACCCGGTCGTGCAGCTCGCCGCCCTGGTGGAGTCCACAGACGACGCCGTGATCACGCTCACCCTCGGCGGTCAGGTCGCCAGTTGGAACCCCGCGGCGGAGCGCATCCTCGGGTGGAAGGCGGACGAGGCCATCGGCCGCGCGCTCGCCGAGCTGGTCGAGCCCGGTGGCGGCGAGCAGCTGCGAGAGCTGCAGCGGCGTGTCGAGCAGGGCGAACGCGTCCGTAGCGTGGCCAGCGCGTGGACCCGCAAGGACGGTGCCCGCGTCGACCTCGGCATCATCGCCGCGCCGGCGGTCGACCGCGCCGGCCAGGTGCACGCCGTCTCGATCACCGGCCGGGACCTGACGACCAGCCGCTGGGCCGAGACCACCTTCCGCAGCCTGCTCGAGGCCGCGCCCGACGCCATGGTCATCATCAACCAGGCCGGCCGGGTGCAATTCGCCAACGCACAGACCGAGCAGCTCTTCGGCTGGCGCGCGGACGACCTCATCGGCCGGCCCGTCGAGCTCCTCATCCCCGAGCGCTTCCGGGAACGCCATGGCGAACACCGCGCCGAGTACTTCGAACGGCCGCGGCTGCGACCCATGGGTCAGGGGCTCGAGCTCTTCGGGCGTCGGCGCGACGGCACCGAGTTCCCCGTCGAGATCAGCCTCAGCCCGGTGGAGACCTCCGACGGGATCCTCATCTCGGCGGCCATCCGTGACATCTCGGCGCGCAAGGCGCTCGAGCGGGCGCACGCGGAGGCCGAGGAGCGGTTCCGGCGTGCCTTCGAGAGCGCGCCGATCGGCATGGCCCTGCTGGACCTGAGTGGCCAGTGGATGCGCGTCAACCAGTCGCTGTGCCAGATCCTCGGCTTCGAGCAGGTCGACCTGCTGGCGCGTCCACCGGCGACCATCATCCCGCCCGCGCACCAGCCGCTGTGGCGCGCCGCGTTCGGACGGGTCACGGCGGGCCGACAGAGCGACTTCCGCCTGGAGCAGATCTGGCACGGCGCCACGGACGACGTCTGGGTCCACGTGCGGGGCGCGGCCGTGGTCGACGAGGCGGGCGCCCCGGCCTACGTGATCGTGCAGATCGAGGACGTCACCGCCCGCAAGCGCGCCGAGCAGGAGCTCGAGCGCACGCAGGCCGCGCTCATCCAGAGCGAGCGCCTGGCGGCCATCGGCGAGATGGCCTCGCGGGTGAGCCACGAGCTGCGCAACCCGCTGGCGGCGATCACCAACGCCCTGTACCTCCTGCGCGGCGACCTCGGCTCGCCCGTCGGTCCCGACATCGAGAGCCGGCTCGCCCTCATCGACCGGGAGACGGCCAAGGCGGCGGACATCTCCGAGGACCTGGTGGCCTTCGCCCGGCCCCGCTTCCCGATCCCGGTGCCCGTCGAGCTCGGCCCGCTCGTCGCCGAGGTGCTCGAGGTCAGCCCGCCCCCGCCGGGCGTCGACGTGCACGTCTCGGGCGGCGAGACCCTCGCCCTGGGCGACCGGGTGCAGCTCGCCGAGATGCTCACCAACCTGGTCACCAACGCCTATGACGCCATGGCCGACGGCGGCATGCTGCGGGTGGGCGCGGTGACCGAGCATTCCGGGACCGTGATCACCGTTGAGGACAGCGGGAGCGGGTTGGCCCACGACCTGACGTCGAAGGTCTTCGAGCCGTTCGTCACCACCAAGCAGCACGGCACGGGCCTCGGGTTGGCCATCGTGCGCCGCATCGTCGACACGCACGACGGCACGGTCACGATCATGAGCGAGCCCGACCGCGGGACCCGCGTGAGCGTGACCTTGCCCAACCCGCGCGGACGCAGCGTGTTCGTGGTGGACGACGAGAGCGGTGTGCGCACCACCATGGCCGACGTCCTGCGACGCGCCGGGTACTTCGTCACCGAGGCCGAGGACGGCGACGTGGCACTGCACCTGCTGTCGGGTTCGACGGCCGACGTCGTGGTGCTCGACATCGGCATGCCCGGGCGTGACGGCCTGGGCGTGCTCGCAGAGCTCCCGACGGGCCCGCCGGTGGTGGTGGTGACGGGCGAGGCGATGGACGAGGAGCCGCTGCGCCACGCCTACGGCGGCGTCGTGGCCGTGCTGCGCAAGCCCGTGGCACCCCCGGACCTGCTCCGGGCCGTGGCCAAGGCGATGTGCTCTCCGTGGCCGTCCGCGGATCCCATCCGCCCGGCGCGCTCCGCGCCGGCATGATGCAGGGGAAGCAACCTGCGGCGATTCGACGGGCCATCGATTGACGTGCCGCGTCATCGGCGAGCTCTGCGACGCGTCTCGCGCGCGGGCCGACACCGGGTGTTGACGGAGGGCCGTGTGCCGAGGTTTCCTGAACACTGCGCGCCCGGTGTGACGGGGGGGCGGCTCGGTCCAGGTCGATCGTGGACGGCAGGGGCGAGGTAATGGCCGTGGCGGGGGACGGGGGGGTGCCGACGCAGCGCGGCGGCGACGCCGACGCGCTGCCAGCCGACGCGCTGCCAGCCGACGCGCTGCCAGCCGACGCGCTGCCAGCCGACGTGCTGGCACAGGCCGTGCCGACCGACTGCACCGGGGACCACGCCGGCACCGACGACGTCCATGCCGGCACCGGCCGTCCGGTGCTGGCGGGCCCGGGGCGCCAGGTCCCCGCCCTGGCGAGGTTTTCGTCGCTTCGCTTCCAGCCCGTGGACGTCCACGGCACGCAGGACGCGTGGCTGGCCTCCGTCCTGCGGTCGCTCGACGTGGCCGTCATGTCGTCGTCGACCGACGGGCGCATCCGCAGCTGGAACACGGGCGCAGAAGCACTGCTCGGGTACGAGGCCGAGGAGGTGCTCGGCCGGCCGGCGACGGTGCTCGTCGCCCCCGAGGACCGGCTCGCCACGGCCGCGCTTCTGGCGCGGCTGTTCCGTGGTGAGCGGGTGGCGCCGTTCGAGACCCTCCGGGTGCGAAAAGACGGGGTCGCCATACGCGTCTCGATCCTCCTCGCCCCGGTGCGCGACCGCGTCGGACGAGTCGTCGGCGCCTGCGCGGTGATGCGCGAGGTGGGTGGCGGAGGATGGCTCCAGGCCGAGCTCGACGCGCTCACCAAGGACATGGACGTCGTGGTGGTCGTCCTCGACAGCGAGCTGCGGCCGATCTCCACCAGCGCCTCCATCGAGCGCGTCTTCGGATCGGCGCCCGACGACTGGCTGGCCGGCCGGGTCGTCCACGCCGTGCACCCCGACGACGCGACGCGCACGGCCGCCACCTTCGAGCAGTGGCTGGCGGCACCCGGCCTCTCCGGCGCGCCGGTCGAGTACCGGATCCGGCACCGCGACGGGTCGTGGCTCTGGGTGGAGTCCTTCGCCCACAACCTCCTCGACGACCCCGACGTCCAGGGGCTGGTCGTCACCACCTGGGACGTCACCGAGCGGCGGGAGGCGGCGCGCGACCGCGCCGTGGCGACCTCGCGCCTGACGGCCATGTTCGACCAGGCGGTGATCCCCCAGATCGTGCTCGGACTGGACCGGACCGTGCTCGAGGCCAACGCGGCGCTGTGCGCCATGATCGGGTACCGCGCCGAGGAGATGGTCGGGCGCCGGATCGACGAATTCGCGGTGACGGAGGACGCGGAGGTCCCCCGCGCGATGTGGGACGACCTGGTGGCCGGGCGAGTGCCGTCGATCGATTTCGAGCGTCGCTACCGTCGCAAGGACGGCTCGATCCTCGAGCTCTACACCCGCACGGCGTTGGTCCGGGACAACGAGGGGCGGCCGCTGTACGCGGCCGGGATCGGCACTGACCGCACCGAGCGCAACACGGCCCGCCGGGCGCTCGAACGCAGTGAGGCCCGGCGTCGGGCCCTGATCGAGAACAGCCGCGACCTGTTCGTCGTGCTCGACGCTTCGAGCATCGTGACCTACGTGTCACCGGGCGTCGGCTGCATGTTGGGCTACGAGCCGGACGAGCTGGTGGGCCGGCAGCCGACCTGGCTCGTGCATCCCGACGACCACGAGGCGCTCACCGACGAGTATGCCGCCGTGCTCGCCGCCGGGTCCGGGCGCCACCCCGAGACCTTCGTGTTCCGGGCGTGCACCGCGCAGGGGGCGTGGCGGCACCTCGAGGCCGTGGCCACCAACCTGATCGACGACCCTGCCGTGGGCGGCGTCCTGCTCAACGTGCGGGACGTGACCGAGCGCCAGCGTTCCCTGGAGGCCCTGACCGACAGCGAGGCCCGGTACCGCACCATCGTCGAGACGGCCCAAGAGGGCATCTGGATGGTCGACCCGTTCAACCGCATCACCTTCGCCAACGGCGCGCTGGCCCGGCTGCTGCGCTGCAGCCCCGACGAGCTGTTGGGGCGCAGCCCCGTCGAGTTCATGGGGCCCCAGTGGCGACGGCCGGTGTCCCCCGGCGGGGTTCGGCCCTTCACCTGCGTCCCGGGGGAGGAGATCCGCTTCCTGGCCTTCGACGGCACCGAGGTCTGGGCCACCGTCTCCACCAGCCCGCTGGTGGGCCCGGCGGGGGAGGTCACCGGCGGGCTGGCCATGATCTCGGACGTCACCGGCCGGCGCACCGCGGACATCCATCTCCGCCAGAGCGAGGAGCGGTTCCGCTCCCTGGTGCAGTACGCCTCCGACGTCGCCGTGATCGCCACGCCCGAGGGGACCGTCACCTACGCCACCCCGGGCGCGGAGCAGTTCCTCGGGTCGCACGAGACGCTCGAGGCCGGGTTCAACATCCTCGACCGCCTCCATCCCGACGACCTCGGGGCCGTGTCCGAGGTCCTGGCCGAGGTGCTGGGCGACCGCCGGCCCTTCGAGGAGCGCGTGCCCCGACTGGTCCGGTGCCGGGCGCGACACGTCGACGGCTCCTGGCACGTGGTCGAGGCCACGCTGTCGAACCTGCTCGACCTGCCCGCGGTGGGGGGCATCGTGGTCAACGTTCGCGACATCGACGAGGTCACCGCGGCCACCGTGCAGATGGAGGAGAGCCAGCGCCGCTTCGAGAGCCTGGTCAAGCACTCCACCGACGTGATCCTCGTGGTCGACCCCTTCGGCATGGTCACCTACGTCAGCCCGTCGCTCGAGCAGGTGCTCGGCTACCGTCCCGAGGACCTCCTCGGTCGCCGCACCCGCGACCTCGTCCACCCCGACGACGTCGGGTCCGTGGTCGATCTCATGGCCGGCCTGCGCCGCGCGTGCACGCTGCCGGCGAAGGCCGAGATCCGGGTGCGCGACCGCCAGGGGTCGTACCTGCGAGTCGAGGTGGTGGGCAACAACCTCCTCGACGACCCCGCGGTGGGCGGCATGGTCTTCAACGTCCGCGACGTGTCGGAGCGGGTCCGCAGCGAGCACGAGCTCCGGTCGCGGGCCGCGCAGCAAGCCGCCGTCGGCTGGCTCAGCCAGCGAGCCCTGGTCACCGTGGAGCTCCAGCCGCTGTTCGACGACGCCGTCAAGACGGTGGCCGAGGTGCTCGGCATCGAGATCGTGGGCGTGATGGAGGCCGACGGCGAGCGCGGCGACATCGTCGTCCGCTCGATGAGCGGGCTCCCCGAAGGGAGCCCGCTCATCGAGCGCAGCCGACCGGGATCGGGCGGGCTGGCGGAGTACACCCTGAAGGTCGAGGAGCCGGTGCTCGTGGAGTCCCTGGCCGAGGAGACCCGCTTCGTCCCCCGTCCCGAGTTCCTCGACGCGGGGGTGCAGTCGAGCGCCGGCATCGTCATCCCCGGCCCCCACGGGCGCTTCGGAGCGTTGGTCGCCCACAGCCGCGCCCGGCGGGCCTTCACCGGTGACGACCTCACCTTCCTCTCCGCGGTGGCCAATGTCCTGGGCTCGGCCGTCCAGCGCCATACCTACGAGCAGCGCCTCACCTACCAGGCCACCTACGACGTCCTGACCGGTCTGCCCAACCGGGCGCTGCTGCTGGACCGCCTCCGCCTGGCCCTGTCGCGCCGCACGCCCGGCCGCGTGGTGGGGCTGCTGTTCATCGGCCTCGACCGCTTCAAGCTGGTCAACGACGCCTACAGCCACGAGCTCGGGGACGCGGTGCTCTCCGCGGTGGGCGACCGGCTGTGGTCGCACGTGCGCCCGGCCGACACGGTGGCCCGCTTCGGGGGCGACGAGTTCGTCGTCCTCTGCGACGACCTCACCCGCGAGGAGGAGGCCGTCGAGCTCGCCGAGCGGGTGCTGTCGACCCTCGCCAGCCCCTTCGAGGTCGGCGGCGAGCAGGTCAATCTGACCGCCAGCGTGGGGATCTGCCTCGCCACCGGTCAGCAGGACGCCGAGACGATGCTGGCCGAGGCCGATGCGGCGATGGTCGAGGCCAAGGCGCGGGGGCGGGGCCGTTGGGAGCTCTTCGACGTGAGCTTCCGCCACCGGATCATGGCGCGCCTGCAGCTCGAGTCGGACCTGCGCAGTGCCGTCGAGAACGACGAGCTCACCCTCCAGTTCCAGCCGCTCGTGCGCCTCGACACCGGCGAGGTGACGGGCGTGGAGTGCCTGTTGCGCTGGGACCACCCGGTCCGGGGCCGGACGATGCCCGACAAGTTCGTGCCGGTAGCCGAGGACACCGGGGCCATCATCGCCATCGGCGCGTGGACGCTGCATGCGGCCTGCGCCCAGGCGGCGCGCTGGCAGGCCGCCGGGCGCGGCCCCTTGGCCGTGTCGGTCAACCTCTCCAGCCGCCAGCTCGACGAGCCCACGCTGCCCGACCTGGTGGCCGAGGCGCTGGGTGCGCACGGGCTCGAGCCGCGATGGTTGTGCCTGGAGATCACCGAGAGCGCCATCATGCGCGACGCCTCGCAGGCGCTGGCCGTCCTGGAGGCGCTCAAGGAGCTGGGCGTGCGGATCGCCATCGACGACTTCGGCACCGGCTACTCCTCGCTCGCCTACCTGCGCCGGTTCCCGGTGGACGTGCTCAAGATCGACGGCAGCTTCGTGCAGGGCCTCGGCGAGGACCCCGAGGACTCCGCCATCGTCGCCGCCGTGCTGCGCCTGGCCGAGACCCTCGGGGTCGACGTGGTGGCCGAGGGGGTGGAGACCGCGGGCCAGCTCGACACCCTCCGGGCCCTCGGCTGCCAATTCGGGCAGGGCTACTTCTTCAGCCGCCCGGTCGCCGCCGAGGAGATCTGATCCGTCCTCACCTGCCGCATCCCCTCCTCTGGTGTTCGCACCGCGGGCCGCCATCGTCGACCGGCGTCGCCGCCGGCGTCAGGCCGTGTCGGCCATCCCCTCTGCACCGGCCTCGGCCAGTGCCGCCCGGGCCTGGGCCGCCTCCAGGTCCCACTTCTCCTCGATGTTCCCGAAGTGCCAGATGGCCAGCGCCACGGCCCAGGTGGCCACGAACATGCCGACGATGACGAACCCGGCCTTGTTGATGTCGAAGTTCTGCAACCAGCCCCAGACACCGGAGTTCAGGTTCGCGTACTGGGCGAGGAGCCCCAGGATCTCGATGGTCCCGACGAAGAACGCGATGACGACCGAGAGCCCCGTGATGGTCAGGTTGTAGTAGATCTTGCGGATCGGCTTGGCGAACGCCCAGTCGTAGGCGAAGTTCATGAAGCAGCCGTCCACGGTGTCGAACAGGCACATGCCGGCGGCGAAGAGGACGGGCAGCGACAAGATGGCGTAGAAGGGGAGTCCGCCCACCACCGCCGTCCCGGCGAGGACCAGGAGCGCCACTTCGGTGGCGGTGTCGAAGCCCAGGCCGAAGAGCAGGCCGAGCGGGTACATCTTCCACGCGGTGTCGATGCGCCGGGAGAAGCGCCCGAGGAACCGGTTCATGAGGCCCCGGCTCTCGAGCTGGCGTTCGAGCTCCTCGTCGTCGTATCGGCCGCTGCGCATCTCCTTGAAGACCTTGACGATGCCCACCAGGATCACCAGGTTGATGGCCGCGATGAGGTAGAGGAACGTCCCCGACACGGTCGTCCCGACGATGCCCGTGACCTTGTGGAGCCCCGAGTTGTCGTTGCGCACGGCCAGGTTGAGGGCACGGATGCCGAAGTTCAACGCGACGGCCAGGAGGAAGACGACCGACGAGTGGCCGAGGGAGAAGAAGAACCCGACGCTGAGCGGACGCTTGCCGTCGTTGATCAGCTTGCGGGTCGTGTTGTCGATGGCGGCGATGTGGTCCGCGTCGAAGGCGTGGCGCATCCCGAGCGTGTAGGCGAGGATGCCCGTGCCCCAGCCGAAGATCTCGGTCTTCGAGATCCGGTAGTGGTGGTTCAACGACAGCGCGAGCAGGCCCCAGCCCACGACGTTGAGCATCACGATGGTCAGGGTCATGCCCCCGGCCCGGAGCCACTCGCTCGGCGTGAGGGCGTTCTGGACGCGTCGGAGTCGTCCGGGGACGGAGACCGAGCCGTCGGGGGTGGCCAGGGCCATGGTGTCCTTCTCCTTGCTCGCCGCCGGCCGTTGTAGTTGAGATGCGACCTGGAGGCAAGAGCGTGCTGTCCGCAATATCCTCCTTGGAGGCCTATGCTGGGTTCGATGGCCAAGACGGCGGCTCCGACCTCACCCGTCGACGACGTGTTGGCGTTGCTGCGATCCCGAGGCGGGCGAGTCACGTCGGCTCGGCGTCTCCTCCTTGAGGCGATCTTCGAGGCCGACGGTCATCGCACGGCCGAAGAGCTGGCCGGCGACGTGCGGGCCAAGGCTCCCGAGGTGCACCTGTCCACGATCTACCGGAACCTCGACGGCCTCGAGGAGCTCGGCGTGATCTGCCACGCCCATCTGGGTCATGGGCCGGCCATGTACCACCTGGCGGCGAGGTCCCACGGCCATCTCGTCTGCGAGTCGTGCGGGATGACCGCCGAGGCGCCCGAGGAGCTCTTCCGTGAGCTGTCGGAATCGGCGCAGGCCCGTTTCGGGTTCCGCATCGACCCGCGTCACTTCGCCATCCTGGGGCGCTGCCGGAGCTGCGGGGAGGACCCCCCGGCGCTCAGAGGCGCAACGGCCGGATGGGGCTGAGCAGGAGCTCGGGGTGGGCGATCCAGTCGACGCCGGGCACGTCGACGTAGAGCTCGATCTCGTTGCCGTCGGGGTCGAGCACGTAGAGGCTGTGCGTGACGGTGTGGTCGCTCGTCCCCACGACGGTCGCCCCGGCCTCGGTGACCCGGGCCAGCGCCTCGCGCAGCTCGTCGTCGCTGTCGCCCACCTTGAGGCCGAAGTGGTACAAGCCGACGCGCCGCCCCGGGGGCACGGCGGCGGCGTCCTCGCCCACCTCGATCAGCAGGAGCTCGTGGTGCGTCCGGCCGGAGGGGGCGGAGAAGGCGGCGGCGGCGAACGGCAGGCCGGGCGTGTCGGGGGAGATCATGCGCCAGCCCAGGACGTCCCGGTAGAAGGCCACCGAGCGCTCCAGATTGCGCACGTAGAGCACCAGGTGTCCGAGCTCCTTGACCTCCATGACGTACCTCCGCTCGTCCGGCGGGCACCCATGGTTCCCGCGCCTGGGACAACGCCGTGACCCGGTCGCCTGTTCCCGTGGTCCCTATGCTCGGCCCATGGCCGTCCCCCGGCTCAGCGCCCCCGAATGCCGCGTGCTCGGCTCCCTGATCGAGAAGGAGCTGACCACGCCCCAGCAGTACCCCCTCACCCTCAACGCCCTGACCCTCGCGTGCAACCAGACCACGAACCGGGATCCCGTCGCGGACTACGACGACGCGGGGGTCGAGGCCGCCGTGACCTCCCTCAAGGAGCGTGGGCTCGCCCGCTTCGTCCACCCGTCCCACGGGCGCAGTGCCCTGCGGTTCCGCCACGCGGCCGACGAGGCCCTCGGGCTCGAGGTGCCCCAGCGCGCGCTCGTCGGGGTCCTGCTGCTGCGGGGTCCGCAGACCCCCGGCGAGCTGCGGTCCCGGACCGAGCGCATGGCGGCCTTCGATGACGTGCACGCGGCGGAGACGGTGCTCGAGGAGCTCGCGTCGCGCGTGGAGCCCTTGGTGGTCCGCCTGGAGCGGCTCCCAGGGCAGAAGGAGTCGCGTTATGCGCACCTTCTGGGTGACGCGGCCGCACCGGCGGCGCCGGCGCCTGCCGCCACCGTCGCCGGCGCCGAGCCGCTCGTGTCCGGCGACGGACCGGGCAGGACCGGGGAGGGGGTCGCGTCGGTGCCGGCGCCCGCTGGCGACGCAGCGGTGCGGGACGAGCTCTCCCGCTTGCGCGCCGAGGTCGACGGGCTGCGGCGCGATCTCGACGCCCTGCGGCGGGAGCTCGGCGCCTGACCGGAGCTCAGGCGCCGTCGGCGCTGGGCTGGCCGGCCGTGTGCAGCTGCACCACGATGCCGTCGGGGTCGGCCACCTCGACGACGAGGCCGAGATGGCCCTCGCGCACCCCCGAGTGCACCACCCCGGCCGCGTCGAGGTACTCGACCCAGTCGGCCAGCGCCGCCTGGCTGCCGACGTCGAGCGCCACCATGGTGAACCCGGCCAACGCCTCGGCCCGCTCGGGGTCCGCATGGAGCCCGAGGATCACGCCGGAGTGCTGCATCACCACGCCGACGAGCCCGTCCTCCTCCTCCAGGTCGAGCATGACGTCCAGCCCGAGGACGTCGCGGTACCAGTCACGGCTGGCGACCGCGTCGCGCACGGGCACCCGGACATGATGGAACCCGAGGATCGCCGGCGGGCGGGGGTCGTCCATACGACCAGCATTGCCCAGCGTGCGCTTGGCCGCGGCGCCCCGGCCGTCAGGGGGGCCCGGCCGTCAGGGGCCCGGCCGTCAGGGCTCGAAGCGGTAACCGAGCCCCGGCTCGGTCAGGAAATGGACGGGGTGCGCGGGGTCGCGTTCGAGCTTGCGCCGCACCCGGGCCAAGAGGACCCGGAGGTATTCCGTCTCCTTGACGTACTCGGGCCCCCAGACCTCCTGGAGGATCTGGCGGTGCGACACCAGCCGGCCGGAATGGCGCACCAGCAGGGCCACGACGTCCCACTCCTTGGGGGTGAGATGGACCGTCTCGCCGTCGCGCGAGACGCGCATGGCGGCCAGGTCGATGGTGAAGTCCGCCGTCTCCACCCGGGGCTCGACCTCGTTGCCCACCGCGCGCCGGAGCGCGGCCCGGATGCGCGCCAGGAGCTCGTCCATGGCGAAGGGCTTCGTCACGTAGTCGTCGGCGCCGGCGTCCAGCGCCTCGACCTTCGACGCGCCCTGATGGCGCGCGGAGAGGACGATCACCGGGACCTGGCTCCACCCCCGCAGCCCGCGGATGACGTCCACGCCGTCGATGCCCGGCAGCCCCAGGTCCAGGAGGATCACGTCGGGATGGTGGTGGGCCGCGGCGTCCAGCGCCTCTTCGCCGCTACGGGCGACGTCGATCTGGTACCCGCGCGCGCCCAGGCTGATGGACAGGGCGCGCAGCAGCGGCTGGTCGTCGTCCACGACGAGGATGCGGCTCACGGAGTCGTCGCGTCCGCGGTCGGGGTCTCCGTGGCGGCACGGCCGTCGGCCGCGGCACCGCCCTCGGTCGCGGCACCGCCCTCGGTCGCGGCACCGCCGTGGGTCGCCGGGCCTCCGCCCGCCGCGGCATCGGCGTCCACCCGGGCACCATGCGCCGAACCGGTCTCCGTGGCGGCCGCATTCGTCTGTTCGGCGCGCACCGGGAGGCGCACCACCATCGTGCAGCCCCCACCCGGCGTGTCCTCCGCCGTGATCTCACCGCCCATGGAGTCCACGAACCCGCGCGCCACGGCCAGGCCCAGCCCCACACCGGTGTGCCCGCGGCCCCCACCGACCGACTCGAGCGTGGGCGGGGAGTCGCCGAGTCGCTGGAAGGGACGGAAGACGAGCTCCCGCTGGTCCGTCGGGATGCCCGGTCCGCGGTCGACGACCCGGACGATCATCTGGTCCGGCACCATGCCGGCCTCCACCCGCACCCCCCGTCCGCGGCCGTGCACCAGGGCATTGTCGATGAGGTTGGCCAGGGCGCGCTCGAGGAGGACCGGATCGACGTGCAGCGCGGGCAGGTCCTCGTCCATGGACAGCTCCACGGCCTGGGCCCGGGGCCCGAGGCTGGAGGCGGCCGCCTGCACGATCTCCCCGATGCCGACGTCGCGACACGTCACCTCCAGGGAGCCGCTCTGGACGCGGCTCATGTCGAGAAGGTTCTCCACCAGCGCGTCCAGGCGATCGGTCTCGGTGTCGACCGTCTCGAGCAGCGCCCGCGTCTCCTCGGGCCCGAAGGTCACGTCGCCCGAGAGGAGGCTGCTGGTGGCGGCCTTGATGGAGGCCAGCGGCGTGCGCAGGTCGTGGCTGACCGCGGCCAGCAGGGCCGTGCGCAGCTCGTTGGCGCGCACCAGCGCGTCGGTGTCGGCCGCCTCGGCGTGCAGGCGACGGCTCTCGATGGCCGCGGAGAGCTGCGCGGCGAAGCCGGCCAGGATCTCGCGGTCTTCGGCGGCCAGGCTGGGCCCGTGCAGGACCAGCAGCTCGTTGTCGGTGAGGGGCAGGGTGGTGGTGGCGTCACCGGCGCGGCGGGGCACCTGGTCGCCGGCCGACGCGACGATCTCCCAGCGCCCGCCCTCCTGGTCCACCACGGCCACGCCCCGCTGGCGGAAGGTGGTGAGCAGCTCGCCGAGCAGCTCGGGGAGCACGTCGGCCGACCCCGACACCAGCCGCCCGGCGATCCGGGCCAGCGACCTGGCGTCGCTGGTGGCGCGCGCCGCCGCGGCCGTGCGCCGCGACACCTGGTCGACCAGCGCGCTCACCACACCGGCGACGACGAAGAACAACAGGAGAGCCACCACGTCCCGGGCATCGTTGATGGTGAAGGTGTGGATGGGCGGCGCGAAGTAGTAGTTGGACAGGAGGAACCCGGCGAGCGCGGCGGCCAGGCCCGGCCACACGCCGCCGACGGCGGCCACCGCGATCACGATGAGCATGTAGGCGCTGAGGGCCAGTGCCAGGTCGACGTGGCTGCGCGCGCTGGTCAGGACCAGCGTCAAGGCGGCGAAGGCCACGGCGCCGAAGACGACCGACAGGACGCGCCGGCGTCGGGGGATGGGGGCGAAGACCAGATTGCGACGCCGGCGAGGCGGGCGGCTCGCCCCACCCTCGACCTCGCGGTTGCCGATGACGTGGACGTCGATGTCCCCGGCCGCGGCCCGGATGGCGCCGTTGACGACCGAGCCCCGAACCAGGTGCGCCCAGCGGCTCCGGCGGCTGGCTCCGATCACCAGCTGCGTGGCGTTCTCGGAACGGGCCACCGACACCAGAGCCTTGGGCACGTCCGCGCCCACCACCTCGACGTAGCGGCCCCCGAGCTCCTCGAGCAGGGCGCGGTGGTGAGCCATGGCCTCCGAGGATGACGGCGTGATGCCGGTGTCGAGCTGGACGTGGACCCCCACCAGCTCCGCCTTGGCCCGGGTGGCCATGCGGGCGGCCCGGCGCACCAGGTCGTCACCGCCGGGCGCGCCGGTGAGGGAGACGACCACGCGCTCCTTGATCTCCCAGGGCCCGGTGATGCCGTGGCGCTCGCGGTAGTCGTGCAGCTCGGCGTCGACGCGGTCGGCCACCCACAGCAGGGCCAGCTCGCGCAGCGCGGCCAGGTTGCCGGGCCGGAAGAAGTTGGCCAGCGCGGCGTCGATGCGCTCGGGCGGGTACACGTTGCCGTGGGCCAGCCTGCGGCGCAGGGCCTCGGGGGCCATGTCGACCAGCTCGATCTGGTCGGCCCGGCGCACCGCCGCGTCGGGGATGGTCTCGCGCTGGGCCACGCCGGTGATGGTCTCCACCACGTCGTTGACCGACTCCAGGTGCTGGAGGTTGACCGTGGAGATGACGTCGATGCCGGCGTCGAGGATCTCCTCCACGTCCTGCCAGCGCTTCTCGTTCTTCGATCCGGCGACGTTGGTGTGGGCCAGCTCGTCGACAAGGGCCACCTGGGGGCGCCGGGCGACGACCGCGTCGACGTCCATCTCCTCGAAGCGCTGCCCGCGGTACTCGAGGGTCTTCCGGGGAAGGATCTCGAGGTCCCTGATCTGGGCGGCGGTGTTGGCCCGGCCGTGGGTCTCGACCACGGCGATCACCACGTCGGTGCCCCGCTCGTGGCGCCGCCAGCCCTCGTTGAGCATGGCGAAGGTCTTGCCCACCCCGGGAGCCGCGCCCAGGTAGAGGCGCAATTTGCCGCGGGCCATCGTCCGTTCCCCTACGCCTGGTCCGGCGTGTCGTCGCTGCTGCGGGCTCCGGGCACTCGACCTCCCGTTCCTCTCCGCCCCAGGATACCGAGGGCCCCTGCGGCGGCCAGGACCCGGGCCGTTCCCGGGGTGCCTGGCCTTAACGGATTTGTTACGGGCCGGCCTCGACCTTTCGCGGCGCGTTGACCCCTCTGCAAGGCATGCTGGTCGCCATGGCTGACTTCCTCGCGGTGCTCGGCATCATCGCGTTCACGCTGGCGATGCTGGGCCTCATCTGGGCACTGGAGCGGGTATGAACGCGGTCCAGGGCATCTTGCTGGCGGTGTCGATCCTGGTGTTCATCTACCTGGGAATCGCCATGTTCAAGCCCGAGTGGTTCTAGGCGCTAGGCGGATCTGATGGGATTCTTCTGGACGATCGTCGTCCTGGTCGTCGCCCTGGCGATCACCTGGCGGTACCTCGGTTCGTACATGGCTGCGGTCTTCGAGGGCCGCGTGCGCTACCTGGCGTGGGCCGAGCGGCCCTTCTACCGACTGCTCGGGACCGGACCCGAACCCGAGCGCGAGCAGTCCTGGAAGCGCTACGCGGTGTCGGCGGTGATCTTCTCCGCGGTCGGCGTCCTCATCGAGTACCTGCTGATGAGGATCCAGGGGTCGCTGCCGCTCAACCCCCAGCACTTCGGGGCCGTGGGGCCGGCACTGAGCTTCAACACGGCGGTGTCGTTCCTCACCAACACGAACTGGCAGAACTACGGCGGCGAGACGACCATGTCGTACTTCTCCCAGATCGGCGTGCTCACGGTCCACCAGTTCGTGAGCGCGGCCGTCGGGATCGCCGCGGCCATCGCCCTGGTGCGGGGCTTCTCCCGGCGGAACTCGCCCACGATCGGCAACTTCTGGGTCGACATCACCCGCTGCATGCTCTACATCCTGCTGCCGATCGCCTTCGTGGCCGGGATCATCGCCGTCGCGTCGGGTGCGGTGCAGACCCTCGCCGGGCCGGTCAGCGTCCACGACGCCCTCAACGGCGTCACCCAGAGCATCCCCCGTGGCCCCGCGGCCTTCATGGGCCCGATCATGCAGCTCGGGACCAACGGCGGCGGGTTCTTCAACGTCGACCTGGCCCATCCCCTGGAGAACCCCACAGGGCTCACCAACCTCCTCTACACCTGGCTCACCCTCTCCATCCCGTTCGCGCTGACGTACACCTTCGGCAAGATGGTGAAGAGCATCCGCCAGGGAGTGGCCCTGCTGGCGGCCATGGTCCTCATCTTCGGCGTCTGGGTCGGGTTCACCGCCTATTCCGAGCACACGAACAACCCGGCCGTCGTCACCGCCGGCGTCCACTCCACGGTCGGCAACACGGAGGGCAAGGAGGTGCGCTTCGGCGACACCACCAGCGCCCTGTTCAACGTGTCGATGACGCAGACCTCCGACGGGGCCATCGACAGCCAGACCGACTCCTACAACCCCATGGGGGGCTTCGGCCCCCTCACCGGCATGATGCTGGGAGAGGTCACCCCCGGGGGCACGGGCAGCGGGCTCTACACCATCCTCATCTACGCGGTGATCGCCGTGTTCATCGGCGGGCTGATGATCGGCCGAACACCGGAGTACCTGGGCAAGAAGATCCAGGCCAGAGAGGTCAAGCTCGCCGGCCTCGGCGCCCTGGTGATGCCCATCATCGTGCTCGTCCTCACGGCCATCGCGGTGTCGCTCCATGCCGGGCGGGCTGGCCCGCTCAATGCCGGCCCGCACGGGTTCAGCGAGATCCTCTACGCGATCACGTCGCAGGCCAACAACAACGGATCGGCCATGGCCGGCCTGACCGGTAACACGACCTTCTACAACGTCATCGGCTCCGTCGACATGCTGATCGGGCGCTTCGCCATCATGATCCCCGCCCTGGCGCTGGCCGGGAGTCTGGCGGCCAAGAACGTGGTGCCGGCCAACCTCGGCACGTTCCGGACCGACAACGGGATGTTCGTCGGACTGGTGGTGGGCGTCATCATCATCATCGGCGGACTGACCTTCTTCCCGGCGGTGTCGCTCGGGCCGATCGTCGAGCAGCTCAGCCACGGGAAGTTCTGGTAATGGAAACGGGACCAATGAACGACAACGCACCCAGCAGCGAGGGCGCCACGGCCACGGCCACGGCCACGGCGGTCGCCGAGCGGCCGACGGCCCACGGCGTCGCCCAGGCCCGCAGCCTCTTCGACCGCCAGATCATGGGCCACGCCCTGGTCGGCTCGTTCAAGAAGCTGAACCCACGGGTCCAGGTCAAGAACCCGGTCATGTTCGTGGTGCTGGTGGGCACCGTCATCAGCTTCCTCGAGGCCATCAGGCACCCGAGCACGTTCTCGTGGTCGGTCACGGTGTGGCTGTTCCTGACGGTCATCTTCGCCAACTTCGCCGAGGCCATGGCCGAGGGCCGCGGCAAGGCCCAGGCCGACACCCTGCGTCGCATGCGCACGGCCACCGTCGCCCGCCGTCTCAGGCCCGACGGCACCGAGGAGCGCGTGGCGGCGGCCGAGCTTCGCAAGGGCGACACCGTCGTCTGCGAGGCCGGGGACCCTATCCCCTCCGACGGCGAGATCGTCGAGGGCGTGGCCTCGGTGGACGAGTCGGCCATCACCGGCGAGTCGGCCCCGGTCATCCGCGAGTCGGGCGGTGACCGCTCGGCGGTCACCGGCGGCACCACCGTGCTCTCCGACCGGATCGTCGTGGAGATCACCTCGGAGCCCGGCCAGACGTTCCTCGACCGGATGATCAACCTGGTGGAGGGGGCCAACCGCCAGAAGACCCCCAACGAGATCGCGCTGACGATCCTGCTGGCCGTGCTCACCATCGTCTTCCTGCCGGTGGTGGTGTCCCTGCAGCCCTTCGGCCACTACGCCGGGGCGTCGGTGTCGGTGATCATCCTGATCGCGCTGCTCGTCTGCCTGATCCCGACCACGATCGGGGCGCTGCTGTCGGCCATCGGCATCGCCGGCATGGACCGGCTGGTCCAGAAGAACGTCCTGGCGATGAGCGGCCGTGCCGTCGAGGCGGCCGGGGACGTCCAGACCCTGCTGCTCGACAAGACCGGCACCATCACCATGGGCAACCGGATGGCCTCGCGCTTCGTGGCGGCCACCGGGCACAGCGAGCAGGACGTGGCCGACGCCGCCCAGCTCGCCTCGCTGGCCGACGAGACCCCCGAGGGCCGCTCCATCGTCGTGCTGGCCAAGGAGCGCTTCGGCATCCGCGAGCGCGAGCTGCTGGGCGAGCACACCTTCGTGCCCTTCACCGCCACCACCCGCATGTCGGGCCTCGACATGGACGGGCGCCGGATCCGCAAGGGGGCGGCCGACTCCGTGAAGCAGTGGGTGCTCGAGCAGGGCGGGAGCGTGCCGTCCGGGCTCGACGACGTCGTCGAGCAGATCTCGCGCGCGGGGTCCACGCCGCTGGTCGTCGCCGACGGGCCCACCATCATGGGCGTGATCGAGCTCAAGGACGTGGTCAAGGAGGGCATCCAGGAGCGCTTCGCCGAGATGCGCTCCATGGGGATCAAGACGGTCATGATCACCGGCGACAACCCGCTCACGGCCGCCGCCATCGCCAAGGAGGCCGGGGTCGACGACTTCCTGGCCGAGGCCACCCCCGAGCGCAAGATGGACCTGATCAAGGCCGAGCAGGAGGGCGGCAAGCTCATCGCCATGACCGGCGACGGCACCAACGACGCCCCCGCGCTGGCCCAGGCGGACGTGGGCGTGGCCATGAACACGGGGACCACCGCGGCCAAGGAGGCCGGCAACATGGTGGACCTCGACTCCAACCCGACCAAGCTCATCGACATCGTCGAGATCGGCAAGCAGCTGCTCATCACCCGGGGGTCGCTGACCACGTTCTCGATCGCCAACGACGTGGCCAAGTACTTCGCCATCATCCCGGTGATGTTCGCCGCCACCTACCCGCAGCTGAACACGCTGAACATCATGAAGCTGCACAACCAGAGCTCGGCGGTGCTCTCGGCCGTCATCTTCAACGCCCTGGTGATCGTGGCGCTGATCCCCCTCGCCCTGCGCGGCGTGAAGTTCCGGCCGGTGAGCTCGGCGCAGATCCTGCGCCGCAACGTCTGGATCTACGGCATCGGCGGCATCATCGTGCCGTTCATCTTCATCAAGCTGATCGACCTGATCCTCGTCGCCCTGCACGCGTACTGATAGCGAGCCCTCAACATGCAGAACATGATCGTCAATCTCCGCCGCTCGATCGTCGCGATCGTGGCTATCACGGCCTTCTTCGGGTTCGTCTACGCCTTCGTCGGCACGGGAGTCGCTCAGCTCTTCTTCAAGCACGAGGCCGACGGCTCGATCACGGCGAACGGCTCGGCCCTGGTCGGACAGGACTGGTCCCAGACGCCGTGCCCGGGTCACCCGCTCGGCAGCTGCGTGTTCCAGGGCCGCCCGGACAACCTCGGACCCTACGCGGGCTCGGCGAAGCCGGTCGCGGCCGGGGGTGACAACCCCCTGCAGGCCAACAACATCCCCGGCCAGCCCAAGGTGCTGAACCCGGGTGAATCCGCGGCCACGAACCTCGGTCCGCGCAGCCAGACGCTGTTGACGAACACGCAGACGCTCATCAAGTACTGGAACCAGCGCGGTGTGAACCCCACCCCGGACCTGGTGACCACCTCGGCCAGCGGCATCGACCCCGACATCTCGCCGGCCGACGCCTACGCCCAGATCCCCATGGTGTCGGCCGCCACGGGCATCTCCCCGGACCGGCTGCGCAGCCTCATCGCCGGCCAGACCCACGGCGCGCAGCTGGGCTTCCTCGGCTCGCCCTACATCGTGGTCCTGAACCTCAACGAGGCCTTGGCCCGCCTGAGCTGAGGGGGCGCGGCGTCGCCCGCGGCCACGGCGGCGCGGCGGCGCGGCGTCGCCCGCGGCCACGGCGGCCCGGCGGCGCGGCGGCGCGGCGGCGCGGCCAGGTCCCGGTGCGACGCGGTGGCGTCGCCCACGCGACAAGATGGGCCCCGTGAGCACCGCAGCG
>Ga0187778_10000175_pt1 | contig 44901 bp, 43 predicted proteins | sample 1015_Q2_SP5_20_M_FD_132418 | JGI IMG/M metagenome (GOLD analysis project Ga0187778, IMG submission 132418) | Tropical peat soil microbial communities from peatlands in Department of Meta, Colombia - 1015_Q2_SP5_20_MG | ecosystem: Environmental > Terrestrial > Soil > Wetlands > Peat | place...
CGTGATCTTGGAAAAGATCGGCAGCTGTTCGGTCTCCTGGAAGCCCCCGAGGCCCATCGTCATGGAGCCGGTCTCGGGCGTAATGAACACGACCGGGGAGTGGGCCCAGTAGGCGGCCGCGACGCCGGTCACGAAATTGGTCACGCCAGGGCCGTTCTGCGCAATGCATACACCATGTCGGCCCGAGGCACGCGCATAGCCGTCGGCCATGTGGACCGCGCCCTGCTCGTGCGCCACTGGCACGAAGCGAATGCCGGCCGCCGGGAAGATATCGAGCGCATCCATGAACGCCGAGCCGACGATGCCGAAGATGTGCGTGACACCCTGCGCAGCCAACGTCTCGACCAGCGCTTCTGAAGGCCCCATCTTTTGTGGCGCTTTCATGACAGTCGAGCTCCAAGTGTTTCGGTCAGCGAGACGATTTGTCTCAAACCTCGTGCTATCTTACAATACCGGCGCCTCGGAGCAAGGCAAATTCCGCTGTCATAGGTTTTGCATCCTGTCTATCGGAATCATTCCCTCGTTGCCATGAATACCCGTGCCCTGAAGCTGCCGGAGGAGACCCCCGAGATCGCGAGCGAAACTTCCTCCACGCTCAAGGCTTTCGGCGTGCTCGAGGTCCTGGTGCGCGCCGGGCGGGCAGTGACGCTGTCAGAGCTCATGCAGGCGACGGAGCTGCCGAAGCCGACGCTGCATCGCACGCTCGCGCTCTTCGAGGAGGCGGGGTTTCTGGCCCGCGAACCGGGCGGCCGCGCCTACATCGTCGGCGAGCGGCTGTCGCGCTTTGCGCTCGACGTGCTGCGCAGCGACGCGGCGGCGGCTGAGCGGCGCACCATACTGCGGCGCGTCGTGAGCGAGATCACCGAGAGCTGCAATCTCGCGGTGCTGCAGAAGGGTGCACTCATCTATCTCGATCGCATCGAGGCCCCGTGGCCGCTGCGGCTGCATCTGCCCGAGGGTGGCGTCGCGCTGCCACTGCACTGCTGCGCGAGCGGCAAGCTGCTGCTTGCGCACCTGCCGTCGGCCGAGCGCCAGCGGCTGCTTGAGCTGATGCCGCTGCAGCGCTTCACCGATCGCACCATCACCGAGCGGGCAGTGCTCGAGTCCGAGCTCGACCGGATCGTCAGCGTCGGCTACGCCGTCGACAACGAGGAATACGTGCTGGGCGTGGCTTGTGTCGCGGTACCCGTGCGCAATGGGCACGGCGACGTGATCGCCGCGATCGCGGTGCAGGCGGCGACGGCCCGCCTGCCACTGATGCGCGCCATTGAATTCGTCCCGCGCCTGCGCTCGGCTGCCGCGCAGCTCGGGACCACTTTCGGCTGACAGCACACGCACCCCGCCGCCGCGCAGGTTGGCAGGCGGCGCCCGGTGCACGGAGATCGACATGGAGATAACGCTCGAAAAACTGGAACGCCACTGGATGCCGTTCACCCCCAACCGTGACTTCAAGCGCCACCCGCGCATGTTCGTGCGCGCGAGCGGCATGCACTACTTCGATCCGAGCGGGCGGCGCGTTCTCGACGGCAGCTCGGGGTTGTTCTGCTCGCCGGCCGGTCACTGCCGGCCGGAGATCGCCGCGGCGGTGACCGAACAGCTGCAAACGCTCGACTACACGCCGTCCTTCCTGCGCGGCCACCCGGCTGCGTTTGCGCTCGCCGACGGCGTCGCGGCGCTCACCCCGAAGGGGATCGATCACGTGTTCTTCTGCAACTCCGGGTCCGAGGCGGTCGACACAGCGATGAAGGTCGCGCTCGCCTATCACCTCGCACGCAACGAGGGGCAGCGCACCTATTTCGTCTCGCGCGAGCGCGCCTACCACGGCGTCAACATCGGCGGCACTGCGCTCGGCGGCATGGTGCGCAACCGCGAAACCTTCGGCGCACTGATGCCCGCAATTCTCCACCTGCGGCACACGCTGCTGCCCGAGAACGGCCTGACCCGCGGCATGGGCACCCGGGGAGTCGAGCTCGCCGATGACCTGCAACGGTTCGTGAATCTCGTGGGCGAGAAGCGGATCGCCGCCGTGTTTGTCGAGCCGATCGCCGGATCGACCGGCGTCATCGTTCCGCCGCGCGGCTACCTCGAGCGGTTGCGTGAGATCTGCACGCGCTACGGCATCCTCCTGGTGTTCGACGAGGTGATCTGCGGCTTTGGCCGGACCGGGGCCGCATTCGCTGCGACCTCCTTCGGCGTGACTCCCGATATCATGACGATGGCGAAGGCGCTCACCAACGGCGCGCAGCCGATGGGCGCGGTGGCCGTGCGCGACAGCATCTACCGCACCATCGTCGATGCTGCACCCGACGGGATGCCGGAGTTCTTCCACGGCTACACCTATTCCGCGCATCCGGCGGCGTGCGCGGCGGGTCTGGCAACGCTCGGCATCTACGAACGCGAGCAGCTGTTCGCCCGGGCGGGTGAGCTTTCCGGCTACTTCCTCGACGCGATGTTCGCGCTGCAGGACCTGCCGGCGGTGGCTGATATCCGCGGATTCGGTCTCCTCGCCGGCATCGAGATCAAGCCCGGTGCGGTGCCCGGAGTGCGTGGCGCGGAGCTGCAGGCGAAACTCTTCGATCGTGGCCTGCACGTGAAGACAACCGGTGACGTCGCGATCATGGCTCCCGCTTTCATCGCCAGCCGCGCCGATATCGACCTGATGGCCTCCATACTGCGTGAGGCGATCGCCGAGTACTGACAGGCGTACGCGCCTTGCGGGCGCGGCCCGGCGGCGAGCGGGTCGGCACTCAAGGCGCAGCCTCCGGGGAGAGAGCTCGTGCCGAGTCTTCCGTCGCACGCGCGTGTCGTGATCATCGGCGGCGGGATTGTCGGCTGCAGCGTCGCCTATCACCTCGCGAAACGCGGCTGCAGCGACGTGCTGCTGCTCGAGCGCCGGCGGCTCACGTGCGGCACGACCTGGCATGCCGCCGGCCTCGTCGGCCAGCTGCGCGCGACGCAGAACCTGACGCGGCTCGCGCAGTACACCACGCAGCTCTATGAGGGCCTCGAGCGCGAGACCGGCCAGGCGACCGGCTTCAAGCAGGTCGGCTCGATCGCGGTCGCGGCGAGCGAGGCGCGCTTCGAGGAGCTCAAGCGCGGGGCCGCGATGGCACGGTGCTTCGGTCTCGAGGTGCGGATCCTCTCTCCGGGTGAGGCCGGCGAGCGCTGGCCGCTGCTTGCGACGGAGGGCCTGTTCGGTGCGGTGTTTCTGCCGAAGGATGGGCAGACCAACCCGATCGACACCACGCAGGCACTCGCCCGCGGGGCCCGCAACGCCGGGGTGCAGATTGTCGAGGACGTCGCGGTCACCGCGATCCGCAGCGCGCGCGGCCGCGTCGCCGGCGTCGTGACCGCACAGGGCGATGTGCGCGCCGACGCCGTCGTCAACTGCGCCGGCATGTGGGCGCGCGAGGTCGGCGCCTGGGCGGACGTCACCGTGCCGCTGCACGCCGCCGAGCATTTCTACATCGTGACGCAGCCGATCCCCGGCCTGCCATCCTCGCTCCCGGTCCTGCGCGACGCCGACGCGTGTTCGTACTTCAAGGAGGACACCGGCAAGCTTCTCGTCGGCTGGTTCGAGCCGCAGGCGAAGCCCTGGGGCGAGCGCGGGATCCCCGAGAACTTCGCCTTCGATCAGTTGCCCGCGGACCTTGGCCATATCGAGCCGATGTTTGCGCGGGCCATGCAACGGGTGCCGGCTCTGGAGTCGGCCGGTGTGCAGGTGTTCTTCAACGGCCCGGAGAGCTTCACGCCCGACGACCGCTACCTGCTCGGTGAGGCCCCGGAGCTGCGCGGTATGTACGTGGCCGCGGGCTTTAATTCCATCGGCATCCAGTCGGCAGGCGGTGCCGGCAAGGTGCTCGCGGACTGGATCGTCGACGGACATCCGCCCTTCGACCTGTGGGACGTCGACATCCGCCGCTGCGCGGCCTTTCAGCGCAACAAGCGCTACCTGCGCGACCGCACGGTCGAAACGCTCGGGCTGCTCTACGCCATGCATTGGCCGTTCCGCCAGGCGGAGAGTGCCCGCGGGGTGCGCAAGTCCGCGCTGCACGATCGCCTCGCGGCTGCCGGGGCGTGCTTCGGAGAGGTAGCGGGCTACGAGCGTGCCAACTGGTTCGCCGCCGCAGGCAGCGCGCCGCGCTACGAGTACAGCTACGGTCGTCAGAACTGGTTCGCCGCATCGGCCGCCGAGCATCAGGCGGTCCGCGAGCGCGTCGGCCTGTTCGACCAGTCGTCCTTCGCCAAGTTCGTGCTGAAGGGCCGCGATGCGGCGGCGGTGCTCGGACGAATCTGCGCCAATGACGTCGACGTACCGGTCGGCAGGGTTGTGTACACGCAGTGGCTCAACGAGCGTGGCGGGATTGAAGCGGACCTCACCGTGACGCGCGAGGCCGAGGATGCCTACCTCATCGTAACGTCCTGCGCGACGCAGACACGCGATTTCAACTGGCTGTGCCGCAGCATCCCCGCCGGGGCGCACGCAGTTGCGCTCGATGTTTCCTCCGCGTACGCGGTGCTCGGGCTCATGGGGCCGCGCAGCCGCGATCTGCTCGCGACGCTCACCGACGCCGACCTGTCGACGCCGGCATTGCCCTTCGCAACGTCGCGTATCATCGATCTCGGCTATGCGCGGGTGCGAGCGAGCCGCATCACCTACGTCGGTGAGCTCGGCTACGAGCTCTACATCCCGACGGAGTTCGCGCAGTCGGTCTACGACGCGATCGTGGGCGCCGGTGGTCCCTTCGGGCTGCGCCTCGCGGGATATCACGCCATGAACAGCCTGCGCATGGAAAAGGCCTATCGCCACTGGGGCCACGACATCTGCGACGAGGACACGCCGCTTGAGGCGGGGCTCTCGTTTGCGATCGCCTGGGACAAGCCCGGCGGCTTCGTCGGGTGCGAGGCGCTCGAGCGGCAGCGTGAGGCCGGAGTGCGGCGCCGTCTGGTGGCGATCGCTCTCGAGCGGACGGACCGTCTTCTCTATCACAACGAGCCGATCTGGCGTGACGGTGCGCTCGTCGGCCGGATCTCCTCCGGGATGTTCGGTCACACCGTTGGAACGTCGCTCGGGCTCGGCTACCTCAGCAATGGCGGAGCGCCGGTGAGCAGCGAGTGGGTCGCCGCCGGGGAGTACGAGGTGGAGGTCGCCGCCGAGCGAGTTCCCGCGCGTGCCTCGCTCAAGCCCTTCTATGACCCGGCGCGCGAACGGGTGACGCAGTGACTCGGGCGTGCCGCCGCCCGGCGGATCGCGCACCGTAGTGTGCCCGCGCTCGCGCGAGCTGCTCGGCCGCCTGACGCCGGCCGACCTCTCGAATGCCGCCTTACCCTGGCGAGGCTCCGGGCCTAGCGTGCAGGGGCGAGGACGCGCGCCACCCCGCGGCCGCGCGGGTCGGACACTGCATCGGCACCGCCGGCTCCGATGACGATCACCTGGATGTCGCCATTGAAGTCCTGGGTGACGAAGCGATACCCGCGTGAGACGAGCGCCGTGCGCACCGCAGGTTCGAGCTGGGCGTAGGGCTCCTCGAAGATTGTGTCAGGTGGCAGCAACTGGTGGTGGATGCGCGGTGCAGCGACGGCCACCTCAAGCGGCAGATGGAAATCGTGCCAGTTGGTCAGCACCTGGAAGATGGATGTCGCGATGCGCGACCCGCCGGGCGTGCCGATGACAATGGCGACGTGGTCCCCCCGAGTCAGGATCGTCGGGGTCATAGTGGACAGCGGCCGCTTGCCGGGCGCGATCGCGTTGGCATCGCCGCCGCCCACCACGCCGTAGCTGTTCGGTGCACCGGGCTTCGCGGAGAAGTCATCCATCTCATCGTTCAGCAGAAACCCCGCGCCGCTCACCACCTCGCCGCAGCCGAACCAGTCGTTCAGGGTATACGTGTTCGACACGGCGTTGCCGAAGCGGTCGACGATCGAAAGATGGATCGTGTCGTGATGAGTGGCCGATAGTCCCGGCTTCACATCCGCGGTCGGTGTCGGACGTTCGCTGTCGACCTCGGCGGCGCGCCGCGCGAGGTAGGCGGGATCGAGAAGCTGCGCCACCGGAGCCGCGCCAAAGTCCGGATCGCCGAGATAGTCGGCACGGTCGGCGAACACGCGCTTCTCGATCTCGGCGAGCAGGTGCACGTACTGCGGGGAGTTGAGCGTCACGCCGGCGAACGCCGTGACGAGATCCGTCTTCATCGCCAGCAACGACAGCAGTGCAATCCCGCCGGAGCTCGGCAACGGCGCGGTCAACACACGGTAGCCGGCCCACTCGCCGACGAGCGGCTCGCGCCACACGGCGTGATAGGCGGCAAGGTCGGCGCGTGCGATGTGTCCACCGTGGCGAGCCATGTCGGCGAGCAGCAGCTCGGCCGTCTCGCCGGCGTAGAACCCGCGCGGACCCGCGGCTGCGATCCGCCGTAGCGTCGCTTCGAGCTCTGGTTGGCGGAACATCCCGTCGGGCGCGAGCGAGCCGAAGTAGGTGAGGAAGTTGGTGCGTCCGTGCAGCTCGCGGGCGCGATCGTCGCGCCTCGCGGCAAGCATGGGGCTCACGCGAAAGCCCGCATGCGCATAGCCGATGGCAGGCGCAAGCTCGCTGTGCCAGGGGAGCCGGCCGAAGCGGCGATGCAGCTGCCACAGGCCCTCCACCGTGCCGGGCACCGCGGCGGCGCCGGCGCCGACGGTGGTGGCGTCAGGGACGACCGCACCGGCGGCATCGAGATACATGCCGACCGTTGCGCTCGTCGGCGCGCGCTCGCGGTAGTCGAGGAAATAGGACTTGCCGTCGACGAGCACCGTAGCGAAGCCGCCGCCGCCGAGGTTACCGGCTTCCGGGTAAGTGACTGCGAGCGTGAAAGCGACTGCGACCGCCGCATCGACGGCGTTTCCGCCGGCGGCGAGAATCTGCGCTGCAGTGTCGGCGCCATAGCGATCGGGCGCGGCAACTGCGGCGACTGCGGCGAGCGCGCCCGGTGTCGGCGCGGTCGGCATAGCTGCCCGCACGAAAGCGGTGCAGGCCAGGAGCAGGAGGGCCCACATGGCCCGGGCGCGCAGCCTCGACCGTTCGGGCGGGCTCACCATCCGACGGCCTGTCCGTCCTTTCTGAAGTCCGACCCCGCGCGGAAGTAGCCACCCGCGTCACCGGCCGCTGCCGCAGCACCGGAGACTCCGGGGCTGTGATCGCGCAGGTACATGATGACCTGAACGCCACCCATGTCGGCGCCGTTGACCGACTGCACCGTGTGTCCCATAGCGGCGAGCTTCGCACCAACCAGCTCGTAGAGCGGTGCCTCGAGACTCAGCACGTTCGGAACCTGACTGTGTCTGAAGCGCGCCATGTCCGCCGCCGCCTGTGGATTGGCGCCGAGGTCGAGCACGTCGATGAGCAGCTGGGCGTGCCCTTGCGCCTGCATGTCGCCGCCCATCAGGGTCACGGTCATCAGCGGCTCACCGCGCTGGATGACGAACCCGGCCGAGAGCGTGTTGAAGGGCCTCTTGTGGGGCGCAATCACATTGGGACTTGCGGGATCGAGCGTGAACAGCGCACCGCGATTGTGGAGCACGAAGCCGTAGTCCGGCACGGTGATACCCGAGCCGAAGACAGCGTAGTTGCTGTTCACCCATGACACCATGTTGCCTTCGGCGTCGGCCGTCGAGAGGACGATCGTGTCGCCCGACAACCCCGAGTTGGCGTTCGGCGCGGTCGCTGAGGCATGGTGCGGATCGACCCGCGCACACAGCGACGCCGCGTGCGGCGCGGACAAGAGCCGTGCGAGAGGCACGGTGACGAGATCCGGATCGGCGTTGTAGCGGTAGAGATCGGCGTACGCGAGCTTCTTGGCTTCGACGAGCAGATGCCAGTACTGCGGGTCGCGCGGGCCGAGCGAGGCGAGCGTCTGGCCGCCAACCCATTGCGGCACACACGCCTGCAGGATGTTGAGCATCTCCTGCGCCGCCCACGCCTGCGATGGGGGTGGCAGCTCGAGGATTTCGTAGCCGTGATACTGCGAGCGAGCCGGCTCCACCCACTTGCCGTGATAGTTGGCAAGGTCCTGAAGCGTCATGGTTCCGCCGAGCGCCCTCGACTTCGCCACAATCGCCCTGGCGATCTCGCCCTTGTAGAAAACGTCCGCGCCCTTCGCCTGGAGCAGGCGAAAGGTGCGTGCCAGGTCCGCGTTCCTGAAGGTCTCGCCGGGCCGGGGCGGTCGTCCCTCGAGGTACCAGGTCCTCACCGAATCCGGGTCGACCTCCGAGCAGCACGCCTTGAGCGGCAGGGCCTTCGGCAGCTGCCACGCCGCGGCGATGCGCTCGGAGACCGGAAACCCGTCCTGCGCATAGCGTGCCGCAGGCTCGAGCGCCTCCTTGAAGGTGAGCTTGCCGAAGCGATGGAGCATGGCCTGCCAACCCCACACCGCACCCGGAACCGTGACCGTGAGAATGCCGTAGGGAGGCATGCCCGACGTCGGTCCCCAGTTGTGCGCATCCCAGTGGTAGCCGAGCTCGTTCAGGTGCGCGAGCGTCGCTCCACTCGGAGCGGTGCCGCTCGAGTTGAGGATATAGACGCCGTGTTCCCGGGCGATGTATACGACCGCGAACACATCGGAGGCGACACCGACACTCATCGGTTCGACGAGACTCAGCACGCCTGCGGTGGCGACTGCCGCATCGATCGCGTTGCCCCCGTGCATGAGGATCTCGAGCCCTGCCTGCGCCGCGAGCGGCTGACTCGTCACCACCATCCCGCGGCGCGCCATGACCTCGGAGCGACTCTGCGCCGGCCAGCCCTCGGCACGAGCGCCGCGCACGGCCGCACAAAACGCCGCCTGCGGCGCGGAACCGCACATGGCGTTAAGTGGCGTGGACTGTGCGAACGGGCGATCCGCCGCCGCCGCCATGACAGCGGCGGCTGCGCTCAAGAAAAACCTTCGCATCGGGAGCCTCCGGGCCGACGGCGTCAGGCGGATGTCAGCCGCAGCCGCTTGGCGGGCAGGCAGACGCTTGGTGCGGGACGATCACTGGCAGGTGAACACAACGCCGGTGGAGGGCGACAGCACGTAGGAACCCTGGTCGTCGAAGCTTTCCACGACCACGCGGTGCCCTGACTTGCGGCAGTAGTTGTCGGCAAGGTCCGCAGCATGCGCGCGATCGGCCGCCTCTCCGTATTCGGAGCGGATCGCCAGGTGATACCTCCCAGCGCCGAGCTCGGTGATTCTTTCGCCGGCGCACGCCCAAACCCCCAACAGCGCGGTCAGCACGACCCAGTACTTCACGAGTCACCCCCGCTCGGCCATCGTACCGCAACGCGCCGCCCGTGCCGTGGCGGCCGTTTTGACAGGTGCGGCCCCGGAAAAATGGGCACCTTATGTTTGCAGTGGCGCCGCCGCGCGTGCCGACTAGGATAACCTCCCGGCCATGGGGTACACAGAAGAACAGCTACGTGCCTATGAGAGGGGGCTGGAGCTCTCACGGGCCGAGCACGAGCGTCCGAGTACGCGACGCCAGCTCGAGGCGATCGCGGACGAGTGCCGCGAGAACCTGCCGCAAGGTGCTCTCTTCACCCCCTACATGCCGGCGCCCCACGAGGTGATCCAGCAATACGCCACTGAGGGCGAACAGGCGGCCTTCTACGCCGGTTGGCTCGCCGGAACGGGAGCACTACCCGTGGAGTTGTTGGCGCAACTGCGCGGCGCGCCGCACTAGCTCCGGCACGCACCGTTTCGTGACCGGCGTCACCTCCGCACTCGAAGACCCTCGTAAAGGAACGCAGCCGGTCAACGCGCGCGCATAGCTGTCGTTGCTCACTGCAGAGCGCCCGCGCCCACCGTGCTGGCAAGCAGAAACGATGGCGGCCGGCAAGGGCGGAGCCGGCCACCGGCCGACCCACCCGAGCCGGCTCGTTAAGTGCTCGCATGCGGGCCGTCGTTTTAACTTCGGCGGTGCAGCTCGAGCAGGCGACACACTTCGTCGTCTTCGAGTTGCGCGAAGTCCTCGTACCATTCGCCGATTGCAAATAACATGGCTGGCGTCTGCAGGATGACGACGTCATCGGCTTCCGCCCTCACCAGCTCCGCCGCCTGCGGAGAGGCGACGGGTGCTGCGACGACGATAGCGGCGGCACCGCCGGCGCGTGCTGCACGCACGGCGGCGAGCATGGTGGAGCCGGTCGCGAGCCCGTCATCGACCAGAATGACTGTCTTGCCCTTGAGCTCGAGCGGCGCAAGGCCGCCCCGGTAGACGCGCTCGCGGCGCTCGAGCTCGCGGCGCTCCTCGGCCGCTATACGATCGAAACTCTCCGCCAGGCCGGGGAAGTCCTTTTCGATCCCCTCTTCGTGCACGACGATACCACCCGATGCGACCGCGCCAATGGCGAGCTCCGGCTGGCCGGGCATTCCAACCTTGCGGACCAGCATCACATCGAGCGGGGCGTTGAGCACCCGGGCCACCTCGTGAGCCACGGGCACGCCGCCGCGCGGGAGCGCGAGCACCAGCAGCGGGCTTGCGAGGGTTCGTCCCTCGAGTTCGCGGGCGAGTGCCGCCCCGGCTGCCGCGCGATCCGGGAACATGCGAGAGCGCCACGGTATGGGCATATGCAGGCCCCCCATCAGAAGCGGAACACGACGTCCGCGCCGATCGTCCATCCGGTGATGCGCGGACCCCAGAGATAGGATCCGCCGAGTCCGATCCACTGGACCTTCCATAGCTGGTTCAGGAAATCGAGCACCAACCGGCCGTGGATCTCATTGAGATTCGACAGGTTGAGGCCACTTTTGAGGTCGCCGTAGAGACCGGTCCAGCGGTAGTAGCCGCCGCTGCGCACTTCATGGCCGAACAGCTCCATGCCGAGCGGGATGTCGACGTCGATGATGTTCGCCCAGCTCTCCGAGTCGCCGTTCACGTCGAGCTGGGCGTTGGAAGTCTTGAAGCTCTCGGTGTGGTAATAGACGGGGTTCGACGACAAGGTGATGATCGCGCGATCCCATGCGTAGACGTACTGAACATCGACCCCCGTGATGAGCGTCCAGGTATCGACGGTCCAGTCAACCAGCCCTAACTCGGTGACCGCGGGCAGATTTTCACGCATGAAGGCGCTGTTTGCCGTGTAGGTGTTGCTCATGTGCCCGTAGAGTCCCGTCAGGGTCGGCGCGAAGCTCAGCGGTCGTTCGCCCAGAAACGAACGCCAGCGCCGAACTCGATACCGTACGACTTGATCTCGCTGGTGTCGCCCGCGAGCAGGCCCGTATCAATGTGGTTCGTGCCCGTCAGCCATCCCATGTTCCCTTGCAGCCTCGGCTGCCAACCGACGGGGAGGCTTCCAAGCGGCTGCGCATCGCCGATGTCACCGGAACCCCCGAGCTTGGTGACCCCCACCGTGTTGTCGGTGTTCTCACCGAGCGAGAACCTGCCGGTAGATCTGAAATTGGCCGCGGCAATGCCATAGTCGCCGCCGATAATGGTCAGGGCTTCGATGCGGTCGTTGAGCACGTTACGGATCTGGGCCAGTTCGGCGGGGGTGATCTGAGCGTGGGTGGGAAAGGAGAGCAGCCCGACCAGCACCGCCCCGACTGCTGTCGCAGTGCGCGGCCGCCGGCGAACCAACAGGCGGGCCTTCGTGACACGAAGTTGCGACTTCAGCATCGCTAGCCCTTCCGCCGCAGGGCGACCACTTCGACGCTACGGATGACGACGGAGTCGCCCGCCGCCATCTGTCGGAGCTGCACCTCCAGTGGGACCTTGAACGTTTCGTTCTGTCCATTGGGATATTGCAGCGTCAGCAGTCGGTAGCTCGGATCGACCGACAGCACCCGGGCGTCGACCGCGATCTTCTCGGAGGCGCCACCGGCGCCCGGCAGCAGGCCGTCCCGCAATACGTAGATGCTGAGCTCTTCTGCGACCGTGGCCTGGACCCGCTCGCCGGCCTTGATGTCGCTGAGGTTCGAGACGTTCGGGCCAACCTTGTAAGTGGATGTCTCGGTGGCCCCGGAAGTCCGCAGTACGATGGTCCTCGTCGCAGGGTCCACCGACTCAACGATCGCTGGACTCTTGACCGACCGGACGGCGATGCCTTTTTGAATCAAGCGCGCCTCACCCGGCGGCTGCACGTTTGCGACCGGCGCCGTCCAACACGCGCTGAGGGCCAGCGCTCCCGTCAGGAGTACCAGACTGAAACTCGCTCGAATCAGTGCAGCGGCTGTCATGGCGCGGGTCAGGCTCAGCTACAGGTTGCCGAGGTTGCGTGTGGCGAGTCCATAGTGCATTGGGGCAGTATAGACCACCCAGGAAAAACAGAGACTTAGTGATGGCAGCAAAACTTCAAGTTAGATACACTCCAGCCTGAGTGCTTGGGAAACACATCGGAAACCTCCAGCGGGAACTGCGGAAGTTCTCTCAGCGGATTGGCGCGCGTCAGCCGGTGAGGTCCGGTCTCGAAGAAGCCTCGCCGGAGCTGCGCACGGCACTGTGGAACGTGCTGCACAAGCCCGCTTTCCCCGACGAGGTCGAGCATCGCGAGCGCGCGCTCGCCAACGCCCGGGCCCTGTGGAACCACCTTGGCTGGCGCATCGATCAGGTCCCGCTGCTGCCGCATCAGATGCGAGCCGCCATTGCCACGGAATGGTTCTCCTGCCGGTGGCCGGAGTTTTTCGACCTGATCGAGTTCACCGCCCGCTTGCTGGCCACCCCGCTCCCGCCAACACGCCAGCAGTGGTTCGAGATGCTCAACCGGGTCCTCGAATCCAAGGGCTGCGCCTATCGCTTCAGCGCCGAGCAGCTGGTTCCGCTGATCAACCCCGCTGAAGCAACCGAAGTGGCCAGCGCGGCCGATTCAGCCATTCCGGCTGTGGCGGCGCACATCCGCGAGGCGCGCAAGCTGCTGCCACCCAACGCAGGTGCCAACCCGCGGGATAGCGTCAGGCAATCGATCTGCGCGGTCGAGGCGGCTCTGCGGCACCTGAGCCGCAACCCAAGTGCAACGCTGACCGACGGACTGGTTGCGTTCGAAGCACGACATGGCGGGCTGCATCCGGCATTGCGCCGAGGGTTGATCACGCTCTGTGAGTACGCCGCGGATGGCGAGGGTGCGCGGCACGATCCGCTCGAAGAAGCTGAGCGTGTGAGCGGCGATCACGCGCGGTTGATGTTGGTTGCCTGTTCGGCGTTTGCCAATTACCTGCTCGCGCTGTCGATGGCCAATCGGGGGAATTGATTGACTGAGCTGAGCCCATTCCCGTCCGAGTGTCCGAAGTGCAGTCAAATCCGCTTGCAGACCGGATACACGCGGGGCGAGCTGATGTTGCTGCTCAAGAACGGTGCCGACATCGAGGCCTATTGCAGCAGCTGTGATGAGCACTGGCCCCTCTCCACCGAGGACCGGGCTGATCTCGCGCGAACACTCGCGCGATCCTGACAGGTCAGGATGCGCTTGCCCGCATCATCGCGGCGCCTGGGCGAGAGCCGCATGGATGAAATCGATCATTGCCGCCATGACTTCCGGGCCGCAGTCCTCGAGGTGGGCTGCATGATCGCCGCTTGCCACGATGATCCAGCGGCGCTCAGCGGTCGCCAGGTGAGAAAAGAACGCCGCGGCCACTGCCGGCTTGAAGGCCGGATCCCGGGCTCCGTGGAGTAGCAGGGTCGGAATCCGGATCGCGTCCGGATGAATTCCGAGGAACTCCGCGTCGCAGCACACGTCGGCCCGAATGGGATCGGCAGCGAGCGCCGCGTTTACAAAGTCCTCGATCAGCGCGGGGCTCGCCACGTCCGGAGTAACGAAATCCGACCGAGCCCATTCAGCAGTATTCGGCAGAGCGGGTGCCTTGCCCGACGCTGGACCATTGTCGGGCGGTGCTGTGGGATCAAGGTTGTAGCCATAGAGCACAAGTCCGCTGAGCGGCTGCCTCGCGCGGCTTGCCACCAGGGCCGAGATCTTGGAGCCGCGCGACCATCCGAGGAGCACGGGTGGTGCAAGGTCCGGATGCCGATGCGCGACGACCGGCAGCACGGCCTCGACAGCCTCGGCGGCGCGCGTCGGTGCCAGCCAGCCGGATGAGAGCCGCTGCGACGATCCATAGCCCGGCAAGTCGAGCGCGTAGACCGCAAAGCCTGCCGCCACCAGCGCCTTGAGCAACGAGCGGCTTCCCGAGCGGGGCTCAAAATCAAACACGGGGCGGGCGCTCCAGGTTCGGCCATGAACAAGCACCACTGTTCCTTGCGGGTGCTCGCTCTGTCGCGCCCAGACCGCAACCTGTTGCCCCGCCGTGTTGACGAGGAGTCGCTCGGGTTCTGACTGAGCGGCGGCGAGCACCGGGATCCACGGACCGCACCACAGGAGCAGGGCGAGGGCTCGCAGGCCCCTGAAGCGCCTTCTTGGCCGACAGTTCATTTCTCGGTTCCGGTGACACACTTCACAGAATCTCGTTGCACCGCACCGGCACATTCACCTCTGCGGGCTCAATTGCCGCATTGTGGCAGTGCAGCGCTTGGGTTCGAAAGTCATGCCCGGCGCGCTGCTGAGCGGTGAGGACTGACGAGGAGTGCAACATGGAGCAGATCACGGACACGCTGACGCTCAACGGCTTTGTGGTCGGAGAGGTGAAAGCCTCGCCCGCTGGAAATTTGCTGCTCGTTCACTTGGGGGATCGCCTGGCGCTGGCGTTGAGAATCGAGCACCCGCACGTGCGTGACAAGACGACGTATCCCGCCATCCTCGAGCTGCCGGGCCGTACGGGTGATCCGGTGAAGCCTCTGATACTCGACGGCTATGCCGGAAATTCCTGCATCGATCTCCGCGCGAAGCCCATCATTCACTGGGACGGGCGGGCGGAACACGTGTCGATCGGAGCGTGCCCCCGTCCGGGTGCGATCGCGCTGTTTGCCAATCGACTCGCGATCGCCAGTACCTACCCGGGTCAGGACAAGTTCATCTACTGGGATTTCGAGAGCGGCAACCTGGCGACGTTGCCGACCGATTCGGAGTCGGTCTGGTTCGTTGCAGCCTGGGAACTGGGCATCACGAGGAGCGGGAACGTCTTTCACAGGCTCCTCACCTTTCCCCACCACCAGGACGAGGTCTCCGGCACTGGCCGAGGTCCCGATCTGTAACGCATTCATAACCGACGCACAACTGACTTTGGTACCTGTGCACTCCTATCCTCTTTCGGCAAGCCTAGCGTGCGAGTCCGGCTAGGGCTCGGCTCAACAGAGGAAGAATGCGTATGGTCCTCAACGTGCTCGGTGCTGCCGTGGTCCTTGCGGCCTTGTGGACGGCGATTGCAATCTGCGTGGACAAGGCCGGAATGCGCTACAGAGCATTCGCCGTCAGAGCGCCAGTCCAGCGCGGAGGCCCTCATAACGCCGGCCGAGTTCCAACGCCTGGCCGATCCGGATCACTTTGACGAGGATCAGCGCCTCGACGACGGCGGCTCACCCAGTCTCAAACCATCGCAGGGCGGCTTGTGCGGCACGCTGGCCGTTAGTCCAATCACGGGACCCCCACGGTCCGCGACCGAACACCAGTTTCGGGGCACCGCACGCAGCTCGCCACGCCGCGCCGCAAGTCCGCCTTAGTGCGTATTTCGGTTGGCCGCAGTGGGATCGAAAATAAAGCGCATAACTGCGGTCACAAATGGACACGAAGAACTCTTGAGCCGGCTGATTAATGCTCCGCCTTCTTCATGAACTGGCTGGACCTGGCGTGGGCAACGATGGGCTCGGCGTCGCTGACGCTCGGGGCCGTGCACCTGTTCATCTGGCGCAAGCAAAGATCCCAGTACGCACACCTTCTGTTCTTCGCTCTGGCTGCATCGATTGCCGCTTGCGCCGCGTTCGAGTTGTTGATGATGCGGTCGGCCACAGCGCAGGACTATGCAAGCGCGCTGCGCTGGGCACAGGTGCCGCTGTTGACCGTATTTCTGTCAATGGTGGGGTTCGTACGGCTCTATTTCGATGCCGGCCGCACCTGGCTGGCCTGGGCGATCTGTCTCATCCGGCTGCTCGTGGTGGCGCTGGACTTCCTCACCGGCGTCAACATCAATTTCGAAACCATAAACGCGCTGCAGCACGTAACGCTGTGGCGAGGGGCTGGTTTCTCGGTGCCCGTGGGCACCCTCAATCCGTGGTGGAGCGTCGCTCAGATCGACAACGTACTGCTCAGCGTATTTCTCCTGGACGCTTCTGTGACGCTTTGGCGCCGGGGGGGCCCTGTCGAACGCCGGCGTTCGGTGCTCGTCGGCGGAGCGCTCATCCTGTGTGTTGTTTGCGTCATTGCTCTCTCCCTGGGCACCTTTACCGGGCATGTGCCGCTGCCGACAGTGGTTACTCCCACTTTTCTCCTCGTAGCACTCGCGATGGGTTACGAGCTGGGTGAGGACGCTCTGCGCAGCGCACAGCTGGCCCGGGATCTTCGCGATAGTGAGCGCCGCTCGGAGCTTGCCGCGCAGGCTGCGCGCCTGGCGCTGTGGTCCTGGGATCTGGCGCGCCGAGAATTGTGGATGAACGCAATAGGTCGGACACTATTCGGCCTCAGGGAGGGCGAGCAGCTGGACCTCGACGCACTCTTGGCGGGTGTTCACGGCGAGGACCGCGACCGCGTCCGCGGCGCCATTGATAGGACGCTACGTGACGGGGACTCGCTGGAACAGGAATTCCGTATTGCACTGCCCGGCGCGGCGACGCGATGGGTTGTGACCCGAGCGCAGCTCGAGCGCGAGGCGCCCGAGGTTGGTTTGTTACGTGGAGTGACGGTGGATATCACCGAACGACGGCGTGTTGAGCAGGTATCGGCGCAGCAGCGCAACGAGCTGGCGCATCTGTCCCGGGTTGCGGCGCTCGGCGAGATGGCCGGCTCCCTGGCGCACGAGATCAATCAGCCGCTGATGGCGATACTGAGCAATGCGCGAGCCGCGCTGCGCTTCATGGCGCGAAAAAACGGCGATCTCGGGGAGGTACGGGCAATCCTTGCCGACATCGTGGAGGATGACAAGCGGGCAGGGGAGGTCATCCATCGGCTGCGCACGCTGCTGCGCAAAGGTGAAGTGCAACGCGGTCCCCTCGACATCAATGACGTCGTCCAGGAGGTGCTGCGACTGACACGCAACGAGCTGCTCAACCGTGGCGTTGTCGTAACCACGCAGCTGGCGCCGGACGCTCCCTGGGTGCTGGGGGATCGCATCCAGGTGCAACAGGTACTGCTCAACCTGGTGATAAATTCATGCGATGCAATGGCCGGAGTTCCCGGCAGTCAGCAACTCGTCGTGCGCACACGCGCCGTAGACGGTGCCGGAGTCGAGGTTTCAGTTTCCGACTCCGGGCATGGGATTGCGGCGGCCGATCTCGAGCGCATCTTCGAGCCCTTTGTCACGAGCAAAGCGCACGGCATGGGGTTGGGTCTCTCCGTGTGCCGCACTATCATAGCGGCGCACGGCGGACGGCTCTGGGCGGAAAGCGTCGACGGCCGGGGGGCGACGATGCGATTCACGTTGCCCGTTGAGGGAGAACGACAATGATGGATGGATCGAGTATGGTATTTGCGGTCGATGACGACCCCTCGGTACTGCGGGGGATCGAGCGACTGCTGCGCGCCGCAGGATTCAGGACGCAGGTGTTTCCGTCGGCCCAGGCGTTCCTCGCCGGTTACCGGCGTGACGTCGTCGGTTGCGTCATCCTGGACCTCGCCATGCCGGGCCTCGATGGTCTGCAGCTTCAGCAGCAACTGAAGGAGGGTGCGGGTGTTCTGCCTATTATCTTTCTCACCGCGCACGGGGACGTACCCTCGAGCGTACGGGCGATGAAGCAGGGGGCGGTGGACTTCTTGGTCAAGCCCGTCGACGAAGAAGAACTCCTCGCGGCGGTGCGGCAGGCGATCAAACGCTGCGTGACTCTGCGGCAGGCGCGGCACGAGGTCGCGGCTATCGAGCAGCGGCTCGCAATGCTGACGCCACGTGAGCACGAGGTGCTGGGGCACCTCCTGTCCGGCAAGCTCAATAAACAGATCGCCGCCTCACTCGGTACGGTCGAGAAGACCATCAAGGTGCATCGTTCCCGCATCATGCAGAAGATGGGGTCGCCGACACTCGTCGGCCTGGTGCGCCTGGCCGAGCGTGCAGGGATTACCGCCGCATCCTGCCAATCCGCACGCGGCAGCGCGCCGCCTTAGAACCGGGACAGACAGGGGAACAGCGGCTGAGCCTAGCGGAGACGGTTGAGTCCTGCCCGCGTTGGACCAAGGTCCACTATCCCGCGCGCTCCCCGCCACCTATCTTGCCTGCCGATGGCAGCCAGGGCGCGGCGCGTTGCGGTGGTTGACGACGATCCCGCGGTCCTGAAGGGACTGCGCCGGCTGCTGCAGGCGGCGAATTTCCAGGTAGACGCCTATGCCTCGGGGGGTGCATTTCTCGTGGGAGCCGGTGAGATCGAGCTGGACTGCATAGTACTCGATCTGCATATGCCGCAAATGGCCGGATTCGAGGTGCAGGCACGACTCTCCCAGAGCGGATGCACGACTCCGGTGGTGATCATCACCGGCGACGATTCACCCGAGGCGCGCTCGCGAGCGCTCGCGCTCGGTGCCAAGGGATATCTGTGCAAGCCGATCGACGAAGCGACGTTGCTCGCTGCCATCGATGCAGTCACTGGGGCAGCGGCGTCCGAGATTCCTGGTTAGGTGCGACAGTGGAAGTGTCAATTCACCGCAACAGAGGATACCGCAATGTACTTCACTGAAGACTCACTGTTTCCCGAAAACATGCAGCCTCTAATCATCACCGCGGCGCCCTACGGACCGGAATGGCTTCCGGGAGATGTCGAAGATTTGCCCGTAAGCTGGGACGAGCAGGTGCAGGCGGCCGTGGATTGCTACAACGCGGGCGCAACCATGCTGCACTTCCACGTGCGCGATCCCAAGACAGGCCAGGGCTCCACCAACTTTCAGCAGTACGGCGACCTGCTCGCCCGGGTCAAGCAGGCCGTGCCCAAGATGATCATCCAGGTGGGTGGCTCGATCTCGTTCGCCCCGCATACTGAAGACGCCAAGGCGAAATGGCTCGACTATGACACCCGTCACATGTTGACCGAGCTCGAGCCGAAGCCGGAGTTCGTGACGGTCACGACGGGCACATCGCTCTGGGACGTGACCATGGCGATGACGGCAGAGGACATCAAGGGAACGCACCTCGACAACCCCAAGGTGCTCGCCGCCTGGCGGGGCATGGTCGTCGATTCGACGCCGGCGTTCTACGAGGAGCACCTCAAGAGACTGCGCCAGCACAGGATTCAGCCGTACTTCGTGCCGGGCACGGTGCACCAGCTCGAGATCATCGAGCGCTTGATCCGCACCGGTGCGTACATGGGTCCTTTGAACCTCGCGCTTTGTGGGTATGGCGGCGGCACGATGGGCCGCAATCCGTTCGACTGGATGGAGATGGTCCGCCGCGCACCGCACGGCACCTCGAGCGCGACGTTCTGGGGCAGCATGCGGGGCAATATCGCGATGCAGCACATCGGACTGCTCCTCGGCCTGCACATCCGCGTGGGCAACGAAGACAACATCTGGGACAGCGGGAGAAAGCGCTGGCCGACCGTGAAGCAGGTTGAGTGGGCGGTGAAGATCAGCGAGCAGTTCGGCCGTAAAGTGGCCACCGCGGACGAAGCCCGCAAGATCATGAAGGTCGGCGTTTGGTACGACAGCATCGAGGACACGCTATTCAGGCTCGGTCTGCCACCAAATCGCGTCGACGGTCGGAAAGGGTTCCTCACCTATGAGACGGACGGCCGGATTCCCAAACGAGACGCACCGACGAGTTCCGCCAGCATCCTGTAAACAACTCGAGCGAGCGACGAATGGGGATGAGCCTCTGAGTTCCACTCCTGGGAATAGCGCCTGGGATACGAACCGGGTGCCGCGGTGGCAAGTGCCGCGGCACCCGTGAGGCGCGCCGTGCAGCGCCGGCGGGCATTCTTGATTCCTGACTGAGGTACCGAGGTGGCAGATCAACCGTCCCAGATGAGCGCAACAACGACAGTGTCGGATGTATCCGGTCCTTGGGACGCGGCGCTGGCCCAGCTCCTCGACTGGGACCCGACCTGGGCCGCGACTTGCCGGAAGATGACGACGAACCCCTGGACTTCGGGTGTGCTGCCCGGCAAGTTCGTCGAGTTGGTCGGGGTGGCGCTCAATGCGGCCTGCACCAACCTAAATCCGCAGGGTACTCGCCGGCACGTGCGCGCGGCACTGCGGGCGGGCGCGACCCGCGACGAGATTCTGCTGGTTCTGAAAATGGCGTCGGTCATGTCCATACATTCGTGCAGTCTCGGTGCGCCGATACTGCTCGAAGAAGCGGCAAGCGCCGGCGCCACAGGAGCCCGCAAGAGCGCCGCAACGACACCCGCCTGCGACAGAGTACGGGCGATGGGCCAGTGGAACAGCGCGTGGGATCCATTCGTCGAGCTCGATCCGGTGTGGACCGATGAATTCATGGCTACCGGCGGGCAGATCTACGGCAGCAAGCTGTTGTCATCCAAGGAAGTCGAGTTGTTGAGCATCGCCTTCGATGCGTCCTACACCCACATGTACGCGCCCGGGACGCGCCGCCACATCAAGGCTGCCCTCAGGGCAGGCGCCAGCATTGAGGAGGTCATGGAGGTGTTGAAGCTGTGCGTCGTTCAGGGTGTGCAGGCCTGTAACCTCGGCGTGCCGATTCTGGCCGAGGAGCTGGCTGCTTTGTAAGGTGCGATGGGCGCAATTGATTGAGGTGAAGGCTTCGTGTCCGAGGAACAATGAACGGAGGAGGTCAGCTATGAAACTCGTACATGTCGTGCTAATCGCTGTTTGCGTCGCGAGCAGCTACGCTTATGCCCAGAGTGAGACCGGGCGTGAGGATCGCGCCGTCGCCCGAGCATGCAAAGCGGATGCCGAACACATGTGTGCCGGGAAGACGGGGCAGGAAATGCAACAGTGCCTCAAGAGCAATCAACAGAAGCTGAGTGCCAATTGCAAGGACGCCGTTTCCAAGCTTCCGCAACCGCCGAAGTCCTGAAACTGCGCCGAACCGCCTTGCGCCTCCCCGGCGTCGCTATGCGGCCGCGGGGAGGCGTACTTTGGGTATCGTGGGGTCCGTGCGCAACGTTACAGCGACGCTGAGATTCCGCACTCCGGGACGCGGACTGATGGAGATCACGGGGGAGGTACGTGCCTGGCTGGAGGGCCAGCAGGTGACGACCGGACTGCTCACGCTGTTTTGCCGGCATACCTCGGCGTCCCTCATTGTTCAGGAGAACGCCGCTCGCGCCGTCCGCGCCGACCTCGAGAACTACTTCGCTTGGATCGCACCGGAAGATCCGAGTCGATATGAGCACAATGACGAAGGGCTGGACGATATGCCGGCACACATCCGCACGGCGCTCACCGGAATACATCTTTCGATCCCGGTGAGCGGCGGCCGCATGACATTGGGTACCTGGCAGGGCGTTTATTTATTCGAGCATCGCCGCCGTGCCCATGAGCGCGAGGTTGCCCTCCACCTGATCGGCGACTGACACGGCCATGGCCTAGGTTCGCCGGAGCGGGGCAACGAGAACAAGCGGGCGCGGGCACGTCGCTGCAGCAGCGGGTGCGGGCACGCCCCCTATGCCCTTGTCGAGACAGGAGTCCGAGTCCTCGCTGGCGCAGCTACAGTCGGGACTCCTCGACCTGAAGGGCTGCCCAGATGGTTGCGATGACGACTACGGCACGGAGTAGTTCCAGGACCATACATCGCTCCGCGCGGCTGACCGACGATTCCGTTCTCCCTCCTATGCATCCCTGCACCGGAGGGAAGTCCTCCCCTCCGAGTCGCTTCCATGCGCAGCCGGCGCTTCCGATGTGCCGACCAACACGCGGAGGATAGTGGCGCTCAAACTGACCCGTCGGCGAACGCCTTCAGTCAGTCAGCGGATAACCCATACATGGAGGGCCGGGACTCTGCCGCAGCGCACCAGAAAGCGCGCAGTGGACTAGGACGTACGCGCCAGCCACATACGCTCAGTCGGATCGTCTCTGGCCCCTGTCAAACTCAGAGAGTTTTTGGCGGAGAAAATCAGCTAAGGGATCGACTCGGCCATCCGGGAAGCGGATCTCGTAGGATCTTCCGGAGACAGATGATTCTGAGGCGCAATAGCGAATGAAGTCCTCGGCGGTTTTTACACGCGCGCCAGCAGCGCGAAGCTTGGCGCGCAGGTGATTGACCGCTGCCGAGCTATCGGAGGCCGTCCCGACCGGCGCATCGACGGTATGTTAGAGCGATGCGGAGCTATAGCGCCGGCACCCAACCGTCGCCCGGATTGTACTCGGTCATCGCGGCCGCGGTTGTGGCGGTGTTTGCGCCGAGGTCCTTCTGGTAGACGACGCCGGCGGGGCCGACGATGAACGTCATTATTCCCGAATTGCGGTATTCCGCAGGGTAGGCGACAAACGCAAAGCCACCGGTCATCTTGCCATCCACGACGTAATCCTTCGCGCCGCCCTGCGCCTTGTCCCCCTGTTTAGTGAGCATCAGGAAGTAATAGCCGTTGAAAGGTCGCGGATGAGTGCCTGCGGCGGTGTATCCGGTGGCCTTGGCAAACTCATAGACGTCCTCGAGTGGACTTGGCGCCTGACCGGTACTGACCGGCCAGTACAAGCCATCCTGCTTCCCCTCATCGCTCACGATCCGCTGGGCATACTGTTTCACGGGGTCGGCGTCATGGCTCCGGCTGAAGTATTGCGCCTGGGCATTCGCGAGCGCGGTGCAGGCTGCAATCGCGGCGAGCTCATTGCGGCCGATGCGACGCGCCAGGATCTCGTCTTTGCCGGCATCGGTATCGAATTGCCAGGCGCCCGCGGATTTCTCATCGAGCGGGATCGGGAAGAGAAAGTTGTCCGCGCCGATATAGAGCATCTCGCCACCAGCTTTGATCTTGCGCCAGCGATGCATTTGCGCGTAGGCGGCAACGAAGTCGTGCATGTTTTCGCGGTCCTTCACCGCATCCCCCGAGGACAGGATCTCCTTGGCATCCGGGCCGAAGATGGTGAGCAACGCCGCTTGATCTCCGGCTTGCGCCGCCGCGAATACCGCGGCGCCTGCCTCCTCGGGAGAGGCAAACGAGCGTTGCGCAGGTTGCGCCGGTGCTGCTGTTGGTGCCGTGTCATGCGCCCTAGCACATGCGGCTAGCGCGCCGATCATCACGAGTAGTGCGCCGAGCATACTTAAGTCGGCAGCGAAAACCTTTCTCCCGCGAAAGAGCTGTGACATAAGGGCGTCTCCAGTCATCTCCATTTGCGGCTCAGACAACGCTAGCGCCGAAATCCGCCGCCGCCCCATCGGGAGCCCCCACTCTGACTGCCGCCACCGAAGCGTCCGCCGCTGTAACCGCTCGACTGCATGCTCCCCCAGCCGCGGCTGCTCTCGGCGTTCGAAGACCAGCCTCCGGAGTTGCCGTAGCCGCCCGAGTGCCCACTCATGCCGCTGTATGCATCGGAGTGCGAGGCGACTCCATTCTGCGCCCAGGAGTTCGACTCGCCGGAGGCCGTTCGCGAGGAACTGCTGTAGCTGTTAGTGGTTGAGGTGGAGTGGGTAGAGGGATTGTAAGTGGTGCTGGTGTTCTGGGTGTAACTCGAAGAACCCGGGCGGTTGGGATCGCTGTAGGTGGTAGAGGTTGTAGCGGTGTGACTCGAGGGATTATAGCTGGTGCTGGTGTTCTCCGTGATGCTCGAACCCGGACGGTTAGGATCGCTGTAGGTGCTAGAGGTTGTGGCGGTGTGAGTCGAGGAATTGTAGTTGGTACTGGTGCTCTGCGTCACGCTCGAGGAACCCGGGCGGTTGGGATCGTTATAGGTGGTAGACGTTGTGGCCGTATGCGTTGAGGCGTTGTAGGTCGTGGAGCTGTTGTTGGCGACCCCCGTTGAAGGGTTGTAACCGCTTTGGCTATAGCTCTTGGTCGCCGGATTGTAAGTGCCCTGGTTGACGGTGCCGGTTTGGCTGTTGTAACCGTTGTGAGTGTAAGTGTTTGTCGCGCTGTTATAGGTGGTGTAGCCGTAACTGCCGTGATAGGCACCATTGTAGTAACCGCCGTGCCAGGCTGGATTCGGCGGGTAGGCCCCGCCGTGGTAGACCACCGTCGTCGATCCACCATGCCAGCCGCAGTTCCAGCTGCTGTAACTCCAGGCACAGCATGCACTATGCGATGAGGCGATGGCGACCCCGGCGGCGAAACCGATAACGCCTGCGGCAACGATGGCTCCCGTGGGCGGCGGAACGTAGGTGTAGGCCGGCACGACGTAAACGGTCCCGTAAACCACGGCCGGATCGTAGACCGGGACGTATACCACCTGTGGACTCGCAGGCTGAATGACGATGACGTTCGGTGACTGCTGCACGACGGTGATCTGCGAGCCCGACTTGAGATTGCCGGCGGCTTTGGCCTGAGCGCGAAGGTTCTGGATTGCCGCCATGACGTCGGCAGTCTGATTGTGATAGGCCTCGCCGAGCGAAGACGTCCAGGGAAGATTGCTCGCCATGTTGTTGAGCACCGAGGGGAACTGGGTCAGCGCCTTGACACTTGGGTCCCAGCTTTGGGCATCGACCGCGACCATCAAGTTGCTGCCCACCGCCGCGGCGTTCTGTTTGTACCAGGCGTTAGCCGCCGCGACCTGATCCGGGAAGCTCGAAGCGGTGAGAATCTGCGCGACGAGCGGATCGGGATACAGCGCGATGGGAGCCGCAAGTGCCTGCAACTCACTAGGGCTCATGGGGAGCGGTTGGGTCGGGTTGACCGGCGGCGCCTGGTACTGGCCATAGAGTACTTGGGACGGCGAGACGGCACACAGGGCAGCAACGGCCAACAGGGCCTTGAGCGCATGTTTTGTGGCCATGAAAGTGGCTCCGGCATCCTGCGGATTAGGGAGGAGGCGGACTCTCTCGGTTATTGCCCGCTCTGGATCTCGTTCCGGGCACCGCCCGCCACGCAGCCCGTACCGCCGACGGCACAGACGACCAGATACGTCGCGCGCTTACCGCACCCCGAGACCCCTACGGTGTACTCGGCGCGCTCAGGAGGCGCCCACCGTGGGTTGACGACCGGAGTCTGGATCATTTCCTTGCTCAAGACTGTGGCCGTCGCGGCGGGGCAATTGAGCTCGAATGCCCCGCGACGCTGCGCGACATGAGTCGCATCGGACTGCATCTCATCGACCAGCTGCTGCTGCGATTGGCAACCGCAGAGCATCCCCGCAAGCGCAACCGCGCTTATCGCAAAAGTGTGTTTCACAATTTACCTCCCCGGTGTAACTGCCCGCCAGCTAATCTCGCCAACACTGGGAATTCTTAGCTCCTAAGGTGAACATTTGAAATTGGTCCAAGGTCCAATCCTGGCCTAGCTGGAGACTGCGGCAATGCAGCACAGGAGACTCGTCCCGTCTTCGTGCGGCCATGAGCCGCGGGCTGACAAGCTGCCGCAAGCGCTTGAGCTGCAGAGTTCGATCAAAAGGTGAATCGACCACCGATTGTCGGAGCAACGTTGTCGTCGTGGTAATAGGGAACGCCGGGACCGTGAGGAATCGCGATGGCGAGACCGCCGCTCACGCTGGAATACGCAATTCCGGCGTAAGCGTCGAAGCGCTTGGTGAAGTGATGGTCCAGATAGAGCGAACCCTCGTTGAGGTGGCCCCCACAGGAAGCGCGCATGTTGGTGGGCGTGCAGGTCGGCGGAACACGGAAGGTGTTCTGCTGCGCGCCATAGTAGGACAATGTGATGTCAGTTTTGCTGTCGTTGAAGGTGTATTTCACACCCCCCCAGTAGACCTGCACGGTCTTCGTAGAATCAAGATTATTGTCTTCGACGCCGCTTAAGAGATAACCACCCTGGGCTGTGGCGCCCACGCCCAACGGGTTCGACGGGTTGTTCTGTGTGATGTGTTCGTAGCCGGCAAAGAACTTGAATGGGTCCAAGGTATATTTGGCAGCGACCATGACGGCGGTGTTGTCGGTCACGATGCCATATTCGGTGTTGGTCGTTTCGATCAGATTTGCGCCGGAGATGGGGTTTGTATTGATGCTGTTGGTGGTCGACTGATATGGCTGCGTCGGACTCTGAGGACCCAGCAAGGGATTGAGCACGCTGATCGCCTGGAAGACGCGTTGGTAGACGACGTCGGCGGAAAACTGGTCGATCTGTCCGCCGAGGTCGAATCCATAAGCCTTGTTATGCGGCTGTTCCGGCGTGCAGTTGGCAGCAGTCCAGTTCGCGGCGGCGGAGTAGCAGCCGCCAGAACCGTCGACGAATTTATACATCGCGCCGAAATGGACCGGACCATAGCCGAGGCGATATTTAATGGCCTGATCCCAACGGGTGTCCTGGGTGTCGCCGCCGCCGGCCATCAGGCCGTTGTAGCCGATGAACGAAAACGAGTAGGCGCCGCCCGCCGGATCGTAAGCGAGCATTGCGTCGGTACCGAGCGCGCGCTGGCGACCGAAAGTCAGTGTACCGAGCTGCGTGGACGATAGACCGCCCTGGAATTCGTCGTTGAAGGTTTGACCCGCCCGCGCGCCGTCGCCGGCGAACGAATAGCTGGCTCTGGGGAGGCCGTTGTTGGCGACGTTGGTGGCTGCTAGGTTGGCGAGCTGGCCGGACTGCGGATTGACGCCAGTCGCAGCGTTGAACACCACGAACCAGTCCTGCAGAAACTCTACCTTGCCCCTGATGCCCAGGCCCGACTGTGACAGGTTGTTCGGCGCAATGAGCCATTGGGGGTGATTGCCGTTGCGGTTGACCAGCGATTCGCCTTCATAGTTATAGGGACTTTCCGGTAAGCCGTGGCTGACCCAGCCCACGCCGACGTCATACGTCCCGTAGAGCGTGATGCCGTGCCAGGTCAGCGGGCAATCGGTGTGGATGAACTCCTGGAAGCTCGCGCAGCCTGCCTCGCTGGGTGGTTCGGCGGCGCGGAGCGGATGAGTCAGAACGAAAGTTGAGGCAAGCGCCGCAAGGACGCACCAGCGAACAGACCTCATTGTACTTCCCCGGGAAAAAGCCGTTAGGACAGCGAGATATTCACAACTGGCCGAACCACCGCGACGGTCGAGGCTTCCGCCAGCCGTGCTACGTCCGCGCTCGCGCTCGTGAGTAATGAAACGGGGAGTGACTTCTTCACGGGTATGTTTCTCCCTGAGATGTCAGCAGCCATCACTTAGTCGTTATATTCGTTCGTATATAACACAGCTGCGTCTTGAAGCGCAAAGTCCCGATGGGACGGGCTGGCGGATACGGGTCATTGGAATGGGGGCGTCTGCCAGATGATTTACGTGGGTTCACCTTCGATATGATGTCGCCACAGGAGGAGCTTTTATGGCTGGTCCCGTTGTTCGATTCAGGATCGATTTCGCGGAGCATTCCAGTGTTGGGCCGGGGAAAATCTGTCTTCTTGAAGCGATTCGAGACGCCGGTTCCTTGTCACAAGGGGCGCGCAACATTGGGATGAGTTATCGTCGCGCTTGGCTCCTGGTGGAGAGTCTGAAGCGATCTTTTCGGGAGCCCGTGACGGTGGCAAGCAAGGGAGGCAAGGACGGAGGCGGGATGCTGGTCACCGAATTTGGCGACGCCTTGATCAAAAACTATCGTAAATTGGAACGAGACTTTGCGATGTTGGCAGAGCGGCGTCTCCGCTCGATCATTGCAACGGTGATCCGACATTCCAATTCTGGCGCTAGGGTGTCGGTACGCACGAAGCTTGGGTAAAGCAGCCAGATTGTATGAGACTCGACCTGATGTTGCGCATCCTGCCCCGTTTCGCGCTCCTATGCTTGACTGTGCAGTCCGCTTCGCTGCCCGCGGCTGACGCGAAGCAAACGCAGATTTTGGTATTCGCCGCTGCATCTCTTACCGATGCGCTGGGGGAGATTGGAGCTGCGTATGAAAAGATTTCGCCCGTACAGGTCAAGATGTCGTTTGACGCGAGTTCAAACATGGCGCGCCAGATCGAAGCGGGTGCCCCAGCAGATGTATTCTTTTCGGCCGACGCTCAGTGGATGGACTATCTGCAGAGTCGCAACTTGATTCAGCCGAGCACGCGGCAGAATGTTGTCGGCAATCGCTTGGTGCTCATCGCTCCGGCCGCGAGCCAGATCAAGCTGAGGATCGCCCCGCATTTTCCACTGGCGGCGGCTCTCGGTAACGGTCGTCTTGCAACCGGCGATCCGGATTCGGTGCCGGTCGGTCGCTACGCGCGTTCGGCGCTATCGGCACTGGGCATCTGGGATGAGCTCGCCGCTCGGCTGGTGCGTGCGGAAAACGTCCGAGCGGCGCTCATGTACGTGGGCCGTGGCGAAGCGCCCTTGGGCATTGTCTATGCGAGCGATGCGCTAGTGGATAAGGACGTGCGCGTGGTGGACACTTTTCCCGCCAATACCCATGAGCCGATCGTCTATCCGGTCGCCCTGACGAAGTCCGCGAGAAGTGAAGCCGCTGGATTCATTACCTACCTCGCCAGTCCGCACGGACACGAAATCTTCGTCAAGTACGGCTTCACAGAGCCTGGGCGATGAAGGTTACAGCTCCACCAGTGAATTCGAGATGGTCGCTTTCCCGCCCGCGTCTTTGCGTTTCTTACCTCAACCTCGCCGGTCAAGGATGCAGGAGCGACGGAACACCGCTCCGTCAGGGGCTACCCGGACGGGTCGTGAGCCTGATGGGCTGCATCACCGGTCTCACGAGAAGAGGCGTCATGGTGGTACTTTCCATGCTGTGGCGCTATGTTTAAAGATGCGTGAGCGTACAGCTTCAATCGTTAGATGAACCGTGGCGCGATGCTCCGGCAGTGGAGACGGGAATTCGCGCAACGCCTTCGGGAGCAGGGTGCCAGCGAATGCGACCCACCGGGCTATCCGTGGCCAAACCAAACCGCAGAAGACCGACGGAATCCATCGCGCGGCACTACGGGGTGTATCCACGCACTCACGGCAGCGGGCGGAGGCTGTCGCGCGGGAGCACGCTGGCGCAGGGCTTCAACCCGAGCTCGGTCGGGTTCGCCTGCTCGAAACGCGCCGCGAGGTCGTCCAGAGATGGAACGCGGTTGCCGCGACCTGGTCATGCAGGGTGAGGTTGAGCTTGCTGTGGCCGTGAGGAGGTTCGTGAAGCGAATGAATCCCCCGCAAACTGCAAAGGAGTGGCCGGCGGACAGATTGCTGGAGAGGCGCCCGCCCGATTGCGCTTTGCAGCTGCGTCCGAGGGCCCGCTAGCGCTCGCATCGCCGCGATTCCTATGGTGACTCGCCGAACGCACCTGGAGGCAATCTGGCTGGTTGCGGCCTCGCTCGTCACCTCCCTGGTATTTGCGCCCGGTTCTCTCGACATCACGTTGGCCGGCTGGTTCTATTGGCCCGACGCAACAGAGCACTGGCCCTTGGCGCGGCAGCTGCCGTGGTCGCTTCTGTATCGTGCGGCCACTTGGATCACAGCCATGCTGGTAATAGCCGCGCTGGCTGCCCTGGTAGCAAGCTTCACCGTCGCGAGGCGCCCATGGCGCCGGTCCGCCGTTCTAGTGCTGCTGGGTGTGGCCATCGGACCCGGCCTACTGGCGAATGCCGTGTTCAAGGACCACTGGCAGCACCCGCGGCCTCGCGACATCGTCGAGTTCGGTGGACCGCTGCACTACGCGCCCTCGCCACTACCGGGACGCGAGAGCGGCGCGTCCTTTCCCTGTGGTCACTGCTCGGCCGGATTCATGTATGCATGCGGCTGGTGGATCTGGAGGCGCCGCCGTCCCGCCTGGGCCGCTGCCTCGCTACTAGCTGGCCTGGTCCTCGGCCTGCTGCTCGGCGTGGGACGCATGGCCGCCGGGGCGCATTTCTTCTCGGATATCATCTGGTCGGCGCTGCTTGCGTTTGCCGTGCTGCATGTTCTTCACCATCACGTGCTTCCTGCCGAAGGAGCGCTGGCCGACGCGCCAGCTGCCGTCAGCGGCAGGGAGTCGGTTTGGCGGCGCGTATCCACCGTGGCAGCGCTGCTGGGAGGTTTCGCAGTACTGCTGGCGCTCTTTGCGACGCCGCATGGGACGGAGCTCACGGCCCGCATGCCACTGTCATCGGAATCGCCACGCATCCTCGAAGTCGAGGCAGACCAGGCCAATATCGCTGTCGTCCTGATCGATGCGCCGGCGACACTCCTTACGATCGACGGAGAGCTACACGGCTTCGGTGTGCCGACGAGCCGTCTCGGTGCGCGTCTCGAAGTCGTGACGCAGCCAGTGCGGGCGCTGCGCTATCGAGTTGAGAGCCGAGGCTGGCTGACGGACGTGGATGGTCTGGCAACACTGTTTGTGCCGGCCACGGCTTTCGATCGCGTCATCGTCAGCCTGGGCCGGGGCAACATCCGTGTCAGCGATAGCACCCACGCGGGGCTGCTCGGGGCGAAGCGGGTGCGGGTGCAGTTGCATACCAACCGCGGGAACGTGCAGCTTCCCGACTCGCCATAGGCGCGTTACAGATCCCGCATCAGCATGAGCTTATCACCAGGCCCGTTGGCAGGGGCGAGTCCCTTGCCGATGCCGAATTCGACCCCGTGGCTGCTGCCCCGTAACCCACCACCGCGAAGAGCGTCTGCGTCTGCTGGGAGCTCGGCAGGAAGCGCTGCAGCGGACCGAACTCGGCGTAATCCTCCCAGCGCGACGGCGAGCTTTTTGCTGACGTTACAGGCCCCGCGTACTGGCGGAGCAGAATAGAGGTTGCCGACGCCGCGGTGAAGTCCGTGTCGAGAATCGGATCGATCAGGTCCCGGAACCCCACGTGCCAGCCAATGAGCGGACGGATCTCGCCCGAGAAGCGGATCGGTTCCCAGTGGGGCGCGTTGTAGCTGAGCTCGGATACAGTCCCGTTTCGAACCAGGTCGCGACGCCGTACCCCCCATTCGGGTACGCCGTTCAGCTCGTGGTTCGGCACGATGCCGCCCGGAAAGGCGGGCTCACTCCGGCCTGCGAAGGCGTAGTTGTTGTGCCAGGTGAGGTTCAGCTGTCCCGGGGCGGCAATCTCGGCGTCATAGACCTGTATCTCGTCGGTCTGAGCACGGGCCACACCTGTCCACACAAGCATGCACGCCGCGCAGCAGGAGGCAACGCATCAAAAAGGAATACCGGCAGGCGAGTCGCATCACGGGCCAGCGAGTCATCCGCGCGGCGTGAGAGAAAGCCCACGACCTGTCCGCGCATAACATGGGATCGAGGCCGAGGTGAGAACCGCATCCCCTTAAGCTGCGGTCCGCCCGTCAAACTGCGCGCTTACGACCGGCAGCGTGATCGTGACCACCAGCCCTGTGCCCGTAACCGCCGTCGAGAGCTCGATCTCGCCGGCGAGGAGCTCGACGACGCGTCCGACAATCGACAGTCCGAGACCGCTACCTCCGGAGGCACTGCCGGGCACGCGGTAGAATCGCTCGAAGGCCCGCGAGCGCTCCTCGATCGGGATTCCCGGTCCGTCATCGCTGATCTTGAGCACCACGCTGCGAGCGCGCCGATTCACATCGAGGGCAACCCGGCCGCGCTCACTCACATGGCGCACGGAATTTTCCAGCAGGTTCCGGATCAGCAGGTATAGGACCTCCGGAGAGCCTGGCAGGAGTTGCTCGCAGCCCGACACGGTGAATCTGACATGCTTCTCGCGTGCCGCCTGCGCCAGATCCTCGAGGACCAGATCCACCACCCGACGCGCCTCGGTGAGCTGCGCACTGTCGCTGTGGAATGACGATCCGGGTTCCAGCCGCGCCAGCGACAACAGCTGGCTCATCAGATGCGTGGTGCGCTGGATGTTCGCTTGAAGCTTCTCGAGCGCGTTCCGTGTTTCGACGGGAGTCGTGGCACGCGCAGCGACCTGCGCCTGCGCACGTAGCGCGGCCAACGGCGTGCGCAACTCATGTGCGGCATCCGCCGTGAAGCGACGTTCGCGCGCGAGCACTTGTGCGTGCCGGGACAGCAGACCGTTCAGCGCCACCCCAAGCGCGTGGGTCTCCACGGGCATCTCCGCGGTGTTTACGGCCGAAAGGTCGTTTGCGCCGCGCCCGGCGAGCTCGGCCGCGATGCGACGCACGGGGCGGAACGCCCGTTCCGTCACGATACCGATGAGCACGGTCAGTAGTACCAGCGCAAATAGCAGCGGCAGCGCAACAGCGCGCAACATCCGGGACAGCAGAGCGTCGCGGTGCTCGAGCGGCTCGGCGATGTGGATGACCAATGGGGTGGCGTTAGATCTCAGTGAATAGACGCGCCAGTCGCGGCCATCAAGTATGAGATTGGAGTACCCGGGGCCCTCGCCGCTGGCGAGCGCCGTGCGCGGCGCCCCGGGGGAGCAGTAGAGGAGCTGCCCCGAGCGCGTCGCGATCTGATAGACGACCTCGAGCGGCATCGCCTTCGCGCCGCCCACGACCGAGCCGGGTACTAGGGTCTCGCCCTCGTCGTACTCATGGTCGGCGTAGCGCAATGCAAGTGCCGCTTGCTGCTGCAGCATCTCGTCAAACTGCAACGCACTGCTGCTGGCCACGGCCCGATAAACGAGCACGCCCAGAATGAGGAACACGCAACAGGCAGCCCCGGCTGCAGCAAACGCCATGCGACGACGCAGCGACCAGGGACGCTCCTGGTTAGCGGTTAGTGTCGACGCGGTAGCCGCGTCCTTTGACATTGGTGATGAAGTGCGGGCCGAGTTTGCGCCGCAGGTTGTGGATGTGGACCTCGATCGCATTGCTGGCGACGCTATCCTCGAATCCATACAACTCCTCCTCAATTTCGGCACGAGTCACCAGACATCCCGCCTTGCGCATCAGAAGCTCGACCACCGCATACTCACGCGCGGTAAGCCCCGCCGGTTCGCCCTGATAGGTGACCATTCGCTGACGCAGGTCGAGCACCACGTCCCCGGCAGCGAGCACGGATTCGGCGCTCCCCTCCGCGCGTCGCGTCACGGCGCGCAGCCGCGCGCACAGCTCATCGATGTCGAAGGGCTTGATCAGATAGTCATCCGCCCCGGCATCGAGTCCGGCAATCCGATCGCTGATGTGATCACGCGCCGTGGTGATGATGATCGGCGTGGTGCGCCCATTCTGCCGCAGCCAGCGCAATACGCTCATGCCCCCTCCGTGCGGCAGTCCCAGATCGAGCACCAGCGCGCTCGGGGTCGACGTCGAAAGCGCCGCGAGCGCCGCGCTGCTGTCCTGCACCCAGTCGACCACATAGCTCTGCTGGCGCAGTCCGTCCCGGACGGCCTCTCCCAGCATGTCGTCATCCTCGACCAAGAGAATTCGCACGTCTGCCGTTCCCGGTTATTCAGAGAGCCTGTCGTATTTGAGCATGGAGGTGCTTAATTCAGCCTTAAGCATCACACTTCTATTCTCATGAGCCATGCGATTTCACACGGCCAGGCGCAGATTCCCGAACCGTCAGCGCACCGTGCTGAGCGCGCCGATTGTATGGCTGCTCGTGGCGGGAGCGCCGGTGTGCTCCGCCGGCGACCGCGGCCCGTTCGGCATCGATTATCTGGTGACGTACGACGACAGCGGCATCTGGAATCGCAAATATCAGGAGGCGCTCGAGTATGGCCTCATTGCCGCGGAGGTTGCCGGTGGTCTCTGGTATGGCGGCGAAGATCGCCTCGGCCGAACGTTCTGGCGGTCGATCGATGCCTCGGTCGCCTCCGGGGTTGTCGCCCAGCTGATGAAATACACGTTCTCGCGGGTGCGCCCGATAGACAGTGGCCCCGGTGGGGATCCCAACCTCTGGTTCAAGGGGCACGGCAACCAGAGCTTCCCAAGTGGAGAGGTGACGGAAGTGAGCTCGATCGTCACCCCCTTCGTTCTCGAGTACGGCCATGATCACCCTGCCGTGTATGCGCTTGAGCTGCTGCCGGTCTATGACGCCATCGCGCGCGTAAAGGTACAGGCACACTGGCAGTCGGACGTCCTCGCCGGCTTTGCGCTTGGTACCGGGACCGCCTGGCTGGTACATCGCAGTCCGAACTCGCCGTTTATCCTCAACATCATGCCGCACGGCATCTATGTGGGGATCGGCAAAAGCTTCTGAAGCGAAAGACGACGGACTCGCAACCGATGCACTGCGAATGGGAAGTATTTGCAACGGCTGCTCCATAGGGCATGCATCGTCGCTGTTGGAAATTCGATGGATCGGACTGGGCTCCCGGCTGCAGTGGCGAGCCTTCGACTACTGATCGGGTTCGACAAGGTTCACTGGCAACCGCCTTGCATTATCTTGCCCGTGGGCCTGGAGATTGACTTCGGCGGCTTCGGTCAGGAGTACGCGGTTGACCGCGTTCTCGTTCTTGTGGCGGGGCGGCAAGTTCGGCGACATCAGGGTGCTCAACGGCGGCCATCCGGTGGAGGCGCACTACGCAACCTAATCTTCGCCCGTTCACCTTCCTGGTAAGTCATCGCGCCGAAAGCGCCGGAGGCGGTCGCTGCGGCTGGCGCACCTGTCGCCGGACGCAGACTCTACGCGCCTGACTTTAGTCACTAGTTAACGACAGTCACTCCGCCGTACTTTAAGCCCATGAAGATTTACGCTACATGCCAGCACAACGAGTCGCTCTCGCTTGCCCAGCGCCTGCGGCGCACCGCCGGTGGCCACATGGAAATAGATGGCAAGGAAGCCGTGTGCGGAAGGTGCGGCGATCGGTGGGAATTTCGGGACCGCCAACAACTCCCGCAGTGGCTCCGGCAGGAACTGATCAACCGCGGCTTGTAGTACTTTTGCTTTTGCTCCAGCAAGGCACCAACGCAGTAACCACCGTGTTCATCTTCCGTCGAGCCATCGCCGGCCCACTCGTGGCGCTGACACTTTCGGCACTGCTTGTTGTAATTGACGCTCTATTCGACGTCAGTTCGACGTTCGGCACTAAAGCGTCCGACTTCTCATCTGGTGAGAATATAACCATGCCCGCGCCGCTCGAGAGCACTACTCGGCGATTAGCGGCGGTGTCGAATAAGTAACCATCCCCCGGCAGAGCCGGGGGCTTTCAAGATGTGAGCCGCTCAAAGCGGCTATGCGGGGTCGCTAACGCGGCCCCGATCCGATCGGGCCACCATCAGGTGGCCCATCACCTCAACAGGTTCATTTGGTCCAATCGTTCATCCTCGCGTTCCTGGTGTCGGATGTACGCTCGGATCACCGCTTCGTCCCGCCCCACCGTGGACACGAAATACCCTCGCGCCCAGAAGTGCTGCCCCACGAAGTTGCGCCTCCGCTCTCCGTACACACGTGCCAGGTGAATCGCACTCTTCCCCTTGATATATCCCACCACCGGCGACACCGCGTACTTCGGCGGTATCGAGATCATCATGTGCACGTGGTCCGGCATCAGGTGCCCTTCTTCTATCTGGCTCTCTTTCTGCGCGGCCAACCCCCGCAACACCTCCCCCAGATAGCGCCTCAGCTCCTTGTAGAGCCTCTTCCTGCGACACTTCGGGATGAACACCACGTGATACTTGCACTGCCACTTGGTGTGGCTTAGGTTCTCTGCCTCGTCCATCGTGAAACTCCTCTGCGTGTGCTTGGCGGCTCACGTGGTCGAGTTTCACGGATGGACTCCCGGATTCGTCAAACTTCTATGCCTCCCCGGCAGAGCCGGGGGGTCTCCTTTCGTACTAGAACTTGGATTGCAGCGGCGAGCTCGAGGTAAGACGCCCACGATCACATCCCGACAGCAGCCCGGCCCAGCGCCGGGCTTCGTCGTTCATGTCGGCCCAGAGGATTCCACTGGCGACGTCTTTCTGGGCTGTTGGGGACACAAGGCTGACTGACTTGGTAAGTCCCGGAGGGAAGCGACGATGACCCGGCCACCGTCAGACGGTAACGGCTTCTGCCGCCAGCGCATGGGCCGCAAGAATGAAGGCAAATGCTTAAGAGCCGCTTAACGCGAAACTTTGCAAAGACGAAAACGCCGCCCGCCGCCAGGGCGGCGCTTATCGTGGTTCGCGGCCGGTCATTGGCGTCTGAGCGCGCCCGGCTCCTGAGACTGAAATCCGCCAACCGTTATGGCCGCTACCGGGCGCGACCTCACGTCAAATCTCGCGATCCACTCGGTCACGCAGCCCATCTGGGCAGGTCCATAACCCCCGCCTGCGGCGATGGGTTGCTTGTCCTTAACCGCAATCGCGCTCGATATCAGGACTCGTTCCTGGGTGCTGACAGGCCATACCAGGTCACATTGGAGGCAGTATGCGTCGATGATTTGGTTCGTTTCGATCGACCTAATTAGGGCGCGGCGTGTGTGCGCATGTTGCAACTGCTGCTGCCCGCAAGCGGGGCAGGTCGATGCGAAAATCAGCGAATTCTTCATTGAGAGGCCGTCCTTGTGCTCTGCAGAGCCTGGCTGTGACACTGCGCAACTTCACCAAACAAAGAGGCGCCCGATCCTTGACGGCGCGTTCTGGGGGCACGCCACGCAGAAGCATCGCGCGGGATGCCGAGCGCATTGTTGCAGTCACGTATTACGAAACCATGACGCTTGACGCTTGTCACCAGCAACGGAAACGCCGCCCGAAAGGCCGGAGGTATTTCTTACGGTCAGAGTCGGTAACCTGCAGCTCGAAGAGCGCCGCGGATTCTGATGTCCTTTCCAGCCCAGCCGAGAGAGCCACGTAACGCGCCTTTTCGAGCATGCGGGCTTTCGGTTCAGCGGGTAGCTCCCGCCAGAGAGTCAGCAGCTCCAGGGTTTCACTGTCTATCCCATTTTTTTTGACAGTCACCTCTGGCAGCTACTGTGCGCCAAGATCGGCGGCATGTGGCCCGCAGCCGACGCAATGTGCCCGGAGTTAACCCGAAAGGTGTCGTTTCCGCTCAGGCGATGTGCTGCACGCGGGACATTTGACGTTAGCGCATTGAGACACCGCTTCCACTGCTCGCGCTCTGCACCTTGCGGGAATCGCTGAAAAATAGGCGCCGCAACGTCACTGGAGCAGCACGCCGCTGGTTGTACCCAACCCGGCCTGATAGCGACGTGGCCGTCGACTTCTTGCGCTGGGCAAAATGCCGCTCGGCTTTGCGGACCTGTGACCATACCGAGGGAGGTGTGGGCGCAACTTTTGATGGGCGTGGTAGCCGTCGCGGATTGCGCTTGCGGTCATCTCCTGCAGTTGCCGGTGCAGCACGTCCTGGCGAGGTGTGCAGCGCGCGAGTGGTCGTCCTTCATCACGTCGCGCCAGTAGCGCTCGATGAGGTCCACGAAGAGCGTGCGGCTCGCCTTCATGTGTGGGAAGTGGCGGCCCTCGCGGATCGCTCTCTCGATCGACTGCGCCCATTGCTGCGCCTCTTCACGATTCGCGAACGTTTCCGATTGGGCCGGCCGGCCTTTAACTCTTACCTGCGCACGGTAGGAAACCGAAATGGTGATCGAAGCAAAGCAGCCCGCGGCCGGTGCTCGGAAGTGCTTGATTTATAGATGTTTTTGGCTCCCCGGGTTGGGCTCACATTCGCAGCGTAAGCCACTGAGCCATCAGGAACATTCTCAGTGTGGCGGAGCAGGGTTACCCCATGATCTACCCCAACCACATCGAGGTCACCCCGTCCTGAGTTGGACTCCGGGCCTCGGAGTCGAACCGACTGCCCGCGCGAGTTCGTGACGTAATGCGGTGCATTCCCTCAGTAGACGTCGCGCATTTCATCGAGGGGGAATGAAAAAGGCCGCGACTTGCGCGGCCTTCAGATATCAGTTCGCGATTCGGAAGAGTTTACGCTGCTTTTGCCTTGCTGAATTCAACCCGCACGGCGGCGTTAGCCCACTCCAGTTCGTAGACCTGTGAGCCTAGGTCGATCAGCGCCTTTTGGATGGCGCTGTGCAGGACCAGTTTAAAATGCTGTTCCTGGCTCTTGATCGCGTCAAAGAGCGTGGCATGCACCTGTTGAATCATCACTCTGCGCCTCGTACTCAAACACCAACCATCGACCCTCAATAGACACCGTCAGTCCAGGGACCGTGTTACTTTGTTGTATATACTCCTGAATCCCCTCTAAATACGCCAACAGCGTCCCGGATCGGCCATAGAGTTTAGTTACGTTCGTCGGGTGAGCCGTACCTGTCAATTGAATTGTACCGAAAACGGCAGCGGCAAATATCGAACTTAACTTATTGAAATCAACGGCATGACTGGTAAGCGAGAGATCGACCGCTGGACATAAGTTCAATTCGAGCAGCTTCAGCCATTTGCAGGCTTCCTTCCGATAGACAAGCACCACGATGGCAACAGCTGCATGACCCCCTTCTTTAAAAACCCCGTAGCAGAACTGGTCGCCGACTGCGTAATTAATATGTTTACCGGCGTGGTCTAGCACTCGCTCCCACTCGGATTCCAGTAGCTCTTTTTGGTGGGTCTTGAGCTGCTGTTGCCACATTGTTCTCGTGGCAGCGAGACTCGCGGAGGTGAATTGCCTTAGCTGGTAACTTTCGGATTGTGCCATGGCTCCGTCCTAGCGCTTCGCGAAGGTCACGTACCCTACTCTTCACCGTAGCTGGAAGAACGGCATCACCTCACAGTCAGTGGATTCGACTACGCAGACTGCGTGGTCTTCGTGATGCATCGGCCTGAGCACATGGGGCCCCTTCCCTGCGGGTCCTACCACGCCCGCCTCGGCGCCCTTGCTATGCAGCCCCTCGACGACGTCGAGGTAACGTTCGCTCGACTAGGTGCCCTTGTGATGCGGGGTCCATGGGGCCCAAGGCGGGTCCCATGGGTGTCGGGGGGCAAAATCCCGTCGCGCGCGTGGGCGCCTGATTGCCTTCGGAGGAGATCGCGCAAATTCCATTAATGCGGCAATTAAACCCGTGGGCACTACCCGCGAGACGGCGTCCATCCCAGGCGTTGATGACCAAAGTCATGTCGGGCATTGCACAGGCAATACGATTTACCCACTGAGGCTCAGCAATCACGCTGGCTCAAACAACCCAACCCTTTAGGAGTATTGCCATGATTAAGATCGAAGACATGACCGTTTCGAAGGAGCTTGACGTTAGCGAGATGAGCGCCGTGCGCGGCGGTCTTTTACAGACTAGGCTCACCAACGATAACTACTGCACCGATGTCGGGGCCACACTGCAAAGCGCAGCCGCAGAGGGAGGGCCCGGCGCCGTGATCGTAGCAGCGGCAGAAATCATGTCGGGGCAGACCCCGCCGGTTTGCCCGGCCTGAAAAAAAGGGAGCACAGGTTAGGACAAAGTTTGAGGCGCGTAGCCTACGTGCTGCGCCCTCGACTTTCTCCAACATTACCTCCCCTCCGATCCTAACTCGTCCACCCCGGGCTCGACAGTTGAGTCCCCGCGAATGCAGCCATCGCTGCAAACGGGCTCCCCGTGGGCCGCGAGGTAGTGGATCCCGAGGGGAAACTCCGCGATATGTCCTCAATCTGCCCCGTGCATCCCGCGCGGCTATACGATCCATGGGATGAAAGCCATGGCGAAGGTTGTGGTCACCGCGCGGGAGCTTGCCGCCTTCCACGAAGCCGGACACGTCGAGGCCGCACTCGGGTGTGGAGCCCATGTGACCTCAGTGGCGGTGTATCAGGAGCCCGTGCACGGGCGCACGGAGATCGTGACGCGAGGTGGCGAGGACCTACGCAGGATCCGCGCAGCGGGCTACGCGGCAGAGTTCCAGCTGTGGCGAGCTGGGCGACTCGTGATGGAAGACGGGCTGAGTGAAGAGGAATTCACCCGGCGGGCACTGAACCGTGCGAGCCGCGACTTCGCGCAGTTCAGCAACGAAAGTGATTTCATCGAGTGCGCCATCGACCATGCCGAGCACAGCCAGCGGTTCGAGTTGGTCGAGAAGATCGCTGGCGCTCTACTCGCCGCCGGTAAGTTGGATGAGGCGGCGCTAGCAAGGATCGCTGGCGGATCGAGTGCCGTCCCTGACGACTTGAGCGAGCTCAAACTCGCCGCCATCTCGTTGGTGGCCACTCTCGCGATCGGGATCATGTGGCGAGGCTGGCCCCACTCCGCTGCGGAGTGGTTCGGGGTCTGGGCGTGGGGGAGCGTCGGCACCAGTGCTCTCATGGTCGCTGGGGCGGCGCTGTGGGCCGGGTGCCACGCGGTCGTGCTCAACTATCGGATCAAGTTTGAGCAGAAAGGGGGCGGGTAACTAGGCTGGCAGGGAAAAAGCCGCGATGGGTCTCGTCCGCGCCCTGATTGCGCTTCGTGGAACTCTCACTTCCGCGTATTCAACACGATGACCGCGCTGACTGTGAAGCGTATCTCCGCGCCTGGGCACCGCGTGTGTCATAAAGCGGGCTGATGCGCAGAGGCAAGCAAGATGACCCACAATATCATTGCTGCTTCAGTGTTTTTGGCAATCCTTTTGGGTTGCACAAACGAGGCGGACTGGGTTGAAGGACGCCAATGGGGGCAGGCATCTGTCTGGCGCGAAATTTGTGAGGCACACCCCGGTGAGGCTCAACGCCTGATGCGAGAGCTTGAAGGCACTGACGACCCAGAGAGTGGGTACTTTGGCTGGAAATGCTCTGACTGGGACGCCGAAGCAAAAGCTACGGATATAAGCAATCACTTGTTTGTGTGGCCGATGAGGCGAACCGACGAATGACCCCCTTTCCGTCGCATCGTCATTGACGTCGTCGACCCCGCGGCGCTCGATCCGGTAGTAGCGATCATTGGTCATTTAGATCAGGACCGCGGGCGAAGGTTTTCGCCGTGTCGTGGGACGGCGATCATCGGGGGACTCCGGTGCGACAACAAGGGAAAGAGCGCTGGCCGCAAACGGGGGTAAAGGTCGGGCAGTCCCAATCCGATAGCTCCGAGGATGCTGCGCCCATCACAGCCCGCGAAGCAGGTGATTCCTACGCGCCCGCCGCCCAGTTCCCGGACACTCAGGCTCGGGACTTGGTCGTCGTGGCTGGGGCACAGCGACCGCCCCCAAGGGGGAAGCCGTCACCGAGATTCGGCTAAGCTGGCGGCCGCCGTCCGGGGGTCGAACGGCGATGCATCGCAGCATTCGGGGTTACCGTGACCGAGCCTTCGCGGACTCCAGAACCGGAACCGCAACCAACCGAGGTCTCGCCCCTCGAGACCGAGGTCGATCTGCAGCCGTCCGACCGCCGCGAATCGGAGACCGGCGACGCGCGGCTCGCGATCGGTCAGATCCTGTCCGGCCGCTACCGTATCCAGCGAGTACTCGGTGAGGGTGGGATGGGGGTCGTTTACCTCGCCACCGATGAGCAGGTCGCCGGGGAGATCTTCGCGATCAAGGTCCTGAGGGAAGGCCTTGGCCCCGAGGCACTCGAGCTGCTGCGCGAGGAGGTCCGCAAGACTCGAAAGCTCAGCCACCCGAACATCGTGGATGTGCATTCGGTCAACGTAGACGGAGAAAAGCTCTACGTGCTGATGGAATACCTCGAGGGCAAGTCAGTGGATGCGCTGCTGAACGAGGAGTTTGGCCGCGGCATGGCCTTCAGCCACGCTTGGCCGATCATTGAGGACGTCGGAGCAGCACTCGGCAACGCACACGACCACAACGTGATCCACAGTGACTTAAAGCCTGCGAACGTCTTCGTGACAACCTCGGGGAGGACGAAGCTGCTCGACTTCGGGATTGCTCGCATCTCGCGCGGTCCCGTGCTACACGCCCGATCCGGGCCGCGTGCGCTCACTCCCGAGTATGCTAGCTGCGAGATGCTGGAGGGTAAGGAGCCAGATCCGCGCGACGACATATACTCGTTCGCATGCGTGGTCTACGAGATGCTCTGCGGCAAACGCCCGTTCGCGGAACTCAATGCGCTCGAGGCGCGCGATGTGGGTGCTCGTATGCCGCCGCTTGGCGTGCTGACGGAGCGACAGAACGCGGCGCTCGCTCAGGCACTATCCTTTGACCGTGCGCGGCGCGCCTCATCGGTGGAGGAGTTCCTCGGGGGGCTCGCCGCCGACCATCAGCCCCGTCGGGGGCCGATTGGGACCCTTGGAACCGCGATCATTGCGGCTGTTGGTGTTACGGTCGTGGCCTACGTTGTTATCGACAAGCCCTGGGTCTCGAAGCCTGTGGTCCAGGGCGCTTTGTCGAACTCCATAGCAGTGCTGCCGCTCGCGAACGAGAGCGGCGACGCGAGCCAGCAATACTTCTCGGACGGAATCTCTGAGGATCTGATCACGGCGCTCTCGCAGTTCCCTAATCTTAAAGTGATCGGCCGCACCTCCGCCTTCCAGTTCCGTGATTCCAAGGAGGACAGCCGCAGCATCGGGGCGAAGCTTGGCGTCGCACACCTGCTGGAAGGAAGCGTGCGCCGCTCAGGCGACGTGGTGCGGGTGAGTGCCGAACTCATCAACACCGAGGATGGGAGCGCGCAATGGTCCGAGCGCTACGATCGGCCCTACAAGGATCTCTTTGCGCTGCAGGATCAGATCACGCGCGCGGTGGCGGGGGCGTTGCGGACCAAGCTGGTGCCTGGTGAGCACGCAGCGGCGCAGAGCGAGCAGCCTCCGAGTGGCAGTCTCGAGGCCTACAACGCCCTGCTGCAGGGCCAGTTTTATTCTGCCCGCCAAACGGAAGCCGGCCTCCGCAAGGCGATCGAGTCCTTCACACAGGCCACTGAGCTTGATCCGCGCTATGCGTTCGCCTGGAGCTGGCTGTCGCGGACCTGGACGAGCCTCAGCGAGCAACAGCTCGAGGGCGCGCCAGCGCAGGAGGCGTACGCAAAGGCGCGTGCGGCGGCCGATCGCGCGCTCAGCCTCTCGCCCGAGCTTGCGGCTGCACACGTTGCCCGGGGCTACGTGCTCTTCACCGCTGATTTCGACTGGCGTGGGGCGGAAGCGGACTTTCGCCGCGCGGTGGAGCTTGCGCCGAACGACGGCTATGCCAAGTTCAACCTCGGGTATCAGCTCGCCGCTTTCGGTGAGGTGGAGCAAGCAATCGCGCTCACCCGGAAGGCGCTCGCCACCGAGCCGCTGCGGGCCAACTGGTATACCTGGCTCGCGACTTACCTCTCGGGACTCAACCGGCTCGATGAGGCTGAGCGGGCGATCCGCAGGGCGATTGAGCTGCAGCCCGGTGCGGCGAGCTTTCACGAGCACCTAGTGATTATCGAGATCCAGCGTGGCAATGCTCAGGCGGCACTCGCCGCCGCGCATCAGGAGCCCCCTGGACCGTGGCAGGATTACGCGCTCGCCCTCGCACGGCAGATTGGCGCCGATCGGAGCGCGGCCGATGCAGCACTCAAGACGGTGATCGACAAGTGGGCCGGCGAAGGCCCCTACCAGATCGCCGAAGTCTATGCGCTGCGCAACGATGCGAAGGAGACCTTTGCCTGGCTCGAGCAGGCCTGGAGCAGCCGCGATGCGGGGATCACGTACCTCCTCTTCGACCCTTTCATCCTGCGCTACAAGAACGATCCGCGCTTCGCGGCGTTCTGCCGGAAGGTTGGTTTGCCCACGCCAGCGGAAGTTAAGGCTCAGAGATAATCGGGCGGCCTGCGGGTTCTCGCAGCCTCGAGATCACTTACGCATCGAGCCCCGCTTCCAGGCGGTCGAGCGGGCGCTGAAGTTTCCGTAGTGAGGTGGCGCTCTCCAACACTAGACGCTGAGTGAGGAGGTCGCTGACCTAATTTTGCGAATCGCGCGAGACGCCATCCCAAACCTCGGACGCAATGTAACCGAGTAGCGCGGTGAGCGTGGCGCCGATATCGATGACAAGGAATTCCATTGGCCACCTCCTATCAGGGAGCGCGCAGTGTAGGCACAGCCGACGGTGCGGACAGCTATCTGCGGAGATATCGCGTGCATGGGATTAGGAGGGTCCGGGTCTATTCAATCCGGGAGAGTCGCGGACCACCGACAGGGCTTGAATTCAAGAAAGCGTCATCTGCTGGAAACGACAACGCCGCCCGAAGGCGGCGCTGTCGTAGCGTGATAGCTCGAGACCAGATTTATTCACGCCGAGTTCACCGCTTAATTGGCGGAGGCCGACCCCCGACTACCGGCCCGCACGCCAAACAGACATAAGGGTCGGACTCGCTGAACTCAATATAAGGTGAGGTGATACTCCCACCCACGCAGTTAGTCTGGTTGCCGCATCCCCAGTAATTTATCTCTGTCCCCACCCCCGTCACACACGCGCCCAGGGTCATATTGTTGACCTCTCCGGTTGTGCCTACGTTGTTTGGACACGTTGGCGGAGATTGAGATCCATCAGTTATCGCAAGCAGCACGGTGATCTGGGCGCCGTCGTTGAACTGCGCTTCAGAGTAATTCATATCACCGACGATGTTGAATTCCGCCTGGTTCCAGACGGTTGCAATATCAAGCCCAGGGTTCCTTGCGAGACTGCTGTCCTCGGCGGTTTCGGCCCAGGAATCATCTCCGTATTCAAGCGCGATACCGTCCTCACCACCAATCGGTGCGCTAGCAAAAAGGATCACGTCGCCAAGGTCCGCAACCGGTATATCGGGTATTCCCGTGGGCGTACCGCTGTTCTTGTAGCAGATGCTACCAGGCTGCAAAGGCGGGCCGCCAAGATTGTTTGGGTACTGTCCCTGTCCCATATAGGACTTCGGACACCTGGCGTTGGGGTCACCGGTGTCCCAGTTGTACAGCCAATACTGCATGAAAAGCGCGCCCTTATTGCAGGGCGACCACACCTGCCCCTCATAGCAGTTGTAGTCGGTCGCATACATGAATTGCTGCCAAACGTGACAATCGATGTAGTCGCCGCATGCTGCCGTGCGGATGTAGGTCTGTGAGGTGGTCCCCGTCGGGGTCGTGGTCGTGATCGTGACGCAATATTCCGCTGGGGTCGTAGGCCCACAAAGATTGTTCGTATTGAGCTGCAAACTGTATTCGTTCGAACCGACAATGAGGCTCTTCGGATTAACGTTGGGGTTGTAGAAAAATGTGTTGGCAGTGTTGACATTTGTTTCGGATGTGAC
>Ga0187778_10000176_pt1 | contig 44822 bp, 48 predicted proteins | sample 1015_Q2_SP5_20_M_FD_132418 | JGI IMG/M metagenome (GOLD analysis project Ga0187778, IMG submission 132418) | Tropical peat soil microbial communities from peatlands in Department of Meta, Colombia - 1015_Q2_SP5_20_MG | ecosystem: Environmental > Terrestrial > Soil > Wetlands > Peat | place...
CAAAGAGTTTCGACGGCCGCGGCAACTATACGCTCGGCATCAAGGAGCACATCGTGTTCCCGGAGATCGATTACGACAAGGCAGCCGATGTCTGGGGCATGGACATCACGGTCTGCACCACGGCGCGCAACGACGACGAGGCGCGCGCTTTGTTGACGGCGTTCAATTTCCCGTTCCGGCAGTGAGGCTCGAGCCCTCATACGCGGGACTTTAGGAGAACGAAATGGCGAAGAAGAGTTCGATCGAGAAGAACAAACGGCGGCGCCGGATGACGAAGCAATATTCCGGCCGGCGCGCGCGGCTCAAGGCGATCGCCCGCGACAAGTCCAAGCCGGTGGAGGAGCGCTTCGCCGCCACGCTCAAGCTCGCCGAGTTGCCGCGCAATTCGTCCGCGACCAGGATTCGCAATCGCTGCGAACTGACCGGACGGCCGCGCGGTTTTTACCGCAAGCACAAGCTCTCGCGCATTGCGTTGCGGGAGCTCGGCTCCAAAGGCCTCATTCCTGGCCTTCTCAAGTCGAGCTGGTAGGGAGACTGGCACGATGTCGTTGAACGATCCGCTTGGCGATTTGCTCGCTCGCATTCGCAATGCGCAGATGCGCAACAAGTCGAAGGTGACCTCCCCGAATTCGCGCTTGCGCGAAAGCGTGCTCGATGTGCTCAAGAACGAGGGCTACATCCGCGGCTATGCCGTGGTCGAGCGCGACGGGCGTTCGGAAATCGAAATTGAGTTGAAATATTTCGACGGCGAGCCCGTAATCCGCGAGATAGAACGGGTATCCAAGCCCGGCCGGCGCGTCTACACATCGGTGAAGAACATGCCGCGCATCAACAACGGTCTCGGCGTCACGATCGTGTCGACGCCGAAGGGCGTCATGGCCGATCACGATGCGCGCGACGCCAATGTCGGCGGCGAAATTCTCTGCACGGTGTTCTGATGTCGCGTATCGGCAAAAAAGCCATTGCGGTGCCGTCCGGCGTGACCGCCGCGGTCGAGGGCCAGACCGTGAAGGTCAAAGGGCCCAAGGGCGCGTTGCAGGTGGCGCTGCACGACGATGTGGCGGTCAAGCTCGAGGGCGGGCAGATCAAGCTCGACCCGCGCGCCGAAACCAAGCGCGCGCGCGCCCAATGGGGCACTTCGCGAACGCTCGTGGCCAATCTCATTTCCGGCGTCACCAAGGGATTCGAGCAGCGCCTCGAAATCAACGGCGTCGGCTATCGCGCCGCGGTTCAGGGACGGAATTTGCAACTCGCGCTCGGCTTTAGCCACGACATCATTTTCCCGATCCCGGAGGGCATCAGCATCGCCACGCCGCGGCCGGTGGAGATCGTCATTTCCGGCAGCGATCGCCAAAAGGTCGGCCAAGTCGCGGCCGAAATTCGCGAATACCGTCCGCCGGAGCCCTACAAGGGCAAGGGGATCAAATACGCCAACGAGCGGATCTTCCGTAAGGAAGGCAAAAAGAAATGACGGGGCCGCTATGACCAAGCTCAGCGACAGGATTCTACGACGGCAAGGCCGCGTGCGCGGGCAGTTGCGCCGCGCGGCGGGCGACCGCAAGCGGCTCTCCGTGTTCCGCTCGTCAAAGCATATCTACGCCCAGGTCATCGACGATGACGAGGGCGTCACGCTCGCATCGGCCTCTTCGATCGAAAAAGCCACGCGCGAAACCCTGAAAACCGGAGCCGGCATCGACGCGGCGAAAACCGTCGGCAAGCTGATCGCCGAACGCGCCAAGGAGAAGGGGATCAAGGATGTGGTGTTCGACCGCGGCGGTTATCTCTATCACGGCCGGGTCAAGGCCTTGGCCGAGGCTGCCCGCGAGGGCGGGCTGAATTTCTGACGACGGAGGACAGGCGACGCAGGACGGGTTGTTTGCAAGCGGTCAGGTGCGAAACTCATCCGTCGCGCGTCGTCCGTCATCCGTCCTCGCATCTGTGAGCAAAGGTTTGAACAGAATGGTGGAGCATCATGGCCCGTGAACCCCGTGAGCGCAGAAACGAAGAGCGCGAGAGCGAATTCGTCGACAAGCTCGTGCACATCAATCGCGTCGCCAAGGTCGTCAAGGGCGGCCGGCGCTTCGGCTTCGCCGCGCTGGTCGTCGTCGGCGATCAGAAAGGCCGGGTCGGCTTCGGCCACGGCAAGGCGCGCGAAGTGCCCGAAGCGATCCGCAAGGCCACCGACGCCGCCAAGCGCGGCCTCACGCGTGTGCCGCTGCGCGAAGGCCGCACGCTGCATCACGACGTGTTCGGCCGGCACGGCGCCGGACGCGTCTATCTGCGCGCCGCTCCGCCCGGCACTGGAATCATTGCCGGCGGTCCGATGCGCGCCGTATTCGAAACGCTCGGCATGCAGGACGTGGTCGCGAAATCGATTGGCACGTCGAATCCTTATAACGTCGTGCGCGCCACGTTCGACGCGCTCAAGCGCCAGGATTCGCCACGTTCGGTCGCCGCGCGCCGCAACGTCAAAGTTTCGACCTTGCAGGCCCGCCGCCGCGACGTCGATGCCGAAGCGGCGGCCGATTAGAGCCCGGAGCGAGTCATGAATGCCGAAAAGAACAGCGGCAAGACAGTCAAGGTCCGCCAGACCGGCAGTCCGATGCGGCGTCACTTCAGCCAACGGCTGACGCTGGTCGGTCTTAAGCTCAACAAGATCGGCCGGGTTGCCGAGCTTGCCGACACGCCGCAGACGCGCGGCATGATCGCCAAGGTCGCCCATCTCGTCGAGGTGGTGGAGAAGGAATAATCGCCATGAAGCTTCACGAACTCGCCGGCCCGCCCGGCGCCCGCAAGACGCGAAAGCGCATCGGGCGCGGGATTGGTTCGGGAACCGGCAAAACCGGCGGCCGCGGCGGCAAGGGCCAGACCGCGCGCTCGGGCGTGCGGATCAAGGGTTTCGAGGGCGGCCAGATGCCGCTGCATCGCCGGCTGCCGAAGCGCGGCTTCAGGAACACCATGTTCGCACGTAAGCTCAACGAGGTGAATCTCGGCCGGATCCAAGCTGCCATCGATGCGGGCACGCTCGATGCGGCGGCGAATATCGACGCCGCGGCGCTCGTCAAAGCGGGCTTGATCCGCCGCGCCAAGGACGGGGTACGACTCCTCGGCGCCGGCGAGATCAAGGCCAAGGTCAAGCTTTCGGTCTATGGCGCCTCCAAGGCGGCGGTCGCGGCGGTGGAGAAAGCCGGCGGCAGCGTGGAATTACTTGGCCCGAAGCCACAAGCGGGCGAGCAGGCGGCCTGATGCCTATATAGGCCGCGACGGCGATAGACGGAGCACTGGCCGATGGTCTCAGCAGCGGAACAACTGGCAGCCAACCTCAATTTTTCGGCGCTCGCCAAAGCCGAAGAGCTCAAAAAGCGCATCTGGTTCACGCTCGGCGCGCTCCTGGTCTATCGGCTCGGCACCTACATCCCGTTGCCCGGCATCGATCCAAACGCTTGGGATCAGATTTTCCAATCCCAGTCCGGCGGCATTTTGGGAATGTTCAATATGTTCGCCGGCGGCGGCATCCACCGCATGGCGATCTTCGCGCTCAACATCATGCCGTATATTTCGGCCTCGATCATCATTCAGTTGATGACGACGGTGTCGCCGACCCTCGAACAGCTCAAGAAGGAGGGCGAGGCTGGCCGAAAAATGATCAATCAATATACGCGTTACCTGACGGTGGTGCTCGCGGCGTTCCAAGCTTACGGCATTGCGGTTGGGCTCGAAGGCGCCGGACGCGTGGTCAGCGACCCCGGCCTGTTTTTCCGCATCTCGACCGTCATCACGCTGACCGGGGGTACGATCTTTCTGATGTGGCTCGGCGAGCAGATCACGCAACGCGGGATCGGCAACGGCACTTCGCTCATCATCATGTCGGGCATCGTCGCGCAATTGCCGTCGGCGATCGCGGGCACCCTCGAACTCGGCAGGCAAGGCGCGCTGTCCACCGGGCTCATTTTGATCGTGCTGGTGATGGTGGTCGTGGTCATCACTTTCATCGTGTTCATGGAGCGGGCGCAGCGACGCTTGTTGATTCAATATCCGAAGCGCCAAGTCGGCAACCGTATGTTCGAAGGGCAGTCGTCCCATTTGCCACTCAAGCTTAATACTTCGGGCGTCATTCCGCCGATCTTCGCCTCGTCGCTGCTGTTGCTGCCGACCACGATCGCCAATTTCACCTCCGGTCAAGGTCCGAGCTGGCTCACGGCGGTGACCACGCAACTCGCGCACGGACGGCCGCTATTTCTTATTCTCTATGTCGGACTTATCGTCTTTTTCGCGTTCTTCTATACGGCGATCGTGTTCAACCCGACCGAAACCGCCGACAATCTGAAGAAGCACGGCGGCTTCATTCCGGGCATCCGGCCGGGCGAGCGTACGGCCGAATATATCGATTACGTTTTGTCGCGAATAACGGTCATCGGCGCGGCCTATCTGGCGGTCGTTTGTCTGTTTCCGGAAATCCTGATTAGCTATGCGGCGGTGCCGTTCTATTTCGGCGGCACCTCGCTTCTGATCGTCGTCAGCGTCACCATGGATACGGTGGCGCAAGTCCAAGGCTACCTGCTGGCGCATCAGTACGAAGGCCTGATAAAAAGATCGAAACTGAGGGGACGCCGTCGATGAGATTGATCCTGCTCGGCCCGCCGGGGGCTGGCAAAGGAACACAAGCCCGCCGTCTCGTCGCAAAATACGGAATTGTCGAGCTCTCGACCGGGGAGGCGCTTCGTGCTGCCGTCCAAGCCGGCACCGCGATCGGCCGGCAAGCGCAGGAAATCATCGCCGGCGGCAATCTGGTTCCCGACGAAATGGTCGTGGGCATCGTCGAGCAGCGGATCGCGCAACCGGATGCACGCAAAGGTTTCGTTCTGGACGGCTTCCCGCGCACCGTTCCGCAGGCGGTGGAGCTCGACCGCATGCTGCAAGCAAAGGGGCTGGCGCTCGATTCCGTCATCGAACTTCGCGTCGACGAGGTGGCGCTGCTCAAGCGGATCGAGGGCCGTATTGCCGAGATGAAGGCGCGCGGCGAGCCGTTACGGGAGGACGATAGTCCCCAAGTGCTGCACAACAGGCTCAAAACCTATCGGGAGCAGACCGCGCCGCTGATCGACTATTATCGACAGCGGGGCGTGCTGCGAACGGTCAACGGCATGGCCTCTATTGCGGACGTAGCGGCCGAAATCGACGGGGCGCTGGAGGTTCCGGCAAGAGCCGGGAGCCCCTGATGCCATTAAAAGGCCTGTGGACGAAGGGCCGGCAAAAGGCTTTCGCTCAGAGGCGCTCTATCATAGGAAAAAAGTCCGGAAACGGCCGGTTTGGACCTGTTCGGGCTGAGCCTTTGATGGTGGGGCAAGCGGGGAAGTCCCGCCCAGTGGAATTTGAACACGAAATCGCAGGCCGAGGTTGACGAAAGCGCAGTGAATCCCTTAATAAGCCTCAAATATCCAGTCGGAGATCGAGCAGCGATGCCGGGCCGCAGCGGCAGGCAGGCGTGGCTTTTTACGCGTTTGTGGCCTTCTCAGGTGACATCGAAACCCATGAAGATCGGTCGGGCGCCACGGGTCTGCCGTGGTCTTTGCGCCGTAAGGAGTAGATGACGTGGCTCGTATCGCGGGCGTCAACCTTCCCACTAACAAGCGCATCGTGATTGCGCTGCAATACATTTACGGCATTGGCGGCGCCAAGGCGCATGAAATCCTGCAAAAGGTTTCGATTCCCGAATCGCGCCGCGTATCGCAGCTCACCGATCAGGAAGTGTTGCAATTGCGCGAAGTAATCGATCGCGACTATGTCGTCGAGGGCGATCTTCGGCGCGAGGTAGCGATGAACATCAAGCGCCTGATGGATCTCGGCTGCTACCGAGGCTTGCGTCACCGGCGCAGTCTGCCCGTGCGCGGTCAGCGCACGCACACCAATGCGCGGACTCGCAAGGGTCCCTCCAAACCTATTGCCGGCAAGAAGAAATAGCGCGTGGGACAGCAAAATATGACGGCGGCCGGCGAGCCGGCGCCGGTCTGCGGAAGGGTTCAAAATGGGTAAGGAAGCCACGCGCGTCCGCCGACGCGAACGAAAGAACATCGCCTCGGGCGTCGCGCATGTGAACGCGACGTTCAATAACACGATGATTACGATCACCGACGTGCAGGGCAATACGATTGCCTGGTCGTCGGCGGGCACGATGGGTTTTAAGGGTTCGCGCAAGTCGACGCCCTACGCCGCGCAGGTCGCCGCCGAGGATGCGGCGAAGAAAGCGCAAGAGCACGGCATGCGAACGCTCGAAGTCGAGGTCGCGGGTCCGGGATCGGGACGGGAATCGGCGCTGCGCTCCTTGCAAGCGGCCGGCTTCTCCATCACTTCGATCCGCGACGTGACGCCGATTCCGCACAACGGTTGCCGCCCGCGCAAGCGGCGGCGTGTATAGGACATCCGGCCGATGCAACAAGTCGATCATCTGCCGCCGCTCGAACTTGGCCCCAATTTAGACCCCACGGAGCGGAGTGGGGTGCGCGAGGCGATCGAGCCGCGCAACGCGATGGGTGAAAACGTGACGATCCAGAAGAATTGGCAGGAACTGATCAGGCCCAATAAACTGCAGGTCAGCGCTGGTGCCGATACCCGGCGTTCGGCAACCGTGGTCGCCGAGCCGCTCGAGCGCGGTTTCGGCGTAACGCTCGGCAACGCGCTACGGCGCATTTTGTTGTCGTCGCTACAAGGCGCCGCCGTCCAGTCGGTGCATATCGACGGGGTGCTGCACGAGTTCTCCTCGATCGCCGGCGTGCGCGAGGACGTAACCGACATCGTGCTCAACATCAAGGATATCGCCATCAAAATGCAGGGCGACGGCCCCAAGCGCATGGTGGTCAAGAAGCAGGGTCCCGGCACCGTGACGGCCGCCGACATCCAGACCGTCGGCGACATTGTCGTGCTCAATCCCGATCTCGTCCTGTGCACGCTGGACGAGGGCGCCGAAATCCGCATGGAGTTCACGGTCAATACCGGAAAGGGTTACGTGCCCGCCGAACGCAATCGCCCTGAAGACGCGCCGATCGGCCTCATTCCGGTCGACAGCCTGTATTCGCCGGTGCGCAAGGTGTCGTACAAGGTGGAAAATACGCGCGAAGGCCAGATCCTAGATTACGACAAGCTGACGCTGTCGATCGAAACCAATGGCGCGGTGAGCCCCGAAGACGCGCTCGCCTATGCGGCGCGCATCCTGCAGGATCAGCTTAACGTGTTCGTGAATTTCGAGGAACCCAAGCGCGAAACCGCGCACGAGGCCATCCCCGACCTCGCTTTCAATCCGGCCTTCCTCAAGAAGGTCGACGAACTCGAACTGTCGGTGCGCTCGGCCAATTGTCTAAAGAACGACAACATCGTCTATATCGGCGATCTCGTGCAGAAGACCGAAGCCGAAATGCTGCGCACGCCGAATTTCGGCAGAAAGTCGCTTAACGAGATCAAGGAAGTGCTGGTGCAGATGGGGTTGCATCTCGGCATGGAGGTGCCGGGTTGGCCTCCCGAGAATATCGAGGAACTGGCCAAGCGCTTCGAGGATCACTACTGATCAGGGGGCAGCCATTAGGGGTTAGTGATCAGAAAAATTCCTGATTACCGATCCCTAAACACTGATATCTGAATGCGTCACGCTAAGACTCACAGGAAATTCAACCGGCGCTCGGATCATCGCCGCTCGATGCTGGCGAACCTTGCCGCCTCGCTGATCAAGCACGAGCAGATCGTCACCACGCTGCCCAAGGCGAAGGACTTGCGGCCGGTAGTGGAAAAGCTCGTCACGCTCGGCAAGCGCGGCGGACTGCACGCGCGCCGCCAGGCGATCGCGCAGATGCGTGACATCGCCATGGTGAAGAAGCTCTTCGACGTCATCGGGCCACGCTACAAGGACCGTAACGGCGGCTATACCCGGGTCCTGAAAGCTGGCTTCCGGTATGGCGATTCCGCGCCGGTGGCCGTGATTGAGTTCGTCGACCGCGACGTCGATGCCAAGGGCTTGGATTCCGGGCCCGTCCAGGAGCGCATTGAGACGGAGGCGGCCGCGCCGGCTTAGTCGGTCAACCGTGAGCGGCGTCGCCGCCCTGCTACGGCCTCGGTCGCACGCCGCTCTAATGAGGCGTATCGTTTCGAGGTTTTCATGCCGCACCCGCGCATTCTGTTTATTCTGGTCGCCGCAATTTCGCTGCCGCCGCTATTCGCGCCGGGCGCCGGCGCGCAAGAGCGTCAAGTTCCCAATTCGGCTCGTCAGCTTCAGTTGTCCTTCGCGCCGGTCGTCAAGCGCGTGGCGCCAGCGGTCGTCAACGTCTATGCCGCCCGCATCGTCGAGAACAACAATCCGTTTCTAACCGATCCGTTTTTCCGCCAGTTTTTCGGCGCGGTGCCGCGCGAGCAGGTCGAGCGCTCCCTCGGCTCCGGCGTCATCGTTGATCCGGCCGGGCTCGTGGTAACCAATTTTCATGTGATCAGCGGCGCCAGCCAGGTGAAGGTCGCGCTTTCGGACAAACGGGAGTTCGACGCCGATATTGTGCTCAAAGACCAGCGCAGCGACCTCGCGGTGTTGCGTATTAAAGGCGCGAAGGAGCACTTTCCGACGCTGGAATTCGCCGATTCCGACCAGCTTGAAGTCGGCGATGTGGTGCTGGCGATCGGCGATCCGTTCGGCGTCGGACAGACGGTGACCCACGGCATCGTTTCGGCGGTGGCGCGCACGCAAGTCGGCATCAGCGACTATCAGTTCTTCATTCAAACCGATGCAGCCATCAATCCCGGCAATTCCGGCGGCGCGCTGGTCGATATCAACGGCCGGCTGGTCGGCGTCAATTCTGCGATCTATTCGCGTTCCGGCGGTTCGCAGGGCATCGGCTTTGCCATCCCGGCGAATATGGTTCGCGTCGTGGTGGCCTCGGCGGAGGGCGGCAGCGGAGCGGTGAAGCGGCCGTGGCTCGGCGCCAAGCTCCAGGACGTGACGCCGGATATCGCCGATAGTCTCGGTCTGCAGCGGCCCAGCGGGGCCTTGGTGGCGAACGTTTTGGCCGGCGGGCCCGCCGCGCGGGCCGGACTCAAGGCCGGCGATCTCATCGTCAGCATCGACGGTGCTGCGGTCGAAGACCCAAACGCGTTCGGCTATCGTTTTGCCACCAAGCAGCTCGGCGGCACGGCGCAGATCGGCATCGTCCGGCAGGGCCATAACATCGTGTTGCCGATCGCATTGCAAAGCCTGCCCGACTCGCCGCGCGAGGAGGTCGAGATCAAGGCGCGGTCGCCGTTCCTCGGGGCCACCGTGGCGAACCTCTCGCCGGCTTTGGCCGACGACCTTCGGCTCGATCCGCAAACGGAAGGCGTTGTCATTACCGCCGTCGCCGACGGATCGACGGCGCAGTCCATTGGCTTCCAGAAAGGCGACATCGTCGTCTCCGTCAACAATGAGAAGATCGCCAAACCCGCCGATTTGGAGCGCATCACCAGCACGGGCGGGCGGCAATGGCGCATCACCATCCTGCGCGGCGGCCAGCAGATATCGGTGATATTCAGTGGATGAGCCGTGGCGCGGGAGAGTTCGGCCTCTTACCTTTCCCTTGGCGGGAGACGGGAAAGAGACCGATCGATGACCTCGCGTCCTAAGACCAAAGCGCCCAATCTCTTCGCCGCCGCCGGCCTCGAACGCGATGCGCCGCGGCCGCTCGCGGACAAGCTTCGGCCGGAAATGCTTGCGGACGTGGTCGGGCAGGATCATCTGCTCGGGGCGGACGGCGCGCTTACGCGCATGCTCGATACCCGCTCGCTCGGCTCGCTCATCTTCTGGGGCCCGCCCGGCACCGGTAAGACCACGGTGGCGCGCTTGCTTGCGCACGCCACCGCGCTTCAATTCGAGCAAATCTCAGCGATCTTTTCCGGCGTGGCGGACTTGAAGAAGGTTTTCGATGCGGCGCGGTTGCGGCGCGAGACCGGGCAGGGCACGCTGTTGTTCGTCGACGAGATTCATCGCTTCAATCGCGCGCAGCAGGACTCCTTCCTGCCGGTCATGGAGGACGGCACCATCGTGCTGGTCGGCGCGACGACGGAAAATCCCTCCTTCGAACTGATCGCCCCGCTGCTATCGCGCGCCCGGGTTCTGGTCTTCAAGCCGCTCGATGCCGCGGCGATCGAGAAATTGCTCGCCCGCGCCGAGGCGATCGAGGGTAAGAAATTGCCGCTCGACGATGATGCGCGCGCCTCGCTCATTCGCATGGCCGATGGCGACGGCCGCGCCGCGCTGACGCTTGCCGAGGAAGTATGGCGCGCCGCGCGCAAGGGCGAGACCTTCGACGCCGTGGCTTTGCAAGAGGTCGTGCAGCGGCGGGCGCCGATTTACGACAAATCGCAGGACGGCCATTACAACCTCATCAGCGCTCTGCACAAATCCGTCCGCGGCTCTGACCCCGACGCAGCGCTCTATTATCTTTGCCGCATGCTCGACGCCGGCGAGGATCCGCTTTATCTGGCGCGGCGCATTGTGCGCATGGCGGTTGAAGATATCGGGCTTGCCGATCCGCAAGCGCTGGTCATCGCCAATGCCGCCAAGGACGCTTACGACTTTCTCGGCAGCCCGGAGGGCGAGCTCGCGATCGCGCAGGCCGTGATTTACGTCGCGACCGCGCCGAAATCCAACGCCGCTTATGTCGCCTTTGGCGAAGCGATGCGGACGGCGAAAGAGTCCGGTTCGCTGCTGCCGCCCAAGCACATCCTCAATGCGCCAACCAAGCCGATGCAGAACGAAGGCTACGGCGCGGGCTACGAATACGATCATCAATCGCCCGAGGCGTTTTCCGGCCAGGATTATTTCCCGGAAGCGCTCGGCCGGCGGCAATTCTACGATCCGCCCGAGCGCGGCTTCGAGCGCGAGATTAGAAAACGCCTCGAATATTGGGCGAAGCGACGGCGCGAGCGGAGTGGGCAGTGAAAAGTCGCCAGCGCGGACCGCGCCAGCCGGGCGGCGGCAAACAGATAGCCGGATCTCGGCAGCAGCCATGGCAGAGGCGCAGATCACACTCTCCCCTTGCTGGAGAGGGTGGCGAGCGCCATTCCCGCGGGCCGGGTGAGGGGTATGGTGGCAAAGCACCCCCTAACCCGATCGCTACTCGCGCCGCTCGGAGCGACCGCCCTCTCCCGCAAGGGGAGAGGGCGACAGCAACCGTCGTGCAAAAGATCGCGGTATCGGCCGACGAGTCCGGCATGCGCGTCGACCGTTTTCTCGAGGCGAAGTTTCCCGGCTTGAGCTTCTCGCATATCCAGCGCGTGATCCGAAAAGGCGAGGTGCGGGTCGACGGCAAGCGGACGCAGCCGAAAAACCGGTTGCAGGCGGGGCAGACCATGCGCGTTCCGCCGCTGCGCCTCGACCGGGCGGCGCCGCGCCCGCCCGGCGATCCCGCCGACGCCAAGACACGTGAATTTCTCAAATCGATCACGCTTTACGAAGACGCCGACGTGCTCGTGCTGAACAAGCCGATGGGGCTTGCCGTACAGGGCGGTTCCGGCACCACGCGTCACGTCGACGGCATGCTCGAAGCGATGCGCGACGCGCACGGCCAGCGCCCGCGGCTCGTGCATCGCCTCGACAAAGATACCACCGGCTGCCTGTTGGTGGCCAAGACGCGGTTCGCGTCGGCGGCTTTGGCCAAATCGTTTCGCTCGCGTTCGGCGCGGAAAATTTATTGGGCGCTGGTTGCCGGCGTCCCCAAGCCGCGGCAGGGCCGCATTTCCACCTTTCTCGCCAAGGAGGAGCGCGAAGAGGACTCCTTCATGCGCATTGCCCGCCACGGGGAAGAGGGCGCAAGTCACGCCGTGACCTATTACGCGGTCGTGGAAACCGCAGGACCCTCGCTCGCCTGGATTTCGCTCAAACCGGTGACCGGCCGCACGCATCAGCTCCGCGCCCACATGGCGCATATCGGCCATCCGATCGTCGGCGACGCCAAATATTTCGCGCGCGAAAACTGGGAGCTGCCCGGCGGTATGCAGAACCGGCTGCATCTTCTGGCGCGCCGCATCGCGGTGCCGCATCCGCGCGGCGGAATCATCGACGTCACCGCGCCGCTGCCGCCGCATATGCAGCAGTCATGGAATTTGCTCGGCCTCGACGCCAAACGCTACGATCCGATCGAGGACGCGCCGGAACTGATCGAGAGGGAGCCGGCTACCGTAGGCTGGCGTTGATCGCGCTCAGCGCCGTCGAGCCCGGACAAAGCTCCTTTTCGCCGAGCGTATTGAGCGGCGCCGCCACAGTGTTCAAATGGCCGTGCAGGTCGGACGCGTCCTGCTCGACGTAAAGGAGCCCGGTGACGATTTGGCCTTTCGCGGCGTGATGGGCGATAAAGCTCATCGCCGACAGACGATCGTGAACGTCATATTCGGCGTTGAGCTTGCGCAGAGCGAGCGTCGTTCCGTCGTGCTGCTCGACCAGTTCGACCGTGCCCGGAGCATAATCGACATGGATCGGCGCGCGGCCGGTCATGACGTCGAGGAAATTGACCGCTTCATTGTGCTCGCGGACGTAATCGAAACTCTTGGTCGAGCCGGCGTGGTTGTTGAAGGCGACGCAGGGCGAGATGACATCGATGAAGGCCGCGCCCTGGTGCTCGATCGCGGCCTTGACGATGGGAACGAGCTGCTTCTTGTCGCCGGAAAACGAGCGCGCGACGAAACTCGCGCCGAGCTGCAAGGCGATGCCGACCATGTCGATTGCATTATCGGTATTGGTGACGCCGCGCTTGGATTTCGAGCCGCGGTCCGCGGTGGCCGAGAATTGGCCCTTGGTGAGGCCGTAAACGCCATTATTTTCAACGATATAGACCATGTTGACACCGCGACGCATGCAGTGGGCGAATTGCCCGAGCCCGATCGAGGCGGAGTCGCCGTCGCCGGACACGCCAAGATAGATCAAATCGCGATTGGCCAAGTTCGCGCCGGTGAGCACCGAAGGCATGCGGCCATGCACCGAATTGAAGCCGTGCGAGTTGCCGAGGAAATAATCCGGCGTCTTGGACGAACAGCCGATGCCGGAAATCTTCGCCACCCGGTGCGGCTCGATCGACAGTTCGAAGCACGCCTCGATGATCGCGGCGGTGATCGAGTCGTGACCGCAGCCGGCGCAGAGCGTCGAGATCTTGCCCTCGTAGTCGCGATGCGTATAGCCGAGCGCGTTCTTCGGCAGTTCGGGGTGGTGGAATTTCGGCTTGACGATGTAGGTCATGACACGACTTTCCGCAGCGGCGTCACTTTGAACGCATCGATGTGCTCGCCGATGGCGCGGGCGATAAAGCGCGCGGTGATCGGCGTGCCGTCGTAATGCAGTATTGGAACGAGCCTCACCGGATCGATGCCGCATTCGTTGACGATCAGCGAGCGGAGCTGTCCGTCGCGGTTCTGTTCGACGACGAAGACGAAATCGTGGTCGGCGATGAAACTCGTCACGCTGGAATGGAACGGGAAGGCGCGCACGCGCAGCCGGTCGAGATATTGTCCGCGCGCCTCCAGCACTTGAATCGCCTCGTCCATTGCGGGCGAGGTCGAGCCGAAATAGATCACGCCGTATTTGGTCGGCTTGTGCGCATTGGCTTGCAAGGGCCGCGGCACGAGATCCTTTGCGGTCTCGAACTTGCGCAGAAGCCGCTGCATGTTGTCGGCATAGGCCGGGCCTTCTTCGGTATAGCGCGCGTAGCGGTCGCGCGAAGTGCCGCGGGTGAAGAACGAGCCCTTGGTCGGATGGGTGCCGGGATAGGTGCGATAGGGAATGCCGTCGCCGTCAAGGTCGAGATAGCGGCCGAAATCGGCTCCGGATTCGAGTGCGACGGCCGTCATCACCTTGCCGCGGTCGTATTTGCGGCTGTCGTCCCAGGCGAGCGGCCGGCACAGCCGGTGGTTCATGCCGATGTCGAGATCCATCATCACGAAAACCGGCGTCTGCAGCCGGTCGGCGAGATCGAACGCTGTCGCGCCGAAGTCGAAGGTCTCGGCCGGATCTTCGGGAAACAGTAGAACGTGCTTGGTGTCGCCGTGGGAGGCATAGGCGCAGGAGATGATATCGGTCTGTTGCGTGCGGGTTGGCATGCCGGTGGACGGGCCGGCGCGCTGAACGTCGAAGACCACGGCGGGAATTTCGGCGAAATAAGCAAGTCCGAGAAATTCCTGCATTAGCGAAATTCCGGGACCTGACGTCGCGGTGAAGGCGCGCGCGCCGTTCCAGCCGGCGCCGATGACGATGCCGATCGAGGCAAGCTCATCTTCCGCCTGCACGATGGCGAACTTGTTGTGCTTGGCGACGTCGACGCGCAGGCGGTTGCAATGGCGGGTGAACGCTTCGGCGAGCGAAGAGGACGGCGTGATCGGATACCAGGCACAGATCGTGGCGCCGCCATAGACGGCGCCCAAAGCGGCCGCCGAGTTGCCTTCGATGAAAATACGGTCGCCGACGGCGTCGGCGCGCTTGAGCCGAAGCCCGATCGGGTGCTCCGTATTCATCATCACCCAGTCGCGGCCGAGGTGAAGCGCATGCTTATTCGCGTCGAACAGCTTTTCCTTCCCCCTGTACTGCTCGGCGATGAGTTTTTCGATTTCGGCGACATCCATATCGAGCAAAGCCGACAGCGCGCCGACATAGATGATGTTCTTGAACAATTGGCGCTGCCGCGGATCGCTGTATTCGCGATTGCAGATCGCGGTGAGCGGCACGCCGATGACGGTAATGTCCTCGCGGAATTTCGTCTTCGGCATCGGCTTGGTGGAGTCGTAAAGGAGATAGCCGCCCGGCTCGATGCCGGCCAAGTCCTTGTCCCAGGTCTGCGGATTCATCGCCACCATGAGATCGGTACCGCCGCGCGCACCAAGATGCCCGGCCTGCGAAATGCGAACCTCGTACCAGGTCGGCAGGCCTTGGATGTTGGACGGAAAGATGTTGCGCGGCGCGACCGGAACGCCCATGCGTAACACCGCGCGGGCAAAAAGTTCGTTGGCGCTCGCAGAGCCCGAGCCGTTGACGTTGGCGAACCGCACGACGAAGTCGTTTACGTTCTGGATTGGCATGCTTTTTCCGCGTGAGTCATGTCGATCAGATATTTCTGCATGTCCCACGCGCCGGTGGGACAGCGTTCGGCGCACAGCCCGCAATGCAGGCAAACATCCTCGTCCTTGACCATGATGCGGCCGGTCTTGAGGCTGTTGCCGATATAGAGGTCCTGGCCGAGATTCTTCGCCGGCGCCTGCAGCCGCTGCCGCAGCTCTGTCTCCTCGCCGTTCTCGGTAAACGTAATGCAATCCATCGGACAGATGTCGACGCAGGCGTCGCATTCGATGCAAAGCTGGCCGGTGAACACGGTCTGCACATCGCAATTGAGGCAGCGGTCCGCTTCCTTGATCGCGAGCTCGACGTCATAGCCGAGTTCGACCTCGGCCTTGATGTCGCGCAGCGACACCACCTTCTCGCGATGGGGGACGCGATAACGCTTGTCGAGGGTGACTTCGTTGTCGTAGCTCCACTCGTGGATGCCCATCTTTTGGCTCGCGATCGCGACCTGCGGTGCTAGCCGCGCGGCGATGTCCTCGCCGCGGCACAGCCGGTCGATCGAGATCGCGGCGTCGTGGCCGTGCGCCACGGCCCAGATGATATTCTTCGGACCAAAGGCGGCGTCGCCGCCGAAAAACACCTTGGGGTGGGTGGAGGCCATGGTCTTGGGATCGACCTTCGGCATGTCCCACTTGTCGAATGCGATGCCGCAATCGCGCTCGATCCAAGGAAAGGCGTTCTCCTGTCCCACCGCCACCAAAACGTCGTCGCAAGGAAAATGCTGGTCCGGCTCGCCGGTCGGAACGAGATCGCGGCGGCCATTGGCGTCGCGCACCGCCTTGACCTTCTCGAACGTCACGCCCGTGAGCTTGCCGTTATCGTGAGTGAATGCCTTCGGCACCAGATAATTGAAAATTGGAATATCTTCGTGCATCGCGTCCTCCTTTTCCCAGGGGGACGCTTTCATTTCCTCGAAACCGGAGCGGACGACGACTTTGACATCCTCGCCGCCGAGCCGGCGCGATGAGCGGCAGCAGTCCATCGCAGTGTTACCGCCACCCAGCACCATGACGCGCTTGCCGATGCGGTTGATGTGACCGAACGAAATGCTGGACAGCCAATCGATGCCGATATGGATGTTCTTGGCGGCTTCCTTGCGGCCGGGAATATCCAGGTCGCGACCGCGCGGCGCGCCGCAGCCGACGAAGATGGCGTCGAAATTTTCCGCTAGCAGCGCCCTCATGCTGTCGATGCGCCTGCCGCCGACAAATTCGATGCCGAGATCGAGGATGTATTGGCATTCCTCCTCGAGCACGCTTTCCGGCAGGCGAAATTTCGGGATTTGAGTGCGCATCATGCCGCCGGACCGCGGGTCCTGGTCGAACACGGTGCAGTGGTATCCCAGCGGCGCGAGGTCGCGCGCCACCGTCAGCGAGGCAGGTCCCCCGCCGATGAGCGCGATGTGCTTGCCGTTCTTTCTGGCCGGCGCTTTCGGCAGGCGGTCACGAATGTCGTCCTTGAAATCGGCGGCGACGCGCTTTAGCCGGCAGATCGCGACCGGCTCTTTCTCCACCCGCCCGCGCCGGCAGGCCGGTTCGCAGGGGCGATCGCAGGTGCGCCCGAGAATTCCGGGAAACACATTCGATTCCCAGTTGATCATATAGGCGTCGCCGTAACGCCCGGCGGCGATCAAACGGATATATTCCGGGACCGGCGTGTGCGCCGGGCAAGCCCACTGGCAGTCCACCACTTTGTGGAAATAATCCGGGACCGAGATATCGGTGGGCTTCATCGATTCCTCGTGCACGCAGCATCCGCGCTTTAACTTTGGCGGTGCGCCAGGTCGCTGCGTGGAATTCCTCATCCCCCGGAGGTCGCCGAATCCGGCGGCGGATACTAGTCGAGGGGGATGCGGATTTCCATGGTTTGTGGTTATAACAACGTTTTGTCGCTCATGGTTCTTAACAAAAACGCGATTTGCGGCATTTCCGGCACGGTCAATGGCCTATTAGGCTGCGAAATGGGGCGGGTCGCGTAAGTTATTGTTAATTTGGGATAAATTGTGTTGTAAGCGCGCCATGCAGAATGCCGACCAGTCCAACGGAACTCGCGATCCAGTCAAAGGGCCGCTCGACGATCGGCTCGTCGATCCGGTGGAGGCGGCGCGGCGCGGGGTGCGCGCTCCGTTGCGCCGGCGCTTCTATCGGACGGTGAGCGTCGCGCCGGGCGGGGAGGGATTTTGCATTCGCCTCGACGGCAAGCCGGTGCGCACGCCCGCGCGCGGCACGCTCGCGGCGCCGACGCCGGAGCTCGCCGCGGAACTCGCTAAAGAATGGCAAGCGCAGCGGGAATTCATCGATCCGGCGCAAATGCCGCTGACGCGGCTTGCCAATGCAATCATCGACCGGGTGGCGGCTATGCCCGGTCCGGTCGCGGCTGATATCAGGAAATATCTCGGCACCGATCTTGTGGTTTATCGCGCCGGCGCTCCAGCACAGCTTCGCGCGCGGCAGGCGCAGCATTGGGATCCGGTCCTGGCGTGGGCGCGCCAGGCGCTCGGCGCCGAATTCAAAATCGGCGAGGGCGTCGTCCACGTCGCGCAGCCGAGCGCGACGATCGAAGCGGCGGCCGCCGCCATGCCTGCGGATGCATGGCGGCTCGGCGCGCTGCATGTGGCGACGACGCTCACCGGTTCGGCTCTGATCGCGCTCGCGCTCCTGCGCGGACGCCTATCCGCCGACGCGGCGTGGCAAGCGGCCCATGTCGACGAGGATTGGAACATGGAGCAATGGGGCAGAGACGAGATCGCGCTCGCACAGCGCGCGCTTCGCTTCGCCGAATTCAAGGCAGCCGCGATGGTGTTAGTCGCGGCGGGTCAGTGACTGGCCGCGCAGCCGCAACGCTTATCCACCGGTGACGCTCATATGCCGCGCGACGGCCGGCCGGCGATGGCGGCGGTCGATGACGAAGTCGTGGCCCTTGGGCTTGCGGCCGATCGCCTCGTCGATCGCGGCGTAGAGAAGATCGTTGACTTCCGAGGCGCGTAGCGGCTTGCGCAGGTCGGCGGCGTCCTCCTGCCCGAGGCACATGTAAAGCGTGCCGGTGCAGGTGACGCGCACGCGGTTGCAGGATTCGCAGAAGTTGTGGGTGAGCGGCGTGATGAAGCCGAGCCTCCCGCCGGTTTTCTCAACGCGCACATAGCGCGCCGGGCCGCCGGTGCGATCGTCGGTGTCGGTCAGCCGATAGCGCTCGGCGAGTCGCGCGCGCACGAGCGAGAGCGGCAGATATTGGTCGAGGCGGCCTTCGCCGATCTCGCCGAGCGGCATCACCTCGATCAGCGTCAGATCCATGCCGCGCCCATGCGCCCATTCGATCAGGCGCGGAAATTCGTCGTCATTGACGTCCTTGAGCGCAACCGCGTTGATCTTGATTTTGAGGCCGGCGGCTTGCGCCGCATCGATACCGGCGAGCACGCGCTCAAGCGAACCCCAGCGCGTAATGGCGCGGAATTTCTCGGCATCGAGCGTATCGAGCGAAACATTGACGCGGCGAATGCCGGAAGCGGCGAGATCGCGCGCATACTTCTCAAGCTGCGAGCCGTTGGTCGTCAAGGTCAGTTCGTCGAGCTGGCCGGAGCGCAGGTGTCGCGACAGCGAGTTGACTAGCGTCATGATGCCGCGCCGCACCAGCGGCTCGCCGCCAGTCAGACGCAGCTTGCGCACGCCGCGCGCGACAAAGGCCGAACACAGCCGGTCGAGCTCTTCGAGCGTCAAAATTTCGGCCTTTGGCAGAAACGACATGTTCTCCGCCATGCAATAGACGCAGCGGAAGTCGCACCGGTCGGTCACCGAGACGCGCACATAGGAGATGGCGCGGCCGAAAGGATCGATCAGTCCCCCCCGGGCGGTTGTGCCGTCGAATGCCAAAGCCTGCACCTTGTCCATCGCCGTTGAGATAGTCGCCGCAATGTGCCGGATAAAGCCCTGATCGTCCAGGATATTGGCGAAATACGGTGGCGGTAAATTTTGGCCAGGTTTGCGCCCCGCGGGGCATTGGCGCTGGTCCGCCTTTAAGAACCGCCGTTAAGAACCTTTGCGCGCCTCGATTTCCGCGATGGCGGCTGGCAGTTCGGCGAACGAGCCGATGAGGCGGTCGGGGTTCAAGGCGGCAATCGGCACCTCGCTGTAGCCGAAATCCACGGCGACGACGGGAATGGCCGCCGCCCGCGAGGTGCGCACGTCCGTTCCGGAATCGCCGACCATGATCGCGCGCTCTGGCGCGCCGCCGGCGCGCAATATGGTCTGGCGCAACATTTCGGGATCGGGCTTTGGCACGCCGAAAGTATCCTGGCCGCAAATGGCGAGGAAGTGATGGCTGAGCTTGAGCGCGTCGAGCAGCCGTACCGAGAGAAATTCGAACTTGTTGGTGCAGACCGCGAGGCGGCAGCCTTCGGCGCCAAGGCGCTCCAGAACCGAATCGACGTGCGGGAAGGGGCGCGAGCGCTCGGCGATATGTGCGCCGTAATGATCGATGAAAGCGCGAAACATCCGCTCGATCTCCGGCTTCGGCGGATGACGGCCTTGGGCGTTCAGCGCCCGTTCGACCATGCCCCGCGCGCCGCCTCCGATCATCCGGCGCGCATCGTCGTAAGCCACCGGCGGCAAGCCTTCGCCCGCCAGGATAAGATTGAGCGTCGAGATAAGATCGGGCGCGGTATCGATCAGCGTGCCGTCGAGATCGAAAACGATGGTGAGCATGATTCGTTCTTGATAACAGTATGCGAGAATGCGCCCGTCAATGGATGCCCGAACCGACCCTGTGCTTTTCCGGCGCAAGGAGCAAGAGCCTCGCAATGAGCGCCGATTCCTATAAGCGGGCCGCCGCCGCCCGGGCGGTCGAGTTCGTGCGTTCCGGCATGCGTCTGGGCCTCGGCACCGGTTCGACGGCGGCGCATTTCGTCGAACTGCTGGCCGAACGCGTTCGGGCGGGCCTCGACGTTGTCGCCGTCCCGACTTCGGAGGCGACGCGCGCGCTGGCCACGCGTCTGGGTATTGCCCTGACGACGCTCGACGACGCTCCGGAACTCGACCTTACCGTCGACGGCGCCGACGAGATCGGCCCCGATCTCACTCTGATCAAAGGCGGCGGCGGCGCTCTGTTGCGCGAGAAAATCGTCGCAGCCGCGTCGTCGGAGATGATCGTGATCGCGGACGAGACCAAATGGGTGCCGGTCCTTGGGCGTTTTCCGCTGCCGATCGAAATCGTGCCGTTCGGCGCTACGGTAACCCGGCGTGCCGTCGAGGCCGCCGCGGCGGAAGCCGGCGGTGCCGGACGGGCCCCGTTGCGGCTTAACCGGGACGGCCATGCTTTCGTCACGGATGGCGGGCACTGGCTGCTCGACGCTCAATTGCAGCGCATCGCCGATCCGCGCGCCTTGGCAAGCAAGCTTTCTGCCATTCCCGGGGTCATGGAACACGGCTTGTTCATCGGCCTCGCGCGGGCTGCTATTGTCGCCGGCCCGGATGGGGTGCGTGTTATCGAGCGGCCCTGATCCCAAACACGAAAGGAAGCGCGTTTATGTTGGTCCGTCTTTCCATGCGCCGCGCCGCCGCGCGGTATGCCTTGGCCGCGATCATCGCCCTCGGTGTGGCCGGTCTGGCCCGCTCCGCCAGCGCGCAGGGTGCCGCTCCGAGCGCAACGCCGAGCAAGCTCCATGAACCATCTCCGGCGGAAATCTTGCTGGCGAAGCAAATTCTCGATCTCAAGCACGCGGAGGACATCTTCCAGCCACTCATCCGCGGCGTCATCATCAAGGCCAGGGACTCGTTCCTGCAGACGAATTTCATGTGGAGCAAGGATCTAAATGACGTCGCGGTCGATTTGGACAAGCAATACGCCTCGCGCGTGAACGAACTCGTCGACGAGGCCGCGCGCATTTACGCCAGCCATTTCTCCGAGCAGGAGCTCAAGCAGCTCTTGACCCTCTATCAGTCGCCTCTCGGCCAGAAGATCATCAACGAGGAGCCCAAAGCGGCCGAGGAGAGCATGGCTGCGGCTGGCGCCTGGGCGGACCTTTTTTCCCACGATGTGATCGAGAGCATGCGCGCGGAAATGAAAAAACGCGGACACGATATGTAGCATGGCCGAAAGCGACGTCGATCTTTTCGTTATCGGAGGCGGATCGGGCGGCGTGCGCGCCGCCCGAATTGCCGCCGAGTACGGCGCCAAGGTGATGGTCGCGGAGGAGTATCGGCTCGGCGGCACCTGCGTCATCCGCGGCTGCGTGCCGAAGAAGCTCTTCGTCTACGCGTCGCGGGTTCACGGCGAATTCCAAGATGCCGCCGGCTTCGGCTGGACGGTGCCGCACGCCTCGTTCGATTGGACTACGCTCGTCGCCAACAAAGACCGCGAGATCGGCCGGCTCGAAGCGGCCTATGGCGCGACTCTCGAAAAAGCGCGCGTCCGGGTCGTGAAAGATCGAGCCGTGCTTGCCGATGCCCACACCGTGCAATTGGCGAACGGGCAGCGCGTGCGCGCCGGTTATGTTCTCATCGCGACCGGCGCGACGCCGAGCTATGGCGATCCGATCCCGGGAATCGAACACGTTATTTCCTCGAACGAGGCGTTCCATCTAACCGAGTTTCCGCGCCGCATCTTGATCCAGGGCGGCGGCTACATTGCCGTCGAGTTTGCCGGAATCTTCGCCGGTCTCGGCGCGCATGTGACGCTCGTCTATCGCGGCGAAAACATCTTGCGCGGCTTCGACGACGACGTGCGCGCGCACCTTCGCGTGGAAATGGAAGCGCGCGGCATCAGGGTGCTCACCGGGTGCAAAGTCGTCGCCGTCGAAAAGACGAGCGGGCACCTTTTGGTGCATTTGTCCAGCGGCAATCAAATCCCGGCCGATCGTGTGATGTTCGCGGTCGGGCGCCAGCCCAACATCGCAAAAATGGGGCTCGAAAAGGCCGGGATCGAGATTGCCGGGAGCGGCGGTATCGCCGTCGACGAATATTCGCGCACGACGCGGCACAACATTTACGCCGTCGGCGACGTCACCAACCGGATCAATTTGACTCCCGTGGCGATCCGCGAGGGCCACGCTTTCGCCGACACGGTGTTCGGCGGCAAGCCGACCGTCGTCGATCACACCAACGTGCCGACGGCGGTGTTCTCCGAACCCGAAGTCGGCACGGTCGGCCTCACCGAGGCGCAGGCCCGCGCGGGGCTCGTTCAGACCGACATCTACAAGGCGATGTTTAAGCCGCTCAAGGCGACGCTATCGGGCCGCGACACCTGCGTCTTGATGAAGCTTGTAGTCGACGGCCTGTCCGACCGCGTCGTCGGCTGCCACGTGGTCGGAGAGGGCGCGGCCGAAATCGCCCAAGTCGCCGCTGTCGCCGTGAACATGGGCGCCAAAAAGGCCGACTTTGACGCCACGATCGCGCTGCATCCGACCGCCGCCGAAGAGCTCGTTACGATGCGAAAGAAAACCGCGACCTATGCGCGAGCGGCCGCGGAATAGTTAACGGGCGGCCGAAATCGCGGGCTGTCGCGGCGCCGGGCGGCCGTGTATAAGACCGCCAATGCCGTCACCCTAGCGTGCGGGCGAAGCGTGCCTGCCGCGGGGGACGAAGCAAAGCCGCGAATTCTTTGAGGGCCGCTTGGCGGTTACCTTGAGGATCGCGGATATGGAGACATCGCGGTTATGGAGACGAGGATCACGCCCGGCCGGTCGAACGCGGCGCGCTGGAGCCCGGAATCCTGGCGCGCGAAGCCTATCGTGCAGGTGCCGGATTATCCGGATGCCAAAGCGCTCGCCGATGTCGAAGCGCAGCTTGCAAGTTTCCCGCCGCTGGTTTTCGCCGGGGAAGCCCGCAACCTCAAAGCGGCTTTGGCTCAGGTCGCGACTGGCGAAGCATTCCTGCTGCAGGGCGGCGATTGCGCCGAAAGTTTCGCCGAGCACGGCGCCAACAATATCAGGGATTTTTTCCGCCTCTTTCTGCAAATGGCGGTGGTACTCACCTATGCGGCCGCTTCGCCGGTCGTGAAGGTCGGCCGCATCGCCGGCCAATTCGCTAAGCCCCGCACCTCGCCGACCGAGAAGCGCGGCGGCGTCGAGCTTCCGGTCTATCGCGGCGACATTATCAACGGGACCGACTTCACGCCCGAAGCGCGCATGCCGGACCCGCGGCGGCAGCTCGAGGCCTATCGGCAATCCGCCGCGACGCTGAATTTGCTGCGCGCCTTCGCCACCGGAGGCTACGCCAACCTGGCGAACGCGCATCAATGGATGTTGTCTTTCGTCAAGGACAGTCCGCAATCCAAACGCTACCAGGAACTCGCCAATCACATTACCGAGGCGCTTGGATTCATGCGTGCCTGCGGGGTCGATCCGGGCCTGCATCCCGAGTTGCGCACGACCGATTTTTTCACCAGCCACGAGGCGCTGCTGTTGGGATACGAACAGGCCTTTACCCGGGTCGATTCCACGACCGGCGATTGGTACTGCACTTCGGGTCACATGGTGTGGATCGGCGATCGCACCCGCCAGCTCGATCACGCCCATGTGGAATATTGCCGCGGGATCAAGAATCCGCTCGGCCTGAAGACCGGCCCGACGCAGAAGCCGGACGAGCTCTTGCGGCTGATCGACCTCCTCGATCCGGGCAACGAACCCGGCCGGCTGACGCTGATCTGCCGCGTCAGCGCGGACAAAGCCGCCGATCTATTGCCGCCGATGGTTCGCGCGGTGAAGCGCGAAGGCCGCAACGTGGTCTGGTCATGCGATCCGATGCACGGCAACACCATCACCTCGGTGACCGGTTACAAGACCCGTCCGTTCGATCAAATCCTCAAGGAAGTGCGAACGTTTTTCCAAGTTCATGCGGCGGAAGGCACGATCGCCGGCGGCGTGCATTTGGAAATGACCGGACAAAACGTAACCGAGTGCACCGGCGGCGCGCGCGCGATCAGCGAAGAAGACTTGAACGATCGCTATCACACTGTTTGCGATCCGCGGCTCAATGCCGAGCAATCGCTCGATCTGGCCTTCCTCTTGGCCGACCTGTTGAAGTCGGAGCGCCAAGCAAAGGCCAAGCCATTCCCGGCGGTGGCGGCGCTGTGAGCGGCGCCATCGCGGTTTAGATTCCGCCATGAACGAGCGTCCTGCCGATCGTCTTGCCATTGCCGTGGTGCAGCTCAATCCCATCGTGGGAGACGTCTCCGGCAATCTGGAATGCGCCCGCAAGGCGCGCCGGCAGGCCGCGCGCGACGGCGCCGACGTGATCGCCTTTTCCGAGCTCTTTATCGCCGGTTATCCGCCGGAAGACTTAGTCCTCAAGCCCGCATTCCAGTCTGCCTGCCGCGCCGCGGTCGAGGCGCTGGCGCGTGAGACCGACGACGGCGGGCCGGCCGTCTTGATCGGAACGCCCTGGTTAGAAGACGGCAAGCTCTATAACGCTTATGCGCTTCTCGCCAACGGCCGCATCGAAGCGCTCCGATTCAAAGTCAATCTGCCGAATTACGGCGTATTCGATGAAAAGCGGGTCTTCGCCTCGGGTCCGTTGCCCGGGCCGGTCAGCTATCGCGGCGTGCGGCTTGGCCTGCCGGTCTGCGAGGATACCTGGACCGACTGGGGCGACTATGAGGACGTGGTGGAGTGCCTCAGCGAGACCGGCGCCGAATTGCTTATCGTGCCGAACGGATCGCCATATTGGCGGGACAAGGCGGAGGTCAGGCTGAACGTCAGCGTACAATGCGTTTCGGAATCGGGGCTGCCGCTCGTCTACGTCAATCAACTCGGCGGCCAGGACGAACTTGTCTTCGACGGCGCGTCGTTCGGGCTCAACGCCGACTGTTCGATCGCATTTCAATTGCCGGCCTTCCGCGAAACCGTCCTGACGACGCATTGGTTGCGCACCGGCGGGGTGTGGCGGTGCGCCCAAGGACCGATCGCGCGCGCCGAAGTGCCGGACAAAGCCGACTACGCGGCATGCATGCTCGGGTTGCGCGATTACGTCGACAAAAACCGTTTCAAGGGCGTTGTGCTCGGGCTTTCCGGCGGAATCGATTCGGCGCTATGCGCGGCAATGGCGGTCGATGCGTTGGGCAGCGACCGCGTGCGCTGCCTGATGCTGCCGTATCGCTATACGTCGCAGGAATCGCTCCAAGACGCCGCCGCAATCGCGAAAGCGCTTGGCGTACGCTACGATATCGTTCCGATCGAAAGCGCGGTCCGCGGGCTTGAGGCGGCGCTCGCCGGGATTTTTACCGGCGCGCCACGCGACGTCACCGAAGAAAACCTTCAGGCGCGCGCCCGCGGCACGATCCTGATGGCGGTGTCGAATAAATTCGGCCTGATGGTGGTCACCACGGGAAACAAGTCGGAAATGTCGGTCGGTTACGCGACGCTCTACGGCGACATGAACGGCGGCTTCAATCCGATCAAGGACCTTTACAAGACCGAAGTCTATCGTTTGGCGCGGCTGCGCAACGGCTGGAAACCGGACGATGCGCGCGGGCCGGACGGCGAGGTCACCCCGCAAAACGTGCTCACGCGCGCGCCGACCGCGGAGCTGCGCGAAAACCAGACGGACCAGGATACGCTGCCGCCCTACGACATCCTCGATCCCATCCTCGAGCGGCTCGTCGAGCGCGAGGAGCCGACCGCGACGATCGTCGCAGCCGGTTTCGACCGCGACACGGTAACCAAAGTCGAACGCATGCTTTACCTTGCCGAATATAAGCGTCGGCAAGCGGCTCCGGGCGTGAAAGTGACGCTAAAAAATTTCGGCCGCGACCGGCGTTATCCGATCGTCAATCGGTTCAAAGATCCCGGCACCGCGCTGCCGCAATCCGACGAGACGCCGGGCAAGCGCGCGGCCATGGCGAAAGCCGGCGCTTCGGACTTTTGAGCGCGTTGACGCCGGATGGGTCGATCAATGTGACTGCGTTGAAGGCTGCGGCGAAGCCTGCTGCGGCAGGAACGACGGCCCGACAGTGCGTACCACCGGCTTGGTTGCCCCGGAGGATGCCGCGGGCGCATTCGCGTTCGTCGCCGCAGCTGGTTGCGGCGCCGCGGTTGCGGCGATCGGCTTGCCCGATTGCTTCGGCGGCTGCGGCTGCGACAGCGTTTTGGCGTTCTGGTCGGTGACGACAATGTCGCCGCTTTCTAGCGTGCTCGGATCATCGGCGTTCTTAAGCGCATCCGCCCAGCTCTGGCCGGGCCGGCGGCATGAACAGCCGGCCACGAGTTCCTTGCGATAGTGAAATGCATTCGGCAGCGCCGTATAGGTCTGACCGGTGATTGACACCGCCTGATCCATATCTTCTCCAGGATTGCGGAACGAATAAAGTTCCGCCTGGGCGGCCGGGCATTGGCGCTGGCAGGTCCGCTCGTCGTCGGCAAATCGGCTCGGCACCGTCGAATACGAGATCGGGAAGTAATAGCCGTCACAGGTGCGCACGCAGACGGTGTGGTAGGTGCCTGCCGGCGCGCCGTCGCCGCTCGGATTGAGGATTGTGCCGCCGCCGAACAGCGCATCGAAAAAGCTTTGCGGTCCGCTCATCGAATTGGCGGCGGCGGTGTATTGCGCGCCGCAATTGTTTTGCGCCAGCTGTCCTATCAGCGCGCGGCGCTGCCCTTGCTGGCCGGAATCGCCGGTTTTGAGCCGTTCGAGATCGCTGATCATGCGATCGAGGTTGCCGCGCATCTGCTGGATCTGCGAGGTGATCGGTCCGCATTGCGGCGACAATGCCGAGAAAAATGAGAAAAAACCTTCGCCGGCGCAGCCCGCTTTGTGCGCTTGTCCGACTACGCGGTCGAGGTCGGCCTGCTGCTTGGCGATGGCGTCCTCGGAGCGTTTGATCTGATCGGCGCGGGCGGGATCGGCGACGCCTTGATCCAACGCAGCAAGCTGGCTTTCGAGCCGCACGCAAACCGGGTTTGACCCAGCCGGCGGACTTGCCGCCGGCGCCGAAATGGTCTGCGTCCATGCCGTAGAGGCAATGGTCGCGGCGAGGGCCGCGAGCAAAATCGCACGCCGTCCGCCCCTTAGGGCGGCCTCGACCCCGGCGACCGTTTTTTCGTTCATCGTCCCAGCCCGTCTGCGGCGCAACGGATCAAGCCGCGCAATGGTGTCCAAAGTGTGAATGCTCCCCGCCGATCACTCCGCGTCGGGCTGGTTTTCCGGCCGTGCGCGGTCAAATGCCGCGACGGCGAGGCAAGCGCGGTCGATCGCGACGATGTTCGGAAAACGCTCCAATGGCACTTTCAGCCGCCTTGCGTTGTAGACCTGCGGCACCAAGCACAGGTCGGCCAGCGTAATCTCGCTGCCGCAGGCGAACGGTCCTGGCGTGACGAGCTGTTCGAGCGCTTCGAAGCCGGTGATGATCCAGTGATGATACCACGCGTCGATCGCGCTTTGCTCCTGCGCCATATTGTTCTTCAGGTAGCGCAGCGGGCTGGTATTGTTGAGTGGATGTATATCGCAGGCGATGAGTTCGGCGAGCGCGCGCACACGGGCGCGCGCGATCGGGTCCTTGGGCAGAAGCGGCGGCTGCGGATGCGTTTCGTCCAGATATTCGATGATGGCAAGCGATTGAATCAGCACATCGCCGGCGGGCGTGACCAAAGCCGGCACGCGCATCTGCGGGTTGACCGCGCGAAATTCCGGCAGCTTGTTGCGCCCGCCGTCCTTGACCAGATGAACGGAGGCAGTCTCGTAATCGATGCCTTTGAGATTAAGCGCGATGCGCACGCGGTATGCGGCTGACGAGCGGAAAAAAGAATAAAGCTTCACATCGCCCCCACTTCACATCGCGCCTATGCAGCCGTTCGGTTTGGTCGTTTCGGCGACGAGGTCGGCGGAGCGATCGGCGATCTGTTGCAGGGCGCGATTGAATGCGTCGCGGTCGTCGGGCGTCAGGATGTCCGTGAGACGACGAGCAAAATCGAGCGCGCGCGGCGCCAGTTCCTCGTAGATCGTCCGCCCAGCGAGGGTGAGCGAAATGAACGACTCGCGCATGTCCGCCGGATTGGCGCGCCGGGCCAAGAGCTTGCGTTTCTCGAGGAGCGCGACCGCCCGCGACACTTTGGTCTTGTGCATATGGGTGTGGGTACCGATGGCTTTGCCGGTCATGACGCCGAACTGGCCGAGCGTAACCAATACGCGCCATTCCGGTACGCCGATGCGGTAGCGGGTCGTGTAAACCTGCGCCAGCGCCTGGGAAACCAGCGCGGCCACCACGGTGAGCTGGTAAGGCAGAAATTGTTCGAGCTTCAACGGCGCGCGTTCGACGCCCATCGCCGGATTCGTCTTGATGCGGATGCGGCCTGCTATGGCGCTCTGTCCGGTCATCGCGCGAACATGAACGAACTTGGGTGTTCACGCAACGGCATGCTTGCGCATTCTCGATGGGCAAGTTCCGAAGCAAAGAGAATAGAACAGCCACTTCCGGTGTTCATACATTTCTGAGCTATTGGAAACGAATCCGAAGGCGGGGCATCTTCGATTCGACCGCCGGCTCACGACAATCGTGAGTAGAAAAGTGCAGGCGCGCGTAGAAGCGCGAGGCGAACGGTATCGCCGCCGTGATTTGCCTGGGAGGCTTCCCTAGTTCGCTTGCAGGTTCCCTTTGCCGGACCCCAAGCGCGACAAAGCGGCGGCACGGTTAAACCTTTCTTAAACGACCCGATCCAAACAGTTGCAGACGCAACGCCTTAACCGGCGCCGATCGGCAATATGCCGAAAACGGGGACCTTGACGCGATGTCCCGCCTCGACCATTGTGCGCGCCATGAACGGTCGACATGTCTGCGGCATTTGCCGGGAGATTATTCGCTAGCGTCAAACGCTGGCTGCGGCCGTCTTTTTCTCATCATCGAGACCCAGACACGCCCGGCCAGCAGGCCGAGGGCATGTTCCGTGACTTCTTCGGTTGCGTACAATCGCGCGGAATTTGATGTGCGCACGGTTTTGGTGGGATGATGGAGCTTAGATTCTACGATACGCTCAACCGCGACAAGCGCGTGTTCACGCCGCTCGATCCGGCCAATGTGCGCATGTATGTGTGCGGGCCAACGGTCTACGACTTCGCCCATATCGGCAATGCGCGGCCGGTGATCGTCTTCGACGTGTTGTTCCGGCTGTTGCGGCACATCTATGGCGCCGACCATGTCACCTATGTCCGTAACATCACCGACGTCGACGACAAGATCAACGCGCGCGCCGCGGAGGAATATCCGGCGCTGCCGCTGAACGAGGCGATCCGCAAAGTCACCGAGACGACCGACCGGCAATTTCACGAAGACGTCGCCGCGCTCGGTTGCCTGCCGCCGACAGCCGAGCCGCGCGCCACCGAACATATCGCCGAGATGCGGACGATGATCGAGCAGCTGGTGAAATCCGGCAATGCCTATGTCGAAGAAGAGCACGTCTTGTTCAGTGTCGCGTCGATGCCGGACTACGGCAAGCTGGCGCGGCGTTCGCTTGACGAGATGATTGCCGGCGCCCGCGTCGAGGTCGCGCCCTATAAGCGCGCGCCGATGGATTTCGTGCTGTGGAAACCGTCTAAGCCGGGCGAGCCGGCATGGCCGTCGCCGTGCGGTATCGCCGCGCCCGGACGCCCCGGCTGGCATATCGAATGCTCGGCGATGTCGTGGCGATACCTCGGCGAGATTTTCGACATCCATGGCGGCGGCATCGATCTCGTATTTCCGCATCACGAAAACGAAATCGCGCAATCGCGCTGCGCCTTCCATACGCCGGTGATGGCGAATTACTGGATGCACAACGGCTTTCTGCAGGTCGAAGGCGAGAAGATGTCGAAGTCGCTCGGTAATTTCGTCACGATCCGCGATTTACTCAAGGACTGGCCGGGCGAGGCGGTGCGACTCGCGATGCTTCAGACGCATTACCGTCAGCCGCTCAACTGGACTGTGAAAGCCTTGCGCGAAGCCGAGAAGGTCCTTGACCATTGGTACGCGCTGACCGCCGATGTGGCGCCGGGCTTCTTGTGCGCGGATGCCCTCGATGCGCTCGCGGACGATTTGAATACGCCAAAGGCCATCGGCGCCTTGCACGATTTGCGCGGCGAAGCGGCCAAGGGCAGCAAGCCGGCCAGTGCCTGCCTGAAGGCGAGCGCGCAATTGATCGGTCTATTGCGAGAAACCGCCGCCGAATGGGCCGGATTCCGGCCGGCATCGGTCACCGTCGATGAGCTAGAAGTGGCCAAGCTCATCGCGGCGCGCAACGCGGCGCGTCGGATGAAGAATTTTCAGGAATCCGACCGCATTCGCGACGAGCTCGCCAAAATGGGCGTCGTTCTCAAAGACACCAAGGACGGTACGACGTGGGAGATCGCCCGATGATTTCCCGTCGCACCGCAATTCCCTCTCCCCTCGCGGGAGAGGGTGCCGAGCGAACGCGTAGCGCGAGCGAGGCGGGTGAGGGGGCGTGGAAGAGGAACCCCTCACCCGGCCGCTCGCTTCGCTCGCGTCCACCCCGTCCCGCAGGGGGAGAGGGGAAGAACGGCGCGGAGATCGCCCGATGAACGCCCGCGCGCTGCCCCAACTCGCGATGAGGCCGATGCTGCCGGATGACGTGCCGCTGCTGGCGGAGATTTTTCGCGCGGCGATCGAACAATTGGCCGCCGACGACTATAGCGAGGCGCAGCAGGAAGCCTGGGCCTCGGCGGCCGACGACGAGGAAGAGTTCGGTGCCAAGCTCGCGCGCGAACTCACGCTGGTCGCGACCTTCGGCGGCGCCGCAGTCGGTTTTGCTTCGCTCGCCGACAATACCCGCATCGACATGCTCTACGTGCATCCGGCGGCGGCGGGGCAGGGAGCGGGGGCGATGCTGTGCGACGCGCTGGAAAAGCTCGCCGCCGCGCGCGGCGGCAAGGAGCTCGTCGTCGACGCCAGCGACGCATCGCGCGGTTTCTTCGAGAAACGCGGCTATTCGGCGCAAAGCCGCAATACCGTATCGCTTGGCGGCGAGTGGCTCGCCAATACGACGATGAAAAAGATGCTTGCCGCGAAGGGAAGGGCACCATGAAACGCAGCGATTCACCGTTTCAGCGCCATTGGCTCTATTACCTGATCTTGAAATACGCGGTGATCGCCGCGGCGGTCGTCGTTTCGCTCTACGCGGTCTATCGGCTCTATAACGGTTAGCACCATGGCGGAAAACTCGTTGCGGGAACGGCTCTATTTGTTCGACACGACGCTGCGCGATGGCGCGCAGACCAACGGTGTCGATTTCACGCTTGCCGACAAGCTCGAAATCGCGCGCATGCTCGATGAGCTCGGCGTCGACTACGTCGAGGCCGGTTATCCGGGCGCCAATACGACCGATACGAATTTTTTCTCCGAGCGGCGGCCGCTGCGCGCAAAGCTCACCGCTTTCGGCATGACGCGGCGGCCGGGCCGCTCGGCCTCCAACGATCCCGGCCTAGTGGCGCTGCTCGACGCCAAGGCGGACGCGATCTGCTTCGTCGCTAAATCCTGGGACTATCATGTGCGCGTCGCGCTGGAGACGACGGAAGAAGAAAACCTCGCTTCGATTCGCGACAGCGTGCGTGCGGCAAAGGCCAAGGGGCGCGAAGTCTTGCTCGATTGCGAACATTTCTTCGATGGCTTCAAAGCCAATCCCGCTTATGCGCTGGCCTGCGCCAAGGCGGCCCATGAGGGCGGCGCGCGCTGGGTGGTGCTGTGCGATACCAATGGCGGCACGCTGCCGCACGAGATCGAGCGCATCGTTGGCGAAGTTTGCAAAACGATCCCCGGCGATTGCATCGGCATCCATGCCCACAACGACACCGAACAGGCTGTGGCTAATAGCTTTGCCGCGGTCCGCGCTGGCGCTCGCCAGATTCAGGGCACGCTCAATGGGCTTGGCGAGCGCTGCGGCAACGCCAACCTCGTTTCGATCATCCCGACCCTGAAGCTCAAACCGGAATTTGCGGATAAATTCGACATCGGCGTGACCGATGACGCGCTCGGCCGCCTGCTGCGCATTTCGCACCGCCTCGACGAATTGCTCAATCGCGCGCCGGATCGTCACGCTCCCTATGTTGGGGAAAGCGCATTCGCCACCAAAGCCGGCATTCATGCATCGGCGATCGTGAAAGAGCCGAAGACCTATGAGCATGTTGCGCCCGAGCGCGTCGGCAATAAGCGCAAATTGCTCGTGTCCGACCAGTCCGGCCGCTCAAACGTGCTCGCGGAGCTCGATCGGATCGGGCTTTCGCTCGACAAGAACGACCCCCGCGTCACGCGGCTCCTTGACGAGGTCAAGGAACGCGAGGCGAGCGGCTATGCCTATGAAGCGGCTGACGCGTCCTTCGAGCTTTTGGCACGGCGGATGATGCGACAAGTTCCGCATTATTTCGATGTCGAGAAATTCGACGTCAATGTCGAGCAGCGCATCAACGCCAAGGGCGAGCGCGTCACTGTGAGCCAGGCGGTCGTGAAGCTGAAAGTCGGCGACGAGGAACTCATTTCGGTCGCCGAAGGAATAGGTCCGGTCAATGCGCTCGACCTCGCCTTGCGCAAGGACCTCGGCAAGTATCAACGCTTCATCAACGGCCTCGAATTGACCGATTATCGCGTGCGCATCCTCAACGGCGGCACGCAAGCCGTCACGCGGGTCTTGATCGAAAGCACCGACGAGACCGGCGAGCACTGGCGGACGGTCGGGGTTTCCGCCAACATCATCGATGCATCGTTCCAGGCCTTGATGGATTCCATCGTGTATAAGCTCATGAAATCCGGCGCGCCGGCGTGAAGAGTTTCCGCCGCAGCGCAGAACCGCTCAAAGCTGAGAGGGCGTCGCATGATCGATCACGTCTCCGTCGCCGTGCGCGATCTCGCCAAAGCGGAAGCCTTCTACACGGCGTTGCTCGCGCCGCTCGGCATGACGAAATTACGCGAATGGCCGGGCGCGGCGATCGGCTTCGGCAGAAAATATCCGGAATTCTGGATCAACCGACGCGACGCGATGGATCGCGTGGCGTCGGATAGCGGCGTGCATATCTGCCTGCGCGCGCCGGACACGGAGGCTGTCGGGGCGTTCCATGCGGCGGCAGTGACGTCTGGCGGCGTCTCCGACGGCGCGCCGGGGCTGCGCAAGGAATACCACGACAATTATTACGCCGCCTTCATTCGCGATCCTGACGGCAACCGCATCGAGGCGGTCGCCTTCCTGCGCAACGATTGAATGCCCTCCGCGGACGCGGAGTCACAGCCGCTCGGCGGGGATCGCCATCACCTTTTCGGCTTCGGCGACGCCGCGTGCCGCTTGGCGCAACATCGGCAGAATATCCTCGACGCGCTCCGCGACCTGAAAATCGACCGTGAGCGATGCCGGCAGGAAGGCCTGTTCGCGCATATGGGCGACAAGCGCCAGCAGCGGGTCCCAATAACCGTCGATATTGGCGACCAGGATCGGCTTACGGTGGCGTCCGAGCTGAGCCCAAGTGAGTTGCTCGACGAGCTCCTCCAGCGTGCCGATCCCGCCCGGCAAGGCGACGAAGGCGTCGGCGCGATCGAACATCGCGCGTTTGCGTTCATGCATATCGCGCGTGACGATCAGCTCTTGGCTGAGCCGGCGCGGCCGCTCCCGCGTGGTAAGAAACTCAGGAATAATTCCCGTCGCCTTGCCGCCGTGCGCGAGTACGGCTTCGGCGATCGAGCCCATCAGGCCAACCGAGCCGCCGCCATAGACGAGCCGCACGCCGTTCTCGGCGAGGATCTTGCCGAATTTGGACGCCGCTTCGGCGAAAGCCGAATCGGTCCCCGAACTCGATCCGCAATAAACGCAGACCGCGGTGATTTCGCTCATGGTTCGATTCTCATTGAACAATAAGGCATGATCCGGAAAAGTGGAAATCGGTTTTCCGAAAAGATCATGCCTCGTCAAATACCCAGAGTCGCAATCGATTCATTTTTGAAACGATTACGCTCTAGATGTGGCGTCGATCGGCGCCTCCCGCAAGCTTTATTTAGGCGGCTGCGTGGCGAGCGGGCGGATTTCGTCTTGCGCTGCCGGGTCAATCTCGCCTGAACATCCCCTCCGCGCCCTCGGCGGCAAGATCGGCAAGCACCGTCTCGCCGGCGATGGCGGTCTGGCCTTCGCCGGCCAAGGCGCGCGTTCCTGGGGGAAGATAAACATCGACACGCGAGCCGAAGCGGATCATGCCGATGCGCTGGCCCGCTCTGAGATTTTCCCGCTCGCGCGCGAAAGCGACAATTCGTCTGGCGACGAGGCCGGCGATCTGAACGACCGCGACGCGCTGGCCGGTCGCGGTGGATATGACGAATGCGTTGCGCTCATTGACCTCGCTTGCTTTGTCCAGATCGGCGCTGATGAATTGCCCGGGGCGGTAGACGATGCGTTCGATGCGTCCCGCGACCGGACTGCGGTTGATGTGGCAATCGAACACGCTCATGAAGATCGAGATGCGCGGCAGCGGACTCTGGCCGAGATCAAGCTCCATCGGCGGCACGGCGTTGACGACTTGGCTGATGCGGCCATCCGCCGGCGCTACGACGAGACCGTCGCATATCGGGGTCACGCGCGGCGGATCGCGAAAAAAATAGGCGCACCACAATGTCGCGATTGCGGCAAGCCAGCCAAGCGGCGTCCACAACCAGAATAGGATAAGCGCCGCAACCGCAAGGCCGCCGACGAAGCGATAGCCTTCCGGGTGGACCGGCGTTAGTTGCCCGCGGATTGAATCGATAACGGACATGAGTCCTGCGACGAATATGGGTCCTGCGGCGAGTACGGCCTATGGGCCATCCGTTCCTTGTCACCGCGTCGCCAGGAAGGCAAGCGCGCTCACTCGGCGGCATCCGCGGTGGGAAGCAGGTCCGGCGGCGTGTCGCGCTCCTCGGGCAATTGCGGCGGATTGCGGTGCGGCGCGGCATCGTCGTCGCCGACCTCGGCCAGAATTTCGCGCGCGAGCTGGGCTTCGCGCTGCCGGTTCCACATGCTCGCGTAAAGGCCGCCGCGCTCAAGCAATTCACGATGCGTGCCGCGCTCGGCGATCGCGCCGCGGTCGAGCACCAGAATCTCGTCGGCATTGACGATCGTCGAGAGCCGGTGCGCGATGACGAGCGTAGTGCGATTCTTCGACACGCGGTCGAGCTCGTCTTGGATGTCCTTTTCGGTGTGACTGTCGAGCGCCGAGGTCGCTTCGTCGAGCAATAAGATCGGCGGCGCTTTGAGGATCGTGCGGGCGATCGCGACGCGCTGTTTCTCTCCTCCGGAGAGCTTTAATCCGCGTTCACCGACCTCGGTGTCATAGCCCTTGGGCGCGCGGCGAATGAAGCCGTCGATCTGCGCCTGGCGCGCCGCCTCTTCCACTTCGGCGTCGCTCGCATCCCAGCGCCCATAGCGGATATTGTAGCGGATCGTGTCGTTGAACAGCACGGTGTCCTGCGGCACCATGCCGATCGCCGCGCGCAGCGAGGTCTGGGTGACGCCGCGGGTGTCTTGGCCGTCGATGAGGATGCGGCCGCCGGTCACGTCGTAAAATCGGAACAAGAGCCGCGAAATGGTCGATTTGCCGGCCCCGGACGGTCCGACAATGGCGACGGTATGGCCGGCGGCGACGTCGAAGCTGAGGTTGCTCAGGATGGGCCTTGCCGGCTCATAGGCGAACGAGACGTTGTCGAAGCGGATGGCGCCGGCGCGCACCTGAAGCGGATGCGCCCCGGGGCTATCTTCTATTTCCGGCTTGCGCGCCAGAAGCGAAAACATTTTCTCGATGTCGATGACCGCCTGTTTGATCTCGCGATACACCATGCCCATGAAATTCAACGGCGTGTAGAGCTGGATCATCATCGCATTGATCATCACGAAATCGCCCACGGTATTGGTGCCGCGCTCGATGCCGTAAGCGCAGAGCACCATGGCGGCGGCGAGGCCGATCGTGAAAATGACGGCCTGTCCGGCATTGAGTACCGCGAGCGAAACATAGGCTTTAACGCTGGCGTCCGCATAGCGCGCCATCGAGCGATCGTAGCGCTTCGCCTCGCGTTCCTCGGCGGAGAAATATTTGACGGTTTCGTAGTTGAGCAGCGAATCGATCGCCTTGGCATTGGCGTCGCTGTCGCTCTCATTCATCTTGCGCCGAATATTGATGCGCCATTCGGTCGCGTAATAAGTAAACAGCATATAGATCGCGACCGTGATGCCGACAACGACGACGTAACGCCAATCGAAATGCAAAAGCAGCACGGCGACGATCAGCACCAGTTCCACGATCGTCGGCGCCAGCTGCAACAGCACCATGCGCACGATCGTCTCGATTGCGTTGCGGCCGCGTTCTAAGACGCGCGTCAATCCGCCGGTCTTGCGTTCGAGATGGAAGCGCAACGAGAGCAGATGCATGTGCTCGAATGTGAGCATTGCCAGGTGCCGTACGGCGTGCATCGCCACTTTGGCGAAAATGCCGTCGCGCCATTGGGTGAGAAGCCCCATCACGATGCGCATGCCGCCATAGGCGAGCGTCATCATGACTGGTGCCGCGAATGTCCAAGCGAGCCAATTTCCCGGCGCGACGGGCGCCGTGCCGCGGCCGGCTAGCGCGTCAGTGGCCCATTTGAAAGTGAACGGTACCGCGATCGTCGCAAGCTTTGCGACAAACAGAAGAACGGTCGCGAAAATCACGCGCGCTTTCAGGTCGCGGCGATCGGCCGGCCAAATATAAGGCCAGAGATGAATCAGCGTCGTCGCCAAGCTGCCGCCGTCGGAGACGTTGCGCCGCAGCTGTTCTGTGGACCGGTGAAGATCGCTCATCGCTGTCCTGCGGAATCCCTATCATGTTCTCTATCATATAGAGAGCGGCACTTAACTACCTTCGCATCGCGAACTTGTGTGGGACGGATCGGAACAATAACTGTGCGGCCCTGCGACTGTAACCGGAGTAGCCGCCGTGTCCGTCAAACCGCAGCAAGTATCGGCCGCGACTGCGAGCGAGGTCAATCCAAAGATCGCGCCGCTCTTTGACGCGAGTTGGCTCGAACTCTGGTACCAGCCCAAAATCGACAGCCAGACGCTCCGCGTAAACGGCGCCGAAGCGCTTCTTCGCATGCGCCATCCATATTTAGGGATCGTCCCGCCGGAAAGCTTCCTCCCTGAGGATGGCGACCCGCGGCTTCATGCCTGTCGCTATTCGTCATCGATCAGGCGATAGCGGATTAACGCCGCTTATTCGCCGAAGGGCGGTACATCGATATTTCGATCAATCTGCCGATCTCGTTCCTTTGCGATCGCGCATATATGGAGCACCTTTTTCGCGCGCTGCCCGATCACCCGGCTTTCAGCGGGATGCTCGTCGAGGTCAACGGCACCGAAATTGCGCGCAGCCTGGCGCTCGCGCGGGACATCGCCAAGCAGATGAGATTACGCAAGGTTGCCATTTCGATTGACGATCTCGCGGCGGAATGGCCGGCGCTTGTCGGACTGGAAGACTTCCCGTTTGTTGAGATTAAAGTGGACCGCGCGTTCGTGTCCGGCTGCGCGAATGATCGTGCAAAGCGTGGCGCATGCCGTCAAATCATCGATCTCGCCAGTCGCTATAGCGCACGCACCGTCGCCGAAGGGGTAGAGACCGAAGCCGACTTTATCGTTGCGCGCGATTTGGGGTTCGCTCTCATTCAAGGCTTTTTGTTCGCAAGGCCCAAGCATGTGCGGCAATTCATGCGCGCGACGATGGATCAGCCGGCGGCGATGCAGCGATGCGATCGGGCGTTGATCGCTGCAAACGTCGAATAACGTCTCGAAGGAGTCGACCGTGCCGCATTTCTATTTTCATTTGTCAGCTCCCGATGAGGATTTTCAGGATCCCATCGGCGCCGATCTGAGCGATATTTGCGCCGCACATTCCAGGGCGATGCTGTTGGCGGATCGCGTTATGATGTTTTCGGGTTTCGCCGAGCAGGATCTCGATTTTCGGCGATGGACGGTGAGGGTAACGGACGCGGGCCAGAATCTGCTCATGACCGTCCTGTTCCCGACCCATTTTCCGCGGGGAAAGTGGAAGTCTGCCGCGGCGGAGGGTGTGCGTCCGTCAATAATGAGCCTCGACGCGACGTTGACCGCGGCGGCGTCGCGGCGGGTGCCGCCAAGGCGCGCCGGAACCGGGCTCCTGCAATCGGGACGGCCGTAACCGAAAAAATTCCGGCCGCGGGGAGTTGCCAGCGCCGAATCGAGCGGCTCGCGCCCACCGCCTGACGTTGATGCCGATGGCGGCTGCGCGCGAAAATGGCTATATTCGCGTCATGGCCATTCAATCACCGGGATTCGGCGATCCGCGGCGCCGGCGCTTCCGCCGCATTCCGGTGCGCACGCTCGCGCCGAACGTCGTTACCCTCTTGGCGATGTGCGCCGGCTTGACCGGCATCCGCATGGCGTTCGAGGACCGCTATGTGCTGGCGCTTGCCGCCATCGTTTTCGCGGCGATCCTCGATGGCATAGACGGCCGCTTGGCGCGCTTCCTCAAAGGGACTTCGCGTTTTGGCGCGGAGCTCGACAGCCTCTCCGACTTTGTCAATTTCGGCGTTGCGCCGGCGCTCATTCTCTATTTCTGGGGATTGCATGACCTGAAATCGGCCGGATGGATTGCCGCTATGGTGTTCGCCATTTGCGCCGGTCTGCGGCTCGCGCGCTTCAATGTGATGGCCGACGATCCCGACCGCCCGGTTTGGGCGAGCAACTTCTTCGTCGGCATGCCGGCTCCGATGGGCGCGATCACGGTGTTGTTGCCGATTTACCTCGTGTTCCTAGGCGTGCCTCGTTCGACGCCTTTGATCTGGGCGACGCTGTTCTACACGCTGCTTATCGCCATGCTCATGGTGTCGCGCCTGCCGGTATTTTCCGGCAAACGCGTTGGCACGCGGGTGCCGCCCGAAATGGTCGGTCCGCTCATTGTCTTAGTGGTGTTATCGACAGCGTTGCTTATCGCCTATCCGTGGATATTGCTCTCCGCCGGCACGCTCGCTTATCTCGTGAGCCTGCCTTTCGGTTGGCTGTCCTATCGCGGCTACGAACGGCGCTCGCGTGAGGCCACGGGGGAAATAATGCCGGAGCGGATATTGGCCCCGCCGCCTTCGATCGGCGAAACCGCCGTGCGGCCGAACAATCAAGCGGATCGCCCGTCGCGTCTGAATTAAATAATTACGCCGACGGTGGTCACCGTCGCCAGGATATTGCTTTAATGCGAATTGCACGCCGGACGTTCTTGGTTACCTCAATCGCGTCGGTAGCGGCCCCCGCTATTGCGCGCATCGCCCGCGCCGACGTTGCGCCGCTCACGCTGAAACTGCAGCACTCCTTTTCGGCCGTATCGAGCGTGCATGACAAGTTTCTTGCGCCGTGGGCGCGCAAGGTGGAGACGGAATCCGCCGGTCGTCTTCGTATCGATATCTTTCCCTCGATGCAGCTCGGCGGCGCGCCGGCGGCGCTTTTCGATCAGGCGCGAGACGGGGTGACCGACATCGCCTGGGCCGCGCCGAGCCTAACTCCCGGCCGCTTTCCCAAGATCGAAACCTTCGAACTACCCTTTTTAGCGTCGAGCCGGGCGCTGGTGAGTTCGAAAGCGCTTACTGATTTTGCCGCAGTCAATCTCAAGGACGAATTTCACGAGGTTTACCCGCTCTGCTTCTCTTGTTCCGATCGGGCCGTGCTCCACGCCAGCGGGCCGGTGCGCACCACCGAGGACGTCAAGGACCTCAAAATCCATGTGCAGACGCGTCTTGCGGAGGAGGCCATGCGCGCGCTCGGCGCACGCCCGGTGCTGATGCCCAGCGCGCAGCTTCCGGACGCGATCGCCCAGCATGTCGTCGATGCCTGCGTCGATCCATGGCATGTGGTGCCGCCGCTGCGCTTGAACGAATTGCTCCGATCGCACACGGAATTTTCCGATTTTTCGCTCGGGAGCAGGACTTACGTGCTCGCAATGAACAAGGGCGTCTACGACCGGCTGCCGCACGATCTGAAAATCGTGATCGACAGCAATTCCGGTCAATTGGCGGCCGCCATGGCCGGCGCGATGTGGGATATTCAGGCTGCGGCTGTCGCCAATATGGCGGTCGAGCGCGGCGACCTCATCGTGACGTTGTTGCCGGAAGCGGTGGCGCATTGGCGCAAGGCGACCGAGCCGGTCATCGACGCCTGGCGGAAAGCGATGAAGGAACAAAAGACCGAAGGCGCCAAGCTTCTGTTCGGGGCGCATGCGCTGCTGGCCAAATACGCCAACGAGCCGCAGCCGCATCCGACGCAGACGCCGCCTGCCGAGCAAGACGTCGTGGCGCAGCCGCAGCCGCCCCAAGCCGGGCGAGACGTGACGCCCAAATTCAATAATGCGCCGTCGAATAACGCGCCCGCCAATAATGCGCCACGCAGCAGCACGCCGCCGGCGTCGCCAACGTCGTCGACCGCAACGCCGGCGACGCCCAACGGACCCGTCGCCAAACCCGTGCCGCAGCCTCCTTCTCAACCTGCGCCGGCGTCGCCCGTTGCGACGTCCGCACCTTCCGTGCCGCCGACAATGGTAGCAAAGCCTGCGCCGGCCGCCGGCCCTGCGCCACAGATCGCCGCCCCAGCGCCATCCGCCGCACCGGTCCCACCGCCGGCATCCGCGGCGCCGGCAACGGCCTCAGCTGCACCGACGCCCGTGCCGGCGCCGCCCGCGGTCGCCGTGGCGCCACCGCCGCCCCCACCCGCGCTGCCCGCGCCACCTGTGCCGAAGCCGGTTCCTAAGGCGCTCGACATTCCGCTTTAAGGGCGGAGCCGGCCGTGTAGCTTACAGGTCTAGCGGATAGCCCGGCATCAGATCATAGGGGTGCGCCCAGCCGGGCAAGGCGCGGATGCGGTTGAGCCAGGCCCCGATATTTTTGTGCTGCGCCGCGATGTCGAAGCCGAATTCCTCGGCCGGATAGTAGAGATAGGCGACAAGCGACAGGTCGGCGATGGTCGGTTCGTTGCCGAGCATAAAGGGCGCCGCCGCAAGGTGCTTGTCGACGATCGCGAGATTGCCGTCGATGCGGCCCTTGAGGAAAGCGAGCACGGCCGGATCGCCGGGCGGCCGCGCGAAATTCTTCAAGAAACGATATGGGCCGAGATAGCCGTTGACCTTCTGATTGTCGAAGATGATCCAGCGCAAACCCTCAAGTCGTGCGTCTTCGCCTTGCGGCTTGAACCGGCCGGTTCGCTCGGCGAGATAGGTCAGGATCACGCCGGATTGGCTGAGTTTTCTCGCGCCGCGCGCAAGCACCGGCACCTCGCCCATTTCATTGACCTCGGTACGGTACTTTGGTGTGCGCGTCTCGCCGCCCTTGAAAAAATCGACATAGACCGGTTGCCAATCGGCACCGATCAAGTTGAGCATTAGTGCCGCGCGGTAGGCGTTGCCGGATTGAGCGAAGCAGTAGAGCTGATATTCCGCCATAAAGTCTCCCTGAGAGTGATCGCGAGCGTGTCGTTGAAATGTTACGGCCTGACAAGCGTCACCGCGCCGCCGCCTATCCCTTGGCCTTCGAAGCGCCCGGCGGAGAACGACAGCCGCGCTAAAACCTCGCCCTTATGATCGTGAATGATCAGCGTGTCGCGCTCATAGGTCCACTTGCGGCTCGTGAAAAAATTTCCGGGACAGCCGCCCGCCGGCGCAATCGAGCCCTCCGCCGCGCCGGGCGTGTCGCCGAATGTCATGAGGCAGGCGCCGCCGCCCGTCATCGACAGTTTCCATTTGCCGGCGAGATCGATCGGCGGCGGTGACGGCGGCGGCGGCGCCGGGGGAGGCACCGGCGGCGCGGCCGCTTGCTCGGGCTCCGGGCTGCCGAAGCGCTGCGTGCTGGTGCAGGCGCTCAACGCCGCAAGCGTGAGGATAAGGGCGGCGGCCGTCGCTTTGCCTCCGCGGAGACCGGGGCGCATGGGCGTGATCATGAAAGCATGCAGCCGATGCTTGATGGAGCCGACAGACGAATAAACTAAGCGCGGCGGCGCGGCCTGTCACTTCCCGTAGGTTGAGGGATCGTCATTTCATCGTCGGGATGACGAACTCGGCGCCTTCCTTGATGCCGGACGGCCACCGCGCGGTTACGGTTTTGGTCTTGGTGTAGAACCGCACCGCGTCGGGCCCGTGCTGGTTGAGGTCGCCGAAGCCCGAACGCTTCCAGCCCCCGAACGTGTAATAGGAGAGCGGCACCGGAATGGCGAAATTGATCCCAACCATGCCGACCTGAACGCGGCTGGTGAAGTCGCGCGCGGTGTCACCGTCGCGCGTGAAAATGGCGACGCCGTTACCGTATTCGTGCTCGGAAGGCAGCCGCAGTGCCTCTTCGTAATCCTTGACGCGCACCACCGAAAGCACCGGCCCGAAAATCTCTTCTTTGTAGATCCGCATATTCGGTTTCACGTCGTCGAACAGGCAGCCGCCGATGAAATTGCCGTTCTCGTAGCCTTGAAGCTTGAAATTGCGGCCGTCGACCACGAGCTTGGCACCCTCTTTGATGCCGTCCTCGATATAGCCCCGCACTTTGTTGAGGAGTTCGCGCGTGACCATGGGTCCGTAATCGACTTGAGGATCGCTGGCGGGTCCGATTTTGAGGCTCTCGACGCGCGGTATGAGTTTTTGCACGAGCGTGTCGGCGGTCTTTTGGCCGACCGGCACCGCGACCGAAACTGCCATGCAGCGTTCGCCGGCGGAGCCGTAGCCGGCGCCGATCAGCGCGTCGGCCGCCTGATCCATGTCGGCATCGGGCATCACGATCATGTGGTTCTTGGCGCCGCCGAAGCACTGGACGCGTTTCCCGTGCGCGGTGCCGGTGGCATAGATGTATTCGGCGATCGAAGACGAGCCGACGAAGCCGATCGCCTTGACGCGCGGATCGGTCAGCAGACAGTCGACGGCCTCCTTATCGCCGTTGACCACGTTGAGCACGCCTTCGGGCAGCCCGGCCTTGACGAACAGTTCCGCGATGCGCAGCGGCACCGACGGATCGCGCTCCGACGGCTTGAGAATGAACGCATTGCCACAAGCAATCGCGGGCGCGCATTTCCACAACGGGATCATGGCCGGGAAATTGAACGGCGTGATCCCGGCAACGACGCCGAGCGGCTGGCGCATGGAAAACAGGTCGATGCCGGGGCCGGCGGCGTCGGTATATTCGCCCTTCATCAGATGCGGAATGCCGCAGGCGAACTCGACGACTTCAAGGCCGCGCTGGATGTCGCCCTTTGAGTCGGCAAAGGTCTTGCCGTGCTCGGACGAGAGCAAACGCGCGAGATCGTCGTATTCGCCCTGGATCAGTTCCAAAAACTTGAACATCACGCGCGCGCGCCGCTGTGGATTGGTGGCCGCCCAGGCCGGGAAGGCGGCTTGTGCATTGGCGATGGCCTTCTCGACCTCCGATTTGCCGGCGAGCGCCACCTTGGCCTGCACTTCGCCGGTATTGGGGTTGAAGACGTCGCCGAAACGCCCCGACGTTCCCTTGACCGCCTTACCGCCGATAAAATGACCGATCTCACGCATCATTCCGTCTCCTTGGACCGAAGCCGCCATCGCCGCCCCGCTTTTGTCCCCGGCCTTTTGGCGGCGCGTCTATGGTGCCCGAAGTCGCACCATATCTTGCTGCTTTTTCGCGGGATGGTCACCGGGCTTGTCTCGTTATCTAACGCCTTGCCCGGCCTATGTCGCCCGCGTTTTTTGCAACCCGCGTTCTTGTGGCGCCGGCCAGCCCAAAGTGGGCGCTTGCGCTCGGCAGCAATCGGCGTCGTCTATGGCGATATCGGCACGACCTTGAAAAAGACCATGTAGCAAAGCCGATAGCAGTGCGGACGTTTCTTCGGCGGATCAGGGCAGCGGGAAGCGGCGACTGGATACCCTCATCCGCTGGAATTTCCGACCTTATGGCGCTTTGCGTGTCGATGGTACCGGTGCCGAGGGTAGACACTCGTCGGCCGAGGTTGCCATTGGCCGCCAACAACGATCTCTGTTTGTCGGGGATCGTCCGTGCCGCAATAGAAACGACACCACGGCGCTTCGAGGTTACAACCAACCACCAGCACTCGCCCTGCGCCTGAGCGCCTGCTGTCGTTGCGATTGCCACTATAACCCCCAGCGTCAGCGCTGCTATCTTCAACCTGATCATTGTTGGTGTCATCCTTGAAGGGTCGCGCGCACCCGCTCTAGCTGGAAAGCGGTGGGTTACCAGTTGAAAAATAAACGCCTTGGTCCGTTCTGTGATTCTTCAGCGTAGCCCAGCGCGTTTCCGTAGCCGCGTTCTTCGTAGTTGTTGCGCTGACGGGCGAGCACCTTAGGTTTGTGATGCTTGACCGGAGAAATATCATCCTTTGCCGGTGATGCTTCTTTCGCGGCCTGTAAGTGCAAGGGGGCGATTTCTTCCGCCGTGACCGTCGGACGGGGATGGTGATGCTTTTCCAACGTTGAGTTGTTGACGAAGCCGATTAGCCACATCGCGACGGTCGTGAACGCCACAATGACACAGAAAAAGTAGCCAAAGAACAGCATGGCGACTAACTCTGACGACGGACAACTCTAGCTACCCGTCGAATCGTCCGCCATTTGGCCTAGATCAAAATGTGGTGATGCAATTCTGCAGATCGGGCGTACTGGTTAGTCGTCGGAATTCAGCTGTGCCTTGTGATGCCATTTGGTGGACGGAACGCACCAGTCATGTTGGCCGCTTTTGCGGGCATTGTTCATCATCGCTAGCGCGCCAACGGCCATGAGCACAAGCGCGACGAAGACAA
>Ga0187778_10000177_pt1 | contig 44812 bp, 39 predicted proteins | sample 1015_Q2_SP5_20_M_FD_132418 | JGI IMG/M metagenome (GOLD analysis project Ga0187778, IMG submission 132418) | Tropical peat soil microbial communities from peatlands in Department of Meta, Colombia - 1015_Q2_SP5_20_MG | ecosystem: Environmental > Terrestrial > Soil > Wetlands > Peat | place...
CGTGTGGGTGAAGGCGCCGCTGGCGCGGATGGTAATGGTAGTAGTGTTGTCCTGGGTGCCGATGCTGACCGCAGTGAGTTGCGGCCCCGCGGCTGCCGCCATCGTCGACAGCACAAGCGCCATCAGGAAAATGCCCAGCAGTTGCTTTCCCCTCATCTTCTGTCTCCCCATCCCGCCTGGTGCGAAATGTGCGGCAACCTGACCCCTGCCGCTGAGGTTGACCCTGTCGGGTAATACTGTTGGCGGCCACGCCGCCACCCGTCGTTACGCCGACGGGGCTGTAACTCTCTTCACCACTTCCCGAGTACCCTGGTGCCCGGCTCGATCGACCGTGTTCTCCTTGAAGACCACGGAGTCGCCGGTAATGCGCACCACGTATCCGTTGAACACCGGATCGTTCTCGTGCAGGAAGTAAGCTTTGTTGACCGAGTTGGCGACCACCGCGATCATGCCGCTGGCGGTCCGCACTACGCCACGCAACACCAGCTGGTCGATCACCAGACAACGCTTGCCGCCGGCACAGTTGCTTGCCGGTAGCACCGGACCCGTGGCCGTGGAGATCGGGCTCACGAAGGGATCTCGTTTGCCCAAACCGGGCTTGCGCTCCGCGACCAGGTCGTCGTCAGCCGCCGTGGCGTCGCTGTTGTTGGTGCTGTTGGTTGTGATGGCAGCAGGCGCGGCAGCGCTGGTCACCGCGACGTGGGCTGGCGCTGGGGGCGCGGCTTGCGCCGCAGCTCCCTGGCTCCCCAGAATCTGCCGGACGCTGGCGGGGGTGTCCGCTCGCTGTCCCCAGGCCCAGCAACTTGCTACGAGCACGACAAAAAGTATTTTCTTTACCATTGCGTTTCCCTACCTTGCGGGCGCCTTCCCCGGCTTCGACGGCGCCGCCTGCGGAGTGCTTTCGTGACTGAAGAAGGTGGTGGCCAGGCAGCTCACCACCACGCTCTCACTGGGCGCGTATTGGTACGCCTTTTTCACCTTGGCGTCACTCGGCTTCTTGACCGTCGACATCTGCAATCCCGCCACGTTGATGATCCGTTCCAGCTTGGCGGTGTGGGTGAAGAAGTTGAGCACCGAGTAGTAAGGACCGTCGATGTCCATCTCGAACGGGGCTTCGGTGTAGAACTCGTGCGTGAGCACCGGCTTGGAGGTGTAGCGGCGGATCTCCACGCCGGCGGAATTGGCCGTGGCCTGCATGATGTGCATGAACTGATCGGCCTCTTTCTCGTCGGGCACGATCTTCTTCAGGATCTCGAGCTGCTGCTGCAGAGCGGCGATCTTCTGCTCCAGCTCTTTTTCTTTGTCACGGTAGGGGCGCAGCAGGCTGTTCTCGCGCTGCTTGGCCTGGAGGTTGGCGCTGGCCATTTGATTCGCAGCCGTCATGTTCCGCAGTTGCAGGAAATAAAAGCCCACCGTCAGAGCGACGGCTCCGCCCACGATGATGGCCACTTGTGTCGTGCCCGGCAATTCACTGAACTTCGCCATATATGCGACCGTCCCGGTTACGATTTCTGCGGCTGCGCTGACTTCTCGCAGACCAGGGTAAAGACGAAAGCCTGCATGGTGCGCACCGTGTCGTCCTGGTAGGACTCCTTCATCTCCACGTTCTTGAAGTAGCCGGTGCGCTTCAGGTTGGCCATGAGATTGGCAACGGCATCAATGCTCAGCGCCGTGCCTTCGATGTTGATGTTGGCGCCGTCATCGTTCATCTTGTTAAGCCACACGGCGTCGGTGGCGTTCACCGTGTCGCCGATCATGGTCAGCAGATCCTTGGGACCGGATTGCTGCGCCCGCAACCGGTCGATGACGTCCACCCGCCGCTGGTACTGTTCCACCTGCTTGTTCTTCTGCTCCACCCGGGTCTTCACCTGGAGCAAGTCGCGGTTCTCTTTTTCCGCCTTCACCATCTCGGCCGCGACGCGCCGGCTTTCATGGTTCAGCTTGTACCACCAGCCCACATTGATGGCCGCGGCGAGGACGATCACCACCAGCGCAACCACCATGAGGTTAGGCCCGGAGCTGCTGACGGCCGGCGCCGGCGCCACCGTCCGCTTGCCCCGTTTCGATCGCGGAACACTCAGCAGATTGATGCGGATCATAGGTTCTCAAAACTCCTTAAGGCCAGGCCCACCGCCACTGCCAGTTGGCCCGCGTTCTGGTCCACCAGGGCAGCGGTCTCGCCCAGCGGCAATCCCACCCGCTGGAAAGGGTTGAGCAGTTCCACCGGGATGGAAAACTCCTGGCGCAAGGCCTCGATCAATCCCGGCACCTTGGACGAGCCCCCGGCCAAGTAAATGCGCTCGATGTGCTCGCCGGGCGCGGTAGCGCGGAAAAAGTCGAAGGTCTTCTGGATTTCCAGCACGATGATTTCGGTGACCTGCTGCAGGATTGGCCCCTTGGCGTCGGCGCTGACCGTTCCCACCTGCCGCCCCAGCTTGAGGGCTTCGGCGTCGTCGAAGCTGAGGTCGAGTTCCTTCTGCAGCGAGTCGGTGTACTGATTGCCGCCCACGCTCACGTCGCGCGTGAACAGCGGGGTCGCGCCCTTGACGATGTTGATGTTCATCACACTGGCGCCCAGGTTCAGCAGCGCCACCGTGGCGCCCGGCGCGGGATCGTAGTTGTACTCATAGCAGTTCTGCAGCGCGAAGGCATCGATATCCACGATAGCCGGGCTCTTCCCCGCCAGGGAGAGCACGTTGGTGTAATTCAGGATCTTGTCCTTCTTGACCGCCACCAGCAGCACCTCCATTTGCGGGCCGCTGAGGTCCTCGGAGAGGATCTGGAAGTCGATGTTGACGTCGGCGATGTCGAACGGGATGTGCTGTGCCGCTTCCGTAGCGATGTGCTCGGCCAGCTCATTCTCGCTCATGGTGGGAATGGAAATCTTCTTCACGATCACCGAGTGCCCGCTCACGGAAGTGGCCACCAGCCTGGTCTTCACGATGTTTTCGGCGAAGATCTTGCTGATGGCGCTGGAGACGGTGCCGGAATCCACGATCATGGAGTCGACCACGATGTCGCTGGCTAGAGGCTCGAAGCCGATGTGCGCCACTTCGATCTGCCCCTTGCTCCGCTTCAGCTCAACCGCCTTGATGCTGCTGGACCCGATGTCCAGCCCCACCACGTTTTTCGATCCTCCCATTCCAAACATGAGCGCCTCTTAGTCCCCCGCCGCGGTGCGCGCGGCTCTTGGTCTCTTCTTGTTGTTGCCCCGGCCTTCCCCCAGCACGCTCTTGCGTTCCATCCACTGGTCGAGGATGGTTTTCTTGAACTTCCAGCGATTGCCGAGTTTGAAAGCGGGGATTTTTTCCTCGTATACGTACTTGTATAGGGTGTCCGGACTGACCCCTAGATACTGCGACGCTTGCCGTATGTTCATTACTTCACGCGCTTCCGCCATGCCTGTTACGCCCTTTCCACAGAAGAGACCGGCCGCCATCGCGGGCCAAGGTCCCTATAGGGCCCGGACTCCCGGACCTCACACAGAACCTGCTTTTTCGGGGGAGACTGCGCGAGTTATACCAGCCTTACCGTGAGGGCTGTCAAGGAACTAATCCCTGTTTTATCCGTGTTTTGGGGGGATTTTAGGCCATGTACTTCTGGAGTGGCCCCAACCAGTTGTCCAGATTGTGTGGATTACTATCGAATGGACACAATAGGTAGTGGTATTAACGCAGTGGATGCGAAATCCACATCGTAACTCATTACCGAAGTAGTAAAGCTCCCGTTTCGCCATGAGCAGGGCCTTCCACGGCCTGCATAATTACGTTGTAATTTATTGATAAAAAAACACTTACTCGAAGTTGTACGGATAACAAAATGTCATTGTTGGCAGCCTGGATTTCAGACTGCACAAGGCGAAGCCGACAATGTCCCGGCGATAACTCGCCGTCCCCGGTCAGGCGACGGCCACAGCACACTTCTGAAGCGGCAATTCGCGCATCATGGCCTGGAATTCGCGGCAGTCCAGTGACTGCGGACCGTCCGACAGGGCGCGCTCCGGGTTGGGATGGACTTCGATGATGAGGCCGTCCGCGCCGACCGCGATGGCTGCCTTGGAAACCGGCGCGATCAAACTCCGCCGTCCCGTGCCGTGCGAAGGATCGGCGATCACCGGCAGGTGCGAGAGCTCCTTGGCCAGCGCGACGGCTGCGAGATCGATCGTATTGCGAGTCTCGGTCTCGAAGGTCTTGATGCCGCGCTCGCACAGCACCACGTTGGGATTGCCCCCGGTGAGCAGATACTCGGCCGCCAGCAGCCACTCCTTCACCGTGGCCGAAGGCCCGCGCTTGAGAAGAACAGGCTTGTCGACGGTCGCGAGCCGCCGCAGCAGGGCGAAGTTCTGCATGTTGCGCGCGCCCACCTGGAGCATGTCGGCGTGCTCGCAGATGGTATCCACATCCTCGGTGCTCATCACCTCGGTCACGACCGGCAATCCCGTTTCGCGCCGCGCCTGCGCTAGCAATTCGAGTGCTTCTTCGCCAAGCCCTTGGAAGTCATACGGCGAGGTGCGCGGCTTGTAAGCACCGCCACGCAACATGCGCGCGCCGGCGCTCTTGACAGCGTGCGCTGTGGTCAGAAGTTGCTCCCTGGATTCCACCGAGCACGGTCCGGCGATCACCACTACAGGCTCGCCGTTGCCGATGCGCACGCCGGCCACATCGACGATCGAACCTTCGGGGCGCACCTGGCGGCTCACCAGCTTGTAGGGCTGCGCGATGGGAACGACATCGTCCACGCCGGGCGCGGCCTGCAGGGCCTCGATCTCATGCCGGCGGCCGCTTCCCACTGCGGCAACGATAGTGCGCTGCTCGCCGCGCGTAACGTGCGCCTGGTATCCGGCCTCGCGCACGCGCTCGATGATGTGCTGGATCTGCTGCTCGGTGGCTCCGTCCTTCATGTTCACGATCATGACCTGCTCCCCTTCCTATAATTTGCGACTCTCTCATTACCCTTGTCATCCTGGGCTTGCGACCGCGTGTTTCTTGTTTGCGGCCCGTTCTCGGGGCCGCGCGGCCGCAAGCGAAGGATTCTTGGTATTGCCGACGTCTATTGAGCTTCTCCGACAGCCTGGGCTGGCACACAGTATCAAGATCCTTCGCTCGTCCTCGCCTCGCTTGTGCTCGGTTCGGGCTTCTCTCAGGATGACAGCTCCCGTACAAAACAAAAGCCGCGATCCCTGAGAGATCGCGGCTCGTGGCTTGCTGAACTTGTGTGCCTTACATCAGGCTGGCACGCACGGAGCGCCCGCGCCGCTACTCTCGAACCAGTAGCGGTAACTAAAGCCGGCGCTAAATCGACGGGCGTGCATGAGCAAACAGAAGGTTATATTTCTGCTACGATTGTGTCAACGAAATTTCTGCAATGGCATAACCTACATTTGAGAAGGAACCCTTGGAGCAGCGCTCATGAGTTATCGTGACGCAAAGAAGGAGCGCGAACTAATGGTGTGCACCGCCGTTGCTGCCGAGATTAATCGGGTGGCGGGCACCGACTATTTTCCAGACCTCGGAAGCGCAGAGCCCACCGACGTAATATTGACCAGCCGGTCTGGCAGATTCGAGGCTCGGCCGTTACAGGTCGTATCGCTTCCAGTTGACCACACAATTCGTCCTGACAATCACAATGTGCAAAGGTTCCGGCGCCAGTTTTTGGAAGCGCTGGTTCTGCATCGATTTTGCGGCTTCGATGCGCAGGTGAACCTAACGGATCAAGCGAGACGAGCGGGCGTTCCATCGAATGTTGTCACGATGCTTGCAGACTTCGTCGCAATCCGCTGGGACCGACGGCAGTTCCTGCTGCTTAGAGCCGAGGACGAGTTATATGCGTATGCACCCGTGCTTTGTGAGTTCTTTAATTACGTCCGTTTATTCTCCTTCGAATCCGACCGCACTGACGTGTCGGTGCCGCTAGGATTCTGGATTCCGCGCGATGGAACCTGGGTGAGAGCTGCGATCGAAAAGAAGACGAAGAAATATGACAAAGAGACCCGGGCGAAGTTGACGCTTGTAGTGGATGGCGACGCTCACGTGGACTCCGAACAAATCGAGCACTTCCGTCGCGAGTTGGGCAATCAAGAACTTCCCTTCCGCGAAGTGTGGACCGTGAGCATGGGCAAAGCAGCTAAATTGTAAGCCTGCAGAAACTCATCCGAGATGGTTTGACAGTGGAGAAGCTTCAGTGAAGGCAAAGAAAAAGAACGCGTTGCCCGGGCATACCGGTTCGACGTTCGATAGCTTCCTGGAAGAGGAGGGCATTCGGGAAGAGGTCGAAGCGGTAGCCGTAAAACGTGTGCTCGCATCGCAGCTCGCCCAAGCCTGCCGAGGCAACGCGGCCAAGATCCGGCCACAAAAAGTGAAGGGGCACGCCTTCAGGCGTGCCGTAAGAGTCAGTAAAGTCTTCGGCTTTAGCCGCTGAGGAAAACCTCAGGGCCTAAAGGCCGACCTTTGTGGCATTGCTATCGGCACGGCTGAAGCCGTGCCCCTTCACGAATCCCCTAATTCAAATCAAACTGCTCCTGGTGCAGGGCCGGATCTGACTTCACGATCACCGTGCGCCCGGCAAGCTCTTCCATCTCCTGCAGCCAGCGTCCGCTGTTCGCCTTGAGAGTTTTCACCACTTCGGGATTGGCGCGCAGCATGATGTCGCTGCGGTCGGCGTGCTTCGCCATCTTGCGCAGCTCGACATAGATCTCGTTGCAGATGGTCGCCACTGACTTCACCAGCCCCGTGCCGGTGCAGTACGGACATGGTGCGCCCAGCGTGCGTTCGAGCGACTGCTTGACCCGTTTACGGGTGATGGCCACCAGACCGAAGTCGTTGAAGTTGAGCACCTTCGAAGGAGCGCGGTCGTGCCTGAGCTCTTCCTCCAACGCTTGCAGGACCCGCTGGCGATTGCGGCGCTCATCCATGTCGATGAAGTCGATGATGATGATGCCGCCCAAGTCGCGCAGCCGGATCTGGCGCACGATCTCCTTGATGGCGTCCACGTTGGTCTTGACGATGGTGTCTTCCAGGCGCGCGGTCTTGCCCACGTACTTGCCGGTGTTGACGTCGATGGCCACCAGCGCCTCGGTCTGGTTGATGACGATATAGCCGCCGCTCTTCAGCCAGACTTTAGACTTGAGCGCCTTGTTGATTTCTTCCTGGATGTTGAACTGCTCGAACAGCGGAGTTTCCTTGCTGTAGAGTTTCACCCGCTTCACCAGGCCGGGCTGGAAGCGGCTGACAAAGCGCAGCACGCGCTCGTACTCCTGCTCGGTGTCGACCCAGATCTGGGTGAAGGTTGCGGTCACCTGGTCACGCAGAATGCGCTCCACCAAATTGAGGTCGTGATAGATCAGCGCCGGGGCCTTGCTGGATTCGGCGCGGTTACGGATCTCTGACCAGAGATTGAGCAGGAAACGCACGTCGGCGCGCAGGTCGTCGTCGCTTGCGCCCGCGGCCGCGGTGCGCACGATGAAGCCTCCCGAGCCCTGGTGCTCGGCCAGGATCAAACGCTTGAGCCGCTGCCGCTCCTCGTCGCTGGCGATCTTGCGCGATACGCCGATGTGGTTCACCGTCGGCATGTAGACGAGGAAGCGCCCGGGCAGCGCGATGTGGCTGGTGATGCGCGCGCCCTTCTTGCCGATCGGTTCCTTGGCGATTTGCACCAAAATTTCCTGCCCTTCCTTGAGCAGGTCGGTAATCTTGGGCGCCGGACCGCGCTGGATGTTGCGGCGGGAGTGCATGCGTCCGCCACGACGGCGCCCACGGCGACCATCGAAGGGTTGCCGCTCGACCCGCTGCTGAAACCCTGCCGTGCCGGGCATTCCGCGAGTCTCGGCGCGGGCTTCCGTCCCCTCAGCGTCGGCGAGCGCTTCGGCTTCCTCCTCCTCAAATTCTTCTTCCCCTGCCTGCGCCTCGCCTTCCTCGCCGAATTCCTCCTCCGCTTCAATCGCAGCACGATCGGTGCCGGCTTCCTTTACGGCATCAGTCAGGTCGGGAGCCTCCACTTCATTAGCGACAGGGCTCGACGCGTTGCGATCGAGCGTCTCCTCTTCCAGCTCTTCGTATTCCGCCAGGTCGAGATCGTCATCCATCGGCGGGAGGTCGGCCTCTTCTTCCTCGATCTCCTCCTCCTCAATCAAACCGGAGCCGGGGGTGAAGGCCGCCGCATGTTGCTCCTCGTGCGATCCGGTGCGCTCGTTTGTCGCGTCGAGGGTCCCACGCTCATCGCGCTCACGCTCCGCTTCTTCGCCGGCAAGGACACCGGCGACCTTGGTCTGGTCAGAGCGTTGTTCTTCTCTGCTTTCCAGAGTCTGCTCGTGGGCTGCCCCGCCAAGACGCTCTTCGCTCGGCGTAGACAAGCGATCTGGCTCAGTTTGATATTCGCGTTCCAGGGAATCGCTCAACGGCTCCATGGAAGCCGCCAGCGCGGCGGCATCGGCCGCCTGTTCCGCAGCCCCGGCCGACACTTCAGTTGCCGTTGGCGCCTGCGCCAGGTGCTGATACTTGGAGATGGATTCACCGGGCAGGATGATTGGCTGGTAGGCGGGCGGCGGTGTATATGCCGCCGGCGTACCCTGCGATTCTTGTGGGCGTTGTGGCTCGTGTCGCGCGAACTTGCTCTCGGGGAAGCCCCGACCGCGTCCGCGACGACGACGGCGGCCACGCCAGCGGCCTTCTCCCTCGCCTTCGTTGTCACGCTGCAGGCCGCGCGCCGGCTCAGAGGCCAGACTACCAGCGATCCCCTGGTCTTCGGCGACCGCCGGCGCCGGTTCAACGGATGGTGGAGCAGGAGCTTCCGCGCGCAATTGCCCGCTGTTGCGGGTGGCATCCTCATGGGCGCGCGAGACCACCTGCTCGAATTCTTCCTGATCTTCCTGCTCCTCCAGGAAGTCGGTCACGTAGAGAAATGCGTCGCGTTCCAGGCCGACATCGACAAATGCCGACTGCATTCCCGGCAATACGCGCGTGACGCGTCCTTTGTAAATGGATCCCGCGAGGGTGTACTCGTTCTCGCGTTCAAAATAGATTTCAGCTAGCTGGTCATCCTTGAGAACCGCCACCTTGGTTTCATGTGGCGTCGAGGAGACGTAGAGTTCCTTCGACATAATGTCTCCGCGGCCGTCCGCTTAGACGAACGGCTCTACCGGCACGGAAACAAGAGGATGGGACGCCGACCTTCCGCCAAGGCGCGAAAACGCCTGGCGTCGGGTCTGGGACGAAGCATTGGAAGCGCGGACCCCTGCATCTGCCAGAAAGGCTCCGCGGCGCTCGGGTAGGATTCTGAGACTACGGTTCGGAATCTTTTCACCTATGCGTCATCGCAGGACTTGTGACCTCACTCCCGGAAGCGCTGCCTGCCAAGGCAGCCTGCTTCGGCGGGGCCGTTACCCGCCCTGCGGCGCTTGGAGAACCTCAACGAAGGCTAGAAACCATCGTTAAGGACCCCGTGCTTCAATCCTGTCCGGCCCCTCATGCGCGGCCGGTTTCGCCCTCTTCTCGTGGGGCGCTACGAAAATCCTCTGCACGCCGTCCTGTGACGGCGGATGAATCAAGCCGCGGCCTCACCCGCGGCCAACGCTTGTCAGTTCACGAAGCGGCGCATACGTATGTTCATCACAATACCCAGCGCCAGGAACATGAACAACACCGACGAGCCGCCATAACTCATGAGCGGCAAAGGGATCCCGGTGACCGGCATATAGCCGACCACCATGCCGACGTTCACCAGGATGTGGAAGAACAACACTGCTACCACACCCATGACCACGAACGCGCCAGCGCCGTCAGGCGCTGTCTGCGCATTGTGGACCAAACGCATCAACAATAAGAAGTATAGCAGCAGGACCGCGACCGCGCCCACAAATCCATGCTCTTCACACCAGGCGGCAAAAATGAAGTCGGTTTGCGGCACGGGCAGGAACATCCCCTGTGTTTGCGTGCCTTTAGTGATGCCCTTGCCCCAAAGTCCTCCGGAGCCGACGGCGATAAGGGATTGCTGGACTTGGTACCCTGAGCCCTGCGGGTCCGCTTCCGGTTCGCGGAAGCTCACCAGCCTCTGCTTCTGATAGGGCTTGAGCCCGTAATGCCAGACTACGGGCACGATCATCGCTCCCAGCAGCAGAATGACTGTGGCATGTTTCAGCCGGAGCCCGCCCAGAAACAATCCCATCACCAACACCGGAATGTAGGTAAGGGCCGTTCCCAGATCCGGCTGCTTGAGCACCAGCAACATAGGAACGCCGACCATCAGCCCCGCCTTCACAATGTCACCCACCGAGGCTTCCTCTCGGTGCAGCTCGCTGAAGTACTTGGCGAGCGCCAGAATGAGCACCAGCTTGACCCACTCAGAAGGCTGGAAGTGCTGCCCGCCCGGCATCTGGATCCAGCGGCGCGCGCCGAGGTACTTTTTGCCCACCAGCAGCACTGCCACGAGCGAGACCGCCGAGGCGATGTAGAACCAGTGAATCTTGTCCAGCAGCACGTGGTAGTCAATCAGGCTCATGATGAACATGAGTGCCATGCCGCCCATGATCCAGTAAACCTGCTTGGTGTGCACGCCGGCGAACTTGGTATGGAGGGTCGCGCTGTAAATCTCCATCACTCCCAGACCGCAGATCAGCAGCACGAAGGTGAGGAGCAGCCAGTCGAAATCGCGCAAGGAGAAGTAGCGCGTCATTGGCCACCCGTAGCGCTGCCGTCTCGGCGGCTGGCACGGGGGTGTCCCGCTCCCGCATCGGGCCGGCGGGACGCCGGCGCTACCTCCAGGCGGAACTGGCCAGCTTGCATGGCCTCAGGCTCGCCTTCCGCTGCGCGGTTCCAGACCGCGGCCACGTCAGCGGTGCCCTGCGCATGAGCGTTGGCCATCTTCACCGCGCGCTTACGCTGTTTCTCGACGTAGGCTTTAATCACTTGCGAGCATACCCGCGCCGCGAGATATCCGTGCTCGCCTTCTTCCAGCAGCACCGCAACCACGATCTCCGGGTTACGCCGCGGCGTCACTCCCACGAACCAGCCGTTGTCTTTAAATTTCGCCTTGTTCCCCGTGAGCTTGGCCTTGCCCACGTTGCTGATGGTCTGCGAGCTGCCGGTCTTGCCGGCAAAGTCGATGCCTTCAAGATGGGCGCTGGGCGCAGTGCCGACGGGATTCACCACATTGGCCATGCCATCGGTGATGATTTCCCAATTCGCAGGATCAATCGGGACCTTCACCTCGTCGGGCTGCCGCGCCTGTGCCTGGCGGAAATTGGGAGGCAGTTCCTCGGGAAAGGCCACGTGCGGACGGTGCAGAATGCCGTCAGAAGCGATGCCACCGATGGCGCGCGCCAACTGAATGGGCGTGACGGCCACCGCACCCTGCCCAATGCCCACAGAGATGGTCTCGCCCGCGTACCACTTCTCCTTGAAGTTCTTGATCTTCCATTCTTCCGAGGGCATCACGCCGCTGACCTCGTTGGGAAGGTCAATGCGCGTCTTCTGGCCCAACCCGAACGCCATGGCGTACTTGGCGATGCGCTCGATGCCCAGCTTGTCCGCCAGGGTGTAGAAGAACGAATCGCAAGACTGATAGATCGCCTTGCTGATGCCCACTTCGCCATGCGTGGTGTGCTGGGAGGTGATCCAGCACTTAAAGAAGCGTCCGTAGAACACCTTACCCCCACCGCAGATCACGTGCATGTCCTGCGCGATGCCTTCCTGCAATCCCGCGGTCGCCATGATGATCTTGAACACCGAGCCTGGTGCGAGCTGGGCCTGAATGGCCTTGTTGAGCAGGGGATGGTTCTCGTCGCTGACCAGCTTGTTCCAGTCATTGCGCTTGATGCGCACTGCGAAGTCATTGGGATCGAATGTCGGGCGGCTGACCATGGCCAGCACCTCCCCGCTACGCGCATCCATGGCCACAATGGCGCCCGGCTTGCCGCTGGCGTCGATGGCCTCTTCGGCGGCGATCTGCAAGTCGAGATCAATGGTCAGCTTCAGCGGCTTGCCGGGCACGGCCGGAGTCTCGCTCAGGCGCCCGACTTCCTTGCCGCGGCTGTTGACCAGGGCACGGCGTGAGCCGTCTTTGCCAATCAACATGTCGTTGTATTGCTGCTCTACGCCCGACTTGCCCACCACGTCGCCCGGTTCGTAAAGCTCGAACTGCGGCTGATTGAGCTCCTCTTCGCTGACCTCGCCCACGTAGCCCACCAGGTGCGCCATAAAGCCGTTCCTGGGGTACAAGCGGCGGTGCACCATGATGGTTTCCAGTTCCGGCAGTTCATTCTTGTGAGCTTCGACGAACGCCAGCTCGTCAGGAGTGATGTCGTCCTTGAGAACAACGGGCTGGTTGGAGAACCGGCGCAGCCGTTCGCGAACGCTGTCGGGATCCATGTGCAGGCCGTTGGCGATGCGCTCCGCGTCGGCGTTCAGGTCGCGGGTTTGGTCCCGGAGCAGCAGCACCGAGAACGAAGGATAGTTGTCCACGATAATGCGGCCTTCGCGGTCCAGGATTTTGCCGCGTGGCGCCAGGATGGGAATGGTGCGAATGCGGTTGCGCTCCGCCAGGGTCTCGTATTTTTCCGTGCCCGCAACCTCGAGCCGCGCCAGGCGGAAGATCAACACTACCATCACCGCCAGGATCACATACTGCACGGCGGTCAGCTTGAACTGCGGAACCTTGTCGTCGCGCTGCATCAGAAGCAGTTGCCAGTAGCCCGTTGCCCGTTGTCAGTAGCAGCGGCTGCCGAAAAAGATCGCAAATCAGAAATCACAAATTCCTTCACGTGCTGTGCTTAAAGCGGTCGAGCACTCCAAACAGAACGATCGCCACAATACCATTCAGCAGAGCCGCCAGCAGCGTGCGCGCCCATAACCATTCCATGGCGACGCCCAGGACATTTCTTGCCACGAGAAAATATACCGCCTGATGCACCAGGTAGAACCCGCTGGTAACCAACAGCCTGGTACCGGGATTCTCAACGTCGATCTTCACCCCGAGCGAGGATGCGCCGTACCCGACCACCGTCTTGGCGATTCCATAGAGCCCGATGGCCTGATGGGTGAGCGCATCCTGGACCAAGCCGATCACGGCGCCGGTCAGCATCCCAGCCACCTGGCTGCGCCTGGCCACCGCGAAGAAGATCGTCACCAGCAGAGGCAGGTCGAAGATGGCAAAAGAGCGGAATTTCACCGGCACGAATGCCTGGATGACCAGCGCCAGCAGCGGGATCATCACACTGATGACCGGCCCGAACCGGTAAACCTCGATCTCCTCGCGGCTGGTGCGGACAAGGGGCATATCGGTCATCGCGGGACTTCCTCGCCTGAGGGCGGCTGCGGCGGAGCGGCGGGTTTGACAGGCTGTCCCGCCGAATCGATCGCTTTGGTCCTTCCTGCCTCGCCATTCCCGACGGGTTTGTTCGCCGCTGGCTGGACGACCGCCGGCTTGGTTGCGGTACCGGCCGTGCCTCCGACTGTACCAACAGCAGGAGCAGTCTCCGCGGGCTTGGCGGCGGGCTTCTTTGCCACCGTATCCGGCGTCGCTTCCCCAGAGGACCTGGCCGCAGGTTCAGGACCGCCGACCGCCGGCTTGGCGGTTGCCGCTGCGCCGTTCGTACGCGACTGGATTGCCGGAGATGTGGATGGCTGAGCCCCGCTGGTGCTGGCGGCGGTCGCGCTGTTGCTCGGATTGGTGGCAGCAGGCTTCGCCACCGTCGCTGCGCTTGCAGTTGTCCCTTTTGCGGCTAGGGCAGGAGGCTTCGGCGGAACGCTGGGCAGTCGCTCCGCGAGAATGTCGGCTGCGCGCACCGGCCCGGCAGGCTCCGCTGGGATGTTCTCCTCGATCTTGGTGACCACCAATACTTCTTCCAGACGGCTGAGGTCGGCAGCAGGCTTAACGCGGATGTTGAGAAAAAGATCGCTGCCGGGATTGGTCTGCTGCACTGCGCCCACGGGTAGCCCCTTGGGAAAGATGCGGTCACCGCCGCTGGTCAGCACCGGCTCACCCGCTGCCACCTTCTCGTCGCTCATGACGTAGCGCAGCATGACCTCACCAGCCGCGGTTCCCTGCAAGATGCCCTGCAGCCGTGAGGATTGCAGGATCGCCCCCACGCCGCTCGAGGGATCGTTGATCAGCAGCACCTGCGAGGACCCGTGAAACACCCGCAGCACCTTGCCCACGATGCCGTTGGGGGTGATCACGGCCATATCAGGCTTGATGCCGTCATTGGCACCCTTGTCGATATAGATGACGTGGGACTGATCGCTCCCGCTGGAGCCGATCACCTGGGCCGCCACCGTCTGCGCGATGTACTGTTCCTTGAACCCGAGCAGGGCCTGCAGCCGACGGGCCTGGGCGGCATCTTCGCTCAGCCGCACCTGCTCGATGCGCAGGCGCTCGATCTGCGCTTTCAGATCGCGATTCTCCTGGCGCACGCCACGCAGGTACAGATAGTTTCTCCAGACACTGCGCACTCCCTGGTTGGCGCCCACCAGAGCCCTCTCAAGCGGAGTGATGGCGCTGACCACCCAGAAGCGAACCAGGCGGGTGCCCCCGGCCTCGGTGCGGCGCCTGACCTGCACACCCAACCCGACGACCTGTGCCACAAGCAATAGCACCAGGAGGCTGGCGTTGCGGTAACGGCTGAAGAAGTTCTCCACGGGACAGGCTAGGCTTCCAATCTCAGGATTCCGGTTCCAGCGCCGCTGCTCGCCAAGGGCCGGGTCTTACTCGATCGAGATTTTCCGCAGCAGCTTGAAATCGCTGAGCATCTTGCCGGTACCCAGCACCACGGAGGCGAGGGGATCATCGGCGATGGAGACCGGCAACCCGGTCTCTTCGCGAATGCGCTTGTCGAGGTTTTTCAGCAGAGCGCCGCCACCGGTGAGCACAATACCGCGGTCGCTGATGTCGGCGGAGAGCTCCGGGGGCGTGCGCTCCAGGGCCACTCGAATAGCATTCATGATGGTGGCCACGCACTCGCCCAGGGCCTCGCGCACCTCGCTGTCATCCACGGTGATGGTCTTGGGCACGCCCTCGATCAGGTTGCGGCCCTTGATCTCCATGGTCAGCGGCTTGTCCAGCGGATACGCCGAGCCGATCTCGATCTTGATCTGCTCCGCGGTGCGCTCGCCGATCAGCAGGTTGTACTTGCGCTTCAGGTAATTCATGATGGCTTCGTCCATCTGGTTGCCGGCCATGCGCACGGAACGCGAATAGACGATGCCGCTGAGAGAGATCACCGCGATGTCGGTGGTGCCGCCGCCAATGTCCACGATCATGTTGCCGCTGGGCTCGGTGATCGGCAGCCCGGCACCGATGGCCGCCACCATCGCCTGTTCCACCAAGTGAACTTCGCTGGCTTTGGCGCGGTAGGCGGAGTCCATCACCGCCCGCTTCTCCACCTGTGTAATCTCAGAAGGCACGCCGATTACGATGCGCGGATGCACCAGCATCTTGCGATTGTGCGCCTTCTGAATGAAGTAATTCAGCATCTTCTCGGTGGTTTTGAAGTCGGCGATCACGCCGTCCTTCATGGGTTTGATGGCCACGATGTTGCCCGGCGTGCGGCCCAGCATCTCCTTGGCTTCCTTGCCCACGGCTTCCACTTCGCCAGTATTCTTATTGATGGCCACGATGGAGGGTTCGTTCACCACGATACCCTTGGTCTTGGCGTAGACCAGCGTGTTGGCGGTGCCCAGGTCGATGGCCAGGTCGCTGGAGAACAGACTGAACAGCGATCGCAGGTTGTGGACCCAGGACTGGGAATGAAAACCGTTGGATGACATAACGTACTTCTCTCGCGGAGTGGTGGATTTGTCCAGTTACCAAAGTTGATGCACAGTGCTGGGAAGACCTTCGGCTATTGTAGTCGAATTGCCAGATTCTTGGGGCGGGTGTACGACCTTGGGGGGATTCCAACCAGAAACCCATACGGGAATGGGACTGGTTACTGGATCAGCACCCTTTTCTGCAGAGTATTGACCCCGCCGTGGGCGTTCTGGGCAGTCACGGTAATCAGGCTCTCGCCATTGGGCAAGGGCGGCGTGAAGTAGTGGAAAGTGCCGTCAGAACCTACCACCGGTACCTCCTGGCCGTTGACCATCACCCGGGCCGTGGGCTCGGTCCGGCCCAGCACCTCGATCACGTGCCCGTGCTGCACCAGCGGCTGTAGTTCGAGGGCGATGGAAGCTTCCTGCCTGGCCTTGGATATCACGCTGAACCGGTTTTTCTCGCTCTCTACCGACTGCTTGCCGTCCGGTCCCACCGTCTGCACCACCCAGTAATAAGGCCCGTCCGTTAGATTCAGCACTTGCACGTCGGTCCCCGGCACCACCCGGTCGAACACCGTAGAAGAAAAGTACGGATTGCGGGAGATGCGCATGTGATAAGAGCTCCCCTTCCCCACCGGCGACCAGCTGAAGGATACCGGGTGCGATCCGGCGGCCAGGATGGGCGCCATGTTGGCGGGCGCGATCAGCGTCGGCGGAGTGAGGTCTTTCTCCTTGACCATCTTCGGCGAGGCGCTCTGGAAGCTGACCTTCTCGAAATCGGTGAGGCGCACCTTTTGGCCATTGCGCACCACCTCGCCAGAACCTTTCTTCAGCAGAATCTCGTGCTGATCGGCCGCGGCATCGCTGCGCACCATAGCCGCGCTTTCCGGCGCCAGGCTGGCGGTAGCGCCGGAGACGATCACCTGGTTCTTCGACCCCTGGGCGAAGGTGGCGGTGGCCAGATCGACCGTGCCGGTGGTAACCTGCACCGCGACCTGGGTCTGCTGCTGCGCGTTGGCCGAGTTCTCCTCCACCACGATCAGCGAATCCTGCTTGATGGTGTAGTTCGTACCATCGGCGAAAACCACTTTGGCCATTCCTTCCGAAGTGGTCTGCACTACATCGCCTTTTTCCAGCGGCAGCGAGTAGTCGGCAGCCACCCAGGTGTTGCTGTTGGCCTTCTTGACCCGCACCCTGCCGTCAATGGCTGTGAAGTGGGCCTGCTGTTTTCCAGGCACAAATTTCTCGTTGCTTCCCACCGAGGAGTCCAGGCGGCTCAGCGCGCTTTGCCAGGCACGCGCGGTGTAGGCCCTGCTGTCCGGTAGCACCAGGTAGAGGATGAAGCCGACCAGCAGGAGCAGCAGGAACGCCGCGATCGCCACGCTGCGGTAGGTGATCGTGATCCAGGCGATCACCGATTCGGATTTAGGCTTCTTTCTGGGCAAGACTCGACCCAGTCCGCAACAATATGCGCACTTGCAGGCAGAGTACCACAGGCACAGCAACCTAAGGACCGCGCCAGAAAACCGAAGTAACCGGGGTGGCAATCGTGCCTGCAAGTCCGGAAAAACGAGGAAAGCTCGCAAATACAAGTCCGAAACGGGACAAGGATTCCCGCGACAGTTTCCCCTCCCAAAAGGCGTAACACTTCCGGGTACAGTCAGATATATAGGATGTCTGCCTTTTACCAGCGTGCCATAAGGGGAAATAGCTGGGCACAGAGCTTGCGGAAGCGGCGTGTTTTCAAGCCCAAGAGTTCGGCACGCTAACTGCAATGGTGGGGTCGCCTCCACGGAGAGACTGCGCCGGCAGCTAACCGGCGCGAGAGGAAGCGAACACGCAGCCTGCACGCAGGCACCGGCTCGCCGGGTCTTCACGGGAGCTTGACTCAGCGAGCCGGGCTGTTCGTTCACTCCACCTTTTCGGCCCCACGATTCTGCCCTCCCCTTGTTCCTCCTGCCAACGCTGCGCTCAGGCGCAGCGCCTCGTCTCCTCACTCACCGCTCCGTAGCCGGCTTGCGCCGTCCCGAACGCGGGGATTACGATTGCAGTCCGCAAGGGGGCGACTGTTATGGCGACGGACACCATCCGCGCAAGCGAAGATCTCGGCTACATGAGCAAGGCGAGAGTCTACAAGAATTTCATCGACGGTGAGTGGGTGGAGGCCGGCACTGGCGAGACCTTCGAGAACCGCAATCCCGCCGATACCCGCGACCTGGTGGGTATCTTCCAGAAATCCGGCAAGGCCGACGTGGACGCCGCCGTCGGCGCCGCTAAACGCGCTTTCCAGAAGTGGCGCCTGGTGCCGGCGCCGCGCCGCGCCGAGATCCTTTATCGAGCTGCCGAACTGCTGATCGAGCGCAAGGAAGATTTTGCCCGCGACATGACCCGTGAGATGGGCAAGATCCTCAAGGAGACGCGCGGCGACGTGCAGGAAGCCATCGATACGGGGTTCTATATGGCCGGCGAAGGCCGTCGCATGTTCGGACCCACCACGCCCTCGGAGTTGCCCAACAAGTTCGCTATGGCGGTCCGACAGCCTCTGGGCGTGTGCGCCATGATCACCCCGTGGAATTTCCCCATGGCAATTCCGTCATGGAAGCTGTTCCCGGCTCTCGTCGCTGGAAACACGTGCGTCATCAAGCCGGCACAGGACACCCCGCTTTCAGTCTTTAACCTTGTGCGCACTTTGAGCGACGCGGGCGTGCCCAGGGGAGTGGTGAACATCGTCACTGGGTTCGGCTCGAAGATCGGCGCGCCGATGATGGAAAATCCCGAGGTGCGCGCCGTCTCGCTTACCGGCTCAACTGACGTCGGCCGCATTGTGGGCGAAACCTGCGCCCGCAGCTTCAAGCACTGTTCGCTCGAACTGGGCGGCAAGAACCCGATGATCGTGCTCGACGACGCCAACCTCGAATTGGCGCTCGAAGGCGGGCTGTGGGGCGCATTCGGCACCACCGGGCAGCGTTGCACCGCAACTAGCCGCATCATCGTGCAGAAGGGCGTCTACGGCGACTTCATCCACGAATTCGTCGACCGGGCGCGTCGTCTGAAGGTAGGCAATGGTCTGGACGAGACCACCGAGATGGGTCCCGCAATCAACAAGGCGCAGCTCGAAACTGATCTCAGCTACATCGAGATCGGCCAGTCGGAAGGTGCGCGCCTGCTATGCGGTGGCCACCGCCTGGACGGCGGCGAGTATGCGAATGGATGGTTCCTCGAGCCAACGGTGTTCGGCGATGTCGATCGCCGCATGCGCATCGCGCAGGAGGAGATCTTCGGGCCGGTGGTATCGATCATTCCGTGCGACAGTCTGGATGACGCCATTGCCATCGCCAACAACATTCAGTACGGCCTGTCTTCGGCCATTTATACCCGCGACGTCAACAAGGCTTTTGTGGCCATGCGCGACCTGCACGCCGGCATCACCTACATCAATGCTCCGACAATTGGCGCAGAGGTGCACCTGCCGTTCGGAGGGGTGAAGGCAACAGGCAACGGGCATCGCGAGGGCGGAATCGGGGCCATCGACTTCTACACGGAATGGAAATCCATTTACGTGGACTACTCCGACCGGCTGCAGAAAGCGCAGATCGATCGGCCAGAGTAAGCCAGCATTGAAAGGCTTTTGAGTGAGGGAATGGGGAGGGCATGACTTTAGTCGTGCCTGTCAGCACTCCCAATGATTGTCATCCTGAGGGAGCGCGCCCGAGCCGCGGCGAGGAAGCGCGACCGAAGGATTTGCTTTTGATCTAACGGCACGGCTGAAGCCGTGCCCTCACACATTTTCTCTTTGAGGATGGTCGAGCTTTTTGGAAAAACCCCGCGGGCATCTCGCCTGCGTTCTTGCGTGGAGGCACTGGCATGCTCATCGGTGTGCCCAAGGAAGTTAAGGACCACGAATCCCGCGTGGCCATCGTTCCCGCTGGGGTGAAGGCGCTGGTTGATGTCGGGCATCGGGTGACCGTGCAGACAGGCGCCGGTGATCTCTCCTCCATGCCGGACAGCCAATTCAAGCATGCTGGCGCGGAGATCGTGGGCACGGCGGCCGAAGTCTGGGGCCGCGCCGAGATAGTGGTGAAGGTCAAGGAGCCGATGGAGCAGGAGTTCGGCTTCCTGCGCGATGGCCTGCTAGTCTTCACCTATCTTCACCTGGCGCCGCTGCCCAAGCTGACCGATCATCTCCTCAAGAACAACGTCACCGGCATCGCCTACGAGACCATTCGCGACGAACAAGGTCGCCTGCCGCTGCTCACGCCGATGTCCGAGGTCGCCGGGCGCATGTCGGTGCAGGTCGGCGCAGCGTATCTCGAAAAAGGGCGTGGCGGGCGCGGAGTGCTGCTGGGCGGTGTACCCGGGGTCCCGCCGGCGCAAGTCTGCATCATCGGTGGCGGCACCGTGGGGACAAATGCCGCCAAGATCGCTCTGGGCATGGGGGCGCTGGTAGTGCTCATCGACTCTAATCTCGACCGACTGCGCGAACTGGACGACATCTTCAACGGCCGCGTGTACACCGTCTCCTCGAATTCTTACAACATCGCCAAAGCGGTTAAGCACGCTGATCTGGTGATCGGCGGCGTGCTGATCCCCGGTGCCGCAGCGCCGAAGCTGGTGACCAAAGCGATGGTGAAGGAGATGAAGCCGGGTGCCGTGATCGTAGACGTTGCCATTGATCAAGGCGGCTGCATCGAGACCGCGCGCCCCACCACGCACAGCGATCCCGCCTACGTGCTGGACGGCGTCGTGCATTACTGCGTCACCAACATGCCCGCTGCCGTTCCGCACACCTCGACGCTGGCCCTGACCAATGCGACCTTCCCCTACGTGATGAAGCTGGCGCAGCATGGCCTCGCGGCCGTGAAGTGCGACCCGGGATTCCGCGAAGGCGTCAACACGTATCGCGGGCACGTGACCTGCGCAGGCGTGGCGAAGTCGCAGGGCAAGCCGCTCAAGAACCTGCTGGACCTGCTGTGAACCGCCGTCGCCAACTTTTCCACAATCCATGACCGGTTAGAATCTCAGGTCATGGTCGACATTCACTGCCACATCCTGCCGCAGGTCGATGACGGCGCGAAGAGCTGGGAAATCGCCACCGAGATGTGCCGCATGGCAATTGCCGATGGCATCACCCACGTCGTCGCGACGCCGCACGCTAACGAAGAGTACGTTTATCATCGCGAAGAGCACGCGGCGCGCTTGCAGGAGCTTCAGGGGGCAGTGGGAGAATGGCCGCTCCTGAGCCTGGGCTGCGATTTCCATTTCTCCTTCGACAACGTGCAGGACGCGCTCAAGGCGCCCGAGCGCTACTCCATCAGCGGCACGCCGTACCTGCTGGTCGAGTTCAGCGATTTCGGCGTTTCGCGCTACATCAACGATGCCATCTACCACTTGCGTTCGCAGGGCATCGTCCCCATCGTGACCCATCCGGAGCGCAATCGCATGCTGCAGCACCATCCCGAAACTGTGCTGGCTTTCGTCGAGCAGGGATGCGTGGTGCAGGTGACAGCATCTTCCTTTACCGGCAACTGGGGGTCAAGCGCGCGCAAGGCGGCGGAGTGGCTGCTCAAGCACGATGCCGTACACGTGATCGCCACCGACGCGCACGATACCGAACATCGTCCGCCGGTGCTTTCCACGGGCCGTGATGCGGTGGCAAAGATTGTGGGGATGGATGTGGCCCGTGCTCTCGTGGAGGACAATCCCGCGGCTATCGTCGCGGGCGAAGCGCTTCCCTACCTGCCGACGCCGGTCTCGCGGTAGCTAGGCCGCGAACTCTTCCTTGATTCCCCGAGCGCCCTGCGCGACTTCAAATGGCCCGCAGCGGTCTGAGACCTCCGCGAGGGTGGCCAGACGCGACGCCAGCTCAGGGGTCAGCGCTCCCAACTGGTAGCGCCAGGTCCAGTTTCCGTCAGCACGGCTGGGAACGTTCATGCGCGCCTCGCTGCCCAGCCCCAGCACATCCTGCAGCGGCACCAGACACAGGTCCGCCAAGGAAGCCTCGGCTGCGCGAATGAAAGCCCAGTTCATCCCCAGAGGATCCTCGCCCAGATAGGCCGAGGCGTGACATCGTTCCTGCTCACTCGCGCGCTGCCACCAACCTAGGGTTGTATCGTTGTCATGCGTGCCGGTGTACACGACCGTATCGCGCTCGAACTGGTGTGGCAGGTAGATGTGCGCCCCGCGATTGCCGAAGCCGAACTGAAGAACGCGCATGCCGGGCAGACCGAGACGCTGCCTTAGAGCGCGAACCTCTTCGGTGATCAGCCCCAGGTCCTCGGCGATGATGGGCAGGGCGCCCAGTGCCTGGCGCAGGGTGTGGAAGAGGTCGTCGCGTGGTCCCTCCACCCAGCGCCCATGCATCGCGGTCGGTTCGCTGGCGGGAATCTCCCAGTAGTGATGGAAGCCAAGAAAGTGATCGAGACGAACGATGTCGCAGGTGGCAAGCGCGGCGCGCATACGCTCGATCCACCAATCGTAGCCGCGGCTTTTGAGCACCTCCCAGCGATAGAGCGGATTCCCCCAGCGCTGGCCGGTATCGCTGAAGGCGTCCGGAGGAACGCCAGCCACCACGTAGGGATCAAGTTCCTCGTTGAGATGGAAAAGGTCGGGATGGGTCCAGACGTCAGCGCTGTCATAATTAACGAAAATTGCCACATCGCCAATCAGCCTGATTCCAAGCTCGGCGCAGCGCCGGTGCAGGGCGCGCCATTGTTCGCAGAACGCGAACTGGATGACGCGGGCCACCTCCAACTCGCACGCCAGCCCGCGGCGCGCATTCTCCAGCGCCTCCGGCTGGCGGCGGGCGAGATCGCGCGGCCAGTGGTTCCAGTTTTCTGTGCGGTAAAGCTGGCGAAGCACGTCGAAGAGAACGAAGTCGTCGAGCCAGGCAGCATTGTCCCGGCAGAAGCGGCGGAATCGTTCATGCTCCTGTGGACGCGGTTGGGAAAGAAAATTAGCAGCCGCTTCGCGCAGCAGCGGCAGCTTGACCGCGCGCACCTGGTCGAAGTCGATGGCGGAAACGTCGTCGGGCAGCGACTCCAGGCGTTCCCTTTCGAGCCAGCCGCGATCGGCCAGCCGCTCCAGGCTGATCAGCAGCGGGTTTCCCGCGAAGGCGGAGGTCGCGGAGTAGGGAGAATTGCCCTTCCCCGGAGGGCCCAGCGGCAATACCTGCCAAAGCCCTTGTCGGGCCGCGGCCAGAAATTCTACGAATTCGTAGGCGGCGGGACCGAGATCGCCGATGCCTCCACACGAGGGCAGCGAGGTGGGATGCAAGAGGATGCCGCAAGCGCGCTCGAAAGACATCGGTAAGAAACAGTGGTCCCTGACGTTCTATCCTCCCGCGGTTCCGAAGCGGGGGTTCATCAGCCTTTCGCGCTCTTCTTTGTTGTAACGGATCTGGCCGCGCTTTTCCATCTCCGCCCGCAGGTTGTTGGCAAAATTCTCCAGCACTTCTTCTCGTCTCTTCTGCAAAAGAGTGTCACGGAGACGATCTTTCGAGGCGGCGAGTTGCGCCGCGCTGGGCTCCTGGCGCTCCGTCACGGCGAACACGATCCCGTTGCGTCCGGTATTGATGGGCCCGCTGATCGCGCCGGGCTTCATATCGAAAGCCACGGCGGCCGGACCCGCCATGGCTCCGACGTCGGGCACCTGGTCGTTGCGCGTAACCAATTCACTGGTTTTGACCACCGCGCCGAGTTCCTTCGCTGCTTTCTTCAGGTCATGGGCGGCGCGGGCGCGGTCGGAAAGCTCCTGCGTCTGTTTCCGCAGCAGTTCTCCTGCCTGTTCCTGCTTGTAGTCGGCTTCGACGCTGGCCCGCACCTCGTCGAAGGTCGGCTTCTGCGGCGGCTTGATCTCGACCACCTGGAAGACCACGCGACCCTGCGGGATGGTGGTCATCTCCGGGAGATCTTTGACGTGGGCGCTGAAGACTGCGTCCATGAAGTCCGGTGCGGAACCGAGGCCCGGCAGGGAGCTGGTGCGGCTGAACAAATCGCTGTGAATGACGGCCAGGTTGTGCTTGGCGCCCGCGGCATCCAGCCCGGAGGTGCGTGCCAGGGTTCGGACATCATTGGCCAGCGTCTCGGCGGCGCGCGCCGCTTTTTCCTGACGAACCACCGGTTCGATGGTGGCCTTCACTTCGTCCAGGCTCTGCACATGGGCGGTGCGCTTGTCCTCCACGCGAACGATGTTGAAGCCGAGCGCGCTACGCAGCACCTCGCTGGTCTGGCCTTTGTTAAGCGCGAAGATCTGATCTTCGATGTCGGGGATGCGTCCTCGCCCAATCCAGCCGAGTTCGCCTCCGTTGTCCTTGCTGGGATCGTCCGAATATTTTTTTGCCAGCTCGCTGAAATTGCCGCCGGCCTTGAGCTTCTTGAGAATGTCCTCGGCCTTCTGCCTGGCGGCATCCACCGCCTTCTCATCGGCCTTGCCATCCGGCCCCGGCGGCGGCGTGCGCACCTGGATGAGGCGCAGGTTCACCTCGTCGGGCACGCGGTATTCATCACGATGCTGGTTGTAGTAGCGCATCAGGTCTTCGCGCGTGATCGGTACCTGCTCCGCGACCTTGGCGCTGTCGATCACGATGTAATTTGCCTTCCGCTTTTCGGGAATGGCGTTAACGTAGCGCGCCTGGTTCTTGTCAAAGAAGGCTTTCAGCTCCGCCTCGTTGGGATGGATCTCGCTCATCACCTTGTCGAGGGAAAGCACGGCGTACTCCAACTTGACCTTGGTTTCCTCGCGCTTGAATTCCTGTTCGATCTCGGGCTCCGAGACACTGACACCCGCTTGCAACAGGGCCCGCAGCTTGCGCGCCAGCAGTTCGTCCTTCACCAGTTGCTCGAACTGGGCCACGCTCATGTTGAATTGCTGAGAAACGAACTGCTCATAGCGCTCCTGTCCGATGAAGTTGCCGCCGGGGAACAACTGCGCGCCCAAGCCGCCGGACCGCAGTTCGTCACGCAATTCGTCGTCGGTGACGTGCAGCCCCAGCCGGGAGGCCTCCACCAGTTCGACTTTTTCAAGGACCATCTGTTGGGCAACCTGGCTCCTGATAAAGGGCAGCAGGGCCTGCGGGTAGCCCGCCCGCCGCACCGCCATCTGCGCACGCTGGTTCACCTCCTGCGTGGTTACCTCCTGGTCTCCTACCTTGGCGAACACTCCTTGCGGAGCCGCACCGAAACCGAATGCGCTGCCCAGGGTTCCACCGGGGATGAGGGTGATCACCATGGTCGCACTGATAAGTACGAGAATCCCGCCGAGTAGATACTTCTTCAGCGGACCAGGTCGTTGCAGGAATCGAATCATGTGGGGAATACTCCAGACTTTCGATTAATAGCTGGATTATAAACCAAGGTGTACGGTCCTTTGCCTGTCGTGAGCAAGTCGGGTAGACTTGCCGCCGAAAGCAAGGTTGCAAGTACCGGTTCGTATGAAACGCACGACCATTCTCGCCGGCATCCTCTTGCTGACTACGGCTGCAGTCTGGTCGCAGCAGCGGCCAGGAGGCAGCGCCATGTCCTTCACCATAGCTACAACCGCCTTTCAGCCCGGAGGCGATATCCCCCGCAAGTACACCTGCGAGGGTCCGGACGTTTCTCCGGCGCTGAGCTGGAGCGATCCCCCGGCTGGCACGCAAAGCTTCGCCCTGATCTCCGATGATCCCGACGCGCCGGTCGGAACCTGGGTGCACTGGGTCGCCTATGATCTTCCCGCCAGCGCGCGCCAGCTTCCGGAAGGAGTGCCGAAAACGGATACCATCTCCGGCGGCGGAGTGCAGGGGCTGAACGACTTCCGCAAGATGGGATACGGCGGACCCTGCCCGCCGCCGGGCAAGCCGCATCGTTACTACTTCAAGCTCTACGCTCTCGGCAGCAAGCTCAACCTGAAACCTGGTGCGACGAAGAAAGCGGTCGAGCAGGCGATGCAGGGACACATCCTCGCGCAAGCGGAAGTCATGGGCAGGTTCAAACGATAGCGCGCGGTCAGCTAATCTCAATCTCAATCACGACGACCGTGGAACAGGGCTGCCCAGGATTGAAATTTACCTGCGCGAACGAGTTCATCGGAAACTGCGCGACAACGTTGCCGCAGAAATTAGTGGTAGTGAAGCCCAGCGTCTGTTGCAGGGTTACAACCGTCACTTCGATGAGGGTTCCGTTCGACCCCACGGTGATGAGCTGGACGCCGGATACGAATCCGCTGACCGTCTCGACGCCGGGTCCGAGAACCCCTTGGATGCGCACCGCGCCGCAGCCACACACACTGCCGCAGACGAGGCTGGAGAGAAGGAAGCAGGCCACCACACGCCGCATGGCGGGCCTCCCGGGTGTTACATTCTACCCCTGCAAAGCCTGTACAGTTCGTAAAATAAGTGCTGTCATCCTGAGCGAGGCGCGCCTGGGCTTGGCGCGCGAGTCGAAGGGCCCCTACAGCAGAGGCGGGACGAAGTCCGGGAGTCACTGATGCTTCAATTCGATTCCGTGCGCATGGAATTCCCCTCCGATGCCAACATCATCGTCGGCCAATCGCACTTCATCAAAACGGTCGAGGACATTTATGAGGCGGTCGTTGGCACTGTGCCGCAGGCGAAGTTCGGCGTCGCCTTCAACGAAAGTTCTGGCCCCTGCCTGACGCGGTCAGAAGGCAACGACGAGGAGCTGCGAGCGACCGCCATCCGCAATGCACAAGCCCTGGCAGCGGGACACGTCTTCGTGCTCATCCTGCGCAACGCGTTCCCGATCAACCTGCTCAATGCGATTCGCAGTGTCCCGGAAGTCTGTACCATCTTCTGCGCGACGGCCAATCCGGTGGAGGTGATCGTAGCCGGGAGCGCACAGGAACGCGGCATTATGGGCGTAATCGACGGCAGTTCTCCAAAAGGCGTCGAGAGCCCCGGCGACGTAGCCGCACGCAAGGAATTCCTGAGAAAGATCGGATATAAGAGGTAGCGCGCGGTCTATTTGGGTGGTGGGGCCTCCGCTGGTTTGCTCGCTGCGAATTCTGCGCACGGCCCTCCTCCCCTGTGCGCTCCGCCGTGCCCTACCCCACGCGATGCCCGGCAGGACTCCAGCTTGCTGCGCTGGTCGGCGGTAAGCAAACCCTCCATCTGTTCGTGTCCTGCTTTGCGGATGTCGCGGATCTTTTCCCGCTTCTGCTGGTCCGAGAGCGACGCATCATTGCAGACCGCCTGCACCTGCGAATGGATATTCTGCTCAATGGACCGGTGCTGCTCCATCACATTCTGCGGAATGCCCGCTTGCTTCCAGCATGGGGTCTGGTGCGTAGCGCCGTATCCAGGCTTTCCGGGCGGAGACCCTGCGCCCTGTGAGCCGGACTGCTGCGCCACGAGCGACAATGGCAAGAGGACAATGATGGTTGCGATCAGCAGGCCAGCCGCCTTCCATTCGGAGAACAGTTTCACCCAGCACCTCCTAACCCACCCACGTTGTCCAACCGTTGACGTCTTAAGCAGCCAATGGCTGCACACCTCGCCCTAATCGTGCGCCATGGCAGGGTGCGCAGCCCGTTTTGCTTCACCGAATCTCCGCCATGCACGCCAGGCATCGTACGCGATCACGGCCGCAGCGATGAACAGCAGCGCCGAAACCAGGATCATTCCTATCGCCCCAATGCTGTTGATCGGCTGCGACGCGATCTTTGGGTTCGACAGGATGCTGGCGTACAGATTGTAGGCAGTGACCACGGTCGCAGCCATGGTCGTGATGTACATGAAGAGCATGGGATAGAGCGCGTAGGAGGGATTGCGCCCCGTGGAGCGCAGCCACAAGGTCACGATCAGCAGGCCGAGCGCGGCCATGAGCTGGTTCGAGGCGCCGAACATCTGCCAGAGATAAATCCAGGTGCCGCTCAGCACGAGCACAAGCGTGAGCAGCATGGAAACGATGGCGGCGACGTGCGCGTTCTTAAATCCCGCCCAGACCTCGCCCACCCATTCGCCCAATGTGACGCGCATCATGCGGAAAACAAGTTGCGTCACGGTGAGCACGATCACCACGAAGGCGCCGAAGCCCAGGGCCGTGCCGTAGGCGAGCGGGATAGCGCCGAAGCTTACCAGGCCAAGCAGCTTGCCCACGCCGGAGGCAAATGCGCCGGCGCCCGCGCCGCCCACGATCGAAACCGCCACCAGCGAGAGCAGACCCAGCGTGTTCTCGCTGAACATGGCGCCGCCGCCCACGGGCAGGCCGTCGGTCTCATATTCCAACTGGCGAGCCGTGCCGATGGAGCCGAACAGCGCGTGCCAGCCGGAGATGGCGCCGCAGGCGATGGTCACGAACAGCATCGGCCACAAAGGCTGGATCGCGGGTACCGCCTGTAGGATGTTGCCGGCCGCGTCTTTGGCCTGCGTCATCGGCATCCAACTGGCGAACACTTTGCTTTGGAAGGTGACGGCTTTCATCATTTCGGGGTTGCCCAACAAGCCGCGCACCGCGCCGATGATGGCGCCCAGCGCCGAGAAGATGATGGTCAGGAACGTGACCCAGAACCCGATGTAGTTCACCGGCTGGGCAAATCGCCAGATGGGCAGGATGGTTCCCAGATAGGAGAACACGAACAGGAATATGCACCAGAAGATGAAGGAAGGCAGCATCTTGATGGCGCCATTCTGGTCGAGATACTTGGGCACGATTTTGCCGTCCGGAGTCAGCACCGTGGCAGCCAGCCGTGGATCGGAGCGGGTCGGGTCGGTGACCGTGTAAAGCGGCTTCTGGCCGGTGATGTTGTTGACGCCATTGCTGAGCTGCTCGACGGCATGGTTGATGGCGCCGGCAAACACGATCGTGGTTGCCGGCTTGCCCGCCGGCGTGGTTCCCGTAGTCGGCCTAAGGCCCTTGGCGCCAATCGCCATCGAACCCAGGGTCACCAGGATAGCGACGGCCGTCACCGCGATCAGGTCCATCTTCCAACGGTAGAGCGCCTGGCCCATGAGCAGGCCCATCAGCGCCAGCATGAAGATGCCGAAGGGGACATCGGCGCGGGGATCGAGAATGCCTCCGAGGATGCCGATGAAGGCCCCGGCAATCAGCAGCAGATAGAAAAAGATGAACACAAACAGAATGATGCGGGTGCGGGGAGCAATCAGCCGGTGCGCGATGGCGGAGAGCGACTGGCCCTCGTTGCGCACCGCCAGCATGATGGCGGAATAGTCGCTGACCCAGCCGATGAAGGTCACACCCAGCACCAGCCAGAGCAGACTGGGCATCCATCCCCAAAGGTTGGTCGCCGTGATCACCCCCACGATGGGTCCCGCCGCGGCGATGGACTTGAAGTGATAGCCGTAGAGCACATTCTTGCTGGTCGGCATGAAATCGACGCCATCCATGTACATGCGCGCAGGCGTGGCTTTCTTGGCATCCGGCTGGATGATTTCCTGATCGATGCGCCGGGCGTAACGCGTGTACGCCAGCCAGATCATGACGCCGCCCAGCACAGCTATGACGGCGGCGTTCATCGACCAATGCATGACGGAGAAGGCTCCGGCCACCAGCACTGGGATGGCCACAAGAATTATGATCGTGAACCGCAGCTTCATGGTGTTCCTCCCTTGCGGCCAGCCGCGCGTATTGTCTCCCACCCCACGCGCCGGAGGCTCGGCCGCCCCCGAAATGAACCACCAATTCGCCGCTATTCTAGTGCCGGACGGCCTGCGATGGAGAACACATTTTGCGGGCGAACCTGGAACCCATAACCCGGAAGGCACCGCCAGGGGGCCACACCTACCCTCCAGTACACGTCCGAAATACCGATCCGGGGTGTTCCTCTTTCCCGTTCCCAGGCCTCAGTGCTGAGCCAGAATCGTAGTATCTATGCGCACGAAACTGGGCTACATCTTCATGCTGATTTTGTCGCTGCTGATTGCTGGCTGCAGCACCGGCGGAGGAATGAATGCAAACAGCAGTGGGAGTGGCGGTGCGACCAGCGGCGGTAGCGGCGGCACCGGCTCTGGAGGCAGCGGGACGGGCTCCGGTGGCGGTAACACCAGCGCCTGCAGCTCGATCAGCCTGGGGCAGGGCGCCAGCCTGAACGGCTTTCTTCCCTTGCCTGCCGACAATGCCTGGAATCAGGACATCTCCGCCGCCTCTGTTGATCCCAATTCCGCGGCCATCATCAACTTCATCGGTCCGTCAATTGGCCTGCATCCCGACTTCGGGTCTGGGCTGTATAACGGCTCGGACATCGGCATTCCTTACGTTGTGGTTGGCGACTCGCAGGCGCCAGTGAACATCAACTTTACGGCCTACGGTGATGAGAGCGATCCCGGCCCGATGCCGGTGCCCGCGAATGCGCCCATCGAGGGCGATCCCAATCCCGGCAACGGCGACCGCCACGTGCTGGTCGTCGACAACGCCAACTGCTGGCTGTATGAGCTCTACAGCTCCTATCCGAATGCGGATGGCAGTTGGAACGCCGGATCGGCTGCGGTGTGGGATTTGCTGGCAGACGAGCAGCGCCCCTGGACGTGGACATCCGCCGACGCTGCCGGCCTGCCGATCTTTGCCGGACTCGCTCGTTACGACGAAGTGGCGAGCGGCCAGATCCGCCACGCGCTGCGTTTCACCCTGGCGCAGAGCCGGGCGGCGTTCGTGCCTCCGGCGTCGCATTGGGCGGCGAATTCCTCCAACCCGTCAGCGGCGCCCATGGGCATGCGCCTGCGCCTGAAGGCGAGCTACAACATCTCCGGATTCTCGCCCGCAAACCAGGTCATTCTGACGGCGCTCAAGAAGTACGGCATGATCATGGCCGACAACGGCAGCTCCATGTACATCAGCGGGGCGCCCGATTCCCGCTGGAACAACGACGACCTGCACAACCTCGGGCAGGTGACCGCCTCAGCGTTTGAAGTGGTACAGATGAATCCCATCTACACCGCGTCGAATGTGCCGCAGGGCGCGGCGCCGGCAATCACCAGCTTCTCGGCGTCAGCGTCGAGCGTGGCGGCCGGCACGCCGGTCACGCTGAGTTGGAATTCGAACGGAACCTATTTCCTGGTCTCGCCGATCGGCCCGGTGCGCGGAAACCAGGTGAGCGTCTCTCCCACGCAGACCACGACTTACACGCTCTATGCGACCAATCCCTACGGTCGCACGACGGCCACGGTCACCGTGACCGTGCATTAGTGCGCGTACTTGACCGAGCAGCCGTACGGACGCGACGTGGGTGTGCTGACTGGCTTGCCCGCCATGGCCTGGCTGAGCGCCAGCGAAACGTAGTTCGTAGAAGTGGGGATGTCCGCCTGATCGGGTGTGGGTTTGTCGTCGATGGCGCCGTCGTAGATCAGCACGCCATCCGGGTTGATGATGAACATGTGTGGCGTGGTCTTGGCGCCGTAAAGATGTCCGAGGTCACCCGTAGGATCGAGGAGGGCCGCCGTGGGAGCAGCATTCATCCGGCGCATATAAACGTTTTCCTGCTCTGCGGTGACGTAACCCTGCGCGCCGGGAGCGGAAGAAATCACCGTGAACCAGACGACCCCCTTCTGCGTCCACTCCTTCTGCAGTCGCTCCATATTGCCGCTGTCATAGTGCTTCCGCGTGTAAGGACAACCTTGGTTGTGCCATTCGAGCACCACGAACTTGCCACGATAAGATGAGAGTGAATGGGTCTTGCCGTTGCTGTCAGTGGCCGTGAAGTTGGGGGCTGGCTCACCCACTCTTGCGGCCAGAGTGGACAGCGCCATCACCACCAGAGTCACAACGGCCGCGAATCCTCGTTTCATCTTGCTGCTCCTTATTTATGTTGCGTCGCCGTCGCGGCAGCCACGGGCGCGTCGATCACATAGGCGCCTCCCGGCAGGACCAACACACCACGCAGCCGCGAAACCGGCTTCAACAACTGGTCAGACTTCTTGAGTATGAGACGCAGCCCTGCTGCCGTGGTTACACTTTTCTGCGGCGCCGCGTTCTCGATTATCAGAGGATCGAGCGGGGCGAACCATGCTTCCGTGTTCGGGTGGCCGGTGTTCATCCTGAGCTCGAAGCTGTCGCCCAGGTCCTTTACAGTCGGCCGCCAGTTCGCAGGCGCGGGTTTAGGCGACGCCTTTCTGGCCGCATTGAAAAGGGCCACCGTTTCCGCGGATTCGCGCGGCCTCTCCGCGCGTACCGGCAGCGACAGAGAAAGCTGCGCCTTCGCCGGGATACACACTTCGCGACAGACAATAGCCCTCATGTCCGCAGCGAGGGCCACCGTTCCGCTGGCTACCTGGCTGGTGCTGTTTTCAATGCGCACGGGAAGAACCACTTCACCTTCGTAGCCATAATCCACCAGCGGCGGGATCGGCAAGCGGCGGGGCGCCGGCCATTCGATGGCGCCGGCGCGCAGTCCCGCGGGCAAGTGCCATTCCAGCCGCGGAGGTTCTCCCGAATCGCCGGGGTTGATCCAGTAAATGTGCCATCCCGGTTCCAGCCGGAAGCGTAATCCGAGCAAGAATGCCTTCCCGGGTTGAATGCTTTGCTCCTCGGAAACCAGTTCGACGGTTCCATGCGGGATTGAGACGCCGCGCTCTTCAGCGCCGGCAGTCGCCGTCATGCTGGCCAGCACGAGCGCCAGCACGCTCAAGGCTCTCACGTGTTGTGCGCAGCAGAGGACCTGACAGTAGGTTGTAGCCGGCTTTCGCGTCAAAGATGTGGGCCCTACCCCTTGATTGGTGCCTATGGTAGTTCACTGAAATCTGAAAGCGCCTTCGACGCGCCGTCCTGAGTCAGCACCCAGACAGCGCCCCCGCGCGCAATCAGCGCGGCCCGTGCATAGCCGATGAAGAGTCCATGCTCCACGATGCCTGGAATCTTCTCTAACTTGGAAGCCAGCTCCGCGGGTTGCTGGATCGCTGGGAACCGGCAGTCCAGAATGTGGTTCTGCTGGTCGGTCAGGTACGGCCGCTCGCGCGAGTCCCGATCCATTCGCAACACCGGTTTCGCACCCAGTGGTTCGATTCTATCCATCACCCAGGGCGTGGCGAAAGGTACGACCTCCACCGGAAGCGGGAACGCGCCCAGTTGCTTTACAACTTTGGAGGAATCGACAATCACCAGAAAGTAGTCCGCAGCCGCTGCGACTACTTTTTCCCGCAAAAGCGCGCCGCCTCCGCCCTTGATCAGGCTCAGGCCGGGACCGATCTCGTCAGCGCCATCAACCGCCAAGTCGAGGCGCAGGCCGCGTCGTACTTCGGTCAGAGGAATGCCAACTTGTCTGGCTAGCGCTTCGGATTGTTTCGATGTGGCAATTGCCTCCACGCTCAATTCCCCGCGCCGCACTCGTTCTCCGAGTAGTTGAATGAAATGGTGAGAGGTGGTTCCGCTTCCCAGCCCCACTTTCATCCCCGACTTCACAAAGCGTACGGCAGCCCTGGCCACAACCTCCTTTTCGCCGTCCAACTGCTCTTTGGTTGCCAAAAGGGACCTCACAGAAAGTGGTGAGCGCGCCAGGAATCGAACCTGGAACCTACTGATTAAGAGTCAGTTGCTCTGCCAGTTGAGCTACGCGCCCTTCCCCGAAGGAGTCTGCGGGCGGAAATGCGACACCTGCCAACGGTCAAGGCTGGCGCAATAGCGGCCAGCCCTCTGTGAATATAACAGTCCTGCCGCGCCGCTGCCAAGGCGTCGCGTACGCCGCGCTGCGAGATCTGGAGCTTGTTCGGAACACATCCTGCTCGGTATGATTCGCTGTTTCGCACCGGACGCTGCCCGCGGGAGGGACTCGCATGCCGAAGTTTGCCGCCAATCTCTCGATGCTGTTTACGGAGCGCGACTTCCTCGCGCGCTTCGCGGCCGCCGCGCGCCGCGGCTTCACCGCGGTGGAATATCTGTTCCCCTACGCCTCCCCCAAGGAGCGACTGGCTGAGTTGCTCCGCGAGCACGGCCTGACGCAGGTGCTCCACAATTTGCCGGCGGGAGACTGGGAACGCGGCGAGCGCGGCATCGCCTGCCATCCCGATCGCATGGGCGAATTCCAGGAAGGCGTGGGGCGGGCCATCGACTACGCGCGAGCCCTAGGCTGCCGGCAGATCAACTGCCTGGCTGGCGTCGCGCCCGCGAGCATTCCGCACCAGCGCACGCGGGAGACGTTCATCGCCAACCTTAAGTATGCCGCGCCGCGTCTGGCCGAGCACGGCATCAAGCTGCTGATCGAGCCCATCAACACGATCGACATCCCGGGCTTCTTTCTTTGCCGCACGTCACAGGCGCTCGAGATCATGGCCGAAGCTGCCGAGCCCAACCTTTATCTGCAGTATGACGTCTACCACATGCAGATGATGGAAGGTAATCTCGCCACGACCATCAAGGAGAACCTCGGGCGCATCGCGCACATCCAGGTGGCCGACGTCCCGGGGCGCCACGAGCCGGGCACCGGCGAGATCAACTACAAGTTCCTCTTCCAGCATCTGGACGCCATCGGCTACCAGGGCTGGATCGGGTGCGAGTACAAGCCGCTGGCCAAGACTGAAGATGGTCTCGGGTGGCTCAAGCACTACGAACACGCGGTCGCTTAGTACAAGGAGAAGCCATGAAAATCGCATTCATCGGACTGGGCATCATGGGCCGTCCCATGGCCGGACACCTTCTCGATGGCGGCCATGAACTGTTTCTCCACGATCTCAAACCGGTCCCGCAGGACCTGGTGCAAAAAGGCGGTCTTGCTTGCCGTTCCAATAAGGAGGCGGCGGCGCAGGGTGACGTCATCATCACTATGGTGCCGGACACGCCCGACGTCGAAGCCGCGATCTTCGGGCCCGATGGCGTCGCGCAGGGCCTTGCGCCAGGCAAGACCGTGGTGGACATGAGCTCCATCTCGCCCATCGCCACGAAAGATTTCGCGCGGCGCGTCAACGAGCTCGGTTGCGACTATCTCGACGCGCCGGTCTCGGGCGGCGAAGTCGGCGCCAAGCAGGCCACGCTGACCATCATGGTGGGAGGCAGCGAGAAGACGTTCGCGCGCATCAAGCCGCTGTTCGAGCTGATGGGCAAGAACATCACGCTGGTCGGCGCGAACGGCGACGGCCAGACCGCCAAGGTCGCCAACCAGATCATCGTCGCGCTTACTATCGAGGCCGTCGGCGAGGCACTGCTGTTCGCCTCCAAAGCCGGCGCCGATCCCGCCATGGTGCGCAAGGCGCTGATGGGAGGGTTCGCCTCGTCGCGCATTCTGGAAGTGCACGGCGAGCGCATGATCAACCGGACGTTCGATCCCGGCTTCCGCATCGAGCTGCACCAGAAAGACCTCAACCTGGCGCTCTCCGGCGCGCGCGCCCTGAAAATGAGCCTGCCCAACACCGCGACCTGCCAGGAGCTGTTCAACGCCTGCGCCGCGCATGGCGGCTCCGGCTGGGACCATTCCGCCATGGTGCGCGCCCTCGAAGACCTCGCCAACCACGAGATTACATCGAAGGAACGGCAAAAGGGCGCGGCGTAAATGAAGACCGGCTTCATCGGACTCGGCATCATGGGCCGCGCCATGTCGGCGCGGCTGATCGACGGCGGCCACGAGCTCTACGTCCACAGCCACAAACCCGCGGCCAAAGAGCTCACCGACAAGGGCGCACGCGATTGCCGCTCCGCGCGCGAAGTGGCGTCTCACGCCGAAGTCATCTTCGCCATGGTGCCCGATGCGCCCAACGTCGAGGACGTGCTCTTCGGCGAGAACGGGGTGGCGAGCGGCCTCACGCCCGGCAAGGTCTTCGTGGACATGAGCTCCATCTCGCCCATCACCACCAGGGATCTTGCGCGGCGCATCAACCAGCTCGGCTGCGAGTATCTGGACGCGCCCGTCTCCGGCGGGGACGTGGGCGCGCGCGAGGGCACGCTCACCATCATGGTGGGCGGTAGCGAGAAGGCGTTTGCGCGCGTCAAGCCGCTGTTCGAGCTGATAGGCAAGAACATCACCCTGGTCGGCGGCAATGGCGACGGCCAGACCGCCAAAGTCGCCAATCAGATCATCGTCGCGCTCACCATCGAGGCAGTGGGTGAAGCGCTTCTGTTCGCGTCCAAAGCCGGTGCCGATCCCGCCAAGGTGCGCCAGGCACTGATGGGCGGCTTTGCTTCCTCGCGCATTCTCGAGCTGCACGGCGAGCGCATGATCACACGCAACTTCGAACCCGGCGGCCGCATCGAGCTGCACCAGAAAGACCTGAACAACGCTCTCACCGGCGCGCGCTCTCTGAACCTCAGCTTGCCCAACACGGCGAAGTGTCAGGAACTGTTTAACGCCTGCATTGCGCACGGCGGCTCCGGCTGGGACCACTCCGCCATGGTGCGGGCGCTTGAAGACCTCGCCAACTTCGAGATCGGATCCAAAGAACGGCAGAAGGGCGCAGCGTAGAAAACAATTAAGCATTGTCATCCTGAGGAAGCGCGACCGAGTCCGCGGTGACGGGCAAGGAAACGCAACGAAGGACCTGCTCTTAGGGCTCCCACACTTCGCTCGGGATGACAATCCTTTGTGGGTGATGCTTGGACACAGCTAAAGCTGTGCCCTCCCGACTAGAACTTCCTCGACCACTCCTTGGGCCAGCGTTCGATCACCACCTTCTGGTCGGTGTAGAACTCGACGGCGTCGCGGCCCTGGCCGTGGAGCACGCCCAGGAAACTGTCCTTCCAGCCGCTGAAGGGGAAATAGGCCATAGGGGCGGCCACACCGATGTTGATGCCGATGTTGCCGGCGGGGGCTTCGTAGCGGAATTTGCGGGCGGCGGCGCCGCTCGAAGTAAAGATCGAGGCGGCGTTGCCGTAGGCGCTGCGCGAAAGGATGGCGAGCGCCTGATCGACGTCGTCGGCGTGCACCAGGCTGAGCACCGGTCCGAAGATCTCGGTCTGCGAGAGTTCGCGATCGGGCGCGACGCCGTCGAGGATGGTTGGCTTCACGAAGTTGCCCGACTCATGCCCGGGGATGCGGGCATTGCGGCCGTCGAGCACCACCTTGGCGCCTTCGCTCGCGCCCTTGGCGATCAGCGATTCGACACGCGCCTTGCTCTCGCGGGTGATGAGCGGGCCCATCTGCACGCCGTCGTCGAGGCCGTAGCCGACGCGGAGCGAGCTGGCGGTCTGGGCAATGGCGTCGCGGAAGGTGCGCTGCGCTTCGCCCACGGTCACGGCGACCGAGACGGCCAGGCAGCGCTGGCCGGCGCAGCCGAAGGCGCTGTCGCTGACGATCTGCGTGGTCATAGCCATGTCGGCGTCGGGGAGCACGACCACGTGGTTCTTAGCGCCGCCCTGGCACTGCACGCGTTTGCCGTGTGCGGCCGCGGTCGAATAGATGTACTTGGCGACCGGGGTCGAGCCGACAAAGCTGATGGCGCGGACTTTGGGATGCGCGAGCAGCGTGTCGACCGCGACTTTCGTCCCATTCACCAGGTTCACCACGCCGGCAGGCAAGCCCGTCCGCTCGATGATCTCGAAGGCGCGGCGGATGCTGTTCGGAACCTTCTCGGACGGTTTCAGGATGAATGTGTTGCCACAGGCGATGGCGAAGGGCAGGAACCAGAACGGCACCATCACCGGGAAATTGAAAGGGCAGATGGCGGCGACCACACCGAGCGGCTGGCGGATAGTCATCTCGTCGATGCCCCGGGCTACGTCTTCGAGATTGCTGCCCTGCATCAGCATGGTGATGCCGCAGGCGACCTCGACGCTCTCGACGGCGCGGCGCATTTCGGCGCGCGATTCCCCGATGGTCTTACCGTTCTCCAGAGTGATCAGGCGGGCCAGTTCTTCCAGGTGATCTTCAAGAAGTGCTTTGAGCTTGAACAGATACTGGATGCGCTCTTCCGGCGGAGTGTGGCGCCACTCGGGGAAAGCGGAGGCCGCGGCTTCGATCGCCTCCACCACCTCGCGCTCCGGACTCACCGGCACTTCCGCCAGCAATTCGCCTGTCGCCGGGTTGACGACCTTAAGGAACTCTGCGGCCGTCGAGTTCTTCCATTGCCCGCCGATGCGATTTGGAAGCAGAGTGGTGTGCGCCTGCACTGTGCTCATGGCCGCCCTCCAACCCTAAAGGAAGCATGAGAGACGCGAGAGTAGTCTCCCGGCAAGGCTGAGATGATAGTACAAACTCGGGTGGCGGAGGACTTATATCTGGGGCAGAGCCTCACAGCGGTCGATCACCGCGGCCACTCCGACTTTTTTCTCCGGCTTGTTCTCTTCAACCCGTACCACGGTGGCCTGGCAGCACACCCATTGGCGGCCGAATTGCCCAAGTTCTGGAGGCATCATGAGCACAATCTCCAATTTGGAGTCCGCTTCCAGCTTGGCTTGGGTGAAGAAGAAGAGGCCGCGGGAGCTGATGTCCTTGAGTTCCACCTGGGCGCGCTCGGAACCGCGGAAACTCGCGCTGGCGGGAAGCTGCCATGGCACCCGCGGCACCGCTCGCTTTTCCTGTTTTGGCTTGGCCACGAGTCACCCCAGGCAGCCGTTCGGAACCAGCATAACCGAGGCCGGGACAGGGATTTTGTGCTTTTTTCAAGGGGCCGAGTGTACACGGGTCGGGAGCCCTCCCTCGAAAATACGGGGCTTGTTCTGAATTCAGAACAAGACCGCTTGATCCGTGGATTGTAAACGGCGCCCACGCGCAATGACGCGGCTGTGGAGAACAGCATCGGAGCGCATAGGATGGTCGCGGCCAGAGGTGGGATGAAACCTGCCAAGTTGTCTGCATTCAGAGATTTTCGAGAGTGGACAAGATTCCCAACTTAGTGGCTAGCCATTTGTTCTGATTCCGGAACACGAGTGTAACGGGAGTCACGCTCAGGCGTGAATCCCATCACTGGCCTGCCCGGCAAAATAGTGGCAAACTGAAGTCTCAAAGGGTTCCCAGGTCTCAGCCACCGCCCTGCCTGCACGGCTGATTTGCATTGTTCTCAGGGCAAAGCTGTGTTAGAAGCGACTATTCCCCTTAACCCTTTGGAGGAAGTCCAGTGTTACCTCCTGGTCAGCGTTTGCGCGTACTTCGAGAGCAGATGGGACTCACGATTCGCGATGTGGAAGGGGCCAGCGCGCGCATCGCCGCTCGCCATGGCAGCGAGGATTTTGCGCTATCACCCAGCCGGCTCTCCGACATCGAGACCAAGGGCCTGTTGCCCAACATTTACCGGCTGTACTCCCTGTCGGTCATTTACCGTCGCGACCTGCGTGAGTTGCTGGAGTGGTATGGCATCGATCTGAACGAAACAGCAGCCGACATGGGGCTTTGCGAGCCACCCAAGTCTCACATCTCCGGAACTCTGGATAGCGTAGCGTCGGTGAATGTTCCAGTGCGTCTCGATCCCTCGCTTGACCTGCGAAAATCGGCGAATCTAGGACGTATGATCGAGCGCTGGGGCATGGTGCCGGCGGCCTACCTGTCTCAATTCAGCAGCACCAGGTACACCTATGGTTACTTGGGCAGCGAGGACTTCACGATGTATCCGCTGCTGCTGCCCGGATCCTTTCTGCAAGTGGATGAGACAGTCAACACCGTGGCGGAGGGCAACTGGCGTTCCGAGTATGAGCGACCCATCTACTTTCTGGAGCTGCGGGATGATTACACCGCCTGCTGGTGTTCGCTCAAGGGCGATTATCTGGTCCTGCAGCCACACCCGCTATCGCCGACGCCGGTGCGTATGCTGAAACTGTCGCAGGAGGTTGAGGTGCTGGGGCAGGTAGTGGGCATCGCCATGCGGCTGGATGGGTGGCGCCCGACTGCCGGCCGGGAAGCCCCGGCTATGGCAGAAGCGACAAAAGCGCCGCGACGACTGAATTAAAGTGGGCCGCGGAGCCTCCGCCCAGGTTGGGAGGCACCAACGAGCGCGCATTCCGTAAGATCGCCTCCAGATACGGTCGAACATCGGAGCGCTGCGCGGCCGCCGAGCGCCTCACATCCTCCAAGAGTTGACGCAAAGGCGTCCGCAACACCTGCAAGAACAACGCCCGATGGATTTCCCCCATGGTACGCTGCAGCGCCTCCTCGCCGTAGGTGCGCGCCAAGCCCCAATGTGCGTATCTGCCGCTTTCGCGTAAGTCCGCGACGTAATTCAACTTGCCCAGTATCCCTGGGATGCTGGCCAAGGTGCGCTCCAGCAGGTCGTCCTTGATGGGAAGCAGGGTCACGGCAATTCCAGTTCTGGAAAATCATACGCACGCGCGATTTCCAGCACAGCCTTTGCCCGAACTGGCAGAGTTGAGAACGTAAGTTTACTTCGCCGACAAAGAGAGTTCCCGTGAAAAAACCGGTACTTTGCCGGTGATCGGTCCGGTCGCTGGGTTCGGGTCCCTCCCTTTAGATGATAAGGGTTTGGAATCCCAAAACCGAACGGCAGCCGCACGAAGGTACCTGCGGGGGAACCAAAGTTACCTGGCGGCAACAAAAAGCGTTGTTGGTCGACGGGCTCGCGAGGTATGCTGCCCGCGCGCTAGGCAGATTGGTTTCGCTGCTAGATTAGGGGCTCTTGGATCGCGGGTCGAGCCTGGCAGGACCGATTGTGGTTGCGGTGATTGAACGATGATTACGACAATTCTACTGGTTGTGTTTGCGGTGGTGGCGATGCTGGTGCTGGTCGGGGCCGCCCGCCGACACTACGAGCCCGTGCCTGACCTGCTGGCCTTGGAAGAGCACACGCGACCGGTGGACTTGGCTGCCTTCCGAAACTTGGTCGATCCCGGCGAAGAGGACTACCTGCGGCAGCGCTTGCCGGCGGACGTCTTCCGCAGCATCCAGCGCCAGCGCATACGGGCGGCGCTCGACTACGTGCGGCGCACTGCCTACAACGGCGCCATCCTGCTGCGCGTGGGCGAATCCGCGCGCCACGACCACAATCCCGAAGTGGCGGCTGCCGCCCGAGAGCTGGTCACCAATGCTGTGCGGCTCCGCCTCAATGCCAAGCTGGCCACCCTGGTGCTCTATGGACGCATCGTTATGCCGGATGCGCGGATCCCAGTCAGCCGCGTTACCGAAGCCTATGAGCACCTGACCCAGGACTTGGTGCGGCTGGCACGCCTGCAGACCCCGGGCTCCGTTACCCGCGTCTCAGCCGCAGTCTGAAGCCCGGCTCTTCGCTAAAAACTGAACGCCAGTCCGCCGCGGACTGAACGTGATGATTGCACCAGATCCAGCTTCTGTCCCTCCTGCCCCAAGACCGGGAGGTAGCCCTGCGCCAGAAGGTTGCGCAGGTCGAGCAACGCCTCCATGTGCCCGGGAAGGAAGAGGGCGGGCAGTGGCTGGCGGATAAAGATATTGAGGTAGGGATCCGCCTCGCCCGGAGAAGCGTTGAACATGTCCACCGGGGTGAGCGCGGGTCCGCTGGTCCATTTGTAGGAAGCGATCCAGTGCGTCTTGCAGTGCGGGACCCCACCCGCCAGCTTGAGTGCCACCGCATGCCGCCTCTGCACCTGCAACAACGCCCCAACTTCCTGCCAGGACAGGCCGGGACCCGGCAGGGCGAGGACGCCTCCGTAGCCGTAGTCGAAGGTCAGCGTGAGGTCGGGTCGGACCTGGCGCTGCGCCACCACGCGTAGCCCCTGGGTCGAGAGGTTTCCGCCGTTGTAGGTAAAGGTGCCGGAGTAAACGTCGGGAAGGAATTCGCCCGAGTCAGCCGTCACTGTGCCCACACCGACCAGAGCGGCATTGCGCACCTGGTCGGAGTAGGCTGCGACTTGCACATTATTGGCGCCGACTCGATGCGACAAAGAGAGTTCGTGGTGCTGGGCGTGCTCCAGGCGGACATGGCCGCCCTGCGACGAGATCCGCGGCCCGGACTCGCTCAAGTCGGCGGGAGCGCTATCGAAACCCTTAGCCATCCGGGTGTTTGGTTCCGACGTCGCGTAGCGGTATTGGACCACCGTCGTATCGGAAACGTGCACGACCGCCGCGCCGGAGGGACGGAAGGCAGTCACGCTGCCGCGAAAGTCAATGGCCTGAACTTCGCCGCCGAAGTTGAGGTCGATGAAGTCGGCGAGAGTAATCCCATCCGCAACCGAAAACGCTCCGGCCTCGAGGGCGCCATCGTGCTGCACTACCCCGGGCATGGCGAAGCGGCGCGCAGTCAACGCCATTTCAGGGCGCGAGCCATCCGCCATTTCTTGCGAGTACGCGGCCCGCACAACGGCGGCCGGATCGCCACTGCCGTAGCCCACATTGCCGCCCAGCGTCAAGGTGCCGGAGGAAAAAATGGACTGATCGATGCGGAACTGCGTGGCCATGTCGCCCACGCCTCCGAAGCCCTCATTCTCGGAACCCGCCACCAGCCATACCCGCGCCTTCAGGGTTCGGTCCTTGTCCTGGCCACTCTTGGCGGGAGCATCGTCGTCGAGCAGGCGCAGGATAGGACGGCTGGTGACCGTTCGTAGGGCCCACTTCCAGTCGTCGTCCTGCTGGGAAGAAGTGCGGGGCGGAGGCAGCCACTGCGCCGCGTCCAACAGTGTGGTCAGTGTAAGGTTAACCACCCGGTTGGCGCCAGCGCGGAGGGCGACGTTCTCCCGCAGACTAGGCAGGTAGGAGGCCGCTGTGGCCTTCACCTGGTAGGCGCCGGCGGACAGCCCGGAGGCTTTGTAATAGCCACGCGCGTCGGTAAATACGGTGGTGCCCACGGGAACCTGCAGCGAGACAATCTCCACCACGGCTCCCATCTGCGGGATGCCGCTCGAGTTCTTCACATATCCGGAGATGGAACCCGGCGCCGCGGCGGTGCATAAGGGCACTGCCACCAGAACAAGCGTCAGCAGGCACCCGACTCTTCGCGCCATTCCTGCCACCTGTCCCCGGGAGAACGGGGAACCGACTCTTCCACCTGAACGTGGCCGCCGCCAAGCTCTATTGGCAGGCCTCTGCAGCCGTCCCAGAAAACACTGATGCGGGCTAGATTTTATGTCCTCGGATACGGAAAAGGCAAGACTCAGCGTCTGCGGGAGCACCCGAACTTGGCGGGTGCGAACTGTTCGCCCTACCCGATATAATCGAAATCGCAGGAGGTTCGTCTATATACCCGGGTCGGGGTGTGCGCCCCCGGGATTGAGAACCACCCACGTAGGAAACTTTCTGTCGCAATCGGACGTATCTATGGACGGTGGGCCAACCCCTGCAGGGCCACCGCACGCACGCGGCAGAGGAGGCGCAGGGAGGACGCATGAACTGGAAGAAGATCGGCATTATCGCGGGCGGTATCGTCGTGCTGGGTTCGGTGGTCGGATTCACCGTGTACCAGAGCCGCAAGAACGTGGTCACGGTGCAGAGCGGGCGTGTGATGCGCGAAGACCTGACCAGCGTCGTCACCGCTTCTGGCGAAGTCAACCCCAACAACTACGTCAACATTGGAGCCAACGCCTTCGGCAAGATTACTCACCTCTACGTGAAAGAGGGCGACAAGGTCAAGCGCGGGCAGTTGCTGGCGCAGATTGAGAACGTGCAGCCAGCAGCCGACGTCACGGCCATGCAGGCCTCGCTACAGGCCGCCAATGGTGACGCTGCCGCCGCCGATGCCGCCTACAACACCGCCGTTGCTGACCTGGCCCGCGCCAAAGCCGACGCCGCGCAGAAAAAGCTCGACTATGAGCGCGCCCAAGGCCTGTTCCACGACCAGCTCATCGCCAAGCAGGAATTCGACGCCCGCGAAGCGGCCTGGGAAGCCTCGGCCAGCGGTCTGCAACAGGCGCAAGCCCGCATCGTGCAGACCAAGGCGCAGCGTGAGGCCGCCCATGACCGCATCAAACAGGCAGCGGCCAGCCTGACTCACGCCTCCGACGTGTTGCAGAAGACGGTGTACACCGCGCCCTTCGACGGCACCATCAGCAACCTGCCGGTGCGCGAGGGCGAAACCGTGGTCATCGGCATCCAGAACCAGCCCGGCAGCACTCTGATGACGCTGGCCGACATGTCGGTGATCACCGCCGAAGTCAAGGTGGATGAGACCGACATCGTCAACGTGAAGCTCGGGCAGCCTGCCGACATCACCATCGACGCCATTCCCAACAAGGTGTTCAAAGGCCACGTCACCGAGATCGGCGAGAACGCCATCGTGCGCTCCACCGGAGTTGCCACCTCGCAGACCCTCGCCAGCAGCCAGGAGGCCAAGGACTTTAAGGTCAAGGTCCGGCTCGATGATCCGCCGCAGAACCTGCGGCCCGGGCTCTCCACCACCGCCAAGATCACTACCGCCACGCGGGCGGCGGTGCTGGCCATTCCCATCCAGGCGTTGACCATCCGGCAAAGAGCTGACCTGGATCCCAAGGGCAAGGACAAGGGATCGGTGCAGGCGGCCGCACCCTCGCCGACGCAGGCCAAGAAGGACAAAGAAGAGATCCAGGGAGTGTTCGTGATCCGCGGCGGGAAGGCGGTGTTCGCGCCGGTGGAAACCGGCATTACCGGCACCACCGACATCGAGGTCACCAGCGGGCTCCAGCAGGGGGAGGAGATCGTAACCGGCAGTTACAAAGTCTTGCGCACCCTGAAGAACGAGGCCCCGGTCAAGATCGATAATACCGTCAAGAAGCCGGAAGAGTCGTAACACAAACGGAGAGCCGAATGTCCACGCAAGTCGCCGCCCTCGGCGAGAAAGTAACCGCCCCGCCCTCCAACTGCATGATCTGCACCGAGGACCTGTGGAAGACCTACGACATGGGCTCGGAGCAGCAGGTGCACGCCTTGCGCGGGGTGGACCTGCGCATCGACCGCAATGAGTACGTCGCCATCATGGGGCCCTCGGGGTCCGGCAAGTCCACGCTGATGAACCTGATCGGCTGCCTGGACAGTCCCACCAAGGGACGCTACTGGCTCAACGGCCAACTGGTCAGCCAACTGGACGATGACGAGCTGGCGCGCATCCGCAATAAAGAAATCGGCTTCGTCTTCCAGACCTTTAATCTGCTGGCCCGCGCCACGGCGCTGCACAACGTCGAACTGCCTTTGATCTATAACGGCACCGCGTCGGAGGAGCGCATCGAGCGCGCCAAGGCCGCGCTGAAGGCAGTCGATTTAGCGGACCGCATGATGCACAAACCCAACGAGCTCTCTGGCGGCCAGCGGCAGCGTGTCGCGGTGGCGCGTGCGCTGGTCAACAATCCAGCCATCATCCTGGCCGACGAGCCCACCGGCAACCTCGA